>Ga0081529_122482_pt1 | contig 123956 bp, 123 predicted proteins | sample EchGeymetagenome_FD_71012 | JGI IMG/M metagenome (GOLD analysis project Ga0081529, IMG submission 71012) | Ferrous microbial mat and aquatic microbial communities from Echinus Geyser, Yellowstone National Park, USA - transect B T=78-80 C v2... ...
CACGCTCCCCACGCTCTCCATGCGCCCACCTCCCACAAAAAAGCTTGACGAACCGGCACCCCGCCCTAAAGGGCGAGGCTTTCCGCTAAACCTTTATAACGCGGCTGCGCGGACCCCCCATGGGGTGTCCGGAGGCGCGTCCCTGCCGTTGAGGATATACAATACGGCCAGCAGGAGGGTGGAGCAGTTCGCGGTCGGGACGCCGGGCGTCGCGTCGGGCTACGTCTGCGGCATAACTCCCTACGACTCCGTCCACGTGGGGCACGGCAGAGTCTACGTCTTCTTCGACATGTTCCGCCGCTATCTGGAGCGCCTGGGCCTCCAGGTGAGGCTCGTCGTCAACTTCACCGACGTGGACGACAAAATAATAAACAGAGCCAGGGAGGAGTTCGGCGCCGCCTCAGTCAAGCGGTGGCGGGAGGTGCCCGAGCGGTACATATCCGAATACTTCGACGTCATGAGGAGGCTTTACGTCAGGCCCGCATACGCCTACCCCAGGGTGACCGAGAACGTGGGCGACATGCTGGAGTGGATAAAGGCGCTGGTCGATGGGGGCTTCGCCTACGTGGCGCCCGACGGCTCGGTCTACTTCGAGGTGGGCAAGGTGCCGCGCTACGGCGAGTTCTCCGGCCAGAGGATAGAGGAGCTGATCGCAGGCGCCAGAGTCGAGCCCGAGCCCGGCAAGAGGAACCCGCTGGACTTCGCCCTCTGGAAGAGCTGGTCCCCCGGCGAGCCTTGGTGGGACTCCCCCTGGTGCCCCGGCAGGCCGGGCTGGCACCTCGAGTGCGTGGTCATGTCGACGAAGCATCTGGGCATGCCCTTCGACTTCCACGGAGGCGGCGCCGACCTCGTGTTCCCCCATCACGAGAACGAGATAGCCATAGCCCGCGCCATGTTCGGCGTGGACTACTTCGCCAGATACTGGATACACGTGGGCTACCTCACGGTCAGAGGCGAGAAGATGTCTAAATCCCTGGGCAACATAATAACCCTGAGGGAGGTCCTCTCCAAGCACAGCGGCGAGGCCTTGAGGCTGGCCTACGCCATGAGCCACTACCGCAAGCCCATGGAGTTCAGCTTCGAGCTCCTGGACAGGGCCGAGGATATGGTGAAGACGCTCTACACGGCCTACGACGAGCTCGGGCAGGCGGTGGCGGACGCAGGCGAGAGGGACTCGGAGCCCGTCGTCGAGCCTTTCCAGAGATACGTGGAGGAGTTCTACGGCGCCCTCAACGACGATTTCTCCACCAACGAGGCCGCCCAGAGGCTTTACGACGCCGCGCGCTATATAATCTCGACCTTACTGCATAGGATAGACAAGATCTCGCGGGAGGCCGCCCTCGGCGTCCTCTCTAAATATGTCGAGATGGCCGACGTGCTCGGCCTACTGGAGAGAAGGGAAGTGCCTAGAGACGTCCAGGAGGCCGTCAAGGCGCTGGTCGAGGCCAGGTCCAGGCTGAGGCAGGAGCGGCTGTACCAACTGGCGGACCAGATAAGGGACCGGCTGTCCGCGCTGGGCGTGGATCTGCACGACTTCGGCCAGAGGACCTACTACACCTACAGAAGGCGTTAGGGGGCACGGGACGGCGCGCCCGCGGGAGGCAGGCCGCGTTGGATTCTGCACGGCTGAGCCGTCCCGCCGACGGCCCCGGCGGGCGCCGCTCGGCGCGGCCGAAGGGCTCCCGACCGGTCTCCGGAGCTGGCGGGCGTCCAACCCCCGCTGCGCGGGTTGTCCAGCCGCAGATCGGGGACGCCGCGCCTATTGCAGATGTCGGCGTACCGTGAGCTCCTCACCGATCAGCTTAGATGCATCTCCTCACGACTATTCCTTGATGTTTATTTTTATTGTGTGGACGCCTCCCCTCAGCCCGTAGGTCGCCACCAACATCTTGTCGGGGAAGCGGGCCATCAATTTCTCCAGCCCCTCCTCGTATGAGGAGGCCGGCAGCAGCAGAGGCTCGATGCCCCATATAAGCGCCAGTTTTCTGCCCACCGACGCCTCCCTCACGCCGGCGTGTATCCCGACAAGCGGCCTGAACTTAGCCACGCGTCTGGCGAGCGCGCCCGTCATGGAGTAGACGGCTATGTCGGCGCCTAGGTCCGCGGCCATGTCGGCGACGGCCTCGGCGAATCTATCCCTCGCGTTGGCGGGGCTGGGCCTCCCGAGCGGCTTCACCTCAGCTATCGAGATGATCTTCCTGAGCCAAGACACGGCCTCCAGGGGGTAGCTCCCGCTCGCCGTCTCGTTGGTGAGCCAGAGCGAGTCGACTCCGAGCGATGCGGCGGCATATACGTCGTTGACCTCGGCCCTGGTGGGCGTCGGGCTGGCCTGCATGGAGTCCAGTAGCTGGGTGGCCACGGCCACCGGCTTCCCCCGGGCCAGGGCCCTTTCTATCAACGCCCTCTGGATCTTCGGTATATACTCGAGGCCGTAGTGCAGAGCCAGATCCCCTCTGGCCACCACCACGTAGTCCGCCGCGTCGACGATCTCATCTATTCGATCCACGGCGCCTTTAGTCTCTATCTTGGCCATGACGTCGGAGGCGAGGCCGCGCTCCCTGACGATCTTCCTCATGAGCGAGACCTCGGCGCCGCTTTTTATCAAGCTCAGAGCCACGTAGTCTATATCGTCTCCGTACCGCGCCAACGCGTCGAGCGCGGCGAGGTCCTCCTCGACGGGGAGAGCTATGTCGAAGTCCTTGCCCTTTACGACGACGGCCTTATTGCTGCCTATCTCCCCCGACGACAGAGCCTCGGCCTCCACCTGTTGCCCCGAGGCCGCGACGGCCCTCAAGACGAGCCTGCCGTCCAGCATGAGCAGCTCGTCGCCTTTCTCCACCACGTCGAAGAACTCGCGCCTGGGTATAGGCACGAAGCCTCTGCCCCTATCGGCCAGCTTGAAGACGACCCTCTCGCCGGCAACCACCCGGAGCGGCTCCATCGGGCCTGTCCTCACGCCAGGCCCCCTCAGATCGGCGATGATCGCTATCGGCTTCCCCCTATCTCTTTCGAACCGCCGCACCGCCTTCACCCTAGCCTCCAGCTCGCGCTCCGTCGCGTGCGACATATTTATCCTAACTCCGTCCACCGACTCGAGCAACCGGCCTAAGTCTGTTAGTCTGTCGGTGGAAGGCCCCAACGTGGCTACAACTTTGGTGTACACCGGCATCAATAGGCTCTTATATAAAGATGTTGAGGTCTACCGGTACGAGGAGAGCTCGCGGAGGGCTGACTCCAGGTCTGATGCCTCAAACGCCTTCTCCCGGCCTCTGTAGACCTCGACCTTCCTCACCCGGCATTGATCTAGCACGTTCTGAACCGCCACGCCCGGAAACGCGCGGTTCCAGGGGACCACGTTTCCGTATTCGTCCAGCGCCTTTATCTCCCTATCTATGAGCAACCTCCCCCTACATCTACTGAAAGATACCTCGATCTTGATCCCTCTCTCCCTGGATATGGAGATCAGCCTCTCAAGTAGCTTGAGCATGGACGTTCCGGGGCAACCTCAACTTGTGCGCCGAGTAGTAGGTGACCACTCCGTCGTTGCTGACAAGGGCCAGCACGACGGGCGCCGACAGGGTCTCCCCCATGTTGAGCACTCTGTACAGTTGCCTCAAGGGCTTCTCGACGCCCTCCACCATTACGTAGAATAGATACCTCTCGTCCTTCTCGGCCACGAAGAGGCCGTCCTCTATCCTCTCGACGATCTTGAACCCCCTGGACCTCAAGTCGCTGAGCACCTGCTCCTCCAACACGTTCACGGGCGCGTCCCGGGCGAACATTTATATAGCTTTAGGCTTCGCGGGCCGTGGGTAAGCGCATATTGGTGCAGAGAAGGGGCAGAGGAGGAAGCCAGTTCAGATCGCCCGGCTGGAGGAGGGACGGCGCGGTGAGGTATCCGCGCGACGTCTCGGGCCACGGCTACGTCGTCGAGCTCCTCCACGAGCCGGGGCTCAACGCACCCGTGGCCAAGATAAAGATGGCGGACGGCGCCGAGTTCCTCAACTTCGCCGCCGAGGGCATGTACGTGGGGCAGAGGATAGAGGTCGGCGAGGGGGCCTCGGTGAGGCCCGGCAATATACTGCCTCTACGCAGGATACCGGAGGGCACCATGGTGTATAACGTCGAGAAGATGTACGGCGACGGCGGCAAGTACGCCAGATCGGGGGGCGCCTACGCCGTCATCCTCGCCCATAAGGCCGAGGCGGGCAAGACCTCCATAAGGTTGCCCAGCGGCCGCGTGATCGACGTAAGCTCGGACGCCAGGGCCTCCGTGGGGATCGTCGCCGGCGGCGGCAGGATAGAGAAGCCCATGTTGAAGGCCGGGGCCAAGCACCACAGGTCTAAGGCCAAGGCCTGGAAGTGGCCCTTGGTCAGAGGCAAGGCCATGAGCCCCTACGCGCATCCGCACGGAGGAGGCAGCCACCCGAAGGGCGGCACGCCCGTCCCGAGGACCGCGCCGCCTGGACAGAAGGTGGGCTTCGTAGCGTCTAGGTGTACCGGCCGCGGCTGCAGGAGGGCGCGCGCTCAACAGAGGGCTTAACACCCGTCGATAATTGCCGCCAACGCCTCCCTCTCGTTTTTGTCGTTAGTCATGCGTATAGCTCTCCTCGCGATCCTCCTCACGATCTTGGCCGCGTCCCCCTCGCTTGCGCCCCTCTTGACCATCTCGCCCTTCATTCTGGCGCAATCTATGGGCCTCACGTCCTTAAACTCCTCGTAGAGCTTCTCTATGTTGAAAATCCTCCGGGCCCATCCAAGGTCGGCCATGGGCATTTGCCAGGAGTATCCACACGAGTTGCAGACGTACTTGCCGGACGGAGAGATCCTCACATCCCTACTGCCGCACTTGGGGCAGACCATGGAGATATGGCCTTCGCCGGTTTATAAGCCTCTTGTTGAGGCTAACCAGGCGCATCGCGCGGCGCGTTTCCCCGCTAGCGGCATCTGCCGATAATTGTAGATATTTTCGCCGGCGGGGGTTGGGCCTAGGCGCGGGATCGCCGGCGTCGCCCGCGCCGCATGGGCCCCCGTCGGGGCCGACGCCACAAAGCCCCCCATCTGGATGTGCTTGAGGCCGATGTTCACGGCCCCCAGGGCGTCCCGCTCCCACACCTCATCCCCAGCCCTACCAACCCTCAGGCGCATCCTCACGGGGCGGACGCGCCCAGACGCCCCCTCACCGCAGTGCGGATCACAAGGGGGCTGAAAGTTATGCGGACGCCCGAGGGGAGTACAGCCTAGCAGCCAACGCCGCGTTGCCTTAACCACGATTCGAGGCGCGGCCCGAGCACCTTGGGCGCCCGCCTCAGGTCCTGTATCTTAGCCGCCCCCGTCAGGAACATGGCCACGCGGAGCTCCCGCCATATCTTGGATATGGCTTGGGCCACTCTGTCGTCTAACGCCGCCTTGAGCAACGGCTGAGATGCCGAGAAGTAATCGGCGCCGAGGCTCAAAGCCCGCGCCCCGTCCAGCCCGTTCCTTATGCCGCCGGAGGCTATCACCAAGCCCCTAAAGGCCGACTTTACCTCGCATATAGCCGCCGCCGTGGGGATACCCCAGCCCTTAAACACCTCGGACATCTCGTAGAGCTCCGGACGCTCCTCCTTAGCCCTCAGGGCCTCTATGGCCACGAAGGAGGTGCCGCCTGCGCCCGCCACGTCGATTATATCGGCCACTCCGTTAAGGAGGCTCGCCACCTCCTTAGAGATGCCGTTTCCCACCTCCTTGACTATCAGCTGCACCTTCAAGGCCCTCTTGAGGAACCTCAGCCTCTCCAGCACGTTTCTGAAGTGGGGCTCGCCCTCGGGCTGGAAGACCTCCTGGGCGGGGTTTAGATGGACCGCCAGAGCCGCCGCGTCGATCATGCCGACGGCCTCCTCGGCCCAGCGCAGCAGCTGCTCGTCAGAAAGCCTGGAGATCTGCGGGGCGCCTAGGTTGGCTATCTTGGGCACCGTCGGCGCGTTGGACCTGACCACCTCGAAGCTACGTCTGGCTTCAGGCTTCACTATGCCTATGCGCTGGGAGCCCACGTACATAGGCACTCTCAGCTCCTCGGCGGCTTTCGCCAGCCTTGCGTTTATCTTCTCGGCCAGCTCGGTTCCGCCGGTCATCGCCCCTATTATGAACGGCATGGATATCTCGCTGCCCAGAAACGTGGCCCTGGTGTCGACGTCGTCTAGGTCGAGCTCCGGCAGAGCCCTATGTATCAAGACCACGTCGTCCAGCCAGTTGTCGCCGACCTGCGACTCGGGCGATGCCGCGAGGAATATATGATCGTTTTTACGTTTATCTATCATGCGTAGAACAACACGCTGGCGTAGCCGACCGTCTCGTCCATATAGCCGCTGGTGTCCCCCGAGGTGGCGTGCCTCAACAACTTGGCTCTGAACCCCAACGTCGAGGCGGCCTTCATCAAGGCCCCTATGGGGCCTATGCCGCACGCCGATATGTCGTACCTGGAAACTATGTCGAAAAATCCGTCCACATCGCCCTCCACAATCTTAGATATGGCTAGCTCGTCCTTCTTGGCGGTCACCTCGTGGTGCTCATAGTGGTTGAGGTCGGAGCTTGCTATTATGTATATCTTCTTCCCAAAGCTGGATATCATCTTGGCGAGGGCGGCGCCCAGCTCCTTGGCCGTCGAGGGCGTCTGGCGCCATAGGGCCACCGGAACTATCTTGACGTCGCCGAAGAAATACCGGATAAAGGGCATGTGGACCTCGACCGAGTGCTCCTTGGAGAAGGCGTAGAAGTCGTCCTCGAGGGATCTGTATTCGGACAGCAGGAACTCGGCCACCTCCCCATCGATCTCGAGCGCGCCTAGAGGCGTCTCCCAGACGCCCGATTTCATTATTGCGACGGGCGCCCCCACGCCGTAGTGGTTAGGCCCGACGACCACTACCGTGTCGGGCTTCCCGTAGCCCTTAAGCGCCGCGTACGCCCAAGCCGCCACGGGGCCCGAGTAGACATAGCCCGCGTGGGGCGCTATAGCCCCCAGCGCGCGGGCCCCCTCGGGATTGAGGGATTCCGTCCGGGGGCCTAGCTCATGGCCGATGCTCCACCTAATCCTCTCGATGAGGGCCTCTCGATCGGCCTCGTAGAAATAGCCGGCGACAGCCGGCTTCCTGACTCTAGCCATGAGGATATATCGCAGTTATATTATCTACTCTCTACTAGCTTAGTCTCGAACTCCTCAGGCGGAACCGGCAGATCTTGGTCCGGCTTAAGCTCCCCTCGCTCCCTCAGAACCTGTCTGGCCAAGATCCAGAATATGAGGGCGAGGCTGCGCCTCCCCTTGTTGTTGCACGGTATCATCAAGTCGATAAAGTCGTGGGGCGTGTCGGTATCCACTAAGGCGACCACCGGTATCCCCATGGCCGCGGCCTCTCTGACGGCTTGCGAATCGAGCTTGGGATCCACCACTATTAGCAGATCTATTTCCATATATTCGGGCAGATAGGGGTTTGTCAGAATCCCCGGCGTAAATCTACCCGCTATGTACTTACAGCCGACGTATTTACAGAACATCTCTATGGGCTTGAATCCGTAGGGCCTCGTCGTGTGCACCAATATCCTGTCGGGGCTGTATCTTGCTATGAACTTCGCGGCTATCCTCAGCCTCTCGTCTATTTTCCTAATGTCGAAAATCCTCAGCCCGTCCGGCCTCACAGCGTAGATAAAGCCCCTCTTCTCCAAGTACTTATTGGACATCTTGGTGCCCAGCCTGATGCCGGAGGACAGATACCTCTCCAGCGGCACTAGGTACTCGTAGCCCTCACTGCTCTCGCCCATCGAGGGCGGGCCGCTCCACTCCTTTTAATTATTTTCGTCCTAAGCCCACCGCCTCAATGCGCCGGAGAGGGCGGGCTTCCCCCGACCGCCGTCAGGCCTTCAGAACTCATCTTCAGACGATGTCGATGAGCCGAACTGAGGTCAACCCGCGTCCTGCCGGCGGCTTGTCTCCTCGAGCCACCTCGCTATGGCGTCTGCGAGTTCCGCGTAGCGATGAAGTAAGCCGCCTTAGCCGCGAGGACTAGGCAGAGATCCATGTCAAAAACGCCCCTTTGAACATCAACATACATCGGAACCCAGAATTCCTCTTCACCATATCCGCGATGACGGGCCTACCCCATCACCGATAAAAGGGAGGGGCGCTTTAAACCTTATGTGCGACGAGCTGGGCGAGTTCGTCGATTGGTTCTATAGAAACTACTCCGGGGTTCTGGGGATCTCGCAGGTCTACGTAGTCCCGCTCGGCGGATTCGTCCTTGCGGCGATCCATTTCGAGAGGGGCTCGAGGGTCTCGGGCGACGTGCCTGTCGGCTTAACTATCTACGGGCTGGGCGACCGCGTCGAGGCTTACTGCAGCCTCCCGATATCCTGTACAGCCGACGGCCGGACGGTGCGCATGGGAGACCTAATCCAATCGAGGGTGGGGCCCTCTGGGGCTGACCTACCGCTGGTGGGAGACCTGGGCCTCGAGGTCGTATGCCTAGACGGGGCCGTCGCCGCGGTCGAGAGGATTGGGTGCTCCGACGTGTACAGCCGCATGGGGCAATTCGCCGTGGCGTGCGGCCTATTGAATAAATGGGCTCGGGTGGGCGGCGATATATACAGCGAGTTCAAGGAGGCGGCAGGGCTCTAGAGCCCGCTGGCAACGACATGGATATATACCTACTTCGGTGGAGAGCCATATGAGTAATATCAAGGTGAATATACGCGGCGGGGCGGCGCCGCCGGGCTCTCTGGCCGACTATTTGAAGGGCGTCAAGGTCAAGCTGGTCACCATATCGGGTAAAGGCGGCGTGGGCAAATCGTTGGTCACCGCCGCCGTTGGGCTAGGCCTCGCGTTGCGGGGCTATAGGGTGGGCATTCTGGACGGCGATATATACGGCCCCACGATACCCAAGCTGCTGGGCGTGGCCGGCTCCACGCTCTATGTCGATTCCAGGACGGGGAGGATCGTGCCCGTGTCGGGGCCCTTCGGGGTCAAGGTGGTGTCGATAGACTTCATGCTTCCCAGCGATGACACGGCCGTGATCTGGAGAGGCGCCTTGGTGACCCAGGCATTGAGGGACTTCATATCGCAGGTGGACTGGGGGCCTCTCGACGTGCTTATGGTGGACCTCCCGCCGGGCACCGGCGACGCCCCGTTGACTATAGCCCAGAGCTTGCAGGGCGGGATAGACGGCAGCATAATAGTGACCATACCGTCCGAGATCTCACGCCGTATAGTGGTGAAGGCGATAGACTTCTCGAGGAAGGTGCAGATACCCGTTGCCGGCATAGTGGAGAACATGTGCTGCTTCGTGTGTCCCGACAGCGGAAAAACCTACTATATATTCGGCGAGGGGGCAGGCAGAAGGATCGCTGAGAAGGCCGGCGTGCCTTTCCTCGGCCAGATACCCATGGACCCCTCGCTGTCGAAATATCTAGACGAGGGCAGGTTGCATGAGTTCCTGGCTCTCGACAACGACGCAGTCAAGCACATCATGTCCATAGTGGACGCCTTGGCCTCCAAATACGCCGACAAGCTGAGACAGAAGGTCGAGGAGGAGAGGCCCAAGAGGATCTCGTTGATGAAGCTGCCGGGCGAGGACGAGGAGCAACAAGGCGGCGGCTGAGAACAACCTACTTTCCGCCTCAGTTGCCCATCTGCGTCTCCGCCCCGCCATCGGCGGGATTCATGAAGGCGGGCCGGCGCAGCTTCCGTCGAGAGTTGGCGAGATCCACTGTCATGAGGGCAGGCCTATCTCTGGGCCTCGCGTGACGCCTAAGACGGCCTCGGCCGACCGTACCCCAGCCTAGGGGGCCTTCGATGATTTTATAAATGGCAGGGTGATTCGGTCTATGGCGTATCCTGAGGACGTTCGAAAGATCTTGGAGGCGCTTCTGGAGCACAACGAGTGGAGGCGGAGGCAGACCGTCAATCTCATAGCGTCGGAGAACGTCATGTCGCCGCTAGCCGAGTTGGCCTACCTCAACGACTTGATGGGGAGATACGCCGAGGGCTCCGTGGGCAGGCGGTACTACAGAGGGACTAAATACGTGGATCTCCTCGAGGAGGCCTTGTCGAGAGGCTTCGCCGAGATTCTCAGCGCAAGGTACGTCGACGTGAGGCCCATCTCGGGGACGGTGGCCAACTTGGCGACGTACTACGGCCTGGCGCCAGAGGGGGGCACCATGGCGTCGCTGCCGACCAGGGCGGGCGGCCATATAAGCCACAACCAAATCGGCGGCCCCAAGGCCCTGAAGCTCAAGGTGCTCGATCTGCCTTGGGACGTCGAGGCTTTCAACATAGACGTAGATAGGGCGCGTAGAGTCATAGAGGAGAATAGGCCTAACATAGTGGTTCTGGGCGGTTCTCTCTACTTGTTCCCCCATCCCGTGAGGGAGATCTCGGAGGCCGCCCACGCGGTCGGCTCCTACGTCATCCACGACTCGGCCCACGTCTTCGGCCTCGTGCTGGGCGGAAAGTTCCCCAACCCGCTGAGGGAAGGCGCTGATGTGACCACCTCCTCGACGCACAAGACCTTTCCAGGCCCCCAGGGAGGGCTTATCGCCAGCGCCCTGGAGGGTGAGGTCAACGAGTCGATCGCCCGCGGGGTGTTCCCCGTATTTACGTCTAACTACCACATGCATAGATACGCCGCCACCTATGTCGCTCTGGCCGAGATGAGGCAGTTCGGCGCCCAATACGCCGAGCAGATAGTCAGAAACGCCAGGGCCCTCGCCGAGGCGCTACACGCCAACGGGTTCGACGTGGTGGCGGAGCATCTGGGCTTCACCAAGACCCACCAAGTGGCCGTGGACGTCTCGAGGCTGGGCGGCGGCGAGGCGGCGTCCAAACTGCTCGAAGACGCCAACATAATAGTCAACAAGAACATGCTGCCTTGGGACAAAAGCGCGGTGAAGCCCAGCGGGATTAGGCTAGGCGTCCAGGAGGTCACCAGGTGGGGCATGCGCGAAGGAGACATGGCCGAGCTGGCCGGCTTCTTCAAGGAGCTCCTCATAGACGGCAGAGAGCCCAGCCAAGTACGTAGAAAGGTCGTCGAGTTCAGGAGCCAGTTCCTGGAGGTGAAGTACGGCTACGGCGTCGACGGCGAGCTGGCCGGGAGGCTGTTGGGAAGCATAGGGCTGGCTTTTTAGATGCACTGGACGTACCCGCCGTCGATCCCGATCAGCGATCCGGTGATGTAGCTAGCCCTCTCGGAGGCCAGAAAGGCCACGAGCTCTCCTACCTCCTCGGGCTTGGCCATGCGGCCGAGCGGTATCTCGCCGGCCATGGCCTTCAACACGTCCTCCAGAGGCTTGCCCTCCCGGGAGGCTCTGTCCCTAGCCACCTCCAGCACCCTCTCGGTCTCGACGTAGCCCTGGAGGATCCCGTTGACGAGTATGCCGTACTGGGCCAGCTGGTACGCCAACGTCTTCACGAGGCCTGCTATCGACAGCCTTATCACGTTGGACAGAGTTAGGTTAGGCAGAGGCCTCTTCAGCGTCAGCGACGTTATATATATTATACGGCCCTGCCTCCTCTCTATCATATACGGCAACACGTCTCTGGTCAGCCAGACGGCGCTCATCAACAGAAGCCTCACCGCGTAGTCCCAGTCCTCCTCTGTGAGCTCCATGAAGGCCCCCGGCTTGGGAGGGCCGGTGTTGTAGACAAGTATATCCACGCCGCCGAAGCTCTTCGCCGCTGTCTCGGCTATCTTGGCGACGTCGGCTCTCTTCGTCAGATCTGCCTGCACGGGGATTGCCTCGACGCCGAACTCGGACCTTATCTCAGACGCAGTCCTCGAAAGCCTCTCCAGATCCCTTGACGCTATGACGAGGTTTGCGCCCTCCCGCGCGAGGACTCTGGCTATTCCCTTCCCTATACCTCTACTGGCCGCGGTGACCACGGCAGTCTTCCCCCTTAACATGTTACTTAACTTCTATAAATATATATTTCTTGCAGACGCTCCTTATGGGGCACTCCTCGCATCTGAGCTTCGCGCAGTAGTTCTTGCCTATATAGTAGGCGCCCCTCTCGTAGGCTATGGGATCGCCGCTTAGGTAGGCGACCGCCCTCACCAAGCCCCTCACGGACTTGAGACGTATCTGCAGAGGATCGCAACGCTCCTTTCTGCCCCTACAGAGCAAGGCCCTCGCCACCCTCTGCCTTACCTTGGAGGCTGTCGGCGAATCGACGTCCTCGAAGGAGCCGCTGCGCATGGTGGTGAGCGTGGTGTAGAAATCCCCATGTACTCTATATTTTCTAACTTCGTTTTTATTATAAGCTATCCTATATGCTAGAGGTATACTGTTTTTATCTATAAATACTCTTAGAAATAATTTAATGCCTCTATCGACAGAATAGCCGCCGCTGTTTCCGAAGATGAATTTCCTCACATCTTTTTCAAATCTATCCAGCCGTTTTTCCCTTAATATCCAGAGATATAATCCTTTTTTATTTTTTAAAAATTCTATTGTTTTTATGATATTATTTATATATATATTTATAGAGTCAATATTACCTAGTGTATTTATAAGTAAGCGCCTCAGCTTAGATGCAGAAAGGCCGTCCAGCTTCTCGTATTCCCGCGGGAATACGTCGAACAACGTGTCGCTCCTGACGCCGTTATTGCCCGCCAGGTAGGACAGTATCGTAATATATACTATTATATCTTCTATATTTTTTACATTAGATAAATTATTAATAATAGTAGATATATCTGAATTTTTATATGATTCTATAATTGATTTTATCTGCGCCGCAACATATTTTAAGTCTTTAGGCATCGAGGCTAGCGCCCCGTCCTCCAGCTCCGTCCCCGTCTTTATGATCGCCGCTCTCACCTCTGCGGCCACTAACTCTCTTTTATCCCTTATATTTTTATGGAGGAGCTCGTGGAGAAGGCCCGAGAGGCCCTAAGGAACGCATATGCGCCCTACTCGAGGTTTCGCGTGGGCGCAGCCGTGTTAACTAGAAGCGGCAGGATTTACACAGGCGTCAACGTGGAGAACGCCAGCTACGGGCTGACCATATGCGCTGAGAGAGTCGCCGTGTTTAAGGCCGTATCTGAGGGAGATAGAGACATAGTGGCCGTCGCCGTCGTTGTCGACTCCGACGAGCCGGCGGCCCCCTGCGGCGCATGTAGGCAGGTCATAGCCGAGTTTAACCCCGACGCGCTTGTAGTCATGGCGACCGCGGACAAAAGGAAGGTGGTTACGGCGAGCCTCAGGGATCTCTTCCCATCGCCGTTTAGAGGCGATAGGCTAAAGCCCTAGCTCGACGTAGGTGTCGGGATACTGCCCGTTTTCGTCTTTCTCGTATTTCTTCAACATGTCCCAAATCGTCAGAAGCGCGGAGCCCACCGCAAATAGGGCCTCCAGGCTCGGCGAGGCGTCTCTGCCCTTCAGCACCACCTCGACGGCTACGGTATCGTCGCCTACCTCCACCTTGCTGTTCGCATACTCCAGCTTCACGCAGTCCACCGGCAACAATTCGCATAGCCTCTTGGCGTTGAGCGGAGCCACCGTCCTCGCGGCGCAGATGGGGTCGCCCTTCTCGACCGAGCCGGCCTTGATGGGGGCCGTGGAGGTTAAATGTATATAACCATAGGCTTTGACTACATAGCCGAGATCCGGGCGGCTGATCTTCACAGACCCCCTCGGCTCCTCCAGTCTGTACTCCACGCCCTTGATCTTCGTATCTACGCGTAGCCTCCTTATTGAGGCGGCGCCCGCCGCTATGGCGCCCACGAGGGCGCCGAATAGGGCATCCATCTCGACGCCTGTCCTCCACACAGTCCAGGCCCTCGCCTCCACGGCCCCTCCGCCGCATTCAGCCGAGGCGGATAGGGGCACTGGATGCAAAAGCGGTATGTATCTATACGCCTGTTTAGCCGCCAGAGATGCGGCCACGGCACAGCCGATGGGATCGGCTACGGAGGCCTCGGCAGAGGCCTCGGCGTATCTGGCCACGTCTCCCTTCGCCGATATGTCCACCATCACGCCTACAAAGGCCTCTCCAGTAGAAAAATTATTACGGCAAAAGTAAATAACGACAGCAGATCCTTATCTGTGCCCAATGACGTCAAGGTGAAGTACAGAGTCTGGGTGGAGTGGAACGGCAACCAGATAATAGGGCCTGGTATATACGATATCCTGAAGGCCGTAGAGGAGACCGGCTCCATAGCCTCTGCGGCGCGGAAATTGGGGTTTTCCTATAAATTTATATGGACATACCTAAAGAAACTTGAAGATATATTGCAAGTTCCGTTGGTGCAATCTAAACGGGGCGGACGGGAGAGGGGCAAGACGGAGCTGACGGAGGTGGGACAGCTCCTCCTAAAGCACTACGAGGAGATAAGCTCGGAAATCAACAGGCTGGTGCCGGTCTGGCAGGACAAGTTCCAATCCATCGTAAACTCTCTAGATAAATATAGGGAGGCCGCCTCCGAGCAGGAAGGCGAGGAGGAGCTGCCGTTCTACAGCGAGGACGAGTGAGATATCTTCAGCCTAAAGGTGGGCTCGCGGGCGTACACCGCACGGGACACCGCCTCGTATACCTTCCCCGCGTCTCTCTCCTTGATGGGGCCATAGAGATCGGCCACCGGCTCTCTGTAGAGACAGGGCTTCAGCTTCCCGTCGCTCGTAAGCCTCATGGTCGTGCAACCGGCGCAGAAGTGGGGGTTGTTCCAGTTCTTGACTATCTCTATATCGACGCCGGCCAGCCTCAGGATAGGCCTGTTATGTAGGTCCTTCCTGGTGTGGGCGGGCCTTGCGCCCATGCCCTCCAGCAGCTCGGCCGCCTCGTCGGCCGAGGCTTGCAGATCGCCGAATATCTTGCTGCCGAGGCCTACAGGCATGAGCTCTATCAACTGGAGAGACGCTCCGACAGATGCGGCGAGTTTGACCAACGACTTGAGCGACTCCCTGTCCTCGTTCACTCCTTTCAGGAGCACCGCGTTGAGCTTAACCTTCATGCCCGCCTTGACCGCCGCACGCACGCCGGCCAACACCCTGTAGAACCACTCCCTGGGCACCCCCGCCACTTTAGAAAACCTTTCGGGATCCGTCGAATGTATCGACACGTTGACCCTCCGGAGCCCCGCGGCGGCGAGGTCCTCGGCCAGCTCCGCCAGCCTGAAGCCGTTGGTGGTCATCGAGATCTCGACGCCGCCTCTGCCCATCTTCCTCACTATATCGACTATATCGCCCCTCAGAAGCGGCTCCCCGCCTGTCAGTTTGTAGTCGCTTACGCCGACCTTCGAAAGCACGTCGACTAGAAACCCATAGTCGTCTGCGTTGAGGCTACGGCCGATGCCCCTCGGCTGGCCTTCGAAGTGGCAGAATATGCAGGAGAAGTTGCAGACGTCGTTAACGACCACTCTAAGCTTCAGGAACGGCCTTCCGTATCTGTCGACCAACACCAATACCTCTTAGCGACCTGCATTTTTATGTAGACGTGTACTATACGTATACTTTAAAGACCCAATTCCTCGGGCTATCTAAATGCTCTTCTCGGCGATAGCCGTTGCGTATCAAACGCGGAAGGTCTTTTCAAATTTATTTATTTTATTTATCACAATCTCTATATTAATTTTAATACAGTCATATTTATTAAATAACGACATAGTTGATTCTATTTATATGTTAATTATATCAATATTATTAATAAGGGCCATGGTGGGTAGATACGTAATGGCTATGCGTGTAGTGCTCTACATAGCCGTTGTGGCTCTGCTGTTTCTCGACTCGGATCTGTTTTTACTTGAAAAATATAATATAATTAATATTATACTTGATTCAATTATTGTTTTTATTGCATTAGTATTATTTGAAATTTATGAATATTCCTATTATAGAATTAATAAAACTCTGGATATTGCCGTACCTGCGATGATATCCATGGCGATACAAGGCCCCTACATGTTTGCGTTGCCTATCCTGCAGGGTTTTGTCTTCGCCGTATTCGATCTGCCGATATATCTATATGGACCTCTGGCTTTTCTTGCCTATCTATTTAATTATTTCTTTTTAATTAGCATGTTTAAGATTAATTTTATTTTTCTTTTTGTTTTTATAAATACATTATTATTTTTAATTACTTTTTTTATTTTTAATAAAAGAATTGCCTATAGGTCTACGTCGCCGCCGGTGGGGTGGCTCTACTCTTGGCTGGGTAATAAATATTACGTGGAGGACGTGGTGGGGGTTGGCGGCTTCAGCTACGTCCTGAGGGTCTCGGCTGGCGGGCAGAAACTTGCGGCGAAGGTGCTCAGATATACCGACGACAGGGGGAATCCTCTCGCGTCTAGCTGGGGCGTCATAAAGATATTTGGACAGGAGATGAATAGATACTTGGAGGTCTTGTCGGACCACGTGGTGAGGGCCTACGAGGTATCTATACCGTCTGCTGAGTATAGATCCGTGGGTAGCTATATGAAGAATCCCCCGTACATGATACTTGAATACATGGAGGGCGGATCTCTGAGGGAATATCTAACCGAGAGGAGGGTCCTCTCCTTGGATGAATTCCTTAGGATATTTCTACAAATAGCGAGAGGATTAAGCGATATTCATAAAAATAATCTAGTTCATTTAGATATAAAACCTGAAAATATTATGTTCAAGGACAAAGAGAGGACCGTCGTCAAGATAGGGGATCTAGGCATTGCGAAGCTCGCCGTGGGCAAGGCCGTGGCCGCATCGTACCTCTCGCCGGCCTATGCGGCGCCTGAGACTCTCTACGGCCAGACGGCCTCAAAGGCCTCAGACATATATTCGCTTGGCTGCGTGATGTATGAAAGCTTGACGGGGATAAACCCGCAGTCGTTCGTGGTGAACGGGTACGAGATACCTCCGCCCGATAGATACAGGCCCGAGATCCCGTCTTGGCTCTCGGGCTTGATAATGTCTACGCTGTCTCCGAGACCGGAGGCCAGGCCCACCGCAGAGCGGGTCCTTGAGATACTAGAAAACTATATAAGCGGGGCCGGCGCTCCTTGATGGATGCCTTGGAGATGTCCCGTCTGCGGCACCGAGAACCCCGACGATATAGATATCTGTAGGATATGCGGCGCCGCCAAGCCGACCGCCGGCACCGTGAGCGTAGCCGAGAGGGGCCCTAAGGTGATTGCTCACTACAGACAGCTGGTCATCGAGATATTGGAGTCGCCGGTCAAGGGGCTGGCGGGCACAGCCAAGGCCTTCGACCTGGAGGCCTCGGGGAATATAGTGGCGGTAGGTCGGGCGTTGGACAACCACCTGGTGTTGCCGGATCCCTCGGTCTCTCGGAAACATCTAAGGGTGGTGGTGTCTTCCGAGGGCTTGATCCTCGAGGATCTAGGTAGCACCAACGGGACGTACCTAATGCCCGAGGGGAGGAAGATCAACGTGGCTAAGGCGGGAGAGGAGGCGGTCGTCAAGCTCGGCAATTCGGTGGTTAGGCTACGGCTGGTCAGGTGACTAAGTCGAGTGTTCTCGCCAGAGGCCTCGCCCCGTCGTCCTCGATGAGAAACGTGTCTTCGAACTGGGCGACGAAGCCGCCGCCTTCCTCGACCAGAACTTCGTAGCCGTAGAGAACTCCTTCCAGCAAGGCGTCTTTATAAAAGGCGTCGGGGATCTGGGGGAACCATCTGGGCGTGAAGGGCAGATTACTAGAGAATTGATATATTACATCTATATATTTTTGATATTTTTTAGACTTATTTCTCATAAGTCTAAATATAGTTATATTTTTATTATCTACAACATATCCTTTACCGTTTGTTGCAAAGGGCTCCACGGCATATACGTCGCCCGCCTTGATGACCTGCGATGCGGACCTATCGCCGTAGTTGGGTATCACGTCACCTGCGTGGAGGACGTAGCGCCCTATCCGGTGCCCCGTCAGATTGTAGATAGGCCTGTAGCCGAACGCCCTTATGGTCGCCTCTATCGCCTCGCCGATCTGCCAGGCCCTGACGCCGGGCCTCAACGCCTCGTAGGCCCTCTTGAGCGCGTTGTAGGAGGCCTTTATCAAGCCGTCGTAGGCGTTGGTCCCCATCGCCGCCGTGATCGCGGCATCCACGATGTGGCCATCCCTATGGGCGCCTATATCTATCTTCACGACCGAGTTCCTAGGGATTCTGCTGCCGTCGTTCTTGACTGCAGTATAGTGCGCCGCCACCTCGTTGACGCTGACGTTGACCGGAAACGCGGGCCTGGCCCCCTGCGCGATTATGAACTGCTCTATCTTTTCGCAGAGCTCCAGAATGGGCATGTCTGGGTGGACGATATCGATGGCGTACCTTAACGCCTTGTGGACTACCTCGCCCACCTCGACCAGCTCGTTCACAGGTCTTTCCTCCTGGCGTTAATAAACGGATCGCCCTCAGGCGCCCCTAGGCCGGACATGTTGGCCCGACGCGGGCCATATGGCCTCTTTAAGGTCGGCTAGGCGGTCTTAACTTCGTCGAACGACATTATCGACATGTCGTCAGGCGCCTTGGCCACAGGCCCGACCCTCGCCGCAATTATGTACTTAACGCCCCTCTTGGTCGCCAGATCCACTATCCGCTGGGTTGCTATTCCGTCCATCAATATGGCGTATGCGCTGCCCTCAGATGACGACAGGAAGTCGGGAAGCTCCCTAACCGCAAGCCTCTTTATGGGGCTCCACTTCTCATCGTATATCTCGGCCTCAAGCGTGCCGAGCATCTCGTCTATCTTAGCCTTTATAAAGTCGGGCACCTCCGGCGGGCGCCCGGCCGGCTGAGGCTGTGGCGCCTGGGGCTGGGCCTGTTGTTGCGTCTGGGGCTGCTCCTGCGACTTGGCCTGCTGCTGGGCTAGATACTCCTCGACGGTCATCTTGTTCCTCAGAGCCCTCGCTATCTCCTTTGCGGTCAACTGCTCCACCTCCTTGCCGGGAGGCGCCCTGGCTACGTAGTCTATATGCGCCACCTTCAATAGATCTCTCAGCACGAGCTCGCCGCCCTTATCCCCGTCGACGAACGCCGTCACGTTCTTGCGCTTGCTGATATCTATAACTGTTTGAGGTATGCCCTGGCTTATACCCTCTATGGCTATCACGTTGCGATAGCCGTGCTTGACCAGATTAACGACGTCCGCACGGCCCTCCACTATTATTATGCTGTCGGCCTTATCCACGTCGGGACCTGCCGGCAACCTCTCAGGGCCGTATTCGACCACCTCGGCCTTGGCCACATCTTCCTTAAGTCTCTCGAGTATCTCCTTGGTGTCGGGCAGGACCTCCTCCTCCATCATTTTGATCAGCTCCCTAGCCCTCTCGACTATTTTATTCCTCTTTTCCTCCCTCAGATCCCTGATCTCCAGTATTTTGACGTTGGCGGGATAGGGCCCGACCCTCTCCACGCTCTCTATAAGCGCCGCTATCAGGGCGGTCTCGTAGCGATCCAAGTTAGAGGGTATGTTAACTCGGGCCTTCGTGTGGCCGTCCTTCTCCAATATATCTATTTCGATCCTGCCTATGCGCCCCATCATCTGCAATTCCCTAAGGTCCATATCTTTGCCTAATAGACCCTCTGTCTGCGAGAATAGAGCCCCTATTATGTCCGACTTATCCACGACCCCGCCCACCTCGATCTGGGCGACAATCATGTACTTCGAGACTATGGTTAAGGCTCCCATGGCCTACACTTTAATAACATCTTTAAGTATTTACCTATGGGCGAGAGCCTCGCCCCTTAGGGCGGGGAGGAGGTCGGCTGCCTCCCGAGCGACGCGCATCCTGCCGACACGATGGCCATGCTAGCCTAGAAAATCGAGCAGGGTTCTAGAGCCGCCTCTGCCCACCAGATCGCCCTCCTTCACGCCGATCACTTCGCCTATCCTTAACGCCGCCGGGACTATCTGCCTCTCGACGTAATAGTCGGCGTCGACCTCCCTTATATCTTGGACTAAAATATAGGGCTTGGCCCTTGAGCTCAATTTATCGCCGCCTTTTATTATTACATATCCAATGCTCATGCCTTTATGTATTTTATATCCATATTTCTCAAGCATCTTGGCTGCATATATATGCGGAGGAGTCACTTTATATTCATCTAATTCCTTATCTATAGTTTTCCATATTATCAAATCATCAATATCTATATTATAAGTTTTAATATTATCTATAATAGATTTTACATAACTGACAATTTTAGTTTTAGCTTCTGCCGGGCTTTGCGACTTGAGCGCATACTCTATCACCCTCAGCTGTACCTCCTTTGCCAGCTCGCACCAATCGCCCCTCACGACCTCAAATCCCACTATGTCGATCCTGCCGTCGTCCAGAAGGCCTGCGTAACGCTTTTTCGATTCTGTAAATAGAAGTTTTTTATATATCTTCTCTAATTTTATTTCTATATTAAATTTATCGTTTACATAATTTATTATTTTATCGATGTCTCTCGAATACTTAACAAATAGGCTATCTGTATCGCCATATATAACATTTATCCCTATATTTTTAGCGAATTCTATGACTTCTGATAATATATTTCTCGCGAATGCCGTGACGGATTCTGCGACCTCGCGTTTATACCACCTGGCCCCTAGCCAGCCCATGTAGCCGTACATAGCGTTAGCCATTATCTTCAGGGCCCTTTGTCTTTCGTCCAGTAGCTTGTACTCCACGCTGTTTGGGTCGAGGCCGGACATCGCGCTTCTGACCTCCCTCCTCAGCTTAACCAGAGAGGCCAGCACCTGCGGTATGAAGCCGGTCGGCGACTTCCTAAACCTATGGCCGACCTCCGGCGCTCTGTAGGCCCCCTCGGGCGGGTCGGGCTCGCCGGGCTCTAGGTACGTGTCGGGGGACAGGTTGTACCTCATCATTATGCTTGGATACATGCTCGTGAAGTCCAGCACGGCGACATCCTGGTATATACCGGGCCGCGGCTCCAGCACTATGGCGCCTTTATACGTCTCGTAGGGCCTCTCCTCTCTGTTGGGCGCCACCTCGCCCATGCGGTACGCGTACCTCATCAGCATCCACTCGACTCTAGCACCTACGGAGGCCGCGGCCACTTGGTCTAGCGGCACGCCCGACACCGATGACAGTTGGATTAGGTAGGGCAGCAGCTTCTCGCCCAGCCCGTAGGTGGAGGCGGCGTCCTCCATGGCGTATTTGATCAGGATGGGCCTCCTCGACGGGTCGTCCCAATACTCGTAAATCCTGTGGCCAGGTATCAACGTCCTTTCGTTGCGCCTCATGACGCCGAAGTATTCGGCCGCTCTATCCAAAGTCTTGACCTTGATCTCCTGGATCTCATCCACGACGTTGTAGAGATCCACGTTGGCTCTGCCCACGACCGACCAGTGACCGTACACGCTCTGCTGAGGGGCTCCGCCCAGCCTATCTACGGATAGAGCTACGCCCAGCCTTCTAGCCCTCTCGGCCAGATAGGGCCAGTCGAAGCCGTTGGAGTTGTAGCCGAGTATTATGTCCGGGTCGTACTCCCTTATATACTCGACGAACTCGCGCAACGCCCTCCTGTCGTCCCGCTCATCTGCAGTTATCGCGAAGGCCCTGCCCGAGGAATCCTTGATGGAGATCGCCACGACGGGATCTCTAGCCGGATCGGCGGTGCCCCGCGCGTTATAGACCTCTATGTCGAACGCCGCTATTCTGAGGTCGGGCAACACCCCGGTCTTCTCCAAAATGGGGGTGGGAGGCCTCCGCGCTACGTATCTCCTCAAGCCGCCCAGCGTGCCCTCCTCAGAGGCCTCGACGAGATGCCACGTGGACGGCATGACGCCCACGTCGACCATATATCTCATGTAGAACCTGATATCGGCCTCGAGAACCCCCTCGACGCCCTCTAGGGCAAGGGCGGCCTCTCTCAGCCGCCTCACGTCCTCCGGCACGCGCGCGGTGACCTTGAACAGCTCGACAGGCTTGCCGAAATACCTCCTCTCGACGACATCCACGGCCTCGATGGGGGCTATCTTGGCCAGCGCCTGCCTCAGGTTGGACGGCTTACCCTTTACATAGAAATAAGGCCTAAACCCTCTGTCTGTTACAACCACGCGCTCGCCGCCCTTGGAGACGCCAAACATCCTAACCTCCGGCGTTCCTCCGACAACCGAATAAGTTATGTCGAGGAGCCAGAACTCGAGGTCCACATTATTATACTGACTGTTTTTATTTGTGCAGCCGCTCTCTAAATGTCTTGAGGAGCTCGCCGAGATATACAAGCCGGGCTCGTTGCCCCGGGAGATCCTCGAGTGGCAACTGGCCGAGATGAGAAAGTTGAGGCCGCAATAGCGGTAGGGCGCAGGCCGGCTGGGGCTTTTTGTTATTTCCCTCGGCCCGCCCTTCAGACGGTGAGGAGGTCAGTTGGCCCAGCTGTATCTGCGGAGACGTCTCGAGCGGCCCCAGCCGCAGCTTGCACAGTACCCCTTGGCTACGTTGTAGGAATGGCGTCCGCATCTGGGACAGCGTATATGCGTCTTGCCTCTGCTGTGCTTCCCCATCGAGGGCGTGCCCTTCATGTCGGCGAGACGAAGAGGACGTTTTCGCCCCTAACGACCACAGTGCCCCTCTTCAGCACTATATTGTTGTCGATAACCTCCTCGGCGTCTTCGAGCAGCAAATTCACGTGCTGGTCGAAAGACTTCAGGATGCCCCTGATCTCGTATCCGTCTCTCAGCTTGACCAACACCCTCTTCCCTATTGAGTCTTGAAGCGTGGCGCCCAACGTGGCCAGGCACTTCGACATATCACTCGACATGACGTCGGCCCTACACCGGGTATTTAAAATTTGTCCTTTAGCCGACGGGCGGCCGGCGCCCTCCACACGTAGTGCGATCACGTCGTGTCGGGACTGCGCGATATAGCTCGCCGTGTCGGGCCGGGGCCGGAGAGCTCCGTCCAGGCGCCTATATCGCGGAGAGGAGGAGGGCGCATCCCCAACCCGGCCGGGGCCTGTCTCCGCGACCTATGAGCGGAGGCCGCGAGTCCCCGCGTCCGCCGGAACCGAAGGGTGGACGCGGTTAGAGGGCTCTTATCCTTTCGCCGACTTTCGGTATTACTGTGGTTATCTTGTAGCGTAGCTCTATGGAGGTGGCCAGGCTGACGATCTTGGAGGGCTCGCCGTGGATTAGGACCACTTTGCGCGGCCTCGGTTCCACCGTCTCCACGTATTTCATCAACTCCCTCCTGTCGCTATGGCCCGAGAAGCCGGGTATCGACAAGACGCCCATCCTCATCGAGACTTTGGCCTCGCCCATGGATATGCTCCTCACCAGGAAATCTCTCTCGCCGTTGAGTATACGCCGTCCCAACGTGTTCTCGGCTTGATACGAGACGAATATCAGCTTGTTGGCGGGATCTGAGGCCAGATTCACGAAGTAGTCCAGTATGGGTCCGCCGTTCAGCATCCCGTGGGGGGCGATTATGATGCCGGGCCTCCCGTCCTGCGTTATGCGCGCTATCTGGTTTATCCTGTCCTCTATCCTCTTGGCCCTCTCGACGACCTCTATGTCGCCCGAAGAGGTGAAGGGGTTCACGCCTCCGTAGATCTCCTCGGCCACCTCTCTGTTCAAGAAGTGCGGATACATGAGGTAGGCGTTTAGGGTCTCCACTATCATGCCGTCTACATATATGGGCACCCTCTTCAGATTCCCTCGGTTGATCTCCCTATTCAATATATAGAGGATTTCCTGAGCTCTGCCGGTGCTGAAGGCCGGTATGAGTACTTTCCCCTTGTTCTCCACGGTCTCGGTCACCGCCTTGACCAAGGTGTTCTCAGCCTCGACCCTGGGCGGCTGCACGTCGTCGCGGCCGCCGTAGGTAGACTCCATTATTAGCATCTCGACGCGTTTGAACTTATTCACAGCCTTGTTGAGGAGGTTGGTCCTCCCGAACTTGAAATCCCCCGTGTACAGTATGTTGTAGCGCCCGTTGCCTATATGCAGATGCACCAGCGCGGACCCTATCTCATGGCCCGCATCGTACAGAGTCAGCTTTACGTCCGGCGCTATGTCTGTGACCTCCTCGTAGTCTAGAGTGACTATGTGGTACATGAGGGTCTCTATATCGCTTTTAGTATAGGGCGGGATCTGCCCCTCGCGCTCCTTCAGCTCGACGTAGTCGGTCAAGAGTATATATGTAAGATATTTGGTGGGGTCGGTCATATACACGGGCCCTCTATATCCATATTTGTAGAGATAGGGGAGACAGCCCACGTGGTCCATATGCGCGTGCGACAGCACTACCGCGTCTAGGGAGTCCAGGTCTATCTGCTCTAGCAATGGGAACTCCTCTTCGTACTGCGAGGGCTTGAGGCCGCAGTCCAGAAGCACTCTGCTTTCGGTTGTGTCGACCAATATGGCGCTCCGGCCGACCTCCATAGACGCGCCGAGGAAGGACACGGTTATGGGTCCCTCCTTCACGACCGGCTCGTGGTGTATCCTGGCGCCCAATTCCCTCATCATAAAGATCCTCTTGTCGTAGGCGCCGTGGTAGATGGTCCTGACGTCGACTATGTCCTTGGACGGTAGCTTCATCATGCTGGGCACGCCCATCTCTATTATGGCGCGCCAGCCGGTCGACGAGAAGATCTCCCTCGCAAGCCTCTTGAAATCCCTCTCGGGGACGGCCCTCGAGAGATATACATATACATCGCCCGCATCCTCGAAGTGTATGTGTTCTACGAGATCAGGGGCGAGGGATAAGATAGCCTTCTCCGCATCCTTCTTGGACAGCCTGGCCGAGGCGTCGCTCCTAACCACAATCCTCTTTTTGAGGGTCTTTGCTAGTTCTGCTACTTCTTCATTGCTTAGATTAGCAGGATTCTTGATATAAATACAGATAGAAGGCCCCTCTACTTCTACTTTGGATACCTCGACGCTCGATAGAATCTCTTTGATCTTCGATTCAATATCTAAAGAATACGCCACAACATCGGCCTATTATGGCCTTATATATTTTTCTATTCGGCGATGGCCACCCTCTGCCGGGCGGATAACACCCGCCTGAAGCCGTCCCTGGTTATGGCCACTATGTCGATGCCCTCGCCAGAGCCCGGGTCGTTCCTCATGGCCGCCCTCACTGCGTTCTCGGCGAGCTTGACGGCGTCGTCGACCGACATGTCCTCCCTGTAGCCAACCTCCAGGACGCCCATGGCGTACGGCGAACCGCTCCCCGTGGAGATGTAGCGCTCCTCGCTGTAGCTGCCCAGCCAGTCGAGCATATACAGCCGCGGCCCCTCCTCGTCGAACCCGCCGAAGATCGAGTGGACGATGTAGATCATCGGCCTTGAGTAGAAGAGGAGCAACGAGGCGTAGTTGACCAAGGTCTTTACGGGTATAGGTCTCTTGTGCTCAGACTTGTAGTCCCTCGCCAACACGGTGAGCACGTTCAACAAGCCCTGGAGATCCGCGACGCCTCCGCTCATAGTAGCGGCTACATGGTCGTCAATCTTCCAGATCTTCTCGCCGCGTTTATGCGCTATGTAGTAGCCGGCGGTCACCCTCTTATCGGTCGCCAAGACGACTCCGTCGCGCGCCTTTATGCCTACGGTAGTTGTCATGGATGGGGCAGAATCCCCCCTTTTATTTTTGACGCTATACATTTCTTCTCGTGAAGGCAGCTCCAATTCCGCCCACTACGCTATCGGCTACTAGGCCGTATTGAGTGCATGCAACCCCCCTCCTCTGTCACCGCATATCTACACGTGGGATGCGCCTAGGCCGTACATTGATTCAACTTGTACCTTCCGCCGTATTTCACCTCGACATGTCGGTTCAATGTTTGGCTTTGACCCGTCTTTCCCATACCGGTTCAATATCCTGGGCCGAGTCTCCCTATTTCTTGAGCTCTATCTCCTCCGTGAAGGTCACCCTCTTTAATTCCGCAAATCTGCTACCTATCTCGGACGCTACTTGGAGCAACACGTTTCCGATCTTCTCGTAGAGCAAGACCTCGGCGGGTAGCCTCACCTGGGCCTCGGAGCCGTCTTGAGAGAAGGACGCTGAGATCTTATCGAGGGGGATCCTAGGCATGTATTGTTTTACTAGGTACGCTATTTTCTCCTCGTTGGAAGTCAGTCTCTTCACCACCTTGCCCCTGACCACCAACGTCTTGCCGGCCAGAGGGTGGTTGAAGTCGAGGGTGACTCTGCCGCCGGAGATCGAGATGACCCTGGCCCTGCTCCCCTCTATCTCCACCACGTCGTCCACGTGAGGCACTATGCCGTGTCTATGGAATTCCCTTATCGACAAGGTCTTTATCTTGCCGAGATCCCTCTGGCCGTAGGCCTTTTCAGGCGGTATCTCGACCTCTAGGTCCTTGCCCTCTTCGGCGTTTAGGAGAGCGCTCTCGAGCGGCTCCCAGAGCTTAGTCTCTCCAAGTATCACGAGCCGCGGCTCATAGACGTCTTCGGGCCTGTAGATGCCCGCCTCTTTAGCCGTGGCCTCGTTGGTTGTCTCGATCACCTTGTTGTCGTCTTTTACGATGACGGTGTAGTCCAGCAGTATGTAGTCGCCCCTATTGAACGTCATGGCGCCACCGTCCCCACCCCCTCCTGTTTCTGAGAGGTCTTCCTGGCCTTGACAAGCCTCGTTATATAGCCCGCCACTCTGTTTCTAACCTTCTTGCTCTGCAGATCGGCCAGCTCGGCCACAGCCCTTTTGTTTTCGTCGAAACTATCGGCGAATCTGTCCGGATACATCTCCAGAAGCTTCTCCGCTAAAGACTTTATGTAGCGAGGCTTCACCCTTCCCATTGAAGGGCCACGAACAAGGCCTTAAAAATACTTTACGCCGAGCGCGTGGACCTCCGCCGTATCGGCCGGGGCTCGCGTTGCCGTATTGGGAAAAATTTTTATATACGCGAAATTCGTAAAACCCCATGAGCTCCCAAACCGCATATTTGACGCAGATAGGTGGAGTACCCGTTCTGATATTCAAGGAGGGCACCCAGAGGGCGTTCGGCAAGGAGGCCATGAGGTTGAACATAATGATAGCGAGGGCCGTCGCCGAGGTGTTGAGAACAACATTGGGGCCTAAGGGTATGGACAAAATGCTTATCGACTCGTTGGGCGACATAACGATAACCAACGACGGCGCGACCATAATGGACGAGATGGACGTCCAGCACCCCATAGCGAAGCTACTAGTGGAGATATCTAAGTCCCAGGAGGAGGAGGCCGGCGACGGCACGACTACCGCGGTTGTGCTGGCCGGGGCCCTGCTAGACGAGGCCGAGAAGTTGCTGGAGAAGAACATACATCCAACGGTGGTCGTGTCGGGCTTCAAGAAGGCCCTAGATGTGGCTGTGGAGCATCTGCGCAAGGTCGCAGTGCCGGTCAACCGCACCGACGCCGAGATGTTGAAGAAGATAGCCACCACGGCCATGGGCGGCAAGATCTCCGAGACCGTGAAGGACTACTTCGCCGACCTGGCCGTCAAGGCCATCTTGCAGATAGCTGAGCAGAGGGGCGACCGCTGGGTGGCTGATCTGGACAATGTGCAGTTAGTCAAGAAACACGGCGGCTCGCTCCTCGACACACAACTCGTCTACGGCATAGTGGTGGACAAGGAGGTGGTGCATCCCGCCATGCCGAAGCGCGTGGTGAACGCCAAGATAGCTCTTCTGGACGCCCCTCTGGAGGTCGAGAAGCCGGAGATAGACGCCGAGATCAGGATAAACGACCCGAGGCAGATGAGGGCCTTCCTCGAGGAGGAGGAGTCGATCCTCAAGGGCTATGTGGACAAGCTGAAGGCCGCCGGCGTCAATGTCCTGTTCACAACCAAGGGCATAGACGACATAGCCCAGTACTATCTTGCCAAGGCTGGAATACTCGCCGTGAGGCGCGTCAAGCGCTCGGACATCGAGAAGCTGGTCAGAGCCACCGGGGCCAAGCTGGTCACCAGCATAGAGGATCTGTCCGAGGCCGATCTAGGCTTCGCCGGGCTGGTCGAGGAGAGGCGCGTGGGCGACGAGAAGATGGTGTTCGTGGAGCAGTGCAAGAACCCCAAGGCCGTGTCGATACTGATCAGAGGCGGCTTCGAGAGGCTTGTGGACGAGGCGGAGCGCAATCTAGACGACGCGCTCTCGGTGGTGGCCGACGTTGTGGAGGAGCCCTTCATACTGCCCGCCGGAGGCGCCCCCGAGGTCGAGGCCGCGAGAGCCGTCAGGACGTTCGCGACCAAGATAGGAGGCAGAGAGCAGTACGCGATAGAGGCCTTCGCCAACGCGCTGGAGTCCATACCCAAGGCCCTTGCGGAGAACGCCGGCCTCGACGCGGTGGATATACTCACGGAGTTGCGGCACAAACACGAGCAGACAGACGGCTGGAAGTACGGCCTAGACGTCTACCAGGCCAAGGTCGTCGACATGGCGTCCCTCGGCTTGATAGAGCCGCTGTCGGTCAAGGTTAACGCGTTCAAAGTCGCCGTGGAGGCCGCCTCGATGATACTAAGAATAGATGAAATAATAGCGGCCTCAAAGCTCGAGAAGGAGGAGAAGAAAGGCGAGAAGAAGGAGGAAGAAGGCGAGACTAAGTTCGATTAATAAATACCTATTTAATATTAAATAATTATAGTGAAATAATTTTATATGTATAATATATAGATAAAATTAGGAAAGCAACTATTGTTATTTTAACTATAGGATAGATAGGCGCTATCGTCAGCAGTATCACGCTCGACGAGATGCCCGCAAGCGAGGAGACCAGTATCCTCGACTTGGCGGCCGACAACATGGATCTATATAGAACGCTCGACGCGCGCACTTTCCCCTCTTCTAGATCTTCTAGGTCTGACAAGATGCGTATATCCCCTCCCTCCAGCTGTTTTATGTAGCTCAATCCGTCAGGCGCATATTCGCCATATAGGGTGCCGAGATATTCCCTGAATTCCCTCATCGATAAGGCCCTATCCATTAACACATTTAATCTATTTCTTAATTTAGTAATATTAAATCTAAAAATAAATATATGTATTAAGAAAAGGGGAAATGATATATAAATTAATATATATGATATAAGAAAAGATAAACCGATTGCGAGAACGCTTAACAGCATAATTGCTCCATTTAAAATAATAAAGCGATTATATTCCTTCTCAACAAGCTTTTTAATTTTTAAATATATTAATTCATCCAACATATATTTCAGCTATTCTTCTAATTATTTTATCTTTATATTCTTTTTTAAGTTGTACTATGACTATGTTATCTTGATCTATGCGTGAATCCGCCAGTCTGCTTCTGGCTTTGCCCAGATCGGCTGCATGCATTGTGCCTAGGGCCTGTAGACCTATGGCACGGGCGGCTCTATACGCCTCGAAGTGCTCCGGATATTGAAGCTCTCCTATAATAAATAAATCTATATTTCTATTCATTGAAGAAAAAATTTCCTTTAGTTTACTTACAGAATTTATTTTTATCTGATTGAAATCAGGCAGATCTATAAACTCATCCGCCTCATCTATATACACCCTCTGTAGCCAACGAGGCAGTTCTAGATCTATTGCCTGCAACAAAGTCGTCTTTCCACTACCCGGCGGCCCTGCCACTATCAAGTCTTTGTGCCTTTCCACAACTTCTCTATATATAAGTACAGCGTCATTTCTATCCAGAAGCCCGCTTACCACCAGATCTTCGAGGGTCTTCACGCCTCTATGTATTCTGATGTAGATATGTGGAGCCGCGACTATAGGCGGGAGATCGATCGAGATCCTGAGCCGCAGAGGGCCGAGCGATAGGCTATATTTAAATGACGGATTGGACTGCAGAAGCTTAAGGCCTTTCGCTCGGGCCAATAGAAGGAATCTATTTGCTATATTACTTGTGGCATATATTCCAGTTTTTTGCTTTCCTTCTTTAGTAGTTATATAGATAAATTTTTCTGGAATTAATATAATATCTTCAATATTATTATCAATAAATAAATTATAGAGTACTTCCATTTCCAGCGACTTCATGAGGTAGTATAGTGCTTCTGAAACATCTCCAGTTAATCTATAGTAAAGTTTATATCTTATATAAATAGTTTTATCTATATTTTTTGAGAATACTCTTCCTATAATATTAATAATATCTTTTTTGTATCTAAGTAATTCATCCCTCTCATCTATATGTCCTATTTCCATCAGCTTGATTAATCCGCTCAGCGCAGCTCCTTGCATATCTTTTTTAGATAAACTGCAGTATCTCTTATACTTAATTTACTGATATTTAATCTTTTTGCAATATTATTTTTATCATAACTAAGACCATATCTATTGCTAACCAAATAAAATATGGTGCCTGCCACCACCCTCGGATTCTTGCCTTGAATCTTCCTCTTGTCGATAGACTCCAACACCTTGATTGAGGTATTGAGAATGTAGCCGGGCGCATCCAAGTCCTTAGCTAGAGATTCTATATATTGTTTTATTCTATCTTTATATTTTATATTTTTTGAGTATATTATTGTTTCTTTATTTAATTTATATAATAGAAATTTAAGCGATATTTTTTTAATATCAATGGGAATCTGGATGTTTTGACGCGGCACGTAGAGGACAGGCCCTATGACGCTTCCACAGTCGGTGCATACATACTCCCCGCTGGACACGGCAACTCTGGAAGATCCGCAATAGGGACAGATCACGGACTAGATATCACGGGGAGGAATAAGCTTGGTGTATATTAGGGCGGAGTAGTCGGTGGGAGTTGCTATGAACTAAACTTGATGCCAATATATAATTTATCACCAACGTTATATAGCAAATCTATTTTTATCTTAAATATTAAACCGCCAATAGATATATAGGAAATATTATTATCTTTGCTATATAAAATACCCCACATATATATATCGTATTTATTTTTATAATCTTCATCTTTATTTTTATCAATATTAATTATAATTACATCATTTTTATTTATATTTAAATTTAAAAGATCTAGTGGAATTTCCAAATCTGCCTCTGCATCGCCGCTGAGCAGTATCCGTTTTAAAGAGCCCTCCAAGTTCCTTATATCTTCGACTTTTTCCTTAAACTGCATATGCTTCCGGAATTGTTGAAAATATAAAGTTTTAATTCCTTCTTTTCTTTCACTTTTATTAAAGATATAATTGATTTAATAGATTTATATAGTATGTATTAATAAAACACAAAATTACGATACGAATAAAGCTTTAAAACTAATATGTTGACCACCGTATGTCTGTACTCGCCGAGGCCAATAAAAGGTTTATCGCCGAGATTAACAACTTGCTGGGTAAGGAGGTTATCGTCGGTCTTCACAACGGCGAGGAGTATAGAGGCGTGCTGCACGCAGTGGATAGCCAGTTAAATATAATTCTTATGAATTCAGTAACAAAATCTGGAAATAAATATCCAAAATCATTGTTAATATCTAGGTATATTGTATATATAAATTCCGTGGAGAGAGAAATAGATCTAAGGGGCTTCGCGAAATATGCCGAGAAGTTCTTCCCTGGCATGGTGAAATACATCGAGGAGTCCAATATAGTGCTCATCAGCGATAAGGTCAGGGTGAGCGAGATAGGCATAGAGGGGTCGGGGCCGCTGGCCGAGAGGGTCAAACAGATATACGAGGAGTTCGTCAGGAGGCAGCGCGGTGAATGAGTTTCGAGCTAGAGGCGAAAGACCTTCTGGGGAGGGTCGGAAGGCTCTACACGAAGTCCGGCGTATTGGAGACCCCTGCCATATTCCCCGTAGTTGACCCTAAAAAACAAGAAGTTTCATTAAAAATAATAGAAAAATATTTTAAAAATATTATAACTAATTCATATTTTATATATAATATTTTTAGAAAACCTATAGATGTAAGGAGGCTCCTCGGGTGGAACGGCGTCGTGATGACGGATTCAGGCGCCTATCAGTTGATGAGATATGGCGTAATAGAGATAGAGCCGGACGAAATACTTAGATACCAGTTTGAGATCGGAAGCGATATAGGCGTGATGCTGGACCTTCCGATGGACTCCGAGGAGTCTTACTCCTCGGCCTCCATAAAGGTGGAGGAAACTCTGAGGAGGGCTCTAAGGGCCGTCGAGATGCGCGGCGAGCTGGGCGACATGTTGCTCGTGGGGCCTATACAGGGCGGAATCTACGGAGATCTGCTCGTCAGATCGGCCAGGCGCATGTCCGCACTGCCTTTCGACATATATGCGGTGGGAAGCCCCACAACGCTTCTGGAGGAGTACCGCTTCGACGAGATTATAGACATGGTCCTGAAGGTCAAGCTGAACATGAGGAGGGAGGCGCCTCTTCATCTCTTCGGCGCAGGCCACCCCCTCATACTGCCCTTCGCGGTCGCCGCGGGCGTAGACCTCTTCGACAGCGCGTCGTACGTGCTCTACGCCAGAGACGACAGAATAATGTTGAGGGACAGGACGGTGAGGCTCGACGAGGTTAAGATCGACTACCTTCCCTGTAGCACTAAGCTCTGCGAGAAGCCGGTCGAGGAGCTTAGGGAGATGTCCAAGCTAGAGAGAACCGAGCTCATAGCGGAACACAACTTGGCCATACTAAGAGAGGAGATCCTCGAGATCAAGCAGAGGATACATGAAGGCACGCTTTGGGAGTATCTCGAGGAGAAGGCGCGCGCCCACAGATCTCTCTACAACGCGTTGAGGAGGATGGGGAAGTACCTGAAGCTATTGGAGGAGTACGACCCCGCGACCCATCCGGAGCCAAGCGGCCTGCTGTTCTTCGGCGATACCTCATCCTATAGGCCGGAGCCGTATAGGCATAGGATAAGGGTCAGATATTACTATAAGCGTCCGGATAGGCCAGTAGCTATACTATTAAAGGTGGATTTCAAACCTTATAACAAATCGTGGGAATATATATATTTAAATAAAATATTAGGCGAATTTAGAAAGTACATACATATTTATTTCATAGATGACATATTCGGCGTAATCCCTGAGGAGGTGGCAGAGGTGTATCCCCTATCTCAGCACGAGTCTTGGGGCGCCTCCGAGGCTCCATACGACGATATAGCGCATATATCTAAGGTATATAAATATATTATAGCTTATAATTATTATTTAAGCAATAGAAATATTATAATTACTAATAATATTGATGATATAGTTTCGATCTTAAATACTATATATAGTAATGCGACTCCTCCCTCTTGGTCTCCTCAAGCTGGCGCCTGACCTCGGCGTACTCCCTCTCCAGCTCCTCCGCTAGTTGCCTCAGGTCGGCCGTATCCACGCGAACGTCGAAAAGCCGGCTGAAGTGGTCTAGAGCCACGCTGGCCGCCTGCGGGTCCGCCGGCCTGTCCGCATAGGGCAGTATTACCAGAGCCGGGAAGCCCCTCATCTCGAAGTGGGATAGGAGGAGCCCCAGAGGACCTACTATCTGTAGACCTTGCTCCAGCCGCCTGCCCTCGAGGGGGTAGCCGGCCTTTATATAGGGCGTTGTGTAGGCTACTCTCAATAGATCGCCCTGCTCCCGCCTAAATCTGCCGTCCAAGCCGCCGAAAAGCACCGCCAGCTTGAACCCGCTTCTGACGACCCACTCGGATAGGGCCTCAACGAAGTCGTAGACGGCGTCGTCGATCAGGCCGTAGTTGTTGACGACGCCTGTCACCTTACCGCAGGAAAATATCTCGGACTGGAGCGCCAGCCTATCGCCCTCGTAGGCAACCACGGGAGGCATCTTCTTGTAGCGCACGTAGCCCACCACGTCGCAACTCCTCGAGAGGTGCTTAACCGCTATATGTCCCACTATCCCTACTCCGTGAAACCCCGTAACGAAGATCTCCTTAGCGAAGGGCTTAATTACATTAAATACTACTCGCATATTTCTCAAGTTTTTCAATAACTTTAGTTATTCTATTTATTTCATCTATATTATTTATATAAATTAATTGTACTTTACATATAGGGCAAACGCCGTTGTATGCCAGCTCCTCGTCGAGCGAATAGCGCCGATGACAGTTCGGGCAGACGTAGTAGGTCCCTTCGGCCAGAGCTCTCACCAGGAGGGCCAGCTTCCCTGAGACCAACTCTATCCTCTTCTTTATGGCGTTGGCTATCACCACGTCGTCGACATACCAAGCGTACTCGATCCTATAGTCGGGCGTGGTCGTCTTGACTACGCCTATCATGTTGCCCTTAGCAAGAAACTGCAGAATTCTCCTGGCCTCTGCCGTAGATATATTCATCAAGATGGCTATTCGGTCGTCCGAGAGCCGCTCCTTTCTTGAGTACAGCATCTCAACCATCTTGCGGGCCAGCTTGCCGTATTCGGGGCTGTTGAACTCGAAGGAGACGTTACGCTCAACCATTATAAGATAGGCGTTGAGCCTCTCCTCGCTCACAGGACTCTCCTCAGCTCGGTATATAAATTAAGAGACGAGCTCTCGAACCGCTTGACTTCGCCCATCTTGACCGGGAGGTACGACTTCCCGTCCAGCATGAGCCCCCCGATCGGGGGCCTCGCCTCGTATATCGCATATCCCGGCGTCTTCCAGAAGAGCAGAAGCTTGAGCGTATTGATGCCGAAGCCCGTCAACGCCGAGACGGGCACGAAGAGGGAGAAATGCCTCCTGACGATCGAGGCCTTCTCGACCAGCTCGGAGAGGCCAACCCTATCGACCTTACTCAAGACGGGGAGGATCTTCTCCCTATATACGCCGATGGTCGACAGCACGTCGAGCGAGGTCTGGAGCTCCCTCGCCAGCTCACCCTCGTCGTCGGATACGTCGACCAGCAGGAGGACCAGATCGGCGTCGGCGACCTCTTGCAGAGTGGAGTAGAACGACTCTATTAAAACCGGCGGCAGATCCTCGATGAAGCCTATGGTGTCGGTCAACACCAGTTCCTTCCCCCATAGGTTTATGCGGCGCGAATACGTGTCCAGCGTGGCGAACGGCTTGCCGTCGACGTATTTATGCTCCGCCGTTAATCTGTTGAATAGAGTGGTCTTCCCCACGCTGGTATATCCCGTCAACACGACCTCGGGCACGCCGAGATCCCTCCGCCTCTTCATAAGCCCGACCCTATCCTCCCTCATCCTATCGAGCCTCCTCTTTATGTGGGAGATCCTGCTCACCATATGCCTATAGTAGGCATCGACGGCGTACTCGCCCGCGCCCATATAGCCGATCTGCTCGCCCATCTTTGCCCTCCTGAGGTACTCCTTGACCAAGGGCAGTTGATACTTGAGCGACGCCAGCTCGATCTGCAGCTTGGACTCTATGCCGCCGGCCCTCCGCTCGAATATCTTGAGTATCAGCAACACCCTATCCATGACATCGACGCCCAACCTCCTCCTCAAGTTGTACGACTGGAGCGGCGTCAGCTCGTGGTACGCCACAAAAATGTCGAAATCCATGCCCGCCACCTCGTCGAGCTTCCCCCTGCCGAGATAGAAACGGGTATCCCGCTCTCCGTACTGGGCCACTACGCCGGCCACCTCATAGCCGGCCACCTCAGCCAAGGCCTCGAACTCGGCGAGCCTTCTGCCGAGCCTCCTATCCCTGGGGCCTACATAGGCGAGAAGGGCCCTATTCCTCATCTCTCACCTCCGCCACATCGCCCAGCGTGAGCTCCTTCCTGGCGGGAGCGCCCGCGTCGGCCTCCCCTTGTTGCGCCGGCACCAACAGCTTCACACCAAGCGCCTTCTCGAGCTTCCTAGCCAACTGGACGTCGGGCACCAGCTGGCCGCTCTCCACGCGCCTCAACACGCTCTCCTTGACGCCCATATAGGAGGCCAGCGCCTCTCTACTGAGGCCCATGGACTCCCGCGCCCTCCTTATCACCTCGGCGTACTCCTCGACGACCTCGTACCTATCGGCGGACCTCCTGGCGGCGGACGTGCGTCTGGGCGGAGGCGGGGCCACGCGCCTCTGTGTCTGCGGCTCGGCTGCCGAGACGGCGCCGTAAGACGCCGCGCACCGCCTACAGACGTGGAGAACCGCGTTGTCGAGCTTCACTACATAGGGCTGCCCCTCTATCGGGGCGCCGCAGATGTCGCAGTACAGCATTAATAGGGATTCGATACATGGTTAAAAGCATGACGCCGGAGGAGCACGCCTATGGGCTTTTAACATACATATATGGATATAAAAATATAGATATAGATAAAGATAAACTAGAAATAAAATATAATAAATCTAAAAGGATAAAATATATATATTATGAAGGCAAGCCGATGTTTGCATTCAGAAACAACGACGGATATCTCTTGCCCCTAGCCGAGGCGGCCCCCTACATGAAGGCCCCCTATGTGGTCGTCGACAGAGAGACGGCTAAATTTGTGTCGCAAGGACGTAGCGTCCCCGCGAAGTTCATCAAGGCCTACTCGCGTGGCTTAAGGCCAAACGTCGAGGTCCTCGTGCTCGACGAAGACGGGAAGCCCGTCGCCGTCGGCAGACTTCTATACAGCATGAGAGAGCTCACGTTGAGGAGAGGATATGCCGTGAAGCCCAGATCCAGGCTGGTCGAGGCTCAGTCCGGGACTCGAGCCCAGACCCCGCGGAGATCTAACGCCTAGGAGTCCCGACAGGCCGGACGGTCGACCTGTCCACACGGCCGCAGACGGCCTCCACGCTCAAGGCCGCCGCGCACTGCCTCCGGCCGCTTTAGCGGCACGTCAGCCCCTCGACGCGCCGAGGACCTCCCGCCGACGTGTCCGATCAATTGCGCCATCCCTCCATGGCCCATCGGGCCGACTCGGAGGGCAGATCTATGCCGGAGGCAGCTCCGGATACAGGCCCCACGCCCTTCTTGATGCGACGGCCGGGGGATCCCAGTGGTCTCGGGTTTAGAATCCATGCAGAGGCCGCCCTCAACGAGGTGGGGAAGCGCTAGCCGGAGCGTAGCTATGTACGTTATGCATATTACGGCTAGAGCCAAGACAAATAACAGAGGGGATCTGAGCGGAGGACGCGCGAGGGCTAGCCGCCGCGTGAAGCCGTCGAGACGCCGAATAGCCGCTAGCAGGGGGCCTAGCCGTCAACGTTGGTGGAAAACTTAAAAACAAGAAATATATGTAAAGAGTAAGGCCCCGGTGGCTTAGCGCGGTAGAGCGCCCTGGGGCTAAGCCCCGCGTAGGAGTGGGCGTCGCGCTACCGCCGACGTCCACGGCGGACCTTGTAAGCGGGAGGTCCCGGGTTCAGGGGAACCCGCCCAAGAATCCCGGCCGGGGCTTCCACAGGGTTATTATAGTGCGAGTTTTCACAAGACGGCAGCGCATATGCGTGGCGCGGTTCCCAGCCGCGCCGGGCGTTACGAGCATGTGGGCTCCGGGTCATCGCGGGCTCCGCACGTGCCGTAGCTGGTCGCGCCGAGGCGCGCCGCAGAAGAGGTTATCTTTGGGCGTGGGCATTGCCGTGATAGATCCCGAGGAGCTCACCAGGCTGGTGCTTAAGTTCTCGGTGAGGGAGGAGGGAGGCGCGGTGTTGAGGCGTTGTTTTAGGTTCAGGGTTGATAGATGACCCTCTACCCCAGTTTCACGTCGCCCCTCCCCGAGAGGAGGCTCCTACGTGAAGAAATTCGGCGTGAGGAAAGGCGTTGACGCCTCGGCCGACCCGCGCCTCTCGGGCGGATGGTGCAGCCCCTGGCGCTATGTAAACGACGTGGATAGAGACGTGGAGCCCGCCGTGTGGGGGCTGCTGGATAGGTACGGAGACTGCGTGGACCTCTCGATATCGCCGGGTGACGAGGGCTTGATCTTCATAGCCGCGTTTCTCGCCCAGAACACCGCATACCACACCAACGCGCTCAGATAGACCAGCGCCTTGTTTTCCCGGAGCGAGCGCCTAGACGAAGCCGCCGGGCTGACGCCGTCCGTCGGGAACAGCTACCAGCTGAGGCGTCTGCCGGCCGCCCTAAGCGCCTACCTATCGGCTGGGCCCAGAGATAGGGCGGACCTCCTGCGGATCCCTGGGGTGGGCCCGAAGGTTGCGGGCCTATATCTGCTCTTCACGGGGTAACACCTCGGCGGTTCCCGTGGATAGGCACCTCATGAGGCAGGCCCCCGCCTGGGGCTGGCAGGCCGCCCGACAAGAGATACTGCGCCAGATACGACTGCGCCGCCTGCCCCCTGGGGGTCCATCTGCCTGAGAGCGAACGCCGCCCGCAAGCTGGGCAGATTGCGGGCTTGGTCCAGACCGTGCTGTATATGCCGGATAAAGGAATTAAGCCTGAGGCTCGCCGGCCCTGGTCTCGCCCCTGGCGCCCCGCCTCCCCCTAGGCCTCGGAGGGGGCTGTCTCGGCAACACGGCAAAGCCTAGAGGCCAGCCGTAGACTCTATCCCTCTGCTCGCTGGAGGTCGTATGGGTCTCGATGGAGAAGCCCGACCTGAACACAAGAGGCTCGTCGATCCAGACCGCGGCCTTCTCGGGGTAGTAGGCTATGGGCTCCACGAACCACTCGACGGCTCTGCCGCCCTCCACAAATCTGACGTAGTCGAAATACTCATCGTAGTTGTAGAAGCCCCATATGACGACGAGCGAGGCCTCCGTTAGAGGCGGGTTTATCCTCCCTAGGGCCAGGCTGTAGCCGTACTTGTCCGCATCTCCGCCGTATATATGTTTCGGCGCGAGCGGCTCGACCCTGGCTCCCACCTTTCTGGCGTGGTCGGAGGCTATGCTGTAAGACCTCCGGATTATCCTCTCGGCGTCGGCCCTCGACAACGGGAGCAACCACATGGCCCCGCCCCGTCGAGGGGCTTATAAATATTAATAATGCGATGGATTAAATTAACCGTCACATTTTTAGAGGGGGGAGTAGAACGGACCATGCTTCTGCCTCTGCTTGCCCTCACGGCCGTCGCGATACTGCTGGGGCTTGCCATGAGGAGAGTGAGAGATAGGGCGTTGGCGGTGCTAGGCGTCGTCGGCTTCTTCCTGATAGCCATACCGGCGCTTTTCGTCAGCGGAGGCATAGTGGAGAGAATAGTGGCTGCCGTATTTGCCTACTCGCCGTATTGGGAATATGTACTACCTCTGCTGACCTTCGCCGTAGCGCTGTTGTTGCCCACCAAAACCCAAGGCGGGACCTCCCGCAGAAGATCCAGGGAGGTTTTTAGGGCAGAAAAGGAATATTGGTAAATTTATTTCTTTTTTATAGAAACTATAATTACAGATATTACAAATACTATAAGTATTATGGAAATTATATAATTAGTTAAGCTGGAGCCTGCCGGCGACGTGACCGCCGGAGGCGGCGCGAGCGTGGGCATGGTGGTCGGGGCCTTGACAACTATATAGGTGGAATTCAGAGAACATAGAATGTCGCCTATAGCTGCTGCGTACATGGAGGCCTCTTCGTACATATACAGAGCGGTCACCACATCGCTGTTAGCGTAGTAGTCGCCGAACTGGACGTAGCTGAGCGGAAGTATGTTGGGGGACCCGCAGGCCGCCGCCCTATATATATTCTCGAGGGCCGTCTGCCTCTCGGCAGGCGCCAGGCTCTCGGCGCCTGGAGATGCGAGCGCGTTCTCGGCCAGAGATATCGTGTCGAGAGAGGCGGCGAGCGAGGCGAGGTAGTGTCTGCTGGAATAGAGACTCTGGGCCAGCTGGAAGCTCTGCCCCAGCTCGGCCATCAGATCTGAGGGCAGTTGAGATCCGTACGTCGCCGTCACATAGGAGTACATCACGTATGCGTACTCAAGATACGTCTCGGCCATATCCCTCAGCGAGCTCTCGTTGACCGCGCGGCCGTAGGCCAGCATTTCCGCCGCATTTATCCAGGGGGGTAGCGTCACAGCGCGCGCATACATAAAGGCCGCATCTGGATTCGAGGAGTTGGCTTGCTGATATATTTGATAAATTCTTTCATATATACCTATTATAATGCCTAAATTATTAGAAGTTATAGTTATATTATTAGAGATTTTTTCATAGGTTTTAGCGAGTTTTACGGCATCATTATAGAGAGCATTGGAGCTCAACGCCCCGCTCGACACCTGCGACAGGTAGTACTTGTATATACCGTTGAACAGCAGAGACGCCGCCGTGTAGTACTGGCCTCCGGCCGCTGCAGACGAGATCGCGCTCATGTTGGCATAGACATCTGCCGACTTGCCGGTCGCGTTTTTGTATATGGCGAGAACCTGTTGGTAGAGATACCTAGACACCTCGTCGAACGTGGTCGTGTTGAGGTACGACGGGCCGTAGGGCAAAGTCACGTTATAGCCCGTAAGATATAGTATCGCCTGCTGTATTGTGGCCACAGGCACCACCCGGACGCCGCGCACGCCGCTGGCTTGGTCCTGCTCGCCTAGAGGCACCAAGACCAGCTTTATGCCGTTCTGGGCGGCCGCCGCCACCTTGTCCCCAACGCCGCCGACCCATCCTATGGTCCCGTCGGGCAGAATTATGCCCGTCATGGCGGTGTCGTTTCTGAGCGGAAGCCCCTTCATGAGGGCGAAGAGAGTAGCCGTGATGTAGCCGCTGGCCGACGGGCCTCCCACGCTGGCCTCGAGGCCCGTGACTCTCAACAACGCGGTGTAGTTGGCCGCAGGGACGTCGGCAAGCCTGGCGGCCACGTACAGCGCCACTTGCGCCGACGGCCCGAAGCCCTCCCCGGCCTCGGGGACGCCGGCGACGTAGGCCCTGCCGTTGCCGGGGGAGAGCAGAGTCACCTCTATGGGGACGAGGGCGCCTCCGCCGCTGGAGCTCACCGCCAGCGCGTTGATGGTCGTCGTGCCGATAACCTGCACGGTCTGTCCGGGCCTTAGCGGGGCCAGCGTCAACGCGGCCGCCGTGAGCGCAGCCGCCATCAAGACGGCGAAGATCAGCGCCCATCTCATGCGCCGATCAGCATTTCTCAAATTTAAAGGTTGCTCACATCGGGCGAGTTCAGCGTAGGTCCAGACGCACATCCGCCCTTCACCTAAGCCTGGCTCATCACCTAAGGTTAAAAGAGGCCTCAATTTATATGGAGGAGGTCGCCAGGGCGCTGGCCGCGAGCAAGTCCGCCGTGGCCTTCACGGGAGCCGGCGTCTCGGCCGAGTCCGGCGTGCCGACATTCAGAGGCGCCGGAGGCCTCTGGGAGAGGTACAGGCCGGAGGAGCTCGCGACTCCGGAGGCCTTCGAGAGGGACCCCGACCTGGTGTGGCGCTGGTATAAATGGCGGCAGGAGCTGATCTATGCAGCAGACCCCAACCCGGCCCACCTGGCTCTAGCCGAGCTGGAGAGGCTTGGAGTCCTGAAGGCCGTGATAACCCAGAACGTCGACGGATTGCACCGGAAGGCGGGCTCGCGGCGCGTCGTGGAGCTCCACGGCAACATATGGCGCGTTAGATGTACGTCGTGCGGCCGCGAGTTCCCCGTGGAGAAGCCCGTGGGGGAGATACCGCCGCGGTGCCCCATCTGCGGCGGCCTGCTCAGACCTGCCGTGGTCTGGTTCGGCGAGCCCCTGCCCCGCGGCGCCTGGGAGGAGGCCTTGTCCCTTGCGTCCTCGGCGGACTTCATGCTCGTGGTAGGGACGTCGGGCGCGGTCTACCCCGCCGCGCACATACCCCGGATCGCCAAGAGGAACGGCGCCGTCATTGCCGTCGTGGATCCCGGCGAGACCGCGCTGGACGATATAGCCGACTTCAAGATACGGGGAAAGGCGGCCGAGATACTGCCGAGACTCGTCGCCGAGGTGAGGAGATGTCTTACCTAGTTCTGTTCAGATGCCCTAGCTCCGTGGTGGAGACCAAGGCGAGGAGGTTCTATCTGGACGAGGGGCTCTACGCATATGTCGGCTCCTGCGGCGTCTCGTGCCACAAAAGGATCGCCAGACATCTGAGAAGACCCGCCAGAAGGCATTGGCACGTCGACTATCTGCCCTGCGAGGCCGTCGCGGCGTTCGCCACGCGCCTGAGGGAGTCCGACCTCGCGGCACGGCTCTCGGCCTGCGCCGAGTACGTCAAGGGCTTCGGCTCCACCGACGACAGACGCGCGCCGTCGCATTTATTCAAGGTCGGGTCGCTAGCCCAGCTTCTTGACGCGATATCTGCCGTCCTTCACGACAAGCCTGGCCAGGCCGAGCTCCGCTAGGTATTTGGCGAACGCTATGCCCTCCTCGGCCAGCCTGAGCGGATCCCCCTCCCCCCTCGCGCATAGAGCCATCGCGTAGGGAACGCCCTCGGAGGAGCACTCCCCGTAGGCCCTCAACAAGCTCCTCAGACGGCCCTCCAGGATCTCCGCATATTGGGCGGCGGTGGTGGGGGGCTCGTGGGCAGGGTAGGCCGCGAGGCCGCCCAGCGAGCGTAACAGGGCTATTACGTGCCTCAGGGAGCCCACGCTCACTACCCAGCCGCCCACATCGCCCACGAAGATTCCCTCCTCGGTCTTGAAGCAGGTATGGCCCCACGTGTGGGATCCGCAGGGCAACACCTGCGCCGAGAATTCGTCCAGATCGACCCAGCCGGCCGCCATCCTCGCGAAACGCGCACGGGCGCCCGCGGCCTGCACCTCTCTGGGGGGCGCGCCCGCCCTTCTCAGCACCGCGGCGACGTAGCCCCTAAACCTCGCCCCGTCGGTCAGCATGGCGACCTCGAAGGGATTCGCCACGACGGCCCGCGGAGATATCTTGTCCAGGCCTGAGATATGGCCGGCGTGGTGGTGAGTCAACAGCACGTACTTGACGTGGACGGGCTCGGAGACATCCACCGACACGCCCCCTATAAGCCACGAGGCGCCGACGCGGCTAGGCCTCACTTTTTTATACTAAGGACAGCGATAAATTTATGTCGTCTGACTGGACGGCAAGGTTTATAGCCGACGCGGAGAAGTTGTTCGGGATATCGGCCAAGGAGCTCGCCGAATTCGCAGACGCGATGTCCAGAGGCGACGAGAAGGCGGTCGCCGAGTGGGCAGAGCGGAACAAGATAGGGGAGAAGGACTTCCTGGTCCTCTCCACCATGTACGTCCTCTACAAGACGGAGGACAAGGTGTCCGGCTTGTTGGAGGGGCTGGAGCTGAGGGTGGACGAGGCAGTCGCCTTCGTCGGTAGCCTGACGGCCCAGCTCGTCAACGGGCTGGGCGCCGATAAGGGGAGGACGTTGCTGGCGCAGATCTTGCTGGCCGCCGCCCTACAGATAGAGGACAGAGAGACCAGGGAAAAAATAGCGGAATTCGCCGGATCCCTCCTCTAATCACCAGAGGGCGCTCCAGCTCTCGGGGCCTGGATATAGGTAGGCGGTGTAGGACCCGACGGCCGTATCCGCCATGCCGGTCACGGTCTCGGCCGTATCGGCGCCGTAGTCGAACGCGTGAGGCACCGACACCAGCTTAGTCCCGTTGAGGAACTGGAGCGTGTAGTACGCCTTGTAGGCCGACGGCGACGCGTTGGAGCCTCCGCCGGGGCCGCCGGTGACCAGCTCGGCGTCTTCATAAAGGCCGCTGGGCAACGTCGTGTACCCCTCTACGTAGAAGGCGGCGGACTGGACGGGCACCTTGACCACAACGCTGTCATATTGGACCACCTTCCCGCCGTATATGAAATAGAAGTTTATCACGGGGTATCTCTGCGAGTTAACCGAGACCGTCACGAAGAGCGATACCTGGAGAGGATATGCGAAGGATATCGTAGACGGATATTGGTATGCATAGTAGTTCTGGCCTTGATATGTATATATCTTGCCGTTACCGCTCACCCCCTTCAACACGGACTTGCTTGAGGTTAGGTTCCAAATATTGTCGACTATGTTCATCTGGTTCGTCGCTGTGTTTATAACTGCGACGTCTTGAACCCAGAGGTATGCGCTCTGTCCATTAGTCTTGGTGTAGTTGAGGACTACGTTTAGCTGTATCGAGAAGCTGTTTGGATAATACCTACTGTTCGACGTGAAGCTGGCGGTATATATCGTGAAGTTGCCCATGAACTCGCTGGTGGAGTACTTGTAGGGCGTCTCCACCGAGCCCGAGTAGTAAGCGCCGTAGTCCGTCACGCCGACGGGGGCCTGGTTGCCTGAATACCAGGAGGGCGGCAGCGTGACCTGCATATGGGTGGAAGGCGGCCTCACGGGAGGGAAGGCGGGAGGTGCGCTCGGCACAGATGCGATCCCGACCAGATATAGTGTCACCAACACCATTGTTATTGCGATTACTTTCAATTTGTGCATATTGGACGGATCTGATGGGTTTTTAAATATTTCAATATATTGAATAATGTCTATAAATATTGTATAAAATATTTTAATAAGAACTTTAGTGATTTAATTACAAAATAATTATTATGCTGTGATATATCAAATCATCAATACTTAAAAATCCTATATTTTATTCTCTTTATGGCCAAGAATCTACTGGTAATCGTATCGATGTTGTTCGTGGCCGTGGCGGCGGCCCAGCCGCTCTACCTAAATTGTAGCCAGATGGTTCCCGGCGTCGCCCAGAACGCCACGGCGCATCTGATAGTGTGGCTGTGGCTGAGCAACGCGACCACGCCCAACGGCCTGAACTACCTCCTCAACCAGCAGTACTACGTGCCGTCCAGCCCCTACTACCATAAATTCATAACGCCGCAGCAGTTCGCCCAGTGGTACAGCCCGCCTGCCCAAGTCTTCTCGTACGTAGAGAGCGTTGCGTCGTCACACGGCCTTAATACAATCGGTATGTATCCAATGGCCGTAGTGGCCAACGGCACGGTCTCGGCGGTGCAGGCGGCGATAGCCGACCTGCAGACGGCCCCCAGCTCGATCGCCAAATGGATCATAGTCGGCGAATGCATACCCATAGGGTACTTCGCGGCGGGCAGTAGCCGCGCGCCTGCCTACAGGCCGGCCTACGTAGCCGCCAACGTCGGAGATCTGTCGCAGGCCCTAGGCAACGTGACCTACGTCGGCGGGTTGCCCCTCCAGATAAGGTACAGGAACTTCGAGATATGGCTCCCCAAGGGCCTCCAGTTCATATATGACGAACTGCCGTTGCTGTCAAGCGGCGCGGACGGCAGAGGCGTGACCATAGGCATAGTGGACGCCTTCGGCGACGTGAACTTCACCGCGGCCTATAAGTATGTATACCAAGACATCTCGGCCTACGACCTCGCCCTCTTCAACAAGAGGTTCGGTCTACCCCAGGCGCCCCTCAGCGTGGTCTATCCCGTGGGCATGCCGACGATAACGCAGTACAACCTCGGCTCAGCCCTCGGCTGGTCCTACGAGACGGCGCTAGATATAGAGTACGCCCACACCATGGCGCCCGGCGCCAACATCGTGCTGGCGGTATCGCCCGACGCAGGCGACGATCTGTTCATAGCGGTGGAATATCTGGTCAACAACTCCATGGCGAACTTCATAAGCTTGAGCTGGGGCGCGCCTGAGGATGCGTACATAGCGCCCCCGCCAACGCCGCAACCCCTGTATGCATACGACGAGATATTCATGCAAGCGGCGGCCGAGGGGATAGGCGTATTCGCCTCGTCCGGCGACTGGGGCGCCTTCGACATATTCTGGCAGTACCTCGGCCTGCCCATAGAGCCCAGCGTGTCGTATCCGGCCAGCGACCCCTGGGTGACAGCCGTGGGCGGCACGTCGCTACATATGTACCTATCCGACGGCTCCATAACCAGGGTAGAACAGGCCTGGAGCTGGAACGCCTACTATATGTGGGGCTCCGGCGGCGGGTACTCCTTCATATTCGGCGAGACGCCGGGCCAGGCGATGGCCGGAATAACATACCAACGCCCCGTCGTCTACGAGCCGACCCTCAGCGCCCTTTACGGCTATAAGTACTTCTTCTACCCCGCGGGCCATAGAGGGGTGCCCGACGTAGCCGCCGACGCGGATCCCTACACGGGCGTGCTCATAGTGATCAACGGGAGTCTGCTAGGCCTTATCGGCGGCACGAGCCTGGCGTCCCCGCTGACGGCTGGAATGACCGCCGCGATACAGAGCGGCCTGCCTGGGTTCAAGATAGGCCTGCTGGCGCCGACCCTCTACGCGGCCTACGCCAGAAGCCAAGCCCCCTACGTCGAGGGGACCGTGATACCTACAGCGGCCTTCTACAGCGGCCTCCAAGGCGTGTTCTTCCCGACGTACGGAGGCCAGAATGGCCTCTACACGGTGCTTATGCAGCAGTGGAATCCCGTGACAGGCTTAGGGCAGCTCAACGCCTACGGCCTCTATTTAGCTATAAAATAGGATAATACTCATTTTTATGTAATAATAAAAATTATTATTTTTAAACAATGACTTTAGCTATGGGAAAAATTTTTAAGGCAGATTATAGTTCATGGAGGTGCTGATTTTAGTGGCCCATCTGGGCTGGCCCGACGAGATATCCTCCTATATAAGCAAGTCGCCGAACGTCAGCGAAGTTTACAGTTCGCCCTCGGGGTACATAGTTGCGAGGGCCAGCGTCGAAAGCCCGTCGGACCTCAAGGCGTTGCTGGGCCGCATCAGGAGATGCCGCGGAGTGCTCAAGGTGGAGTACATGGTGGCGAGGCGGTCGGCGGCCGCGCGGAACCGCGGTCAAGAGGCCCTCTCGTAGGCCTGTCTCAACAAGTATTTTCTGTTCAGGTACACGACGCCGACCACGACAGGCGCCATGGAGATCTTGGATATGAGCAAGCCGGCGGTCGCCGTCCAGAAGACCTGCGGGGGCAAGACGCCCCAGAAGGCTATGGGCATGAACACCAAGGTGTCGACGGCCATTGCGACCGGATCCGAGTAGAAGACTCTCTTCCAGATGGCCCCGCCTATTCTGGCGACCATGTAGGCGTCTAAGGTCTCCGCCGCGAGGTAGGCTATCGGCGAGGCGAAGGCCACTCTGGCCGATGTGGAGAACACGGCCTCGTATATCGAGTTGGGCGCGACGGGGGAGGGGAGATACACCACTATGTAGTTGACGGCGGTGATCAGCCACTGCGAGAGGAAGCCCGCCAGGACCACGTTCCTGGCGTAGTGGAACCCCTCCCTCAGGACTATGACGTCGAGCATCGCCACGGTCGCTATGTAGGTCATGGTGCCCGCCGGCACCAAGAAGCCCAGGTAGTCGGTTATCTTGGAGGCCGCATACTGCGAGACTGTGAGAAGCACCATGTAGAAAGCTATGGCGAGCACCGTCGGGTCTATCCTCACGAGTCTCAGCAAGGCTCTGTACATGGCCGCCGTCAGGCCGAAGGCCGCCAGCGCCTCGAGGAGGAGAGCGATCTCCATGGAGACCTGCATAGAGCCCCCTTGATGCAGGTCGTTAAAAATTTTCCCTGCGTCAAACGAGCTCCGCCTCGCCCAGTTCGACGAGACCCCGCCTCCTGGCCTCCGAGAGGAGCTCCTCGACGGCCTCCTCCCCCCTCCTGCCCATATCCTTGGTGTACTCGTTTACGTACATATCCACGAAGCGCGCCACGTCGTCGAGGGGAAGCCCCCTGGAGAACCTCGAGGCGTAGCCCAGGGCCTGCTCCCTATGGGTCTCGGCATATCTTATCGACTCTAGGAGGAGCCTTTTCAGCTCCTCGGCCGCGTCGAGGCCCAGATCCTTCCTGACCGCGTCCACGCCCAGAGGCGTGGGGAGGCCCTTCTCGCTGAGCCACCACTCGCCTAGGTCCACCACCTTCCTCAAGCCGAGGCGCCCGTAGGTGATCTGCCCCTCATGTATGAGGACCCCTGCGTCGACCACGCCCGCCGACACGGCGTCGAGTATCCTGTCGAAGGGCACCTCGACGGCCTTGACGCCGGGCATAGCCATTTTGAGCAGAAGCGCCGCGGTCGTGTATCTGCCGGGCACCGCCGCCAGCCTTATGTCGTCGGTCCTACGCGCCGTCACGACGACAGGCCCGTATCCGTCGCCCATGGAGGCGCCGACCCTCAAGACGTAGTACCTATCGGTGAAGCCCAAGGCCGCCGTGCTGAGGGCGGTGAAGTCGAGGGCCGCGCCGCCCACGGCCAGCTTGTTGAGGGTCTCTATATCGGCCAGGAACTCCCTGAAGGCGAAGCGGCTCTTGACGGCGCCGGACGCTATGCCGTAGAACATATAGGCGTCGTCCGCGTCGGGGGAATGGGCCAGGACCAGCTCCATGGCCCCGCCGCCGTCCCTATTTTAAATTTGCGCAAAGCGCAGGGGAGGGAGGCCCAAGATCTCCGCCTCCTTCCTCATCGCCTCGGACACCGAGCTGTTGACCAGATACCGAGAGCGCTGGTAGTACTCCTCCACGAGCCTCCTGCCTACTGAGAGCCTCCTAGCAACGGCGTCTATCAAGGGGCCCGGGTTCTCGTAGAAGCTGGCCACCGAGTTCTCCATCTCGGCCACCGCCTCCTCGAAGCCGGAGGCGCCGGGCCTGGCGGCCAACACCGCGAAGACCAGAGGCGAGCCAACCCGTTCGCTCCACAGCTCGCCCACGTCCACCACGTGGGGCACGCCCCTATCGGCCATCCTCAACGCCTCATCGCCCACCACCAGCACCTGCGAGCAGGCATCCAAGGCGCGCCAGGGGTCGTCCACCCTCTCGAACTTGAGGCCGAGGAGGACCGACAGAGCCCTGGCGCTGACTGTCGTGTCGCTGACGGCGCAAGGCCCGCCGCGGCCGCGCCCCGCGAAGAGACGCGACGAAATTATGGGCCCCACGCTGTAGATGGCAAGACGCGGGATTATCGGCAGGCCGTGCTCAGCCGCGAGGGTGATCGGGACGAAGCCTATATCCGCAACGCCGTCGAGCAGCAGACCGGCGGCCTCGACGTTGCCCGCCTCGATGGCCTGCACCTTGGCCCTCCAGAAGAGCGGCTCGCTGTGGGCGTACTTAATTCTGACGACCTTCAGAGCCATCGCAGAACTCTGTGGAAGGTATCCCTCAGAGCCGGCCTCCTCCCGGCCTCTCTCGCCAATGCGGCGAGCTCCTCCGCAGTGGCTCCGTGCCTGGCCCCGGCGGCCGTCAGCACCGCCTCGTTGTACATGGTGCCGACCAGGTCGTTCGCCCCAGCCAGGAGCAGGGTGGAGGCGACCCTCTTGCCCGTCGAGAGCCAGTAGGCCCCCACCTTGAGCCTATCCAGGAGTATCAGTCGGGCTATCGCCACGACCTTGACGTCGTAGGCGGCCGGCGCCATCCCCCTCACGACGCCCCTTGCGTAGAGCTCGGTGTTGAGCGGGTTGAACTTGACGGGGATGAAGAGGAGGAGGCCGCCGGTCTTCTCCTGGAGCTCCCTCACCCTGTATATATGGTCCACCACGTGCTCCGGCCTCTCCACGTGGCCGTACAGCATGGTGGCGTTGCTGGGGATACCCAGCCTGTGGGCCAGCTCCGCTATGCTCAGCCACTCCTCGCCCGAGATCTTATGCGGCGAGACCGCCTTCCTCACCTCCCCGGCGAATATCTCGGCGCCGCCGCCGGAGATGGCGTCAAGCCCGGCCTCCTTCCACCGCTCCAGCACCTCCCTCCACGACATGCGCCAGAGGCGGGAGTAGTAGTCGACCTCGGCCATGGTGGGCCCCTTCACGGCCACGCCGGGCGCCGCCCTTTTGACCGACCTGAAGAGCCCCTCGAAGTACTCTATATCGAGCTCGGGGTTGAAGCCCCCGTTTATATGTAGCTCCGTCACGCCGAGCCTCGCTGAGGCCTCGGCGACGGCCTTGGCCACCTCCTCCGGCCGGCGGGTATATGCCTCGGGATGCCCCAACGGCCTGTAGAAGGCGCAGATGGGGCACCTCGCCACGCAGACGTTGCTGTAGTTGATCACCACGTTGTTCACGAAGGTGACCGCGTCGCCCCATAGCTTGAGCGTCACCTCCTCGGCCGCCTTGGCCAGCGCCATGAAGTCCCCCTCGGCGAGCAGCTCGACGGCCTCGCCCCTGCTCAAGCCCGAGAGGGCCGCCTCGACGATTTCGCGCGGCTCCATCGACAGCTCCGACATGTATTTAATTAATGAGGCGCCGCGGAGGCGCTAATTATTAAAGGCGGAGTCGCCGGGTTGCCGTGGACGTCGGGGAGCTTCTGGGGCGCGACCTCTGGGAGCTCGGCATGGAGGCCTGGAGGCTCAGAACCAAGCTGTACGGCAGAACCGCCACGTACATATCGAGCATGGTGCTGAACTACACCAACATCTGCGTCGTCGAGTGCGACTTCTGCCCCTTCTGGAGGGCGCGGGGGGACGGGGACGCCTATGCCCTCGCGGTGGGCGATGCGGTGAAGAGGGTGCTCGCCGTCGACGCCGAGCACGGCCTCAGCCAAGTTCTGATCCAGGGAGGCATCAACCCCGAGATAGGTATCGAGTACTTCGAGGAGCTCTTCAGAGCCATCAAGGCCAAGGCCCCCCATATAGCCATACACGCCCTCTCGCCGCTCGAGGTGGACTACCTGTCGCGGAGGGAGAGAATGACGTGGCGCGAGGTGCTGGAGAGGCTGAGGGAGGCCGGCATGGACTCCATGCCCGGAGGAGGCGGCGAGATACTGGTGGACAGAGTGAGGAAGGAGATATCGCCCAAGAAGATAGGCGCGGAGGTCTGGCTGAGGATCATGGAGGAGGCCCACGGGCTTGGGATACCCACCTCGGCCACGATGATGTACGGCCACGTGGAGGGGCCCGAGGATTGGGCCGAGCACATACGCAAGATCGCCGAACTGCAGAGGAAGACGCACGGGTTCCTGGCCTTCATAGCGTGGAACTACGAGCCCGAAGGCAACAGGCTGGGGGCCAAGGTCAGATACCCAAGGACGTCGGCGACGTTGCTCAGAATAGTGGCAGCCGCCAGGCTGGCCTTCACCGGCGAGTCGTTCATACCGCATATACAGTCCTCCTGGCTCACGAACGGCCCCGAGTCGGCGGAGCTCGCCATGTATTTCGGCGCCGACGACTTCGGCGGGACTCTGTACGAGGAGAAGGTGCTGGAGGGACAGAGGAGGAGGTCCCCCATAGCCACTAGGAAGGACGTCGAGGAGCTCATAAGGAGGGCGGGGTTCCAGCCCGTCGAGAGGGACAACTGGTACAGACCGGCTCGCCCCGGCCGGGGCTAGGCCACCGCCTCGCCCGTTTCGAGGAGGCGCAGAACGCCCCTGGAGGCCACCGCCACCGCTCTCCCGAACGCCCTCAGGCCGACCAGCGGCGAGAACCTGCAAGTCCCCCTGAAGTCCCGCTCCGAGACCGCGAACTCCTCGAGCCGGAACACCGAGAAGGCGGCGGGGGCGCCGGGCCTTAGGGATACGTCGAGCCCGGCGAAGCGGGCGGGCCTGAAGGAGTAGAGCCGCAGCACGTCGTCGAGGCCGAGGAGCCCATCCCGCCAGAACCTCAGCAGGAGGGACGACGCTACGTCCAGGCTGCAGATGCCGGGGGGCGGCGAGTCCGAAAGCTTCTCGTCCAGCGCGTGGGGGGCGTGGTCAGTGGCGTACATATCGACCGCGCCGGCCAGGAAGAGGGCCAGGAGGCGCCTCCTCTGGTCCTCGGAGCGGAGGGGAGGGTTCACCCTGCAGAGAGGGCCGGAGCAACGGTCCGAGCTGAGGAGGAGGTGGTGCGGCGTCGCGTCGAGGGTCGCCAGCCCCCTCAACGCCTCGACCGTATAGGGCAGAGAGACGTGGGTGATATGTATCCTGTAGCCCCGCCGCGCATAGACGGCGGCCCGATCGGCGCATCTGGCCTCGGCCTCCGGAGGCCTGCGCCCAGATATATATTGGGGATCCTCGCAGTGGAACACGGCGGTGCAGCCCAGCTCTCTGCATCTGTCGAGAAGGCGCTCCACATGCGGCCAGCCGAACTGGGCCACGTCCTCGGGATATATCTTGACCGAACCGGGCCTCGCCGCCTCCAGCTCCCCGAGGTCCTCCGGGACGCCCATATGGACCCCGTAGAGTATAGGCAGGGAGGAGCCCTCGGCCAGCCTCCTGGCGTAGAGCCCCGCGGTCCTTATGTGGGGCCTGGTGTTAGGCATGTCGAGCACCGCCACCACGCCGCCCGCCAGCGCCGCCGCCGAGCCGCCGGCCAGCGTCTCCTTGTGGGAAAGCCCCCAGTCCCTAAAGTGGACGTGTATATCCACGAAGCCCGGCAGTATGAGGTGCCTCCCCGAAAACTGGAGGACTCTGCACCCCTCGCCCCTCCCCCTAAGCGACTTAATTACGCCGCCCTCGACCAGCAGAGATACGTAGCGGACGGCGCCCCCTACATAGGCCTTCCCCTCCACCACGAAACACATGGAGATGGAAACGCCCGCCCTTATATCCGTCCGAAAGAGATATAAACAGGAGAATAATGGAAATAGACGGCTGGGGGAGAGATAGCGAAAAGTATTTAACTAGCTGCATTCAACAGATAACGCGCCTTTATCCGTGTGGCCGAGGCGGGGCCTCGGCCGAACTACCCTCATGTTCCTCCGATGTCCCCTCCTGGGGCTAGCCCGGGCGGGGGCGCGGAGGAGAAAACCCCACGCCGCCGTACGCGCGCGGAGTCCGGGGTGGTCCCGCCCCCGAGGGCGGCCTGCGGCCGCTCTCGAAACCGGTTGATCCTGCCGGACCTGACCGCTATCGGGGTGGGGCTAAGCCATGCGAGTCGCGCGCCCGGGGCGCCGGGCGCGGCGCACGGCTCAGTAACACGTGCCCAACCTGACCTCGGGAGGGGGACAACCCCGGGAAACTGGGGCTGATCCCCCATAGGGGAGGGGCGCTGGAAGGCCCCCTCCCCCAAAGGGATCTCGGGCGATCTCTCGGGATCCGCCCGAGGGTGGGGGCACGGCCCATCAGGTTGTTGGCGGGGTAACGGCCCGCCAAGCCGAAGACGGGTAGGGGCGGTGAGAGCCGTGAGCCCCGAGATGGGCACTGAGACAAGGGCCCAGGCCCTACGGGGTGCAGCAGGCGCGAATACTCCGCAATGCGGGAAACCGCGACGGGGCCACCCCGAGTGCCGGGCGAAGAGCCCGGCTTTTGCCCGGTGTAAGGAGCCGGGCGAATAAGCGGGGGGTAAGTCTGGTGTCAGCCGCCGCGGTAATACCAGCCCCGCGAGTGGTCAGGGTGATTACTGGGCTTAAAGCGCCCGTAGCCGGCCCGGCAAGTCGCTCCTGAAATCCTCGGGCTCAACCCGGGGGCAGGGGGCGATACTGCCGGGCTAGGGGGCGGGAGAGGCCGCCGGTACTCCGGGGGTAGGGGCGAAATCCTATAATCCCCGGAGGACCACCAGTGGCGAAAGCGGGCGGCCAGAACGCGCCCGACGGTGAGGGGCGAAAGCCGGGGGAGCAAACCGGGCCCAGGTCGGCGTTGCGTAAGATTTAATATACTGAAGCGCAGCAAAACGCCATGGAGTGCGACAGACGCTCGGCCATAGAGTTGCTACCGTTTATTCTCTCCGATGGCGGCATATACCGCGGAAAAGAACTCTACTTCACCACAACAGATACAGCCCTAATAGAACGCTTCAGACAAGCCGCCGCAAAGGCGTTTAACTACAAGGGCTATGTCGTGAAGAGAAGTAATCACTCCTACGTAGTGAAAATAAAAGGAGAAGGGTACGTGAGGTGTATAGCAGAAGTTGCACCAGGAATTTTATGCAAGCCCAGATGTGGAGTTACCTTGCCAAGCGACTTATATGAAGATTTAGACCTCGCCAGGTGGTTTATAAAGGTTCTGGCATCGTGTGACGGTGGCGTCTCGGTGTCGCTTGGCAGAAAGGGTAAGTACAAGTTCTTGGTAAGAAAGGTATTCATCACAGCCAAGAGTGTAGACATAAGAACACAAGTTATTAACATTCTGAGGGAGCTTAAGTTTAATCCTCACGATGACAAGGAAAAACATGTCTACCTCAGCGCAAAGAACGACATCATACGCTACGCCAAGGAGATTAGGTTTCTTGACGGAGTAAAAATAACCCGCAACTCCAAAAGATTCCATGGACTTGAGAAAAACCATCTCCTAGATCTGATCGTCCAGTCCTACGACGACCCACGCGTATTAACCCTCCTTTTTCAATCCCCCTCATCTTTACCTCACCAAGCCGACCTGGCCCGGGCTCAAAGGGGATTAGATACCCCTGTAGTCCCGGCTGTAAACGATGCGGGCCAGCTGTCGGCCGGGCTTAGGGCCCGGCCGGTGGCGTAGGGAAACCGTTAAGCCCGCCGCCTGGGGAGTACGGCCGCAAGGCTGAAACTTAAAGGAATTGGCGGGGGGGCACCACAAGGGGTGAAGCTTGCGGCTTAATTGGAGTCAACGCCGGAAACCTTACCCGGGGCGACAGCAGGATGAAGGCCAGGCTAACGACCTTGCCGGACGAGCTGAGAGGAGGTGCATGGCCGTCGTCAGCTCGTGCCGTGAGGTGTCCGGTTAACCCGTGGATGGGGGTGACCTTTAAACCGGTAGGCGGGTCTATCTTTATGGAGATCGTCGAGTATTTTATCGGGTTTCTCCTGGGGGATGGCTACCTCTACCACTACAAGAAGGAGGGGAAGTACCTCGTCAGGGTTGCTGACAGTAGCAAGGAGTTCCTAGAGATGCTTAGAACCGAAATGTTGTCTGCTGGCTATAGAGGCCATATATACAAGATAAAAGGCCGAAACGCGTATGTCCTGGAATTTTCAAACAAGAAGCTGTATTACTTATGTCTTGAACTGGCCACAAATTTGCTGAAAAATCCTACAGCTCCCTTTGTGGCAGGGCTGATAGATGCAGAGGGCTCGCTACAAAAGCCGCGGAGAGGGTCGTTAAGGCTAGTTGTTACCAACACAAACCTTACGTTGTTACATGCGGTGTCCAACTATCTGCGCCAGATAGGCATCGAGGCGACGCCGAAGCCGTATGGAAAGACCCGGAGAGGGGAAAGGCAAAGATACCGCATAATAGTCTACGTGAAGGAAAAAATTACAAGGATTATTTCGGCCATCCCCCTGAGACATCCAAAATTTTATCCCCCACCACGGGGCCGAAAGTCCGGCAACGAGCGAGACCCCCACCCCTAGTTGCTTACCCGATCTTCGGGTCGGGAGGCACACTAGGGGGACTGCCGGCGTAAGCCGGAGGAAGGAGGGGGCCACGGCAGGTCAGTATGCCCCGAAACCCCGGGGCTGCACGCGAGCTGCAATGGCGGGGACAGCGGGATCCGACCCCGAAAGGGGGAGGCAATCCCGTAAACCCCGCCCTGGTAGGGATCGAGGGCTGCAACTCGCCCTCGTGAACGTGGAATCCCTAGTAACCGCGTGTCACCAACGCGCGGTGAATACGTCCCTGCCCCTTGCACACACCGCCCGTCGCGCCACCCGAGGGAGCCCCCAACGAGGCTCCTTCATCCTTGGGTTACCCCAAGGATGGGGGAGACGAGTTGGGAGCTCCCGAGGGGGGCGAAGTCGTAACAAGGTGGCCGTAGGGGAACCTGCGGCCGGATCACCTCCTCCGGGGATGGGGTGTTCAAAGAGGGGTTGGGTTGCACCCACCCTGGCCAAACCACCACCCGCACCAGCAAGCCGCCCGGTGGATGGCTCGGCTCGGGCGCCGAGGAAGGGCGTGGCAAGCTGCGATAAGCCCGGGGTAGGCGCAGGCAGCCTTTGAACCCGGGATTCCCGAATGGGGATTCCTGCCGGGACCGAATAGGTCCCGGCGCTCCGGAGCATCCTCTGGAGCGGGAACCCCCCGAACGGAAACATCTTAGTAGGGGGAGGAAGAGAAATCAACAGGGAACCCCTGAGTAGGGGCGACCGAAAGGGGGTAAGCCCAAACCAAATCCCCACGGGATAACCGTGGGGAGATGTGGGGTTATGGGCCTAGGTACCGCCGGGACTGCCTAGCCGAAGTGGGCTGGAAAGCCCCGCCGTAGAGGGTGATAGCCCCGTAGGCTAAAGGTGGTCTGGCGGAGTCCTGGTGTCCCGGAGTACCACGCCTTGGTTTTGGCGTGGGAAGTTGGGAGCCACTGGCTCCCAAGGCTAATCACGTCCCGAGACCGATAGCGCACTAGTACCGTGAGGGAAAGCTGAAAAGAACCCCGAAAGGGGAGTGAAAAGAGCCTGAAACCGGGCGGCTAAAGGAGGGGCGGCCCGAAAGGTTTCCCTCCTCCGAAGGAAACCGGGGTGAACCCGGGAGTACGAGGAGGAGGGTCCAGGGTCGCCCCTTCCGTCTAGAAACACGGGCCGGGGAGTTCCCACCCGTGGCGAGCCTAAGGGGTTAAACCCCGAAGGCGTAGGGAAACCGAAAGGCCCGTAGCGGGTTAGAACCCGTGAGGGGCTGGGTCTTAATGGGCCCGTAGTCACGGGTGGGAGACCCGAAACCGGGCGATCTAGCCCTGGGCAGGGTGAAGCGGGGCGAAAGCCCCGTGGAGGCCCGAAAGGGTTCTGATGTGCAATTCGTTCCCATGACCTGGGGCTAGGGGCAAAAGACCAATCAAGCCCGGTGATAGCTGGTTCCCCCCGAAGCGGGTCCCAGCCCGGCCTCCCTGGAGGAAGCCCACGGGGTAGAGTACTGATCAGGGATGCAGGGGCCGAAAGGCTCCGGTCCCTGGTCAAACTCCGAACCCGTGGGCTCCGAAGAAGGGGGGAGGCGGGTTCCTCGGGGTAAGCCTGAGGGCCGAGAGGGAAACAACCCAGACCGGGGTTAAGGCCCCTAAGTGCGGGCTAAGTGTCAACCTAGAAGGGCGTCCTCCGCCCAAGACAGCGGGGCCGTGGGCCTAGAAGCAGCCATCGGCTAAGAAGTGGGTAACACCTTACCCGCTGAGGCGGAGGGCCCCGAAGATGTCTAGGGACTCAAGCCCGCCGCCGAGACCCCGGCCCGCGGACCGTTGGTCTGCGTGGGGTAGGGGGGCGCGGCCATGGGGCAGAAGCCGGGCCGTGAGGTCCGGTGGACCCGTGGCCGATGCAGATCCCGGTGGTAGTAGCAGCGAAGAGGGGTGGGAACCCCCTCCGCCGGAAAGGACCAGGGTTCCATGGCAACGACAATCAGCCATGGGTTAGCCGGTCCTAAGGTGGGGCCTAGTTGGTACCCGCCGAAGGGGAAACGGGTTAATATTCCCGTGCCGTGGGGGTAGGTCTGCGGCAACGCAAGCCCCACCTCCGACGCCTCGGGATAGGGTAGGCGGGGGAATACCCCGCTTAACCGCTGAAGGCCGGGGAGTGCCGTAATGGCGAGAACCGGCTGAAGGCGGGAATAGCCGGGCCTTGAGCCCGGTCCACCCGACTCCTGGGGCCCATGAAAAGGGGGTGGGGAACGAGCCCCCACGACCGTACCGAGAACCGACACAGGTGTTCCTGGGTGAGAAGCCCAAGGCGGCTCGGGTGACCCCGGGCCAGGGAACTCGGCAAATTAGCCCTGTAACTTCGGGAGAAGGGGTGCCCACGGTTCTGGCGGTTTCCGCTGGAACCGTGGGCCGCAGTGACAAGGGGGACCTGACTGTTTAACAAAAACATAGGTCCCCGCTAGCCCGTAAGGGTGTGTACGGGGGCTGAATCCTGGCCACTGGCGGTACGTGAAACCCGGGTACAACCGGGCGAAGCGCCGCTGAAGGCCGGGGGTAACTCTGACCCTCTTAAGGTAGCCAAATGCCTTGCCGGGTAAGTTCCGGCGTGCATGAATGGATCAACGAGGTCCCCACTGTCCCGGCCCGGGGCCCGGCGAACCCACCTCCGGGTGCAGAGTCCTGGGACCCCCGACGGGGCGAGAAGACCCTGTGGAGCTTTACTGCAGCCCGTCGTTGGGGTGCGGGGGAGGGTGCATAGCGTAGGTGGGAGCGATGAAGCGCGGTCTCCGGGCCGCGCGGATGCGCCAATGAAACACCACCCACTCTTCCCCGCACCCCTAACCCCGGGTAATCCCCGGGGGACAGCGGCGGGTGGGCAGTTCGGCTGGGGCGGCACACCCCTGAAAGGATATCAGGGGTGCCCAAAGCTCGGCTCAGGCGGGTCAGAGCTCCGCCGTAGAGGGTAAGGCCAAATGCCGGGCTGACTGCGCCCTTGAACGCAAGGGGCGCAGGGGGGAAACCCGGGCCTAGCGAACGCTCGTGCCCCCACCAGTGGGGGCCGGGCATGACAGAAAAGTTACCCCAGGAATAACCGGCTCGTCGCGGGTGAGAGTTCCCATCGACCCCGCGGTTTGGTACCCAGACGTCGTCTCTTCCCATCCTGGGGGTGCAGCAGCCCCCAAGGGTGGGGCTGCCCGCCCATTAAAGGGGAACGTGAGATGGGTTCAGACCGTCGTGAGACAGGTCGGACTCTACCTGTCGGGGGTGCTGGCCGCCTGAGGGGAAGGTGCCCTCAGTACGAGAGGAACGGGGCGCCGCGGCCTCTAGTCTACTGGTTGCCCTACAGGGCAGAGCCGGGCAGCCACGCCGTAGGGGATAACCGCTGAAGGCATCTAAGCGGGAAGCCCTCCCCGAAAAGAGGCGGCCGCTCGGTACCTGGCGGGTTTCCCGCCAGGTGCCGGGAGAGGGTCCCCGTAGAAGACGGGGTTGATGGGGTGGGGGTGTAACCCCCGAGGGTTTTCCCGAGGGGGGAGCCCGCCACTCCCAATCGCCCCAGGTGTGGGTGGTGGGGTTTATGGGGTGGGTGTTTGTGTGGTTGGGGTTGGTAATCCTTATAAGGGGTGTTGTTTCTGCGGTTTCGTGGTTGTGATTAGGAAGTTAAGCCCTACTGGGCCTGTTGATCCTCGTGAGTTGGGTATTGAGTCGTTGCCCTACGTGGGCGTTATCGGTGGTTCTGGGCTTTATGAGGCTGGTTTCTTTGATGCGTTTTTTGAGGTTCAGTTGCACACGCCGTATGGCTTGCCCAGTGATAATGTTGTTGTTGGTCGCCTAGGTGGTGAGTGGGTTGCCTTTTTGCCTAGGCATGGTCGTGGTCATAGGTACCCGCCGCATAGGGTTCCTTATAGGGCTAATGTTTGGGCTTTGTGGGCGTTGGGTGTTAGGGTTGTTGTTGGTGTTAGTGCTGTTGGTAGTCTTAGGGAGGATTTTGCGCCTGGTGATTTTGTTGTTCCTGATCAGTTCATTGATATGACTAGGGGTAGGGAGTACACGTTCTATGATGGTCCTAGGGTTTGCCACGTACAGATTGGTCTTGAGCCCTTCACTGAGGAGTTGAGGAGGTTGCTCATTGAGTCTGCCTCTAGGTTTAATAGGACGCATGGTGGTGGTTGCTACGTATGCATTGAGGGTCCTAGGTTTAGTACTAGGGCTGAGTCCAGGGTTTGGAGGGATGTGTTTGGTTGTGATATTATTGGCATGACGCTCGTCCCCGAGATTAACCTCGTTAGGGAGTTGGGTATGTGCTATGCGTTGCTTGCTTTGGTTACCGACTACGATGTATGGGTTCTGCACCAGCCTGTTACGGCTGAGCTCGTGGAGAGGGTTATGGGTGAGAAGCTTGATTTGGCCCGTAAGGTACTGGTTGACGTTATACCGAGGATTCCGAAGAACCTGCATGAGAGGTGTGGGGAGGTTTTGAGGAATGCCTGTGTTTAGTTTTGGTGGTAGGTACCCAATCGTGAGTATTGAGGATTTGGAGGCCCTCTACAGAGCTTCCAGTGTTGAGTTGGTTAGGAGGTTTGGGGCTAGGAGGGTTGGTGAGGACTATGCACTGCCGATCCAAGGCGTCCCCTGGTTCACCCTAATCGACCTCGGCCGTGATTACGGGTTGGGTGGTTTGGTTGTTAGGGGTGTCTCGCTGGTTAATGCGCCCATAAAGCCCTGGTTTGGTGTTGTTCTTGGTTTCTTAGTTGGTGATTTTGTGCTTGGTGTTTCCTTTGTTGGCCGTAGGGCTGTGGGTTGTAGGTCGTTCCCCCTCAACCCCCCGCTTGATCTTTGGGATTTGCCCAGGGGTGTTGTTTTTCCTAGGCCGTTAGCCGTTGTTTCCGAGGTTTCTGGTCTGCCCTTTGATGTTTCTGTTCCCTGGGGTTGTCTCGATGTCCTTGGTGTTTCTATGGGTGGTGCCCGTACTCGTTACTTGCTTGTTTACTCCAACCTTGTTAGTGTTGGTGGTAGGGTTTTTGTTGATTTTGGTTCCTCGGGTGTTTCGTTTTAGTTTGTTCTTGGAGGTAAGGTTTATTAGGGGTTGTTCTTTTATTGCCTTGGGTTTGCTGGGCATGAGTGAGGATAGGCAGGGGGATGTGGTTGACGAGTTATTGTCTTCCCTGCTTGGTAATGAGAGTGATGCGCAGCAGGCTATTATTGCTAAGGAGCAGGCGTTGGTTAGGGTTAGGGCTGAGAGGAGGCGTAGGCATTTGGTTACTGTTATTGAGTTTGATAGTTCTGATGTGAGGAGTATTGATATTGAGGGTATCGCGAGGGAGCTTAAGCGTAGGTTGGCTGCTGGTGGTACTGTTAAGGATAATGTCATTGAGGTTCAGGGTGACCAGAGGGTTAGGGTTAGGAGGTTGCTTGTTGAGCTTGGTTTTAGGGAGGAGAATATACTGATTGATGAGACTATCGTGGAGACCTGAATGGTTGCTAGGGATGAAGCCCTAATACACTTCCTTAGGGATGAGTTGCCCGGTAGGGTTTCGGCTGTAATCAACGGTAGTGATTCAGCATCAGTGCTCAGGGGTTTGGCTAATCTTTGTGTTGAGGTTTTGGTTAGGGGTTGTGGTGCCTTTGGTGTTGATTGCGGTGGTGACCCTAGAGTTGTGGCTTGGAGGGTTCTTGAGAGGGTTGTTGGTTTGAGTAATGAGTTTGTCCTGGCTAGGTACGGCGCGATTATGCTTTCGGCAGACCTCATTGCCTCCATGGGTGATTCATTGATTGTGGACATGCTCGTTAGGGATTTGGTTACGTGTGTTGAGAAGGTTAGGGTTTTGATGCTTAGGATGGTTGAGGAGGGTAGGCCGTGGGTTGAGATCTACGCCGGTGATTAGTTTTTTAAACTCCCTAGTCCCGTTCGTTGTTGATGTTTAGGGTTTTGACGTTGGAGGACCACATCAGGATTCCGCCCAGTAGGTTTGGTGAGCCCCTTGAGAAGGTTGCCTTTGAGGAGTTGTGGGGTTCCTACGTTGGTCGTGTTGAGAGGGATGTTGGTGTGTACGTGGCTGTCTTCGACATTGAGGTTAGTAGGAGGGGTGTTGTTATCTTTGGTGATGGGGCTACGTACAATAGGGTTCGTTTTAAGGCGTTGGTTTTCACGCCCCTGGTTAATGAGGTTGTTGAGGGTGAGGTTGTTAGGACTGAGGAGTTTGGGGCGTTCGTTAGGGTTGGCCCGATAGAGGCCCTGGTGCATAGGACGCAGATGATGGAGGACAACGTGGTACTTTACGATAAGCAGAGCGGTGCCTTCGTGGGTGAGCGTAGTAGGCGTAGGCTCGGTAGGGGTGATGTGGTTAGGGCTAGGGTTGTTGGTGTTAGTTACGTTAGCGCCGGTAATAGGGACATGGTTAGGGTTAGCCTGACCCTTAGGCAGCCCATGCTTGGTAAGCTTGAGTGGATTGAGGAGGAGTTGGGCGGTAGTAAGAAGAAGGCGCAGGCCAAGGCCCAGCAGAAGCCCTGACCATGGGCCTCATTGATTATAAAATCCGTGTCCGCGAGCTCTACGAATCCCTGGGACCCAGGTACGTGGACCTATACCTACGCGAGGGCGCCCTGGCCTACCTAGGCTTCCTCGAGGATTTCCAGCCCAGGGGTTCCTCTGTGCTTGATGTTGGTTGTGGTGTTGGTGTTGGTGCTGGGTTGATATCGGGCGTTGCCAAGCGCTTTGTTTGTTTGGATATTGCCTGCGGCGTCCTTAGGTTCCCCAAGTCCCTGCCCTGGGTTGATGTTGTCTGTGCCGACGGTGCCCTGCCCCCAATTAGGCCTGGCTCTGTTGATTATGCCCTGCTGGTCAATGTGGTTAATGCTGAGGGTGATGGTGCTGATGTGCTTAGGGGTGTTTTGGGGCTTGGCGCTGTGGTTTTCGCAGTGTCGCCTAGGGATGTGGATAATGAGCTCATTAGGGCTATGACCCACTAGCTGATTTGCCAAGTGTCTTGACCCTCGATTCGTAGACCCTCCTCATTGATTCCATCGTGAGTATCCCGAGGAGCCTACCGTCGTTACTCACCACGGGGACCCAGTTGATGCCTTCGCGGCTCATTAACTCCCATGCTTCGTATAGTGTCGAGTCTGGGTTTACGTGGTTCACAGCCTTTATATAGTCCTTGATTGGTCCCTTCCTGCCCAGTATGTCTGTTAGGTGTACTATGCCGATTAACTTATCGTTGTTGTCTACCGCTGGTAGTGATGTGTAGCGGTGCTGGAGCATCCTGTTGATTGCGTGATTAATGTCCTCACCGGCCCTAACCACGGGTTCCCTCCCTAACTCGCACTCGCTAACCCTGATGCTCATGAGTACTGGTACGCTGTACTCGCCCGCGTGGGCTGGTGAGTCCCTTCTTGTTGGTACCTGGGCCCTATAGATTGTGTTGCTTCCGGAGATTAGGTATGCTATGGCGACTGCAATCATTGCTGCCGGTAGTAGTTGGTAGCTTCCCGTCATTTCAACGACCATGAACATCACGGCTAACGGTGCCTTTGCCGCGGCGCCGAATAGTGCCAGCATGCTCACTATTACGAAGGGGGCTACGTTGGGTACTAATGATGGGAGTAGGTAGTGGAGAAGTAGGCCTATGTCGAGGCCCACGAAGGCTCCTATGACTATGCCCGGCGCAAACACGCCACCGCTGCCCCCTGAGCCTATTGAGAATGATGTGGCTAGGATCTTCAGGAATGGTAATGCCACCAGCAATGCTATGAGTGGGAGTATTGGTGATGTGAATAGGCTCAATTTTTCGAACTCCGCCAGGTCAACCCAACCGTAGCTCGTGCCAAGCACCTCGGGGGCCACTAGCCCTATTAGGCCGGCCAATAAACCGCCTATTGCTGGTTTGATGTAGTTGTTGATGCGCCATTTCTTGAATAGGTCGTGGATTGCATAGAAGGTCTTGACGTATAGTATTGCGAAGAGTCCGTCGATGATACCGAGCACTGCGTAGAGGGGTAGTCTTGCTGGGTTGAACGTGCCCACGTAGTAGCCGAAGATTGGTGTGAAGCCCACGACTGAGCCGAAGATGGAGTACCCAACGGCGGATGCCACCAGGGCTGGGAAGAGGACCTCGGCCTCTATATCCCTCATGTAGAGGACCTCCGCCGCCAATAATGCACCGCCGATTGGTGCCTTGAATATCGAGCCAATGCCAGCCCCAATACCGATTGCGACAGCCCTCCTCCTATCCTCAGGCGGTAACCCAAGGAGGTCGGCTATTGCTGAGCCAATGCCGGCACTGAGCTGGGCCGTGGGTCCCTCCCTACCCGCACTGCCTCCCGACCCTATCGTTATTGCGGAGGCCACGAGCTTTATTGGGGGGATCCTCCTCCTAATCCTGCCCTGTAGTCTATGGTATGCGTTTATTGCTGCGTCTGTGCCGTGGCCCTCAGCCTCCGGAGCCCAGGTGTAGACTATGAGGCCTGAGAGTAGCCCTCCGAGGGTTGTCGATATTGGTATTAACCAGTACCTAACCGCCCTGAAGCCGCTCGTTAATGAGCCTCCCTCGCCCAGTGGTTCTGGTATTGAGGCTCCAACGAGTATTCCTAGGAATACGTGCTCCATGAGTTTTAGTGTGAAGTAGAAGGCCAGTGCCGAGGCGCCGGCAACAACGCCTATTATTATGCCTAGTATGAACCACTTAATATAATATGGTAAATTAGAGATTTTGGTAAGGCTCCCTGTTTTGGGTTGTTTTGTTGTGGCGTTGGTTTTATTTTCCCTGTTATTCATTATCTGCCTGTCCCTTTATGGTTGTGCTTTTAAGGTTTAGTTGTATGGTCAGTAATATTTAAAAATGCTTCAGTATCAGTTTTAACTGATGGTGAAGTATAAGGATGTGATAGTTAGGGTTGAGTGCCTGTGGAAGCGGTTTGGTGGTGTTGTTGCCAATGAGTGTGTGAGTGTTGAGGCTCGTGAGGGTGAGGTTGTCTCTATTCTTGGGCCTAATGGGGCTGGTAAGACGACACTGCTTAGGCAGGTTTATGGTGAGTTGAGGCCTGATAGTGGTGTGGTTACCGTAATGGGGCTTAGCCCGAGGAAGGCTAAGGAGAGGGGTGTTATGGGTGTTGTTCCTCAGGAGGCAACCCCATTCAACTTACTAAAGGTTCGTGAGCATGTGGAGATGCTTATTAGGTTGAGGGGTGTGCCTAGGGGTGCGGTTAGGGGTTGTGTCGATGATGCCCTTGAGGTTGTTGGGTTGGGGGAGTATGGGGGTAGGTTGATTGATGATTTGTCGGGTGGTATGAAGAGGCTTGTGTTGGTGGCTTCGGCCATAGCCTGTAGGCCCAGGCTTATTATTTTGGATGAGCCGACGGTCGGTATTGATGCCCAGAATAGGAGGAGTATATGGAATGTGATTAGGGCGGCTAGGGATGAGGGGTCCACGGTCATACTGACGACTCACTATATTCATGAGGCTGAGGAGTTGAGTGATAGGGTTTACCTGATGAACAGGAGGGTTATCATGGAGGGCTCGCCTAGCGAATTGAGGAAGGTGTTGCCCTGGGTTGAGGTTAGGGTTGACGATACGGGTGAGACGTTTAGGGTTGGTTGGGATGAGGCTGTTGGTATAATTGATGATTTAGTTAGGAGGAGGGTTAGGTTTGAGGTTAGGGAGCCGTCGCTCGAGGACGTGTTCATGAAGGTCTTCGGTGGTCCCCATGAGGCTGGGTAGGGCCATGGTGATATCGAAGTACCTACTACTCAGTAGTAGGAGTTGGGTTTATGCGGCTGTGAGTTTTACGCTAATCTACCCAATACTGTGGCTAGTGCTGCTCAGGGTAGTGGGTAACCCCCAGTACCTACAGTACTTCATGGTGGGTACGGTGGTTAACACAAGCTTCCTAACACCCTTTGTAGCCACTGCCCAGGACATGGCTTACATTAGGCGTGGTTCAACAATATACACGGTGCTCTTCTCAAATGGGGCTGACCATTGGGACATTGCGCTGGGTTACATAACCCAGACCCTACTATTAACGCTACCATCCATCGCATCACTCCTGCTGCTATCCATGGCGATACTTGGGGTGCGTTATGGCGTGGCACAGATAATGACTACTCTGGCGACCGCCTTAGTGATTGCACTCTCCTCATCACTCCTCGGCTACGCACTGGGTATTGGGGTTAGGAACTATAGGATTACTAACCAGGTTAGCCAGGTAATACCCTGGCCACTCCTACTGCTGGCCCCTGTCTACTACCCAATAACCATACTGCCCCAGGCCCTTAGGTTAGTCAGCCTTGCCCTACCGACAACGTACATGGCCCTCGCCATACACGGCTCGCTCGTCCTCAACCCAGTGGAGCTCTTTAGGGGGTTGCTGGGTTTGCTTGTCTATTCCTCAGCGTCAATCTTAATAGCTAGGTACGCAATAATTAGGGGTGAGGTGAATGGTTGAGTTTAAAAGTGGAGTCCGTGGAGGACCTGGTGAGGGTTGGGAGGGCTTTGTCAAACCCGTTGAGGGTGAGGATACTGCTAATGCTGGCGAGGAGGCCGACGTTTATACAGGACGTGGCTCAGTCACTCCACATACCCTACGCCCTAGCCCACATGCACCTGAAGATACTGGAGGAGGCTGGTCTAGTGGAGGGGTCCTACGTGGTGGAGGAGCGCCCGAAGCCGCACCTGAGGAAGGTTTACAGGGTGAGGGACTTCAGGCTAGTCATAGACAGGGAGTTGCTGGAGCGGTTGGCGGAGCGGTACAGGTGAGGCTGCCGTACTCCTCAATAGCCGCAATGCTGATATCCGGCCTAGTGATTGGTGCCGGGGTGCCCATAGCCCTATTCTACATGGCCTTCAAAGTCGGTACGTGGCCCTTCCTACTTGCTGCTGCGATACTGGGCGCCCTTGCCATATTCTGGGGCGCGGTCATGGCCATAGTCGCCTTCGTACCAGTGCTGGACAGTGTTGATGAGCAGGTGAATGCCTTGAATAGGCAGTTGAACACCTATAGGGCGTTCATTAGGGCGTTGCTTGAGGAGCTTGATGATGTCAACGCAATACTTAAGGACATTAGGGATGAGTTGAGGAGGGTGGGTGAATGAGCGGGCTCAAGTACGCGGAGTTGAGTGATGAGGAGGTTATGGAGAGGATTAGGGATAGGATTAGGGAGATGAAGCAGTTGCTCGGTGAGATTAGGGATATGCTTAGGGTGAGGTGATGGCTGAGAGGTTTGACAGGTACTACGAGTACTTCAGCGGTAGGTCTAGGGCAACTAGGGGCGGTAGGTTTAGGAGGTTAAACCTGGGTATAGTGAGCATAGACCTGGGTGGTGGGGGCTCCGTGCTTAGGGTTAACATTGGTAGGAGTAGGGCGCAGGCAATCGAGGTAGTGGGTGGTGTGGTGCAGGGTGAGGAGGTGAACCTGGTAAACCCGCCGGATAGTGTTAGGGTTGTTAAGGGTAGGCGGATTAGGATTGAGGGTGGTGACCTGGAATCAGTTGAGGGTGAGGAGGTTACCTTGGTTAATGTTGATGCTAAGAGGGTTGTGGGTAAGGTTGTTAAGGTTATTCATGGTGATGCGGACCATGTTGAGGGTGATGACGTGACGTTGATAAATGTGGACGCCAGGGAGGTTGTGGCGTCTAGGGGTAGGTTCGTGAACTGTGATATAGGGGTTTTGAGGTATAGGGATTATTATGACGCGGTCAACACGGATATTGGCGAGGTGATTAGATTGCAGGGGTAAAGCGTTAAATACTTGCTTGGTTGCCTTGCTCGCAATGAGGAATCGGGGTGAGGTTCTTAAGATATCCTTCTCCGCATTTTTCGCGGACCTGGGTTACCAAGCAGCTGTGGTTATGTTCCCACTAATCTTCGTGATCTACCTAGGGGCCCCAATGTGGCTTTATGGTGTTGCTGAGGCGATTAATTATGGGCTCGGTAGCCTAATGGCGTTCCTGGGTGGCCTGGCTGGTGATAGGTTTGGTAGGTGGAGGGTGGCCGTACTTGGCAATGCAGTGATAATATCTGTTTCACTACTTGGCTTCGCCAGGTATTGGTGGCAGGCCCTATTGATATTCATGGTTGGTTGGTGGTTTAGGAACTTCAGGACACCGCCGAGGAGGGCAATGCTAACCGAAGTCACTGACCCAGGTGAGAGGGGTGAGGCCTTTGGTTTGCTCCATGCCCTGGACATAGCGGGGGCTGCCCTATCTATCACGTACACGGCAGTCCTGCTCTTCCTGAGGTTCCCCGTGGAGTACCTACTATTAATAACGGCTGTGCCGTTGGTCGTATCGACACTGCTCATAGCCCTTGTCAGGGCTGGGCGTGGTGCTAATGCGGGGTCCATATCCATGGCCGAGTTTAGGAGGTTGGGTAGGGCGTTGTGGTTGATTGTTATCTCCACATTCTTCTTTGGCTTCAGCCAATATAGCTTTGGCTTTCCCGTGATAACCACTGCGGAGTTCACGCATGAGGATTACCTAGCCGTGATAACCTACGGAGTCTTCCTAGCAGCCTCCTCGCTCTTTGGCTACGTATTCGGTAAGTCCAGGGTTAATGAGTACGTGGGCCTCTCATTCCTGGGCTACCTACTTGGCGTCTTCGCATCGTTGGGTTTCGCCTTATTGTCGCCGTTGGGTGTGGTTGGTATATACCCGGCGGCCTTCCTGCTCGGTGTTGCCGTGGCCGCCACCGAGACCTTCGAGCCAACAATAATATCTAAGGTGGCACCTGAGGAGAGGATGGGGTTGGGCATGGGTCTCCTATCCTTCGGTAGGAGTGTTGGTATATTCCTGGCTAATACTGTAATGGGCCTCCTATACCAAATACACTACTCCTACGCTTACTACTTCGCCGCAGCCAGTTCCCTGGTGTCGTTTTTAATAGTTTACCTGCTACTGATGAGGGTGGTGCCCGGTGGGTAGTTGCGAGGATGAGTATGTTAGGTTGGCTAGGTACTGCGCCGAGAGGGAGTCTGAGCTTGCCAGGTACAAGAGGTTGTCCTACGAGTACCTCCAGGAGATAAAGAGGTTAACGTTATTACTCTCGGCGACCCTATCCCACCTCAAGACGCTCATGATGGTTACAAACTATAGGAGCGAAGCCATGGAGAGCGAGGTTAGGAGGTTGGAGGAGGAGTTGAGGGTTTACATGGAGACATACGTGCTCGAGTCGAGGGAGGCTGGTGGAGGTAGTGAAGGTGCAAGCGCTTCCGGCAGTTAGCGACGCCGCAATATTTATAGGCGATTAGGTTGGTTCGGGGCTAATGGCCGTGGAGGCCATATACACAACATTGCTTGAGGTTTCCATACTAATCCTAGTGGCTGATTTGGTTGGTGTGTCGTTGGTTAGGTTTGGTTTGCCTAGGGTTGTTGGTGAGTTACTCGTTGGTATTGCACTCAGCCCCTTCGCAATTGGTGGCTTAATCAACGGTTTCTTCCACGTAGATTTGTTCGCCATAAATGACTACCTAATCTTCCTAACGAACCTCTCGGTAATACTGCTACTCTTCGCCTCGGGTCTTGAGCATGGATTATCGACGCTTAGGGAGGGTGGGTTTTACGGCGTTTTGGCTGCGGTGTTTGGTGCCGTTGCTCCCTACGTACTCGTTTATTACACGTTAATAATGATCGGTGTTAATGATGCGACATCATCAATCATTGCCTTATCAACGGCCCCCACAAGCCTTGCTGTTGTAGCTGGGATAATTGAGCGTGAGGGGCTGAGGGATCTACCCAGCACTAAGGCTTTGATTACGGCGGCGTCTATTGATGATGTAGTCGCCCTCATAATGCTGTCACTGATCCTATCAACTGTTAATGGGTCTATGGGCTATTCAATGTGGCTTAAGGCTCTCGGTATTGTTGCCCTGTGGGTCTCAATATTCCTGGTCTCCGTGATCCTAATACCGAGGATCCTAAATAGGGTTGGTGGGGGGTTGATAATTTACGCGGCCATGGTAGTGCTTTTCGGCCTAGTACTATTAATGACCCTGCTGGGTTTTTCCGAGGTTATTGCGGCGTTCATAGCCGGCGTGGCCGTTGCCGAGAGTAGGTACTCGGCTAGGGTCGATGAGCTGATTAATGCACTCCTGGTGATCTTCGGCTCAATATTCTTCATAAGCATTGGCATGCAGTTAAACCCCGCCTACCTGGTTGATCCATACGTAATTGTTGTCGGTGTTGTCGTGTCTGTGGTAGCTATGCTTGGTAAGGTGATTGGTGTATACCCATTCGCATACCTGAGGCTTCGTAATTCCAGGGACGCCATCGTTGCCTCCTACGGTATGATACCCAGGGGTGAAATGGGTCTTGTGGTTGCGTCCATAGCCCTAACCAGCGGCTTAATAGATATGGGTGGGTACGGCGTGATAGTTCTCATGGTCCTCATAACAACAATACTCGGCTCCACAATCTATAGGCGCGGCGCCATGAGACTTAGGAGTACTCAGCAGCTGCAACGCCCCTGATCACGGCATAATCGTACAGAGCCCTCAATGCCTTAGCCGCAACCTCTAACCTATCGTATATCGGCACACCAGACTCCTCCAGCTTAGCCCTGAACGTCCTCGCGTCCTCATTACCACCAATACTGAAAACCACAATGGGTTTTCCAAATCCCGTTGCGTTTATTATGTAATTGGCAAGCCTTGGGGTCATACCTGGTAACTGCATTTGTGCCGATATTAGGGCCATGTCAACGTGATTCGTGGGTAGTACCGCGTCTAGGACGAACTTATACATCTCGTCAGTGGCACTGCCGGTTAGGTCAATGGGGTTAGTGACGCTCGCGAGTGGTGGTAATGATTTCGAGAGTGTTTCCCTGAGCTCCTGCGGTAACTCCGGCACGGGGAGGCCTATGGATTCGAGGTTGTCTACGGCTTGGACACCAACCCCTCCGCTGTCCGTTATCATAAGGACCCTGTTTCCCCTCGGTAGTGGTTGTGTCGCCAGAGCCTTGGCAACCTCCAATGCTTCGAATAGGTTGTTGACCTCTATGGCGCCAGCCTGCTTCAGCATTGCTCGGTATATTTCGTAGTTGCCAGCCAACGCGGCTGTGTGGGACTTAACTGCTCTGCCTGAGGATTTGGATCTACCGGCTTTGTAAACAATGATTGGCTTTGCCTTGGTTATTGCCTTCATGGTCTTCATCAAGGCTTTGCCCTCTCCTGGTTTTTTCAATCCCTCAATATACATAACGAGAACCTTTATGTTGGAATCACCAGCCAGGTATTCGAGTAGTTCTGCTTCGTTTATGTCGAGCTTGTTGCCGTAGTTTACGGCTAAACCAACGCCGATATTCCTCCTGGCAGCCCAATCAAGGATTGCACCAGCAACAGCACCACTCTGGCTAATTAGGGCTATTGGGCCTGGTCTTGGTCTCTCCATCCTATTCTTCGGTATAAAGAATGTGTCCAAACCATTAAACGCATTATAAACACCAATACAATTAGGACCGAGTATTCTAACTCTGTCCTGGGCGTTCTCTTTAACCTCCTCCTCAAGCCTAGCGCCAGATTCCCCTGTTTCACTAAATCCGCCGCTAATTATTATAGCAACCCTAACACCCTTCATGGCGCATTCTCTCATTATCCTTGGTACGGTTGGTGCCGGGGTCACTATTATGGCTAGATCTACGTTTCCGGGGACATCAAGTACCGACTTGTAAACCTTACGCCCAAGCAACTCGTTATAGCTCGGGTTCACCAAGTAAACCTCGCCCTTAAATTTCTCCAGCAATGTCCTGGTTATAACAGCACCAACACTCCCCTCCCTCAATGTAGCCCCTATCAATGCTACGGTTCCTGGATTAAATAGGACCTCGAGTTTCGGATCCACAATATTGATTAATGGCTTGTGGGTTATTACGTATTACCACTTTGCATTGGTGCTATCAATACCGGGAACCAATCCTCCCTAACCACCGTGACATCCTCGTAGTTGTACACGTACCTGAGGGCTACCTCTAGGTATAGGAGTGTGGGTAGTGCCGTTGCTGGTGTTGCGTTGCAGCTGTACCAGGTGTTTAGTGGCTTTATTGTTCCGTTCATTGCCGATATGTTTATCGCCATGTATGTGGGATTACCCGGGCTTACGATGATGGGTGTCGAGAGATTACAGGTAACCTCCTGGAGCCCCTGCTGTGTTATTGCGGCTATATTGAGCCTGCTTATGTTGACCGTGCCCATCGGTATCATTTGGAATATGTACATACTGATCAGCGGTTTTGATAGGTTGGCTATGTATGGTATTGCGTTTATTATTGAGGAGTCCTGGGTCGATATTTGGAAGGTTGCCCTCCTAGACGCCTCATTATTGATTATTGCGGTTGCATTCAACCCATAGGTGTAACTGGATTTCGTGAGGTTAGCCAAGTCACCCGGGCTCCCTGACGCGCCCAGCCTTGGCGCGATGATTGCCGACCCGCTGGGTCCCTGATATACCATAACTAGGAAGTAGGATCCACTGGGTATCTCTGTGTTTATTGTTATGTTCGTCCCAGTCCTGGGTATGTAAATGTCTAGGTTTGTTATTGGTAGGTTGAAGTTGTTCTGCCCAACTATGACGAGTAGGTTCTCGCCAACACCAAGGTACGCGTTGGCTGTTATGTTTAGGTAGCCCGTTATTGTGGTTATGGGCGATGGTATCGAGAGTATTAGGGATATGGATAATACGGTGCCTATAAGTATTATCAAGCCACCAAGCGCATAGGCAGGCATGCCCCTTACCATCGGGGCGTTATCTCCTCGGTACTATTTAACCACTTCTCCCAAGTCCTAAGGGCGGTAATGCGAACCACAGTCAATGAGTGAGTTTACGGGGAGTTATGGCGTTTTAGGAATTTGCAAACATGGACTCGCCCCTATCGTTTATGAAGCCCACCCTAATCACATTATCGGCTATTGTCTCAAGGGCATCGACATGCGACGTTATTATCACAGTCCTAACCCCATTACCCAAGCTCCTAATCCAACCGGCTATCTTACGCCTATGCTCCTCATCGAGGTGCTCTGTGGGTTCGTCAAGTATTAGCAATGGTACCAGGCCCATGACTACACGGGCTATTGCGTACCTAAGCATTAGGGACACAAGGTTTCTCTCCCCAATGGATAGGGATTCCACGGGTAATTCAACCCCATCAACCCTCCTGACCATGATTTCATAATCCTCACCAACCTCAATCGAGGCGTACGATGCCTTATGCATCAACTCCCTCATCATGATTCCCAACTCCTCATTTACAGAATTCAGAAACAGCCTCCTAACGATTGGCTTTGCATCATCCAAGGCCTGCTGAAGCTTGCCCAGAACATCCGCCGCACCTGTGTACCTATTGATTTCGACCCTAAGGGTCTCCACCTCGTTTGTTCTGTTGGTTATTTCCGCCTTCAGTCTATCAATCTTATCCCTCAAAACCCCAACCCTACCCCTCAACTCACCAACCTCCCTAAGCAAGGCATCCCTCCTCTTCCTCAATTCCTCAATAACCTCCCTAACCTCACCCAACTCCCTAACCCTAGCCTCCAACTCCCTAAGTCCTCCCTCAAGGTCGGCCTTAGCCCTGGCAATATCGCCCAACCTCCCCTCAATCTCCCTAACCCTGGCCTCAAGGTCACCCGCACTGGCCAATTTACCCCTAATTTCCGCAATCTCAACCTTAGCCCTATTAATGCTATCAAGTTCATTATCCAACCTAGCGAGCTCAGCCTCCACATTATTTAGTTCCTTCGTAACAGCCTCCTCATTGATGTTAGTTATCGAGTTAAGCTCGGAAATCAAGGACTCCCTCCTCCTACGTAAGTCATCGAGTGAAGCCCGAATCAAACCCTCCTTCCCCAGCTCAGCCTCCAGCTCCCTCAACTCAGCCTCAACACCTGCCAACCCCTCCAACTCACCACCTAACCTGTTCACCCTGTCAGTGAGCTCCTGAGCCCTCCTACCCAGCTCCCTCAACTTCAGCTCCCTACTCGCCACCAATTCCTGGGCGAGCTCGCTACTTAATGGTCTACCGCACAGTGGGCATTTACCTCCACCACCGCTCAGTAGGTTTAACTCGGTCCTTACGTGCTCGATCTCCGCATTAACCCTACTTAACTCATTCCTAGCTTCCTCAAGCTCGGTCTCCACAGAGACCCTCCTCGCTAGTTGTCTCCGTAGTTCCTCAACCCTGGGTTTTAGATTGATTATCCTCTCGAGCTCGCTATTCAACTCTGTAAAGGACTTATTGACCTCGTTTAACTCCCTATTTATGGAGTCAACCCTACGCCTAAGCTCCTTAGCCAGGGCGAGCCTATTCCTCAACTCATCACGCTTCCTCGTGAGCTCCTTAATCCTATCTCTAACCTCACCCTCCCTAGCTACCAAGCCCTCCAGCTCCCTAACCCTACCCTCAAGTCCGCGAATATCCTCTAGGGCATCCCTCAGCCTGTTTAGTTCTTTCGTTAGAAGCGATTCCTCATTCATCAGGGACTCAACCTTACCCTTAAACTCCAGGTACTTGCTTTCCAGCTCCCTCAGCTCATTCTCCTTGATCACTAACTCATTCAATTTATCCTCAACATCCCTAAGCTCAACCTCCCTAGCCTCCAAATCCCTAGTGACACTACCAAGCTCCCTCTCCAATCTATCAAGCTCCTCCCTCCTCAAGCCCAATTCCCTATTGAGAACCTCCAACCTACCCCTGAAGCCCTCAACAGTCGCACCAACCCTCCTAAGGGCCTCCCTAACAACATCCTGCCTTGCCCTCTCAATAGCATCAAGCCTAAGCAGGGTATCTAGCTTAAACTCCCCCCTCCTGCCAGTCCTCAGTATATCCCTAATCTCCCCCTGCCTAATGTAGAGTAATTCGGAGAACGTCTCCATGCTTATCCCCGTGGTCTTAACGACAAATTGCGTAACCTCCCTATCCCTCGCGGCAACCCTCCTACCGCTCTCGTCAATAACGTACGTTTGCGACTCCAAGGTCTTCTCAGTATTGAACACCCTCTGGACTAGGTACCTACGCCCATCAATCCCCACGTACTCAACACGTATTACCGAGCTCGAGGCACCACGCCTAACCAAATCACCAAGCCTATACCTACCCCTAACCCACTCCGAACCGTAGAGGGCTATGGCTATTGCCTCGAGGAGGCTCGTCTTACCTGCACCGTTAGGTCCATGTATGAAGTTTATGCCCTCGGTAATGATGGCTTTACCCTTCACTATTGACCTGAAGTTCTCAACCTCAACCCTCGTTATCATCTGCCACCCCCCAACCAATCCGTTATGGCCCTACCACCCCTCAATGGTACATTAACGAGTTTCTCGAGGATTGCGATAGCGCCATCCTCATCATCAACCCTAACCCTCTCTATAACATCCATTAGGGCATTGACCCACTCATCATTATTAACCCTCGACCTAAGGGCCTGCCTAATTATCTCGTTAATGCCACCGAAGACTTGGCGTGGGGCCTCCTCAGCACCGCGCCTCTCGAGGTTCAGCCTAATGTCAACCCAGGCCCTGCTGAATAACCTCCTCAATTCGTTCACGCTGAAGTCCCTGGTGGAGTAACCACTGGATACCGCACCCTCAATCTCCAGGATTATCAGGGAGCCCTTGGAGTCCATGTTGCTTGCTATGTACGAGACATCACCCCTGACAACGCTTGGTTTCGCCTCCTCATACCTGACCCTAACCCTCACCAACCTCCTTGACGGGCCCAACCTGACTTGCCTAACCCTAACCCCGTTACTACCAACATCAAGGACTAGGAAGCCCTTCGGGTCCGTGTCTTTAACCTTCCTGAGCCTACCATTCACATACTCGTAAACCTCGAACTCCCTGGCATCCCAAATCTCCAGGGAGCCTGGGTATACGGCATTGAGCCTTGGGTGCCTCAACCCATGCTCGTGAATGTGCCCAATGGCTATGTAATCGAGGTTTAGTTGGGATAGGGGTTTCTCGTTGATCATGAAGACATCCACATTGGGCATTGGGTATACGTAGGGTGCACCCTCTATGTACTGGTGAATCACCGCAATGTTTATGCCAGGACCTTTCAAGCCGTTTATTGAGTTGATTAGCTTGTTCTGCATGTCGGTGTAGACTGTCCCAACACCAATCAACCTGACACCACCCAAGTCCCTATAATCATTATCCAGGTAATCAATCAACCCCATACTATGTAGGACAGCGAGTGGATTTTCAGTTGGGTTTATCACGGATGCATCATGGTTACCCCTAATACAGAAAATCCGAATGCCAGCCTCCCTCAACCTCGTCAAACCCCTTATAGCAGTCACGTAAATGCTTGGTGCGGGCCTTTGCGTATCAAAGAAGTCGCCACTGATTATGACGGTGTCCAAGCCCTCACCCTCCCTCAACCTGAGTATTTCATCCACGGCCCTGAGGAATGCCCTATTGTAATCCTCAAGCCTATCCTCAAGCCCGTACTGCCTATGGCCCAGGTGCACATCGGCCAATTGCGCAATCAGCATCTCACTCACCAAGTTTGACTAAGCCATCCTTAATTGCCTTTGCCACCAAGGCCACAACATGTGGGCATGGCTCACTGGTTGAGCCACAGGCTTCGCAGCTCCAGGTGCCCTCGGCGGTTCTCACCTCAACGTGGGCATTACTAACCCTACCCCTCAGGACTCCCATGTCCATGGTGACGCCCTTAACGTTGTCCATTAGTGATAGCGCGGTTAGTACACTATTAATTCCAACCTTGGTGTTTAGGAGCTTCTCAACCCTACCCCTAACCTCGTTTAAATCAGCGTTTAACCCCCATGCCCTGCTCAGATCTATGTCCGAACCTCCATAATCGAGGACACGATCTCTAAGCCTTATGACCAGTGGTAGTGGCGTGATGGGACCGACCACGATACCCTCCCCAGCGTCCAAGACGGGTATTAACCTGCTTAACTCCTCGCTCAATACCTCACTGGCACCAAGCACAGCCGCTATATCCCTCTGGTTCACAAGTCTCAGTATTATTTGGCTATTGCACTGGCTTAGGATGTCAGGGTCCACCTTGGACGGTCTCTGGGTTATGACGACCAAGTAAACACCGAATTTACGGCCTTCACCCGCTATCCTGGACACAACGCTTAGACTTAGTGTATTCCTCACGGACCTGGGTGGTGTGAACCTATGGGCCTCCTCTAGAATGACTACGACTGGGAATGGGTACTTAGGACCTGGCAAACCCCTAACCTGGTTAACCCTAGCCCTAAAAATCCTGCTTAACACGTGGTAGACCACGTGATCCTGAACCTCATCGCTCAATCCGGCGAGGTTCATGATGGTCACCGTACCCGGCCTCAAGACCTTGGTTATAGGCAGGGACCAGTATGTGTAAAGCCCAAGTCTCCTTAGTTTCCTTAGGTACATCCTGGTGCTCACAAGTACGGTCTTCCTAGCCTTGCTATCGATTACGTCCTTAAGCTCATTCAATAGCTTATTAACCTTATTCCTACCCTCATCATCCAGCACGGCATTGTACTGCTTGATTAATCGATCAATGTTGACATTACCATCGTGGTTCAGGAACTCATTAATTATCCTAACCATCATGTCGAGGGTGCCCAGACGCTTAATGCCCGTGTGCTTTACAATGGTTCTAATTAGTGAGTGTAGTATGTATATTACGTACCTAATCCTCGAGGCGCCCCTAGGTACTCCGGCAACGTTTGCTAGCACCTCGGGCTGGACCTTGACGATGTTTATCCTATACTTAAGATCACCGGTCTCCCTACTTGAGGCATCTATTACCTGGACTCTACCGATGAATTGCGGACCAAGCCTTGAGATGCTGTTCTTTATGTTCACGTACTCCCCGTGTGGGTCTATAACCAGTATTGTGGCGCCCTTCTTCAGTAACTCCTCTATCAGCACTATTGATGACCAGGTCTTGCCATTACCCGTGGCCGCTATTATGGCTAGGTGCCTCCTCAACCCATTCATGTCCACGCAGTACGGCACATCCGACCTAAGCAGCAACCTACCAATACAGAGCGCCCTCTCTGGTTCAACCCTAACGAACTCACTAACCATCCTGGCGTCAGCCAGGTATACAGGCGTTCCTACGCTAGGTACAGACCTAGGCATGTATATTCTGCCGCCGTACTTATAACCGAGCACCATAACCCTGGCCTGCACAACCTCAATAATGCTCTCCCTGGGCATGTCGGCAAGTGCGTCAGCCACGTAACCATCAGCTCCGATCCTGTATGGCTCACGCTTTATCCACAGTATTTGCCCAAGCACGTTGACGCTCACCTCCCTACCATCTACATAGTCCTTCATGGATGCGTAGACGTAGTCGTACCTATTAACGCTGCTGTCCCTCTTTATTGAGATTATATAGATAAATGGACTCTCCACACTAACTATGTAGCCAATCTCATCAGCCATAATGGCTAGTCAATAATCGACTAGGGCATATTTAAGGTGATGCTTAAGGGCGTTAAGTGGGGAGGTTACTGAAAGTTTCAATTAATCCAGGACACCGCAAACCCGCATTCCCAATGCAAGAATTCTAATGAAGTAAGTTTTAAAGCATGTTTCGAATCACGGTTTGCTTTGGTGGTAGGTTGGAGTATAGGAGTATATTGGGTGGTAGGGGGAGTAGGGTTAGTGATGATTTAATTAGGGATCTTAGGTTACTTGAGTTAATAAACGATATACTAGGTAAGAACCAAGATGAATTCCTGAGGGAGCTTTACCTAGAGCCGTTAAGTAGTGAGGAGACCGCTGTGTTTAGGTTAATGGTCTTCCAAGACTTAATGATGGATAATGTCTACAGGGTGGTGGAGGAGTTCGTTGAGAGGATTAGGGAGAGTGAGAGGTTGCTTCAACTGAAGGAGGAGGCTTATGATCAACATAGGGTTGGGCTACACCTGGACGCGGCCTTAACGTACATTGGTGCCGTGGAGTCGTTTTACAATGAACTAAGAACCATTGGGCCTAGGTCTGAGGGGCTTAGGCAATTCCTAAACTACCTCGAACAGGTGATTAACAGCCCATACTTCCGCTCAATGAAGGAGAGGGCTCGTGAGGCTAGGGAGGCTAGGGATAGGATTATCGTTAAGGTGAGGTTTGTGGAGGATGGAATAAAGGTATCTAGGTATGATGGCGATGGGGAGGACTTAACGGCCTTAATTGAACGCACATTCTCAATATTCAGGGATGGCGGTGGTGAGGGGGTTAGGTGGGTTAAGTCAACGGGAGACATAACGCACATACACGCCGCAATACTCGAGGGTGCCTTTCGCTTCTACAGGGAGGAGTATGAGACGCTTAGGAGGTTTATGGAGGATTTTCCCACGGTGATTGACGAGGGGGTGAGGAGCTTCGTTAGGGAGATGGAGTTCTACCTAACTTACCTAAGGTACATGAGGAGAGTTATGGAGAGGGGATACACGTTCTCAATACCATCCTTCACGAGGGATGGATCAATGCACGTAAAGGGCTTCTACAATCTACTACTGGTGAAAGCTGGTAAGGCGGTTGTAAGCAATGATATAGACACTGACGGGACCAGGAGGATCTTCGTAATCACCGGTATGAATAGTGGAGGTAAGACCACGTTCGCCATCTCCCTCGGGCAGCTGGCCTACTTATCCACATTGGGGTTACCCGTCCCGGCTGTTGAGGCTAGGTTACCATTCTTCACATCAATAATGACAGCCTTCCCCACTGAGGAGGATCCTAGGGAGAGCTTGAGTAGGCTTGAGCATGACGTGATCAGGGCGTTTAACATCATTAAGAGGGCCGATGACACCACACTTGTGATAGCTAATGAACTATTCTCCACTACGACGTCGGATGAGGGTTTTCAACTATCCAAGCTATTCCTCAGTGAATTAAGTAATAGGAGGCCGTACTGCCTCTTCATAACATTCATCCCTAAGGTGGCGTCACTGGAGTTCACCATAAGCCTTGTTGCCATGCCCTCCCCGGAGGACCCCGAGAAGCCGTCCTACAGGATAATCCCAGGGCCTCCACCAAGGGAGTACATGGCAGTTAGGATTGCTGCAAAGCACCAGTTGCTCTACGATGACTTAAGGAGGGTGGTTAAATGATTCAATTCGATCTATTGAGGGTTGAGGGTTCGACCAGGATACCGACACCCGTAGCTGATGACGTAAGGGTTGACCTGGAGTTGGACAAGATAATAGAGGTGGCGTCAAATGGCGATAAGCTCATTGCGGAAACGTGGCTTAATACCCTACTACTTAAGGATAGCTCTGAGGATGCGGTTAGGTATAGGCAGGAAGCCGTTAAGGACGCGCTGGTTAATAGAAATGCGATTTTGAGCATGTACTCAATAGCCAGGGACACCCTTGAGAGGGTTAGGAGGGATGTGTTCATTTTCAGAAGGGACGATCCATCATCAATCACGAGAGAGACGGCAAGGGGCATAGGGATTTTAGTTGACGGTCTTAATAGCTTATTATCCATACTCAAATCCACGAACTTCTCATCAAAGGCTTTTAGAGACCTTGTGATATCGCTCACGGCAAATATTAATGAGAGCTTCATATCGAGTGCCAGATATATCGTGGGCATGTTCGATTATAATAAGGATATTGTGTTCTCCGTCAAGGTGGGCAGCTATAACTACCTAAGGGATCCAGTCCTGCTTGTTCCTAAGGATGAGGGTTCATTGTTCTCGAGACTCCTTAGCTTTGGGAAGGAGTACACGTACAGGCTTGACCCGAGGGATGAAGCTGGACCTCAGATACTCCATGACATAAGGAACTGGGTGCTCCTGAGGGCAGCCTCCATACTGTTGGATGCGTACAATAAAATGAGGAGGTTCTTTGAGGACTTAATGAAGCAGCTCTCCTTCTATGTAGGAGCCATAAACATGAGTGACTTCTTCACGAAGATGGGCTTACCACAGACCTATCCAGACATAAGTTCCGGTAGGTTCGCGTTCGAGGATCTGCACTGCCTATCCCTAGCCATATCGAGTTCGAGGAAGCCCGTACCATCCACACTAGAGGTTAATACGGACGGTGCCTTTGCCGTATTGATCACGGGTGCGAATAGGGGTGGGAAAACAACGTTCCTTAAAGCCGTAGGTCAAGCCATACTACTCGCCAGGGCTGGCTTATTCATCCCTGCCAAGTCATTCACGATACCCGCACCTGGCGCTGTCTACACACACTTCCTTAGAGGTGAGGATAGGACTCTCTCGTACGGTAAGTTCGAGGAGGAAGTGAGGAGGTTTAGGGGTTTTATGGATTTATTGAGGAGTGGTGATTTCATACTTATGGATGAGAGTTTCTCATCAACAAATCCTGTGGAGGCCTCGGTCGTTGCAGAAAACGTGGTCTCAGCCCTTGCTGACTCAGGTGTAAATGTGTTCTACGTTACGTTTCTCCAGGACTTCATATATAATTTCACGAGAAAGTATGGCGAAAGGGCTGTGTTACTTGTCCCAGAGAGGTTAAGTAATGGAGAGAGAACATTTAGGCTTGTGAGGGGGGCCTTACAGCCTGGCTTTGCAATGGATTTATGGGCGAAGCTGTACCATGAAACAATGAGCGGTAATAAATAATTACCTTTCACCTAGAAAAATAATCCGTAACGTAAGTTTTATAGACGTGCATTAAGTACTAGCATGGATGGGCGTAGTGACTAATGGATTGAGGCTTAGGTGCCTTAGGTGCGGCTTCATTGGTTATGGGAATATGGGGCTTTGCCCTAGGTGTGGTTTTCCATTGGTCACCGAACCCCGGGAGCCACTTAGGGTTGATAGGAAGGAACCAAGTATTTGGAGGTATGGTTCAGTGCTCAATCGTGGTGGTAGGGTGGTTACGTTGGGTGAGGGCTTTACTAGGGTTAGGAGGGTTGGTGGTGCCTTGGTTAAGGATGAGTCTAGGAACCCAACTGGGTCCTTCATGGATAGGGGCTCGGCGGTCTTCATTAGTAACGTGGGTGGGGGTGAGGTTAGGGTTGGTTTTGAGGAGGACTTTACATTATCGCTCGCTGTCTATGCTGGACTGGCGGGTGTTGGTATTAGGGTTTACGTGAGTCCAGACATGGCTGGTGCGTATCAGGAGTTGCTTAGGTTGGCTATGATGAGTAATGTGACGATAGAGTTTAGGGATTCTGGTATTGATGCTGATGTTGCCTATGGCCATCCCCTATTCCTGGATGGTGTCAAGACAATAGCCTATGAACTCTATGAGCAGGTTGGTGAGGTCGACGGCGTCGTCCTACCCATGGAGAGGGGTTACCTAGCCCTGTCGATTTATGAGGGCTTTAGGGAGCTTCGTGAATGGGGGTTCATAGGTGAAATACCCAGGTTCGTATTGGCTAAGCATAGGCTTGGTGGTGTTGGTGAGGTTGGGGGGTGGCTTGTTAGTGTTGGTGCTAGGGTTGTGGATGTCGATGATGGGGATATTGTTAGGGCAATGATTGATCTCGCAAGGAGGGGGCTTTATGTAAAGCCGATATCGGCAATGGCGTATGCAGCAGCTTCCTCACTGGGTGGGGATTACGTGGTTGTGGTGACGGGTACGGGCATCAAGGAGTATAGGGTTGGTAGGGGTTTCGCGGGTTTAACGAAGCTTCAGGAAGCTGTGCTCAAGGTCCTGGAGGGCTCCGGGCCAATGACTGCCTACCAGGTTTGGGAGAGGTTGGGTGGTGTGGCGACGATTCAGGGGGTTTACAAGGCGCTTGGCTCACTGGTTAGGAAGGGTTTGGTGGTTGATGATTATGAGGTTCACGGTAATAGGAAGGTTAGGGTTTTCCGTGCTTATCGAATTATTAATAATTAAAAATAATTAAGGATAATTGGAAAATAGTTCGTGCAATTGCGCGGATTTTTGCGGTGAATAAAAATTATAAATACTTTATAAACAACAATTAGGCAGTTATGATGGTTGAGAAGTTGCCGTCAACGTACGCATCGATACTCAACGCCCTAGTTGAGTTGTACATGGCGACCAAGCGGCCCATAAAGTCTAAGGATATAGCTGACAAGCTTGGTATTAATGAGGGTACCGTTAGGAACTCCATGGTTGCTCTAAGGGCCATGGGTTACATAGAGTCTAAGACGGGGCCCTATGGTGGGTATATACCGACGCAGAAGGCGCTTGAGTACGTTAAAATGCCTGCAAACACGGTCTTTGCCCTGGACATAGCGCCGATAACAATCAACAAACTGCCTACAAACCTCTACGTGACCGGCATAGAGTTGTTGGATGTCATTAACCCATTCAGTAATAGGGCCCTTGTTAGGGTTATTGGTGACCTCAAGAATGTCAGGGTTGGGGATAACGTGAGGATTGGGCCTACGGCGAATAGTAGGGTGATTATTGAGGGTGTGATCACAGAGAAGAATGAGGGACTTAGGGAGTTGGTTGTCTCCATAAATAAGTTGGTTGCAATACCCAAGGTTAAGGTTGAGGAATTAATGAGTAAGAATGTGGTAACCATAAGGCAGGATGCACAGTTGAGGGAGGCGGCTAAGGTTTTTGCTGAGAGGAAGATTAGGGCGCTACCTGTCATTGATGATGAGGGTAGGATGGTGGGGTTGATAACGAGTAGTGAGGTTGCCAGGGCATTCCACGAAGGTAACCTGGACGCCAAGGTTAGGGATTACATGAGGAGGGATGTGCCCATGATAGACAAGGACAGTGACCTATACGATGCGATGAGACTCATGATAGCCAACAGGATAGGTAGGCTCATCGTGGCTAGTAATGGTAAACCCCTGGGCATAATAACGAGAACCGACGTGCTCAACTACCTGGCATCACTCGATTAGTTGCGATAAAATTAACGCGCGGGAATTAAAAATAGCCAAGGTATCACGCCGAGATAGGCGTTATGCACAGAGGACAGTTATCCCTTGAGGAAAGGCCGTTATTGGTTTTCTACGAAACCACGAAGGCATGCCCACTGGCTTGTAGGCATTGCAGGGCTAATGCACTACTTAAGCCGCTACCCACGGAATTAAGTACTAGGGAGGCTATGAAATTCATTCAGGACCTAACCGACTTCGGTAAACCCTACCCCGTGCTGATACTGACTGGTGGTGATCCACTGATGAGAAGCGATATTATGGAGATTATGGATTACGTGAAATCCCTCGGCATACCCATCGCCCTCTCCCCCGCAATATCAACGAAATTATTGAGCGATGATGTACTTAGGGAGATCAGGGGTAGGGTGTCCTCGGTGTCCATAAGCCTTGATGGGGCTAAACCCGAGACTCATAATTACATTAGGAGGACTGCGCTGGAGCCCATAAACGTGTTTGAGAAGACCCTCGAGGCATTTAGTAAGTTGAGGAGTTATGGTATTGAGTTCCAGGTCAATACTGCCGTCATGAAGTTGAACGTCCACGAATTACCACATATCTTCAAGATAGTCAAGGATGGCGGAGCCAATGCCTGGGAGGTCTTCTTCCTAATCCGCGTTGGTAGGGGTATGGAGCTGGAGCCCCTGAGTCCCTGGGAGACGGAGGATGTGGTGCAATTTCTCTATGACGCGTCACTGTACGGACTACAGATCAGGACTGTGGAGGCACCATTCTTTAGGAGAGTCATCATGCAGAGGAACTCCGGGGCTAGCTACGGTGGTGGTAAGCTATACCGGGAGTTGGTTAATGGTCTTAGGGAATTGATGGGGGAACCACCCAGTAACGTTGGTAAGCCCAGGTTCACACCAACCAGGGATGGTTATGGGATAATATTCGTCGCGAGCGACGGCTCAATATACCCAAGCGGATTTATGCCCCTAACCCTCGGCAACGTCAGGAGGGACAACATCGTAAAGGTCTATAGGGAACACCCAATGCTAAGGGCCATCAGGGAGGCCAGGTTCAACGGTAGGTGCGGGGTTTGTGAGTTTAGGGGCATCTGTGGTGGGTCTAGGGCTAGGGCGTTCACGGAGCTTGGTGACCCACTTGGTTCAGACCCGGCCTGTGTTTATGAACCTAGAGTTGGTGCCGCCCAGTGAGCCTCTGAAACCTATCCCCAGCACCATACCTACTCAACACCTCATTAATCCACTCCCACCTTAGGTTTCTCCTAACGCTATCCCTACCAAGGATTTCCCTAATGATGCCCACGTACCAGGGCTCCTCATTAACGACAACCGAGACCACCAAATCCTCAAGTGAGGCATAAGGCACACCACCAATGAGGATTGCGCGTGAGGCTAGGTTTGGGACTAGGGATTGTTCAATAACAATGGAGCTACCCAGCACCTCCTTAACAGGTTCTGCGGGGCCGTGCACCATGACATCGACAAAATCGGGTATGTCGGTAATACCCAACCTACCACCTATGACCTTCAATAGGCTTATTAAGCCGCAGGCGTGGTCTACATTCAACTCCACAAGCCTCCAATGAACACCACCGCAAATCCCAATCATGAAACCACCTTATTACATTCCGCCAAGATCTCCTCATCCCTAAAACCAAGGCTCCTTAGGATCCTTATTGGGCTCAGGTTCGAGAATAGCAAATCCCCTATCTCGAGATCAATAGCCGTTATCGACCCGGTGCCGATACGTATCTTATAGATGTTACTTAGTGGCAATCCTATTATCAGGGCGATCGCGGTTGCTATCGGGTGCCAATGACTAACAGCCACCACAGCCCTAGCCCCTAAGCCCCTAGCGTAGTTTATAAAATCGAGCATCCTCTCGGCAACGGACCCCATGCCCTCACCACCCGGTGGGCTGTGCATCACGGGATCCCTGAGGTAATTGCCAAAGGGTATCTCCTCTATTCTCCTCAACTCCCACTCACCCATATCTATCTCCCTCAATCTATGATCAACCTTGAAATCAGGATCTATACACCGGGCCGTTTGCCTAGCGCGTAGGAGCGGTGAGGAGAAAACAGGCCCCTTAACGCCCATCCTGCGGAGTAGAAATGCAGCCGCAGCAGCCTCCAGCCTACCCTTATCCGTCAATGGGTTGTCCTCGTAATTCCTCGAGTGGAGCACATTTACCGCATTGAGTTGGGATTCCCCATGCCTAACGAAGTATATTATCACGATTAACCAAGCCGTAGCCTAGGTATAATAGCATTATCTCATATACCTATGATAACCTCCTGCCATAATCTATCAAGAACCTTAACACTGCCATCACTCATCAACACGACATTGCTCTCAAGCCTAACACCAAACCTACCCTGCAGGTAAATGCCAGGCTCTATCGTGAACACACTACCCCTCGGCAATGGTTTATTATAGGATTGACCTATGAACGGCTCCTCATGGACCTCAAGCCCAATCCCATGGCCCGTCCTATGTATGAAGTAATCACCATAACCACCACTATTAATGACACCCCTAGCCACAGAATCAACGTAGGCGCCCGTGACACCCTCCCTAACAGCCCCTATGGCCTCATCATGAGCAGACTTAACAAGCCTATAAACCTCCCAAAAACCACTGGGTGCCTCGCCAATCACGAATGTCCGTGTCAGGTCACCGTAGTAGTCGTTGTACGTTGCCGTAACATCGACAACAACGACATCACCCCTATCAACCCTCCTCCTTGACGGCGTCCAATGCGGTATCGCAGAGTTCGGCCCCGACTGCACCAGGACGTCCCTGGGCTCGGCACCGGCATTACTAATTGCCTCGCCTATCACCCTGGCGATCTCAACCTCAGTCATTCCGGGCCTAATCGATTCGTGGGCAGCCCTAATGCCCTCCTCAATAGCCCTAACTGCACGCTCAATACTTCCCAACTCCTCCCCATCCTTGGAAATCCTCAATTGCGTGAATACGTCATCCAGCGGTACATCCTCGAAATTACCGACCACTCTGCGCATTAACCATAGGTAACTCATGCTAGCCCTACTCTCAAAGCCAATCCTGCCAACCTTACCACACCCTCTGATGAATGAATCAACGGCTTTAATTGGGCCTTCATCATCACCATAAACAATGTATGGGATACCCGTAGCCCTAGCCTTACCCTCATCAAGCCTCGGCAATATCAATGAGTAGGACCCATTATTCGCACAAACCATCAACGCACCAAACCTCTCGAAAGTTTCTATGTACGAACCAACCAAGTACCTAAAATTAGGGCCTGGAGTTACGATCGCGAGATCCACACCCAACCCACCCAAAGCCGTCACGAACTTAACCAACCTACTACTCATTATTGCCCCGTTCCCCTCATGTCTGCGTCCCTAATCACTTTTAATCCTTTGTCGGGTATTCCCCCATTCTTGGGGCATCATTGGTCAGTCTCCCACGGGGCCGGGGTCCCGTGCGCTCACGGTTGCCTCGCGCCACGGGGCTAATTAATCCTATTTTGTCCAGAATTTAAGTCTTTTGCTGGCAAAATGTTTATAAGTATGTTGTCCAGGTGTTGTCTTGTGAAAGTACTCACATTTAGAGGCAGGATACAGGCATCGAGTAGTCATGGTAAGACCTATGTTAGGATTTACGTCTACATGGGCTATGGTGGTGAGGAGCTCGTGAAATATATCGGTAGGGAGGTCGAGGGCATGTTGGTGATAAAGGATGATTGCGAGGAGGGCGATACTCATTAAACTGCCGAGGGATAAGTGTGATGTTGATTACGTTAAGCGGTTGATGGCTTTAGCTAATCTAGCCTACCGTGGCTTTGAGGTTTGGGTGCCGGATGTGCCTAGAACCATTCAGCACCAGCTTTATGGTTTCAGAGACTTCAAGGATAGTCTAGTTTTTGGAACCACACCGAAGAGGTGGTTTGCTGAGACGTGGGTTCCATTGAAGACACTAAGGATTTACCAAGACGGCTCTATGAAAGGCGATAGAACTGCACCCGTGATTCTGGACTTTGAGGATGACGTCATTAGATTACGTCAGGTCTGCAGAAATGAACATAGGTATGTTGTTACCATTCCAATGCCTAGGTGGGTCATTGATAGGATTGGGGAGGGTGGTGATGTGAGGTTCGCAATGATTGGGCTTGAAAATGATGAGCCGTACTTAGCCTTGGTTGCTGAGCGTGTTGTTGAGCCTTATCAGCCGAGTAATTGCATGCTCGTGATTGACGTCAATGCCTGGAGTAATGGCGTGGCATGGGGCTTGATCAGGGACGGAAGCATCATTAGGTGGAAGCCGGAGAGGCCAAGGCTTAGTGAGATTGAGGGTCTCTACAATATTTCCGTAAGGCTAGGTAGGAAGTATGGTAGGTTGAAGAGGCTTGGTCTCCACAAGACAGTGGAGGGTAAGAGACTTTGGCGAAATATAAAGAGGGTTCGGAGGAAAATTTATGCGAAGTTGAGGGACTACGCCCAAAAGCTTGTGCATAGGCTTGTTAGGAAGGCCCTTAGGCACAAAGCCCTCGTCATTATTGACGACATGATTGAGGAGTCGAGGAGGGAGTTAATCGAGGAGAAGATACCAAGGGGCTTGAGGAAGATCTACCTAGCCGAGACGAGGAGGTTCGTTAAGCTACTCACAACACAACTACAGTGGTACGGCGTGCCACATGAGTTCAAGAGACTACCAAGCACAATATGCCCAATATGCCAACACGAACTTATCCAGGAGAGAAACAGGGTAATGGCTTGCCCAAACTGCGAATTCAAAGCACCAAGAGACAAAATACCCATACACTGGGCAATAAAAAGCCATCAAGAAGGAGATGGTAAGAACAACCCGCCGCCTCTGGAGAGACGGTAGATGCCTCACTGGTTTATCCTAGCGGAGGTTTTTTAATAACTTTCCTTGTTTCTCATGGGGGTGAAGATGGGGTCTATGTTGAGGATCAAATAGCTTCTTTACTGATGGAGAAGGGATTTGAGGAAATTAATTGCATTATAAGGGAATATTATGATGATTATGGTAGATTTCACGAAATACCCTTTTATGAATCAGCTATATGTTATCAGAAGGAGTATGAGTGGGGAACCGCAATAATTAGCGCGTTAGATTTGGATTTAGATGAGGTTGATGAGGTTACGGTTTATCTTAACATAAACGATTTTCCTCCAACTATTGTTGAAAGGATAATTGATGATCCTGAACTAGATGACGCCTATGACGAATTAATCGATGCAACCTATGATTATAAAAAGCCAACCTTTCCTTCTACTCCGATATTGTCCCATGATTATAATTTAGAGCTGCTTTGCGAAAAAGATGAGCTAATTAGCTGTGTTGAAAATGTCTCTTCATGGATTGATGACTATATTGAATATCTAAAAAGGGTAGCAGAAGGCTTACTGAGAAAGTATAAGCCAGATGAGTTAAACAATGTTGGGTGTCCCAAATGCCATATAACCATAAGAAAATACGAGTATGAATATCACCTAACACAACATGAAATTGAAGAAGCCAAAGAATAGTTTCGCGTTATAAGGAAAATGATTAGTGATGAATATGTAATCCCAGATAGGACACAATATCCATTGGCCTTTAAATACTTTGAAGATGACATTAAAAATTTAATTAAGGTAAAAATTCTACCCATGTACAAGGGTTTAGCGAGAGAGATTAATAAAAAGATTGAGGAAAAAGGAATATCAACTCTAAATTTAAGTCTAAATTTAAGGCAATTCTTACATTATTTTAGTGACATACCAGAATTAATAATAAAGAGTGTTCCCAGGGAGATCAGAAGAGAGTTTGTGCTAGAATATACCAATATAAAGTAGAATACTATCTAGCTCAGCTTTAGAAAAGTTCATAAATATTATAGAAAACGAGGAGAGAATACCAGAAATTAGCAACCTTCACTATTAGTACTAAGTAAGTTAGAGATTTAGTACCAAGCTAGAGAGAAAAAATGGCATGTACTATGTCTACATTTACGTTAATGGAAACCATATAGCCTACCTGAAGGTGGGCGGTAAAATAAAGAATAAAAAATTAATAAAAATATAGTAGCTCAGTATTTAATAGACCCTGTAGGGATAGAAAAAATTACAGAAAACTTATATAACGAAATAAGACAGAAACTGGCTGAGAGTCTCCGTTTCTCATAATGCCTGTAATACCGCCTGTCTTAGTTTAGGTTAAGTTAAATAAGTAGAGCATGGTCATTGCGCTGAAGTGCAATGCTCGGCACCTGGGATATATCAAGCATATTATCACGTTTAAGCGTAACTAGTTTAAGTCAGTAGAGGCCGCTGTCTTCATGTAATCGGTATCCGTAGACTCATCATGCACATTAAGAGGGGCTCTTTAGGTATTAATTTTTGCTTCGCGGTGAGACTAGAAGGGATTGCCGTGTTAGAATGGTGATGGCCTTACCGTTTAATCCTGAGCCGAGGTTTGTTCCTATATTGCCTTGTTGGGCCATACTGCGATGCCCTTCTCACGAATGCTTGAGGTTGCCTTAGGTGGCTTGGCGTTGGTGTCTCGTGCTTGCGCATTCGTGGGTTATGGGTATTGGGTATGCATACGTCTCCTGGGTGATTTACGCGGTTAGCACCGTAGTTTCACTTGATTATGACGTATCTATCTCCTACGAACTTGAGGAACTCACTCTCATCCTCCTCCGCTATTATGACCAAGTCAATTATTTCGGAGATTTCGTCGGGTAGTCTTGCGTGTATTTCAAGCAGTAACCTGCTTACCTCATTCCTGTTCAACCCCCTAACGATTACGGCTAGGTCCAGGTCACTCGCACCCGTTGCCCTACCCTTGATGACCGAGCCAAAGACTACGACCTCCTTAACGTCAGCCACCTCCCTAGCCCTCCGCAGTACAGTCTCGGCGATACTCCTCCAATTCCTCTCGAGGAACTCAATCCTCTCTAGCCCGAACACCACCTATTCCCCCATGCCCTTTTAACTAAGTCGATGATCTCTCTGGCAGTATTTAAACAAATCTCGGCATCCTCCCTACTAAGGCCGTAGGATAGGTACTGTCCCCTGGTCCTGGCGTTTTCCAACAGTATCAACTCGCCCCTCCTTGACTTAACGAAGTTCTGTACCTCATCCTTTAGGGTTATGGAGGATAAAACGCCAAGGAGTCTCCTTATTTCGTGTGTTTCGGGAAACGAGTAGCCTAGGAACGAGATTGTGGCTTTAACCGCAAGTTCGGCGGATATCTGGGCTAGTACACCGCTAACGTCGTATAAACCCCTACTTAGGGCATCCTCTGAAGCCCTTAGGTAGTCCAGGGCTCTTTTGCAAAGCACGTAATGTAGTTCACGCATTGCAATTGTGATCAATAACGGATTTTTATGCCTACCAGCCGGTATTTTGTGGATAATCCAGGTACCCACAACCTATGATTAAGGGTAGTTGCGAGGGGATAATTGGGAGAACTAGCTGTTAAAATCGTGATTAGGTTATGGTCGTCTTTCTAGGACCTAAGGTTTTTAGTCCTCCTACGGTATTAAGAATTGAAAGAGTTATTAACAAAAGGCACGTAAACCACGATACCTCTAACCTCGTATATAACGTATTTTGGCTCCTGAGCTTCCATCATGGATGGTTCCGACAAGGTTAAAAGCCCGGGATTAATTACTGATGATAGGTAATGGTTAAGAGGGAGTTGTTAAGCCCTAAGATCAATATTGAGGATTACATTAGGACTAGGATCATGGAGACAATAGATGAATTGCTACTGGGCATCATGATGGTTAATGCCAACGCCACCAGGAACGCGGCTGGTAAGGTCTTCATGGCGGTAAAGGCATTAATGAGTGCGATGGTCCTGATAAACCTCGATAGGATACTCGAGAGGAAGAGTGAGGAGGAGAGGGTTTGGTACGAGAGGAGGGGCTACATAGTCCCAACGAAGTCCATTAAGGGCGTATCCCTGGACCTATCCGGGTTAGGGTATAGGGAAATCTGAACAGTTGCGGATAAGGCGTTGGACCTCCACGAGTACCAATACAATGGCCTAGACCCTGGCTTCAGCCCTTACAAGAGGAGGAGGCTATGCGGGATATTATCATAGTAATGGGCATCATTAGTGAGAGGTTGTATGAGTGGACTGGTAAGTATTGGGATGAGGAGATAAGGAGGGCATTCGATGAGTTCGTTAAGAAATTCGATGAATTTAGGAAAAAGCATTCACAATAAATTTATCCTTTTTAGTAATGATAGCATGATAGCGGTAAATTGAATCTGGCAGAGTGTCGGTAAAAACATACTTAAATCGTGGTGCAATTTGGTTCGTTGTGCGTAGTATAGTTTTTGATCCCCTGGAGTGGAGCCTTGTTAGGTCCCTCTATATGTCGGCGCTGCCCAGCCTGAACTTCTCGGCTGATTACACAGCCGCTGAGTTGGCTCCAGCGTACTGCACGGTAGATCCCAGGTACCTATGGAGCTTTGACTGGGGTTCGGTGTCCATAGTGATGCCTCCAGCCACTACTAAACCCAGTGGTGATGGTTTGATAATTGCTGTTGAGGGTTACTCGGTTAGGTTGCTTAGGGGTTGGGGTTTGAAGCCGCAGATAGTAGTCACTGACCTGGATTTCGAGCCTGAGGAAGTTGTTAATTGTGATTGTCTAGTTCTAGCCCATGCCCACGGCGACAACATAGACAGATTCACTAGGTACGCGCCTAGGATCGGTAGGTTAATACCTACCGTGCAGGTTTGGCCCAGGGGTTGTTCGGTATTGATACCTGGTTTCACAGATGGTGATAGGGCTGTTTACTTAGCTTACTACATGGGTGCTAGGGAGATTAGGATTTATGGGTTTAACCCGGGTAGGGTTGTGAAGAGGGATGATGAGGTGAAGAGGACTAAGTTACAGATAGCGAAGACGTTATTGGAGAGGATAAGTAGGAGGATGTCCCTGGTATTTTACGAGTAAGTAGCCTACTTACTCGCTTGGGCAACCACGGGGCTTGTCCTAAGTTTTTCAAGTAGGTTTAATAATAACGGTGTTTTTTCCCTCTCCACAATAACGTAAATGTCGTTGTCGTATCTCAGGACATGCTTTGCAGTTATTTGGTTCGACTTCATTACCTGGACCAGGAATGTTACAATACCCACGGGCGCCCTGTCGGCAAACATTATCCTAACCATGCCATACTCAGAGATTTTGCCCTCCTTACCAACGTTGGCTATGTACATGAGGGGTGCTATTACGTGGATTTTGTTGCCGTCGTTAAGGACTATGAAGTGGGTGTTCATTGAGGCAAGTAGGTCCCTAAGCTTCAGCACCTTCTCCCTATTTTCTTCCGTAAGTGGTATCTCCACCTCGCCCATGCCACTGTACGTTATTATCTCAGCCGTGCCCAGCGCCTTGACTATGTCCGGGTAATCATTAACCAACTTATAATTCAGTGACAATCTCTCTAGGGCTTTGACTATTGTGAAGACTTTAGTGTCCTTACCAACCATCACATCAACGAGAGGCTTAATGCTCCTAGCCAGCGCTGATAGATTAACTAGGTTGCTGGAGAGCAATGTCACGTATAGTGGGTTCTCCTCAACAATGATCCTAACGGCCTGTTGAATACTTAATCCCCGGGACACAAATACTACTTTTCAGAAAGGGCTTAATATTTCTTACTTAAAAATGCACATTTAGTCTAAAACATAGCACTTTTTGGATGGGTTTAAGAGGTTAAATGAGTAATAATGTTTATAAACCATGAATCACCTTGACCTACGATGTCACTGGAACTACTCTTATTAGCCATAGTAATACCAATAGTCGGACTCGCACTGGCCGGTTATAACGCAGTCTCAGTACTAGGGATAAAACCAGGTAAAAAGGAGTTGACAGAAATTAACATGCTCATTGCTGAGGGTGGTAAGACGTTCCTAATGAGGGAGTATAAGACGATATTACCCGTGGGTGTTGTACTCGTAATAGCCATATGGGCTACCTATTACTTAATATTCCAGAGTGGTTTAATGGCGGGTTTAGCGGCATTGGCTTTCGCCCTAGGCGCCATCGGTAGTGCCGTTGCTGGTTACATGGGCATGTACGTGACAACAAGGAGCGCAGCCAAGACGGCGTGGATGGCTAGGAATGGCATGGGCGCCGCGCTTAGTACATCATTCAAGGCCGGTACGGTGATGGGGCTATCCCTAGCAAGCATAGCCCTGCTTACTGTTGCAGTACTGTACTGGGTATACTCATCGATACCGATACTAAAAACGCCCCTGTGGGCGGAGACCCTCGCACCGGTGGCCTTCGGTGCGAGCCTAATATCACTGTTCATAAGGGTTGCCGGTGGCATATACACAAAGGCTGCTGACTGGGGTGCAGACATTGTCGGTAAGGTAGAGGCCGGTATACCCGAGGACGACCCGAGAAACCCAGGCGTCATTGCCGATAACGTCGGCGACAACGTCGGTGACTGCGCAGGTATGGCAAGTGATGTGTATGAGAGCTTCGTGGTTGTACTAGCCGGTGCATTACTACTAGCGGCGGTGTTCGGTCTCTCTTCAAAATTAATCGAGTTATCCATAGCCATAGCGACCTTAACACTGCTAAGCACACTGATTGGGATTCAGGTTATTAGGGGTGAGGTTAAGGGTAAGGATCTCGCTGCCGCTGCCATGGGTAAGTTAAATACTGCATTGTATACTACCATTGTGGTGGCTGCGATACTGGTTGGCATATACTCATTCCTCTCCTTCCCAACCATGGAGGCTGTGGCTATATTCATCTCTGACCTGTTGGGTATGATAACAGCCATAGTGGTGCTATTCGCAACAGAGTATTTCACGCACTATACATTCCCACCTGTCAGGAACATAGCGAGACAGGCTACATTATCGGCATCAAACGTAATCGTTTCAGGTTACTCCTACGGATTGCTTAGTGCCATACCCACCATACTCATGGTTGTTGGTGCCCTGGGAATATCATACATACTGGGTTCCATGTTCATACCACCACCACCTGGTGGTATGAACATTGAGGGTGGCATCTTTGGGACAGCCATAGCCTCAGTAGGCTTACTGAGCCTCGCTGGTGTTGTCATTTCCCTGGATTCCTACGGTCCGGTGAGTGATAATGCCAACGGTCTCGTTGAGATGACTGGTATAGAGGATGTTAGGGAGGTGACGGATGCGTTGGATGCCATCGGCAACACGTTCAAGGCGACCACGAAGGGTTATGCAATAGCCAGTGCTGGTTTGGCTGCTTTGATATTGTTCATAGGTTTTATATACGAGGTTGTGGAGAGGATGGGCATATCGCTAACACAGGCCTTTAGTGAGTTGATGGTAATTGACCCGAGGATAATAATAGGAGCCCTTGTCGGAGTCGCCCTGGTCTACTTCTTCTCAAGTAGTACCTTGGCATCCGTGGGTAGGGCAGCCGGTGAGCTTGTTGAGGAGATTAGGAGGCAATTTAGGGAGAAGAAGATCCTTGAGTTATGGCCTCAGGAGAAGCCTGATTACAATAGGGCAATAGACATAGTCACGAGGCATGCCCTCAAGAGCTTCTTAACGCCTGGCCTGGCTGCCGTCATAGTACCCATACTGGTTGGGCTGGCGCTTGGTTGGATTGGGCTCGTTGGCACAATCTTTGGCACAATCCTCGCTGGATTCCCAAGGGCTTTACTAATGGCTAATGCTGGCGCTGCCTGGGATAATTCTAAGAAGTATATAGAAATTTACGGTATTGTAGTGAATGGGCAGAGGTTTGGTAAGAAGAGTGAGCCCCATAAGAATGCCGTTGCTGGCGATGTTGTTGGAGACGTATTTAAGGATACCACAGGCCCATCACTCAATCCATTGATTAAAGTTGTTAACACGGTATCAATAGTATTCGCGCCCCTGATAGCCCTGGTAAGCCTAATGAACCCGGCAGCCTCGGCCCTTATAATGCACATAATCTCCGTAATAATTTCACTACTGTAATCGAAACCAATAATTAATTAATTGTCAAAATCATTCCATATATCATGTTTTACTTAAAAACAATAACTATGTAACGCTCTACGATATGTCCTCACTTTTGAGATTCCGTATTTATAATTATTGTTAATTATTAATCAATAGGGAAAGTATTAATCATTATTAATAAGGTAAAATTTATAAAAACTAGAGGTCTAGAATATTGATGGGTTCCCTAGGCAGGTACGTATTGACTTTCGAAGAGGCGGATCCAGATGATGTCAAATTGATAGGTGGTAAAGCCTCAAGTCTCGTCCTAATGACTAAGTTAGGACTTCCTGTGCCGCCTGGTATCATAATAACAACGAAGGCTTGTAGGGAGTATTTTGATGGTGGTGAGAGACTTCCCGATGGTTTAATGGATGAGATTGCCAGAGGCATTAAGTACCTTGAGGAGAAGATTGGGCTTAAGCTTGGTGATCCAGAGAACCCACTCCTCGTGAGTGTCAGATCTGGTGCTGCGGTTTCGATGCCGGGTATGATGGATACGGTACTTAATGTAGGCCTTAACGATAGGACGGTGCATGGTTTGGCTAAGAGGATTAATAATGAGCATGGTGCCTATGATGCCTATAGGAGATTTTTGGCGATGTTTGGTAGGATTGTGCTTGGTATACCCGAGGAGGAGTTCAATAAGCCGCTTGATGAGATTAAGCGGAAGTATGGTGTTAAGGAGGATCCCGAAATACCACTTGAGGGGCTTAAGGAACTCATTGAGATATACAAGCAAATATACATTAGGAGGTTTGGTAAGGTCTTTGATGATCCGTGGGAACAATTAAGACTCTCCATTGAGGCTGTCTTTAAGTCCTGGAATTCGCCAAGGGCTAGGTTCTATAGGGAGGCCAATAAGATAACACCAGACATAGCTGACTGCACGGCAACTGCCATAGTCACCATGGTCTTCGGCAATGCGGATTGGCGCTCAGCGACTGGCGTGGTCTTCTCCAGGGACCCTGCGACGGGCGAGGATAAGCTGTACGGTGAGTATCTGCCGTATGCTCAGGGTGAGGATGTTGTTGCGGGCATAAGGACTCCGAAGCCTGTTGAGAAGCTGAAGGAGGAGATGCCGGAGGTTTATGAACAGCTCTATAGGGGTGTTAAGCTAATTGAGAAGACGAAGAAGGAGGTTCAGGATGTGGAGTTCACGATAGAGAAGGGCAAGCTCTGGTTCCTACAGACGAGGAATGCCAAGATGAACCCAATGGCTGTGGTTAAGACGAGTGTTGACATGTATAAGGAGGGCATGTTAACGAAGGAGGAGGCAATAATGAGGGTTAAACCCGAGTACATCATACAAATGCTCTACCCAAGAATTGACGAGTCCAAGGCCGGCAAACCACTCACTAAGGGCATAGCTGCATCGCCAGGTGCCGTGAGTGGGCAGGCGGTTTTTGACCCTGATAGGGCTGTGGAGTGGGCTAAGGCTGGTAGGCAGGTGATACTCGTTAGGGAGGAGACAAAACCGGATGATGTTCATGGATTCTACGCATCCGTTGGTGTGCTGACCAGTAGGGGTGGCGCCACAAGCCATGCCGCCGTAGTTGCGAGAGCCATAGGTAGACCTGCGGTTGTTGGTGCTGAGGCGCTACAGATTGATTATTCAACGAGAACGGCTAGGGTTGGTGATGTGGTCATTAAGGAGGGTGATTGGGTGACGATTGATGGCTTCACGGGCAATGTCTACGCGGGTAAGGTGCCAACAATAGAGCCGAAGCTACCGCCTGAGTTCTTCGAGTTCCTAAATATGGCTGACTCTGTGTCGGTTTTCGAGGTTAGGGCTAATGCGGACACACCTGATGATGCATCCATATCGCGTAGATTCGGTGCAAAGGGCATTGGCTTATTGAGAACGGAGAGGATGTTCAGGGCGCCAGGTAGGCTCGACCTATTTAGAAAGGTCATACTCTCCGACAACCCAAGCGAGAGGAGGGAGTTACTTGATCAATTGGCTGAAATGATGAAGAGGGACTTCGTTGAAATATTCGAGATAATGGAGGGTTACCCAATAACAGTTAGGCTCTTTGACCCGCCACTACACGAGTTCCTACCAAACCTCGAGGAATTGGTTACGGAGGTCGCGAAGGCTAAAGCACTTGGAAAACCTGACCCAGAAAAGGAGAGGTTGTTGGCGAGGGTTAAGGCTTTGATAGAGGCAAACCCAATGATGGGGCATAGGGGTGTTAGGGTTGGGATTACATACCCAGAGATATATGCTGCCCAGGTCAAGGCAATACTGTCAGCAGCCCTCGAGTTGAAGAGGAGGGGTAAGCATGTGGAGCTCCAGATAATGATACCGCAGGTAGCTGAGGTTAGGGAGCTGGAGATAATAATAAACAATGTTGTAAAGCCCACAGCCGAGGAGGTGTTTAAGGCATATGGTGATAGGATCAATTATAAGATTGGCACGATGATGGAGACCGTCAGATCATGCCTAACAGCAGACAGGATAGCCAAGGTTGTGGACTTCATGAGCTTCGGGACAAACGACCTAACCCAGGCCGTATTCAGCTTTAGTAGGGACGATGTCGAGAACAAGTTCATGAGTAAGTACCTGGAGCTTGGAGTCTTACCCTATGACCCATTCGTAACGATTGATGAGGATGGCGTAGCCAAACTCATGAAAATCGCAATAGACCTGGCAAGGGGAGTGAAGCCAGACATAGAAATCGGTATTTGTGGCGAGCATGGCGGTGATTCGGACTCAATAAAGATCCTGGCAAGGACTGTTGGTAGGGGGCTAAACTACTTCAGTGCCTCACCATATAGGGTACCCGTGGCGAGACTCGTGGCTGCCCAGGAGTCATTGAAGTTATTAGGTAGGGCTCCGAAGATACACATATACTAATTCTAAATAAATAGCAATATATAATTCTAAAAATTATAAATAATGTCATTTTTATGACATAAAAGCACTTAAAAATGTCTTCACTTGACCGTTAATTGTATGGCGATCGAAATATCAATAATTCAATACGTACTCTCGGTGATCTCAGGGGTACTTGTAGGCTTCTCACTTGGGCTCATTGGGGGTGGTGGTTCAATACTTGCCGTACCCCTATTCCTCTACTTCGTGGGGCTGGACACCATACCCAATGCTGACCACATAGCAATAGGGACTACGGCATTGGCTGTTGGTTTAAATGCGTACATAAACTCGTACATGCACGTTAGGAAGAAGAACGTGGCACCCAAGGTCGGCGGCCTATTCGCTGGCGTTGGCCTGATTGGGTCATTGCTTGGGGCTTACCTGGGCCATATAACGCCGGGTAAGAGTTTGCTTACGTACTTCGCGATAGCGATGATTGTGCTTGGTGTGTACATGGCGATTAGGAGGGAGTCTTCTCAAGCTGGTACGGTTAATGAGGTTAACCATGTTCTTGAGGCATTTAGGAAATGCCCGAGATTGACACTATCGACAATCCTCAAGGTAGCCATCTTCGGCTTCGTCGTGGGTTTGGTCAGTGGTTACTTTGGAATTGGTGGTGGATTCCTAATAGTGCCGAGTCTCATGTTCTCGGCAGGGCTTTGCATAACAAGGGCTATAGGCACAAGCCTCCTTAGTGTCGGCACATTTGGTGTGGCTGCTGGCGCCGAGTATTGGTTCTATGGCGAGGTGTTGGTACTCATAGCAATCCTCTATGTTATTGGTGGTGTGGCCGGTGGGTATGCTGGCACGAGCATCGCAGTTAAGGCACCGAGGAAAACCCTTCGCATCGCCTATGGTATAATAATAGTTTTGGTGGGCGTATACATGCTCCTGAGGATATACCATGCGATGCCGTGACGAGTTAAATGAATAACAAACTTAATTAGTGCCAAACCTCCCTAATTCTGGATGAGGCCTATTAATTATGAGAAGTTGATGAGTTTCGTTAAGAACAACCCAATGTATGAGGTCTATGAAATAGGTGATACTGTGGAGTTGGCGTTTCATGCACCCAGTGAGGAGGAGGCTGCCGGTGGTTCTGGTGATGAGGAGGGGGCCGTAATGAGAATAATCTTCATAAAAAGGGGCAATGAGCTGACGCCCAGGGAGGCTTGGGTTGAGAGGGGTGGGGTTAGGCGTAGGATTGATCTAGATGGGTTGGATTCATGGCTTGAGTTTGTTGATATGTACTCATGAAATACTGAATCAAGTTTTTAAATTAAAATAGGCTAATAAGGTCGTGAATATTACTAGGGTTGGTGCGATACTGGCGATTGTTGGATTGTTGATGCTGCTCATACCCAACATGTTATTGCCTAGGGTTTACAATACCGTGATTAATGTATTGAGCAATGCAACCATAACCCTAAACACATACTCGAGGTTCCTGATACCCATATACCTAAACAGCCCAGCCTACGTAGTTGTGATACTCAACAACTCACACCTGCTACCCATGTACATGCTTGATGAGTTTGGTCACATATTAATGCCGAACAAGTATGAGTACGAACATGGCATGTACCTAGTGATATTCCCGTTGATTGGGCATGGCAATTACTCATTAATTCTCATTAACGATTACCCAGAGGATGTGAACGTCTCATTATCCATAACAGCCATTTCTAATTACCTGGTTAACAACATACTCCTAATGAACCTCATGATGGATTTAGGTACGGCAATATTGATACTGGGAGCGATATTGATGGTTACGAAGTACCTATACAGGGCAGTGCGGCTCCTGTTTATGGAAATAAAAAATTTATAAAGATGGTAATCATCACGTTGATTTGAGTGATAACTGATGAGCGTTGCATACCTGGTATTGGATGTGCTCGGTGCAGTCGCCCTGAATGAGAATGGTGATGTGATAACCAAGGTGCTCTATGAGGGTAGTACGGATGAGATTGCGGATAAGATGAATAGGCTTGAGGCGGGTGAGCCGATTGATGAGGTTGTTAAGCTAATTAATGAGCTTAGGGATAGGGGCATAACGAGGATTATTGTTGAGAATAGGGAACTTGCCAGGAACCTAGCCAACAAGGTCACGGGTGTGGAGATTAGGTCCGAGCTTCCGGCAAGTGTTGGTAATCAGTATAGGAACAACCTCGAGAGGTATGTTAGGGAGGTCTTTGGCATGGATATGCAGCAGTACCTGGCCAGGGTTTATGAGATAACGGTAACCCAGACCAGGCATAAGCTGAGGAAGGTTGTTGAGAAGAGGGACTTATTCGTAGCCCAAGCCATCAGTTCCGTGGATGACCTGGACAAGATACTGAACCTAATAAGTTCAAGGGTTAGGGAGTGGTATGGATTACATTTCCCAGAGCTTGAGGATTTGGTTAAGGATCACAGGGAGTACATGACGCTGGTCACCAAGTTGGGGCATAGGTCTAACTTCACGGTTGATAACCTAACCAAGCTTGGCCTGTCCCAGGACAGGGCTAAGAGGATTTACGAGGCGGCGAGCAAGAGTGTTGGTGCGGAGATGTCTGATTGGGACCTCGAACCAATAAGGACCTATGCGGGAATCTACGTACAACTCTCCGACCTAAGGAACAAACTCTCTCAATACATCGATGAGGCGATGGTTGAGGTTGCACCAAACGTTAGGGAGCTCGTGGGTTCATTACTCGGTGCCAGGTTGATAATGCTCGCCGGTGGTTTAATGAGACTAGCCCTACTACCCGCATCAACAATACAGGTCCTAGGCGCAGAAAAGGCGTTGTTCAGGGCATTAAGGACGGGCAGTAGACCTCCTAAGCACGGCATAATCTTCCAATTCCCAGAGATATTCAGGGCACCAAGGTGGCAGCGCGGCAAGATCGCGAGGGCCCTGGCGGCTAAACTAGCCATAGCAGCCAAGGCAGATGCATTCACTGGGAACTTCATCGCACCAAGGCTCAAGGAGGACTTGATGAAGAGGATACAGGAGGTCAAGACAGTCTACGCTAAGCCACCACCAAGGAAGCCCGAGGCCAAGGCCGGTAGGAAGGCGGCGGAGAAGAAAGCCGTCGAGAAGAAGGCTGCCGAGAAGAAGGCACACGAGAAGAGGGGTGGCCGTAAATAAATTCAACTGGGAGATCATATAATCTAAAGCATTCACACGATACTTAAGAAAGCCTTAAAATCATCCCATTAAAAATCACCATATAAATGAATAGTGTCGATAGGTTAGTCGAGAAAACCCATAAGGTTAAGGTAACACTGGAGACCATGGGTATCCTGATTCACTTCAGGAATAGGGATCGTGAAATAAGGGAATTCCTCACAAATGTGGTATAGGGACACTTTACCTATTTACGGCCCACGGCTCCTTGAGAAAAAAGTGAGGGTACTTATGGCCTTGAAGGCATAATTTTAGTGCGTTATACTTTCGAGAGGAAATCATAAGAGAGACCCAAGTAAGGGTACTGGGTCTAGGGTTGATATAATCCATGAGCTAAAGGGGATAGTCGACGTCAATGTTGGTATAAACCCAATCACCCTGGACCTTAAGCTGATAGAAACCCATTACAATACTCGCCGAGGCCATAAGAGATTATGGCTTCAGATATAAAAGAATAATTGACGTACGGATCAAGGCCCTATTCACTACCAGGTACGCCAGGGCGTGCAGGATAAAACTTACTGATCTTACTTAAGTTAAGTCCCTCCCCCTCACGAAATAAAACCTAACTAAATATTCATCGTAATTATTAATAAATGGCTTGATAGTTCACGGCAGCATGAGTTAATGTGCTAGCATTACTATGGTATCACTGTTATTCCCCTTTTATTGGCGAGGTTTCTGAGTTTCTTATCGTATGTTGCCAATGCTCCTTTTAGCATTGCTACGGAAAGTATTATGTAATCATTCATCATCGTGATTGGTGCACTATCATTCCTCATCATGGCTATACCACTACGTATTATATCCAGGTTCTCACACATTATCGTGAACTCGGTCAATTCATCAAGTTTAGTCATAATTATGCCTACATTACCGGTCAGCTTTGTCAGGACTCCTAAGAATTCGTAGAGAACTATGTAAGGTATTACAATATCGTACTCCCTCAGTATTTTGTAAGCCTCATTGTGGTGCTCTGTGTCTTCAAAAGTCGCGTAGATCAGGACATTGGTATCAACGACTATCTGCTTCCTCATTGTTAATATCACCGATTACTCTATTAATGGCATCGTTGCTTGCTTCCCTGATCAATTCTTCAACCTCCTCGGGGGTTATGTTCCTGCCGAGTTTAAATGTGGTCCATTTTATACGGTATGGTTTAATTATGATTACGCCATTCTTCTCGTCAAACGTGACCTCGACATAATCACCCTCTCTAATACCTAGCCTACTCCTTATCTCTGCAGGAATTGTCACCTGGTAGTTCCTGGTTACCTTGACACGCATAGTAAAAATAATTATTACTAGTATTTAAATCTTACTAGTAGAGAACGGTAGTTGTTTGAGTGCGCATGCAAAGCCATAGTAATAAATCAATATTAATTTAATGAAATAAACATAATACCTTCGTGTAAGAAGTACATAATTTGGTTAAGTATACGATGACGTGGGTGGGTTGGTGTAAGGTTTATATTTTCTTTGGGGATTGTATCGGCGATGTCCTCATTGATAAGTGTTGTTGGGGTTAGGGAGCACGATAAGTTTAGGGGTGTTTACTGGGTGTCCTTTGAGGATGGCACCGAGAGGTTGGCTACAATAAACCTCACGCCGGGTAGGAGGGTTTACGGTGAGCAGTTGGTTCAGTGGGAGGGTAGGGAGTATAGGGTTTGGAATCCGTATAGGTCGAAGCTTGCGGCTGCAATAATGAATGGGCTTAAGGTGATGCCGATAGGCGAGGGTTCGCACATACTATACCTAGGCGCCGCCAGTGGTACCACGGTAAGCCACGTAAGTGACATTATTGGTAATAATGGTTTTATCTACGCAGTCGAGTTCTCACCCAGGGTTTTTAGGGAATTCATGGAGAAGCTCATTGATCAGGGTAGGAGGAATGTGATACCAATATTGGCGGATGCGAGGTATCCAGAGCAGTATGCTCACATTGTTAAGGCTGTGGATATTGCCTACATAGATATCGCACAACCATTCCAGGCGAAGATACTTGCCGATAACGCTGACGTCTATGTTAAGAAGCATGGGTATGCCATGTTGGTGATAAAGGCCATGAGTATTGACGTTACGAAGGAACCCAGCGAGACGTTTAAGAGGGAGATTGATGTACTTAAGGATAGGGGTTACGAGATCCTAGACATGGTTCACCTGGAACCATACGATACGGCTCATGCCATGGTTATTGCAAGGAAGACCTCATAAAAGGTTTCACAAAAAGTTTTAAATAAAAATAATGCAATTAGTAGTAAAAATGAGTAACGAACTCATAGCGCACATGTTGAGTACGGCAGCGAGTAGGAGGGCTAAGGTTCTCCTTGTTGGTGATTCATCACTATCTTACGATGCAATAATTAGGGTGCCTAACCGTGAGGATGGTGGTAAATTCATAATTAAGGTTAGGGAGGATGTTGAGAGGGTTAGCAGGGCTGTAATAACGGACTTGGTTGTTTTATCTAAGGTGTCGAACTCAACACCATTAATAGTTGGTGTTAGGTATGGGGATGAGGGGATGGTAGATGGAGTTGCGTACAAGGTACATGGTATATACGCGGTGGGCATTAGGACGTTCAAGAGGATCCTTGATGATGACGATATAAAGTTAATTAAGGATAAGGGGATGGTTAGAGCCCGAATCAAGGGACAACTACTTAGGAGGTTGAGAGAGGATAGGGGAATGAGCCTTGGTGATTTAGCTAAGGCATTGGGTGTTACCAGGAAAACAGTTTATGAGTACGAGAGAGGCTCTATGGAGGCTTCCGAGAGAACAGCACGCACCTTGGTGGAGTTATTTGGTGAGGATGTGCTTGGAGAGATAGACTTAAGGCCCAATGATGAGGAAATATTAAGTGACATTAAGGCTAGGGAGGATGCTGTTGATGAAAGTGTTAAGAACCTACTACCATCCTTCAAACTATATTCATTGGTGAAGGCTCACGCAAAAATAGCTGCTCACTCAATTAGTGAGTCCTACCTGGTCGAGGATAGGGATAGGGTTAGTAATGAGGTCATAAACGTGGCCAAGGTCCTTGGTGTTGGCTTGGCTGTGATAGAACCCAGTAAACGGGAGGTTGAGTTTTTGGAGTCGAGGGATTAGGATACGGGAATGGGCGAGTACCCTAAGGTGGAGGTTAGTGAGGGATTGGTGTCGATAATCGTGCCCGACCTATCGAAGTACCTAGTTGGTAATAGACCTGAACCAGCCCACGCACCTGTTTTCTACAACCCGAGGATGGAGGTTAATAGGTCCTTATCAATATCGATATTGAACGGGTACTTATCGTATGTAGGTAGGGCTGGTATTACGGTGTGTGAACCATTATCAGGAACTGGTGTTAGGGCTGTTAGGTATGCTAAGGAGGTCTATGGTATATCTAGAGTTATAGCTAATGATATATCCGAGAGGGCTTATGAACTCATTAAACTTAATGCTGATAAAAATGGCTTAAATGACGCAATTATTGCGTATAGGGATGATGCAAACAACGTATTACTCAGGGTTGCTAGAGAAGGAGGCTGTGACGTTATTGATATAGACCCATTTGGTTCCCCACAGCCATTTATTGAGAATAGCTTCAGGGCTATTAAGGACCAGGGATTACTATGTGTTACAGCCACGGATGTTGGTGTCCTGTCAGGTAAGTATCCGCTTAAGTGCGTTAGGCGTTATGGTTCATTACCGCAGAGGTTTCCATTTAGGTTCGAGGTTGGGGTTAGGATCTTGATTTATGCGATAGCGCGCTATGCCCTGGCAATGGATTATGGGGTAAGGCCCCTGGTATCCTTCATGGATGGGCACTACTATAGGGTATGCGCGTTGGTGATTAAGGATAGGTCATACGCAGTTGAAACTTTAAAGGGCCTTGGTTACGCCTACTATAGACCAAGCCTTCTACGCAGGGGCTTGGTTCAGGGATTCCCAATACCCAACATGGCTAATCCCAACCTAGCCGGTCCCCTCTGGGTTGGTGATTTGTGGGATGCGGAGTTCATTAATGGGTACATGCTTAGGAATGTTAGGGATTATTTCAGTGAAAGAGCTAGGGAACTTGCGGGCATGCTCGGTGAGGAATCCCTATCGCCCAACATCCCATATGCACTAACCACCGAGGTTAGTAGAGACGTTGGTCGTGAACTACCCATAAATGACGTGATAAGTATCATAAGGCGCATTGGTTATCAGGCATATAGATCGCACTTCCACCCGAAGGGGTTCAGAACGGATGCTGACTTGATGAGGGTTAGGGATTTAGTCAAGCAGTTAAAGTAAATAAGGGAACCAAGACCCAAAGTTTCTCGTGCTGGTTATAGTAATAACAGGCTTACCTGGGTCGGGTAAAACAATAGCCTCGGACATGGCCAGGGAGATGGGATTACCGGTTGTTACAATGGGTGATGTCATTAGGGAAGAGGCTTCACGGGAGAATATATCACCGTCAAAGGCCTCCATCGTGCTTAGGTTGAGGGGTGGCACGAGATTTGTTGCTGACAGAATATTGCAGAAAATACCCAAGTCCGATGTTGTGGTTATTGATGGTGCGAGGAGTATTAGGGAGATTGAGGCTATAGAGGATGCTTTATCCACAAAGGTTGTTTTGGTGTATATCGTTGCACCCTGGAGGCAACGGTTCGAAAGATTGCTCAGTAGGGGTAGGCCTGATGATCCAAAGGCAATCGAGGACTTCCTAATGAGGGATCTTAGGGAGTTAAGGTATGGGCTTGGCGACCTGATAGCTAGGGCTGATTATATATTAATTAATGACTCAAGTATCGAGGAATTTAAAGACAGAGTTAGAAAATTACTTAATAGCCTTCTGACGTTCAATAAGGCTCCTTAACGCATTCAGTAACTCATCAATAGGCCTATTAACAACGGCTAATGGTATCCTCTCCCTCCTGGCAATCTCAATACCCAAGTAATCGGGTCTCTCAACACCATGCATAACAACAACCGCAGGCCTAATACTTGTGAACGCGAGCATTGACTTTATGGCTATCATGGGTGATCTCCCATACCTAACATTGGCGAAGATAGCCGCCCTCTGGGTTGTTCCTCCATAGAGCTTTAAGTACTCATGCGCTGGTACGTCAAGGACAAGCTTTAGGCTATCAACCACGGTATATCCATGAACATCCACATAACCCTCAGGTGCCACAGCTAGGGTAGCACCAATGGCACTTATGAAATCCCCAATCTCTATGGGTTTGTCGAAATCCCTCATGTCGATGATAGCCTCCCAAAACCTCTCACCACCGGACTGCCTACTCAATATGTAGAGTCTCTGACCACCCTTCTCCAGCTCGTAATCAATCAATGCCTTAACAACCCTCTTAATAAACTGGGAGCCCGGCGACTTCCTACGCCCAGACTCATAGTCGCTAATTACGCTAGGCGATGTACCAAGCCTAGCCGCCAACTCCGCCTGGGACATCTCGAAGAATTCACGCCACCTCCTAATGCTCCTTCCGGGATTTTCCGAAAGCACTATATCACCTGCGATCCTAATCATTATGTCCGTGATAAAACCCTCATACTCAGTCATTAAGAATTAGCCAATAGTCTAGTATTTATGTATTAACCGATGATGAGACCAACACTGGTCAACTACCGTCGTAATAATAATAACTAGGTGTTTTACATCTATATTGTTTAATGTATAAATAATGATTGTAATCTCTTCCAAGGAAAACCTATAATGCGACGCGCGTCCTAATCGGATTCATGCTCCGTTAGACGTTGTATTAATAATAATAGGTGTGGTTGTTGCGATTGTAGGAACTATCGCATTAACGGGGACTATATTAGCCCTCATCCATTGAGAATTGCGGTGGCTCCCAATAATTTAGGATATCCTCAAAAATACCTGTGCCTATCCCATTTGCCTTATTAGTTATTGCTGCCGTTGCTACTATGGCTGTTATTAGAGTTAGAACATCCCTCCTGGTTAGGTAGCCCATGTTGCCAATCCTAAATGCCTTACCCTTAACATCATCCATGGCGTCAGATATGGAGACACCAAGCCTATAGATGGACTTCCTAAACCCCTCAGGGTTCGCTGTGGTTGGGTATTTGAAGGAAAGCACGGTAATTGACCTGTGGTAATCGTTCCTAATGAAGGGTTCAAGACCAGCCTTACCCAATGCACCAACTATGGCCTTACCTCTCTCAATATGCCACCTAATCCAATTCTCAAGACCAACCTCCTTAATAATGCCCAGGGCCTCCCTAATTGCGAATAGGTAGTTGACGGAGGGCGTGAATGGTGTCTCGGATTTTTCAGCAAACTTCCTAATCAACTTAATGTCAAAGTAAATACTTGGATGGTTATTTCCCTCAGCCTTTCTATAAGCCTCCTTAGTTGCTACAGCTATGAAGGACATGACAGGTGGTGCGGCTAGACACTTTTGGCTACTTGATACCGCAACATCAATACCCCAGGAATCAACCTCGAAATAATCACCACCAAGTGCTGATACGTTATCAACAAGTACCAGGGCGCCGTAGGACTTAACCCACTGGGCCACCTTGGGTAAATCCCTGAACGTCAATCCAGGGCTTGTGTCGTTGTAAACCGTTGCAAAAACATCTATTTGCTTAAGACCCATTGACTCAACCCTAGCCTTCAAATCCTCATATGTGGGTGCCGAATCCCAACCATAATTAATCTCAATAACCTCAGCACCAACCCTCCTAAGGTGATTGACGAGCCTCCTACTGAAGCTACCAAACACAGGCACCAATACCGTATCCCGTGGCTTAACGAAGTTGAGAACCATGGTCTCCACAGCACCTGTGCCACTGGCCGTTAATGGGTAGACATCACCACTCGTCCGAAATACGTACTGAAGGCCATCAACAACATCCCTATATAGCCTATGGAAGTATGGTGATCTATGATCAACAACCCTCATTAATGCCCTCATAACCCTAGGTGGTATCTGTGAAGGTCCCGGTACTACAAGTAAGGGGTCAGGTGCCAGGTCTAGGTTCACGACATTATCAATTTATTGATTGTTTTAAAGTTTTATCGATTAGATATATAGTCTAAGTTTCAGAGGATATTGAGTATGTACATGAGTGGTGATACGTAAAAACAGTATTACCCATTACCGTGAAGCTCAACATTAATAAAGCACTACCGTAATCGCATACTGTGCTGATAACGAAGTTGGCAATTAGGGGATTTTATGGAATGAACATTGGCTTTGACCTGGGTCCATTAACGTTAATCACAGGATCACCTGGCTCTGGTAAATCCATAATACTTGAGCTAATATGGAGGGTGTTTAGGGGATTAAGGAGTAAGGTCATTCTCAATGATCTCTCTAGGGTTGGAGATGCCAGGATTGACTTAACCATAACTCTGGACGATTGGGTCAAAAGAAGGCTTGGTGAGGTCGGTTTCACGGGCGATTTAGTCACAATAAGTGTTGGGGTTGAGGACGATTCTTATGTGCAAGCGGTTAGGGTTAATGATCGTGAGGTTTTAGTTAGTGAGTATAGGAACGGCATTAGTAGAGTTAAGTATCCCGTGGATGTTGAAGTTCAGGATTCGTCAATATTACTAAACCCTGATGGATTGACACCAAGAGAGCAAGCTCTCCAGCTTGTTGGTAGTGCATCTGAGGATTACGAATCAGCATTAACGGTGATCAAGGTGATTAGGGATTACTTACTATCCATAGGGGCTTATAGGATAGGCCCATACATAGACTTTAGGGGTGAGAGTCAAAGCCTCAATGAGGTTGATAGGGACTACGTTGGCGAACATGGTGAGCATGTGGTTGAGCTTCTCTCCCAACTATTCACTGACCCAAGGAGGGATGTGGATGTGAGGTTCCTGAGGAAACTCCTGGGTGAATTGGGGACTAGGAATTTCAGGGCTGGTTGGTATGGTGGTAAGCTCGTTCTATCCTACATAGACCGAAGAGGTATTGTTCATATTGGCGATGAGCTACCGTGCCACGTAAAGACAATACTGGCTCTAACGACGCAATTAATGATGGCTAAGAAACAGTCAGTAATACTGCTTGAAAATGCTGATTACTGCCTTGGCGAGGGTTTGGGGCAGATCATTACCAAGTTGTTGAGTGGTTATGTAGATGGTAAACAAGTCATTATGGAAGTCAGGAGTAAGTGGTTGATTGATGAGTTAAAGATGCCCCACGTAGTTCTATACAGTATTGATTAAGCGACCCTGAGCCGTACTAGCATTGTATGTTCGCGGCCTTAACGAGATCCTTAAGAACCTCCCTAACCCTATTCCTATCAGGCTCACTCAATGAGTCCCAATTATCAATTATGTACCTGGCAAGGGATACAAAGTCATTAATTGCCGCTGTAGTCTTTTCAATACTGGGAAGCCCTAGAAACGCCTTACCACTCTCGGTAACTTCGTAATACTTCTTCGTACCCTCGATCCGAGCCACCTTAATTAGGCCGTCAGTCTCGAGCTCCTCGAGAGCTGGGTAGATGGAACCTGGGCTCGGTCTCCAAAAACCCATGGATAGTCTCTCGATCTCATCAATAATCTGGGCACCCGTCATTGGACCTCTACTATTCAATAGGTAAAGTATTAGGTACTTCAAACCCCTCCTCTTTATGAACCAGTGGGGTGGTGGTCCGTGCACCGATTATCGAAATCAATAACAGAGGGGGATTTATTTAACTTACTATTGAAAATAATCATTTTGCCTAGGCATGGCAATTAATAGGGGCCATGGAGGTTTTGGGTGGAGGTATGGACTACTTGACTTAAGTTCCAATACGAACCCACTGGGTGCCCCTAAGGAGCTTCTTGATTTAATAAGGGAGGCTGTGGATCAGGGGCATTTCACACATTACCCAACAGAGTTGGGTGATGAGTTAAGGGAGGCCTTGGTTAGGTATGAGGGTGTCGATGCCGGCATTACTTACGTATTCAATGGCGCCAGCGAAGCCCTACAGCTACTCATGATGTATCTAAAGCCACGGCGTGTCATCATACCAATACCCAATTATAGCGATTATAAACGTATTGCCGAGTTCGTGGGTGCAAGTACGGAATATATCGAATATTGGGGTTCCCAAGATTTAATTAATGCCATAACTAATAAATCAGGACTTAATGCCCTTGTCATACTATCGAACCCAAACTCACCAATGGGCTACCTAATTAGCCGTGATGAGTTACTGGCGTTAATTGATGAGTTAAGTAGGCATGGTACCTATCTCGTGATTGACGAGTCCTTCATGGATTTCGTAGAGAATAATCAATCATTAATCAAGGATTGCGTTGGGTATGAAAACCTCATAATCATTAAATCATACACGAAGTTCCTAGCCATACCTGGGTTGAGGATTGGTGCTGTATATACAAGGATTGATATAGAGGATTTAGTGCCCACATGGCCTGTGAACTCAATAGCTGAGTATGCCGTGTCACGATACATGAGGTATGCACGTGATTTTAGGGATATGACGATCAATTTCGTTAGAGAGGAGAGGACTAGGGTCCTTAGGGCGTTGGAATCGCTTGGTATTCATCATTATAATACGATGACGCACTATTTCGTTATTAGACATGAAGCATGGCTTGGTGATGAATTGAGGAGGCGTAACATACTAATTAGGGACTTATCCAATATACCGCCCCTAACGAAGGGTTATTTCAGGATCAGCCTTAGGAATAGGGAGATCAACGATGAGTTCATTATGGCCCTATCAGAGATAAAACAAATTAAGTAAGTGCGCTCCGACTTTTTAATGGGTAGTGGAGGTTTGAGGAGTGGGCTTCCTGAGCTCGTGTCAAAACTAATTCAAATACCCAGTGTTAATCCTCCTGGCTTTACGGTAAATGTGGCAGGTTTCATTAAAGACTGGCTTAGCACGCACGGCCTTTCAAGCAGTACTTACGAGTACTCCAAGGATAAGCCTAACGTAATTGCTAAAGTCGGCAAGGGTAAACCCGTGCTTATACTCAATGGTCACATGGATGTCGTACCACCCGGCGATGAGTCTAGGTGGACTCACCCACCATTCTCTGGCAAGATCGTCGAGGGTAGGGTCTTTGGTAGGGGTTCTACGGATATGAAGGGTGGTTTAGCCGTGATAATGACCATGTTCGCCGAGTTAGCGCCTATAATTGAGGAAGCTGGCGCTGGGACGCTTATTTTCTCGGCGACAGCTGATGAGGAGGTTGGTGGTCACACAGGTGTTGAGGCACTGGTTAAGGATGGCGTTTTGGATGGTGATGCTGCCATAATAACAGAGCCCTCAGGCTCAACCAGGTACTACGTTGGTGAGAAGGGACTTTGCCAGGTTAGGATTGTGGCTAGGGGTAAACCTGCCCACGGCAGCTTACCAATACTTGGGGATAACGCAATAATGAGGCTCATGAAGGCGATCGAGAAAGCTCAGGAGGTAATTGATGGGTTCAATAAATCCATAAGCATACCCAGTGAGCTTGTTGATGCTGTAAGGAACTCAGCAGAGGCTTATCTAGAGGCTGTGGGCGCCTCTGGCGCCAAGTTGTCGCTTAGTGATTTCGAGAAGGTCGTCGGTACAATATCCTTCAACCCAGGCGTCATTAGGGGTGGTTCAAAGGTAAACATGGTCCCCGACTACGCAGAGCTAGAACTTGACATGAGAGTACCGCCAGGCGTTTCTCCGAGCCAGGTAATTAACAGGTTAAGTAGTGGTTTGGGTGTATTAGCTGAAGTAAAGGTTATGGACGTGAGCGATCCGAACTATACAAGTCCCAGCGAGAGAATAGCACAATTGGTGCATGAGGGTATCAATAAGGTTCTTGGGATAACGCCGAAGCCGATAATAGTCACAGGGGCGACGGATGGTAGATACCTAAGGGCTAGGGGAATACCAACGATAGTCTATGGACCTGGAGAGTTGGCGCTTGCCCATGCATATGATGAGTACGTAACAATTGAGGACTTGTTTAGGGTTCACGACGTATTGACCTACGTAATTAAGAAGTTCTTTAACCTTGGTGGTTAAGGCGCAATTGTTATTTTTATCCTCATAGACCTTCAGTCATGCCAACGAAATTCCTTTATTGGTGGGACTCGTATAGGAAGGAGTTCGATGCAGTCGTGACTAGGGTTGAGGGTAATAGGGCTTGGCTTGATCAAACCCTATTCCACCCAAGGAGTGGCGGTGTAGCTAATGATACGGGAAAGTTGGTTTGGCAGGGTGAGGAGTATGTGGTTAGGGAGGTTGTTAAGGAGGGGGAGGATGCGGTGCACATACTTGATAGGGAGCCTAGGTTTAGGGTTGGGGACTCCGTGCATGGCATGATTGATTGGGAGAGGAGGTATAGGTTAATGAGACTCCATACTGCAACCCACATAATAGCAGCCCTAGCTTATAAGAAGTATAACGCAATGGTCACGGGCGGGGACATAACACCAGAGTATGCAAGGGACGACTACAACCTAAACCTAAGTGGCGATGCGCTTAGGAAGGCTTTCCAGGACCTAATAAACGAGGCAAATGAGGTGGTGAAAAGGGGCTTACCAGTCAAGATATACTTCCTAAAGAGGGAGGAGGCGCTGAAGATACCTGGAATAGTGAAGCTAGCCGAGAGGGAACCGCCACCAGGTGATGAGTGGAGGATAGTGGAGATAGAGGGGATAGATGTACAGGCCGATGGGGGACCGCACGTAACAAACACGAGGGAGATAGGGGAGGTAGTTTTCATGAAGAGCGAGAGCAGGGGCAAGGACAAGAAGAGGGTGTACTACACGGTCAAGCCTTAATGAAGGATGCAAAACAACACCCTAGGAGTAATGAAACTCTCGATGAGACCAGCAACGATTATAAGCACAACACCAAGCAATAAGGACCTGAGGAAAGCTTCACCACGGGCAAAACCCTACCAGCAACCTCGGCAAAACCGAGCAATTCAAAGGCACCATGAGGTAAAACACCCACGAAAGAAATCAACGGTGGTGCATAAGATATCAATAGGCCATCATATAGGAGGGGCTAAGGCAATCACTAAATCCTGAATAAACACATAATGCCCAAGCAGGAAAACCACCAACGCAACAACAAAATTCTTACTCAATATTATAATTAGGAGCAACATTGCCGAATTCATGACCGCTGGATTAATTACAATAGACATCGACCCAAGACCCATTAAGTAATAACCGACTAAATAACCAACGGGGAGACCCAGTACTTCAATGCCGAGGACCTCAATCAATGCACGTACCATAGGGATTCAAACCAATGCAGTGTTATGGGTGCAGTCACGTGCATTATGAGCAATAACACGAGGTTCACGACGAGGCAAATAGCCATTGTGCTTAGGGCAAAGTCTTTGGAAGAATTGTTATAAGGCTGTTTATTACGTAAACCGTGATGGACGTTAGGATTGTGCTTAGGGTCAGTGGTTTTGTTGGTTTCATCATTTTAGCCGTAACCACCTACTTCCTAACTACATACTTCGTGTTGCCTAGGGTAATGCCTATCGTGATTCACGAAGTCGAGAGCAGTCTTGAGAGTGAGGGTATCTCCGTGACACCATCGATGCTTTCAAGTATTGAGTCAACCATGTCGTTTGCAATCATTGTTGGTTCGACTGTTGGTTTGTTTGTTGGTTGGTTGATTATGTCTGCTGTTATGATGGGGTTGCTCAGGGTGTTTAGGGTGGGTGCTGGGTTTCTCGATATGTGGTTGATAAGTGGTAATTACTTCTACATAGGTGTTATTTTTAGTGCCATCACAGCCCTGACCCCATTATTAAACTATGAGGTTAATGCCATGGCCGCACATAAAAGTGTTCTCCTTATGCCGCCGCTCCTGGGCCTAAACATAGCCTCAGCAATCATAGGCTCACTACTCCTCGCCTACCTGTTCTCGAGGGTCTATAACGCGGGTTTCGTAAAGACCTTTGTGCCTATCCTCATATCCCTCCTTATATTCATTGTGATTTCCGTAGTCATTTAGTTTTTTAAATCAAATTTGTATTTATTATTGCAATGAGTTCTATTGATTGGGATAGGCTTGAGGAGGTTGTGGAGAGGGCTGTGCGTAGGGCTAGGTCTGAGGAGCTTAAGGAAATGGCTGAGGCCGTTAAGGCCCTAGCGGAGTACATGAGGACCGGGTTCCAGGAGATCCTAAAGAGATTGGATGAGCACGATAAGAGACTAAGCGAAATAACGGAGATACTAAGGAGACATGAGGAAATACTAAAGAGGCATGAGGAAATATTGAGTGGCCATGGAAAAACTCTTAATGAGTTGGTTAAGGCCGTTGGTGAATTAAAGGTGGCCATGGGTTCGCTGGGCAGGAGGTGGGGTGTTGACCTTGAGAAGACTATCCTCAAGATTTACAAGGATGCGCTTGAGAGTAGGGGTATTGAGCCTGGTAAGGTTGAGAAGTTCATCTACACGGATGTTGATGGGAAGTATTATAGGCAGGGGGCTAGGTTGGAGATTGATGTTTATATCCACGATGACAAGGTTTACCTAATTGAGGTTAAGTCCCACGCTGAGCTTGATGATGTGGAGTGGCTCTTTGATAAGGCAGCAATTGTGGGTAAAATACTGGGTAGGAAAATTGAGAGGGTGATGCTGGTCGCGGTCAATGTGGATAAGGAGGCGTTTGAAAGGGCTAATCAATTGGGTATAGATGTGATATACGGCTCAATAATTGAGTGAGCACCTAATTAGGTGCCCCTTACTTATGCCCTAGGGATGCGGTATTCACACGCTCATTAATTCCTGAATTAATTTACCAATGTCCTCTTCCGCCTGTGGTACTTCGTATGTCCTGAGTATTTTCCCGTCACTTATCCTCGAAACCCTGTGGCAATTCTTAATTAGTTCTAGGTTGTGCGTCACCATGACGATCGTCATACCCAACTCACTATTCAACTTCCTGAATATGTCCATTATAATCACGGCATTTCTTGTATCTAGATTTCCCGTGGGTTCATCCGCGAGTAGAAGCCTTGGTCTGGCCACAATAGCCCTGGCAATCGCGACCCTCTGCTGCTCACCACCACTAAGCTCGCTGGGTCTCCTACCCGCCTTCTCCCTCAGCCCAACCATTTCTAGGGCCTCAAGCGCCATTTTCCTACGTTCACGGGGATTAACACCCCTCGCTATCAGTGGTAGTTCCACGTTCCCGAGAACGGTCATCCTCGGTATCAGGTAGTATAGTTGAAATACGAAGCCCACGTACTCGTTCCTAAACCTATCAAGCTCAGACTCGCTGAGCCTATGCAGTTCATAGGCGCCGACCCTGATGTAACCCCTGGTAGGCCTATCCAACCCACCGAGTAGACTTAGTAGTGTTGTTTTACCACTACCGCTAGGTCCAACTATGCAGTGGAACTCACCCTCGCCTATTGTTAAATCAATACCTCTAAGGGCTGGGTAATCACCATAGTATTTCCAAGCATCCTTAATCTCTATGAAATCCACGGTCGATTAGGTGAGTATGATTTATATAACCCTTACTCTCAGCTTACCCGTGACTTCGATATCGAGAAATAAAATATCTAAATCGATAACTAAAGGATTAATGGCAGTACTTACGATGGCCATAGTGATGACGATAGGCTTGACTACCATGGCCCAATCAAATACGCCACCACCCTTCACAGTAATCAGCGAGACTGCGGCTCCGCCATTAACATCACCCGGTATTTCCAAGGTAACAATAACGCTACTCTACACGGGTGGTACGTACCTATACAACACGTATTTTAAATTAATACCCTGCCCAGGAACAACAATACCAATAAGCGTGATCTCAACGAACCCAGTCTACATAGGCTGGATAACACCGGGTCAACAATTCACAGTAACATACCTCGTGAATACCACTGTACCACTTAATTGCCAATCAACCCTAGAAATAACCTGGGGCGCCCAGTATGAACAATCACCAAAGGCTCAGATACCAACGTACATACAGGTGGCTGGCTCAGGCTCGACTAGCATGAACTTCCCATTGGTGATCTATGGGGAACCAAGTATTGTAGCGATCACCAACACCACGTACCTCGTGGGCAACCTAGCGAATCCCGTGAATATTGTGATTGAGAATAACGGTAGTGGAGCCATATACAGCCTTCAAGTTAGTGTGGCTGTGCAGGGGGCATCCATGGTGCCGGGCATGAGCTCGGTAAGTATCGGCACGTTGAACCCTGGCTCTACCTATACAATCACGGCTTACCTGGTGCCAACAACGACCAGCGGTGTTGTGACCATGACCATTAGTTATAACGGTATTGATCAGCTGGGTGATACCGTAAGCGGTTCATACACGGAATCCCTAAGTGTTGTTCCAGCATCACCAAGCCAGGTCATTATTTATCCAATCAATTCCTCATTAAATGTGGGCATTGGAAAATTAGTCCTAGGAATCAGGAATGTGAACCCAGTGCCTATATACAACGTGACCTTTGTGATAACGTCAGCAAACGGACTAGCGCTCGCAGGAAACACTACATACGATATAGCCCAGATAAGCCCCGGCTCAACGTATTACCTGGAGATACCCATTGCCGTACCAATAACATCAAGCTCAGCCTCAGTAACATACACCCTGAGCTACCAATACGTGAATGGCTACCCAGAGAGCACGGGAGGCACCTTAGCATTAAGTGTGGCCAGTGCACCGAGTATAACGGTCACGGGATACACGGTGGCCCCGTCAATACTTACCGTGGGCTCCACAGCCTCGGTATCAATAACGTTTGTAGATACAGGGCCAGTACCAGCCTACAACCTCAATATAACTGCCATACCAGGACCTGGGCTCACTATTGTGAACCAACCAAGTACATACCTGGGTACACTGAGCTCGCAACAACTCAGTGCTGCAGCCTTCAGCTTCACCGTTAGAAGGCCCATGAACACTACCGTAACATTCCTAATAACATACACAGATCAGTTTGGGCAGGTCCATAGCATCTACTATACAGTGCCTGTGGAAATCGTTACCAATGCAACACGGTTCACAGTTCCACCCACCTCGGCTGGTAATTATCATAATAGCTTCCGAGGCTATGCCACCTTGATCATGGTATCCATGGCTGTGATTGCCGTAGTCGTCATAATCGTGGTGGTATTACTCGTTAGACGCCGTAGTAGGTGAGCTAGTGTGAGGGTTGGTGATTACTTTAGGCTTTCCTGGAGGGCGGTTTGGGAGCGTAGGGGTAGGGCCATTGGTGCCATTGTGGGTATAATAATAGCCATACTAGCCCTAGGCTTGGCGGTGGGCTTTGGTCAAGGGTATAGGGCGTTGACCACGAGCTTCTTCACCAGGGTCTTTGGAACAAACACAGTATTCCTAACACCTGGACAAAGCTCTGAGTTGACAATAACTGACGTATTAACAATAGAGAGACTGCCCCATGTGATAAATGCAGTACCTATTCTAGGAATAAGCGCTGAGGTGTACGTGAATGGTCAAGAACACAGAGTGACTATAATGGGGGTTACAACGCAAGAGCTTGAGCAGCTCTACGGCGTAACCTCAATAAATAATGCCCTACTCTTTGGCTATCCAGTGCTTGGACCGGGCCTCGTCTTAGTGGGCTATGATGTAGCTTTCACAAGCACAAACCAACAGGTTATTTATCCAGGTCAAGTGATGATACTCGATGTTAATGGTAGGAACCTCGTAGTCACTGTTGGTGGTGTCCTTCAACAGAGCGCCATAGCCCTGGCTGGCGTTAACCCGAACAACGTGGTTTTTATGGACGAGAACACTTTCCTAAGCCAGCTGGATCCGTCTGGTGTTGCCGCTGGCGTCATAGTTTACGTTGATAACCCAAATAACGTTAATTACGTAACCAATGAGTTAAAGGCTTTGTTTCCAATGGATCAAGTGCTGAACCTATCTACACTACTTAGTAGCCTTAATCAATTCTTCACAGTACTTGAGGTCTTCCTCGCCTTCGTATCTGGGATAAGCTTCGTCATAATTGGGATTTGGATCTTCGATACAATGATGCTCAATGTAATACAGAGGACTAGGGAGTTCGGTATAATGAGGGCTGTGGGGTTTAGTGGCAGGTCAATACCGCTGTTGCTCATAATGGAGGCCCTAATAATGGCTTTAATAGGTTCGGTAATAGGTATTGTCCTCTTAATAACCGTGGCCCACCTCCTACCATCACCAAGCACGGTGATGGCGAGTGGGGCAGGTAGGTTTGGTGTTCCATTTAGGTCTTCTTCCTCAGCAATATCGCTGCCCTTCGAATTAGCACCACTTGATTACGCATTGCTGTTCCTCTTACCCATAGCTATAAACATTATTGCGGCCTTAGCGCCTGCGATTAGGGCGATGAGGATACCGCCAGCCCAAACACTTAGGTATGAATGATCCTTAACATCGGGGGAATATTAAAACTAAGCATTTTTTGCATAATAAACCAATACCCGACCCAATTTAACTAGGTAAATTCTTGCACAGAAGCGTTTTAGTTAGTACTTAGTCCCCGTGAGCCTTGTGTCGCTCTTCGTTAGGGAAAGCACGGGTCTTGTGAAAAAGGCATCGCTGTGGGATGCGACAATGCTCAATGTCGCCAACATGGGCGCTGGCCTGGCAATATTTATCGGCATAAGCCCCTTCGTAATACCAGGCGCCGTTTTGTGGTTGTCAAGCCTAATGACCTTCGCACTAACACTACCCCTGGTCATCCTTTATACCTACTTCATAGTTAGGATACCGAGGACTGGTGGCGATTATGTGTGGATAACGAGGAGATTGCATGGTGGGTTGGGCTCGATAATGGGTATAGCCCTGGCCTTCAACATGCCACCCTTCTTCGCCCTATCCGCCTTCTTCTCGGTTACGGCAATAAACAATGTGCTACTCGTAATAGGGTACTCACATGGATTACGGGGTTTGGTGAACCTGGCAAATACCGTATTTAGCGCCGGGAATGTTTGGTTTGATTATGGACTGGCACTAATAGCCTTTGTAGTGATGATTCTAATCAACATAGTAAGACCAAGTGCAGGGTTTAGGCTAACCACAGCACTGGGAATTTTTGCAATACTAGGCACCCTAGCAGCCATCGTTGTGGTTGGGTTGTCAATACCAAACTTTCACAGCGAGATAACGCCCTTCCTGAGGTACTTCAACCTAACTAATCAGAAACCCTACACAGGGCCCTCGTTTAATCTATACACGACCCTCTACATGGTGCCATACTTCGCATCCTTCGCCTACATATGGCTCTATGCGGGACCCGCCGTGGCCGCGGAGATAAGGAGTAGGGAGGGCTTGCTCTACAATGAGATACTCGGTAGCTTATTAACCGTGATCCTCATAACGATACCCTTCCTACTGATGGATCTGGCCGCAGGCTATGGCTTCAACATGACCTACTACCCAAGCGGTATCTACAATTTCTGGACCGTAGCCATCTACCTGGCACACAACGAGGTACTACAGTGGTTCATTGGGCTTGGGCTGATTGCCTGGGAGTTCTTCGTAATGGCCTTTGGCATTGTCGTGTTTGCACGCTACATATTCGCCTTCTCCTTCGACCGCCTATTTCCAGAGATCTTCTCTAGGTTGAATAGGTGGGGTTCGCCCATGTACGCCCACCTCCTTGATTTGGCTGCCACAGCATTCTTCCTGGCCTTCCCAATAATAAGTCCGTATGGTTACGAAGCCCTTTACAGCTACACACCACTGGCCATAGTATACCTAGTCCTAGTTTCCATTGCAGGTATTAAGGCGGCTAGGGCTGAGGGTAGTAATGGCATGTTGATTACCGCAGCACTCTCGTTTATACCACTCGGGCTACTCGGCTATGAAGCATTTACCAACCCATACTTCGGCGTTATTGAATCGTTATCACCCTTCCAACTATATTACCCAGGGCTTGCCTACGTACTCGGGCTAATTGGTTTGGGTGCCGTGATATACGCCGTTGCTAAATACATAAACCTAAAGAGGGGCATAGACATAGCGATGATTTATAGGGAAATACCACCCGAGTGAACGGTTTCGATTAAAATAAAATTAATTACCGCATTAAAAGAATTATTACTTACCCCCAGTGTAAGTAACTTGGTATATGCTATTCGATCTAGAGCCCAAGAGCACTAAGGCGGACTTGTTCGATTTCGAGATGGAATTGAATAGTGTAATTAATGGTATCACTAATGAGAGGATTATCGTGATTAGGGGATTAAGAAGAACTGGTAAGACGTCATTAATGAGGGTTGCCCTCAACGAATCGGGTTATCCATACATTTACCTAGACCCAAGATTCCCAACGAGACCTACACAATCAGATTTCGCCAAATTACTTGAGCGAGGAATTAGGAATTTATTAAAGAGCAGTGGTTCACTCATTGATAGGATCAAGGAAGCTTTATCCGAGATTGATTGGGTTAGGTTCACCATAGCACCATTATCCGTGGAGCTTAAACCCAATAAAATGCGTAGAATAGGAATTACCGAGCTACTGGATTCAATAAATGACTTGGGTAGTGAGCTGGGTATGCCTATCGTAATTGCCATTGATGAGGCTCAGGAATTAAGTAAGATAACGTGGATAAACTTCAACGCATTACTTGCATATGCATACGATAATCTAAAATACGTTAGATTCCTATTGACAGGATCTGAGGTGGGCGTTCTTGATAGATTCCTCAAAATTAGGGACCTCCAGGCACCACTCTTTGGTAGGTATATACGGTTCATAAATACCAGAAGGCTAAGTCCAGATGAGTCCATGGAATTTCTTAAACGTGGATTTGAACAATATGGTATTAAACCCAATGAAGAATTGCTAATGTTAATAGTTAATGAGTTAGATGGGGTTATTGGTTGGTTAACATACATCGGTCATCAATTGGCAGTTGAGGGCAAGCGCTCCCTTGATGAAGTGCTCGAATCAGCAATTGAGCTAGCTCTAGGTGAGCTGAGGAATTTCCTATCAGGAAGGAGTGCCAGGTACAGGATACTGATTAAACAGTTAACCGTTAAGAGGAGTTGGAGGGAACTTAAAAGTCTCATTGAGAGTGCCGAGGGTAAGGCATTAAACGACAAGTCACTGTACGTACTGCTCAAGGAGTTGATAGATCACGGTATCTTGGAGAAGGTAAATAATGAATACGTGCTCAGCGACCCTATACTGAGAAGGGCGGCATTAGGACTTTGATAAGCAAATAAATTGCATTAATGCACAAGCCCTCTTTGGGACTATTAGGTATGATGAACCCATGCACCCATTTAGCCCGTGCTTCTCATTTGTTCATTATTACCGTGAGAATCAAAATGAGAAAATTTGTATATTTTTACTCTAAAAATAAATACATAGAATAATCATGAGGACCAAGACTGTTTCATCAACCCCATGTCTCCTTGGTAGTGGTTGTATTTGTTGTCGTAGTTGAATTTGTAGACGTGGTATTGGTGGTACTGGTTGTAGTGGTCTCGGTCGTGGTTGTGGTATGATTTAATGCATGCGTCCCTGTATGTGCCATTAATACGAACACAACTCCCAGTATTATCACGATTATTGACACAGCGATTAGGGCCACGTCTAAGCCACTTAGTCCTGTTCTTGCTGTCATAATTGTTAATTTGCGTAAAATTTAAAACATCTTACTCAAAAGTTCAAAATTTAAAATACCCTATTCAAATATTCATAATTTAGTAACATCTAAATAGGGCTTTTATAATATGTAATTGCCCCACTTCCCATGAAGTCAGTATACCTAAGGTTACCGGCTGCCGTATTATTCCTAGTTTGGGCTGTGCTCCACATGATTTATGGTGTTGGTATAGTCTCCATCCCCCAGCTAAGGGTTGTTGGTGGTTTCTTTATTGCTGATGCGGTATTAGCTATAATAGCCGCGGTGCTAGTTTTACTTAATGTGGTGGTGATGTTCATACCAATCCTAGTTTACTCATGGTTCAATTACCTGCTGTTAACGGAATCAAGGGCATTTCCAGCACCTGTGTTAGGCTACGCAATACCCATAATTGACCCGACAGTAATTGCGGTTATGATACTTGACGTGGTGATCATAATGCTAGTAACGGCGTTGTGCGTGGTAGGTAGAAGGGGTTACTAATGGGTAAGGTTAGTGGGTTAATGCTGCTAGGTTTCTCGCTGAGTACAACCGCACCCCTAGTGTTGGCTACGTTGCATGAGTCAGTACTGGTCACGGCGCCCGTGGTTGCCTTAACGCTATCAATGGCGTTGATAGTCTACCTTTACGTTAGGTCGTATTGGGGCCCTGAGGGTCTATACCACTACACCAGTAGCGTATCCGTTAGGCTTGGTGGTATTCAGTTCTATAGCTGGCTCATAAGCTACTTCCTCTACATAGTCTACACCGTGGATTACGTGGACTACATGGTGCTTAAGATACCTGACCAGGTAGCCAACGCCCTAACCTTAATCCTACCCCTGGTGCTGTCAATACTGGTGTTAACCGAGACCTCCTACGCGGCATTGTTAGCATTAGGCATAGCCCAGGTGGTGATGGCTTTACCAATACCCCAATTGGGCTGGGCGCTATCCCTAGCCCTGCCAAGCGCCGTTAACCAGGGCTTATTCGTAAACATACTGTCCTCAAGCCTACTGATAGTGTGCATAACGCTAATACCCTACGCCAACGGGAATCCACGCTCATCCAGGTACGTAATGTATGTATTCCTCATCTCAGCCATGCTCCTAATAATGGGTAGCTTCTTTAAGGCATCGACCATTGTTAACCAGTTAACCAGCCTGAGCTACATTGGGCTCATCTTGGCCGAGTACGTTGCACTCTATAACCTGCTCTTTATAGGGTTTAGGATTAAGCCAAGTAGGATTGTGGTGCCGGTACTGGTGGTTCTGCTTGACGCAGTTAGCCTAATAAATTATAATGAGTTCTACGACCTAACCATATACCCATCGGTATCGGCGCTTTACCTAACGTTATTGGTCTCCTTCGCGGTGGCGCCCATTTACCTAACCAGGGCTAGGCCAGGATCCTCAACGGCGGTTAAGGCAGCCTACATAGCCCTAGCTGCCATCTCATCACTAATAGCCGCCTATGGAGCCTACTCAGTCATATCAACCTCCAGTGGTGTTGAGCTGTACGAGTCGTTGGCAGCCATAATAGTGCCCATTATTTTAGGCGTTCTGAAGCCTCTGAAGCCTCCTAACCCAACGAGGTAACCTAGCCAGCACATCCCTAACATCGTAAAACCTTATATTACCATACGGGCACGCCTCAACGCAATCACCCACACCCACGCATAAGCTGCTCTTATAATAGCCCTTGGATATGAAGCTACCCGGTAACCCAGTATTACCCACTGGGCATGCGTAGGCGCAAGCCTTAGACTTGCAATGAATGCATAGGGATGGATCCTTAACCACCAACTTAAAGAGACCGAATATACCAACGACCTGGTTTAATAACCCCCAGTGGCACCAGCCGTAGGTAACGCAGTTGTAGGTGCCTAACACTGGGGCTAGGGCGAAGAAGATGTACCAAATGAAGCCGAAGAGCAGTAGGTATAGGAAGACCAGTGGGTCCTCACCATAGACGTAAACGTGTGTTATGCCGAGTTGGTTGAGGAGTGATAGGATAGCCAGTAGACCAAGCATTACGTAAACGGACACGCCCACGTACGTGCGTAGCCTAAGCATAACGCCCCTACTGCCACGTCTCATGGGGTTTAGTGGGCTTAGCTTCAACTTATTATAGAAGGTGCCCTGCCACATGTAGGACGCTGAGCAGGTAATTGAGCATAACTGCCTACTCCCAAAGAGCAGGGACAGGACCACATTGATGATGTAGGTACCCACTATGGCCCAGACTAGGGCTGGGGCTAATGATCCAGCGGTCCCCAACCCCATGCTCCAGAGTAGGTATGGGTACTTAACGAAACTTGGTGGTAAGAATGTTGGGGCATAGAAGGTGTATAACCAGTAGGCTAGGAACATAAGTAGGTAACGAATCCTGTTCTCACCATTCTTAATCGTTCTTAACCTATCAATGACAAGCCAACCCATCTCGGCACCCATCATTACGAGAAAGCCTGGGCTGCTGGTTAGGGTGGCTGTGAAGACTATGATATTGTAAAGCCCAATCAATGGTGAGTTGAGGTTTATAAGAGTACTGAATGCACTGACATTCAGGAAGCCCATCATTATCGATAATACGCCACCCATGAATATCTCACCTACGAATATGGCGATCAGGGTTACCGTAATGGGTATCGGCCTAGTTATCCACGCAACGCTAGACCAATGATCACTACTGCGTAGGTATAGGAATAAGTACCAAGCCATGTCAACCATGACGACTAAACCGTAATACAACCAGTAGGTTGGGTTTAGGAGTGGGTAAAATTGGAGGATCATCATG
>Ga0081529_132297_pt1 | contig 123398 bp, 118 predicted proteins | sample EchGeymetagenome_FD_71012 | JGI IMG/M metagenome (GOLD analysis project Ga0081529, IMG submission 71012) | Ferrous microbial mat and aquatic microbial communities from Echinus Geyser, Yellowstone National Park, USA - transect B T=78-80 C v2... ...
AACCTGGCGGCTATATTGAATGCGGATGTGGATGTTGCGGTCATCGTAGGTAAATCCTGGACACTCCACGTTAAGGAAGTCCTTAGGGCTAGTCCCGAGGAAAACCTGGAAATGGTGTATGAAAGCATTAGGTACCTTAAGGACCACGGATTAAGCATTATCTTTGATGCAGAGCACTTCTACCAGGGGTTTAGGGAGGACCCTGAATATGCACTTAAGGTTGTCAAAACCGCTGAGGAGGCTGGTGCCGAGGTTGTGGTTCTCGCGGACACCAACGGCACCATGCTGCCCATGGACGTTTATGAAATAACGTCTAAGGTAGTGAGGGAGCTCAAGGTTAGGATTGGTGTTCACATGCATAATGACTCAGGTTGTGCAGTGGCCAACACACTCATGGGCGTACTCGCTGGTGCCAGGCATGTACAAGGGACCATAAACGGCATTGGTGAGAGGACAGGCAATGCCGACCTGATCCAGGTACTGCCCAACCTAGTACTTAAGATGGGTTTTAAGGTTCTGAAGGACCCAGCGAGCTTAAGAGAATTGAAGGTAATCTCTAAGTTCGTGTACGAGGCAGCGGGACTAAGTCCAAACCCGTACCAACCCTATGTGGGTGACTTTGCCTTCTCCCATAAAGCCGGACTTCACGTTGATGGCGTGTCTAAGGTTACCAGGGCCTATGAGCACATAGATCCCGAATTGGTTGGTAATTCGAGGAGATTCATTGTTTCAGAACTAGCTGGGGCATCAAACCTACTCATTTACCTGAGGGATTTAGGTATCAACGTCGATAAGGGGGATCCCAGGCTTAAACGGGCTCTGGATAGGATCAAGGAGCTTGAGAATGAGGGTTATAGCTTCGACTTGGCCCCAGCATCCGCAATACTCATAGCGATGAGGGAGCTTGGGCTATTCAGGGATTACCTCAGGATTGATTATTGGAAGGTCATTGGTGAGGGCTCGTTGAACATAGCCGTCGTTAAGGTCAACAACGAACTAAGCGTAGCCGAGGGCGTAGGCCCAGTCCACGCCGTGGACTTAGCTATAAGGAATATAGCAACTAGGGTATACCCAGAGTTGGGACGGGTCAAGCTGACGGATTACAGAGTCGTACTACCAGGGGAAGTCAAAAGCACGGAGAGTGTAGTTAGGGTACTTATGGAATTCAGTGATGGGAAAGTAACGTGGAGAACCATGGGGCTATCCACGAGCATAGTCCACGCAAGCATACTGGCACTCCTAGATGGACTCAACTACTACATCCTCCTGAGAAACCTAAACCCGCAACAACTTAAACATGAAGTAGAAAGATAGCATATAACCACATCCAAATACCCCTTAAGATATAACTTGGTTTTCAATTAGGTGTTAATATGAGCGTTAAGATCACCGCCTGGGATGCCGTGTTGGGATTATTAGGAGTATATGTGAGATTCCAGTAATAATTAAAATAAATAATTAATAATTAAAAATATTGATTTTAGTAAATAATTGCCATGGATATTCCCGCTATTATTATTGCTATTTATATTACGATTGGTGGTATATATTTTGTTGAAGAAGGTAAATTTTAAATAGGTATAATGTGCGTGCCTATATAGGTGGTGGGATGGAAATGGAAACCAAGTACTAGAGAGGGACCTCCGGGTTTCAAAGATCGGTGGTTCCCTACTGACAAGTGGGTCTGTTTTGAGGACTATAGGTAGGGTTGTTGGTAGGGACTTCGGTGGAAAACTAATCCTTGTTATCTCGGCAATGAAGGGTGTAACAGACTTGCTTATCAAAGCCTTCGATGAGCACAATCCCGCGATAATAAATGAGGCTCTCTCGGTATACATGGACGAGGCTCACGACCTAGGCTTGAGCCCGTACGTTAGGTTCCTGGAGTTAGTTAATGAGGAGTTGCGTAGGTTCATAAATCTCGGGGAACCGTGGATTAAGGATTACGTGGTCGTCCATGGTGAGCTCCTCTCGTCGTTACTCGTGGAGGGGGTTCTAAATGATGTACTTGGTGTTAAAGCCAAGGCAGTCTATGAGCCGGGCTTGGTTACGAATCAGAATTGGGGCAATGCCGATGTGATGCATGAGCTGAGCAGTGGTAATGTTCGTGCTAAACTCCTAAACCTGCTTGGTAAGTACGATGTACTCATTGTACCGGGTTTCCTCGGCGTGACCCTGGACGGTAGATACGCATCACTGGGTAGGGGTGGCAGTGATTACACAGCCTCATTACTAGCTAGTTACCTAAACGCGTCAAGGCTAACATTCTACACGGACAGCGGTGGCTTATTAAGCGGTGACCCCAGGGTTGTGGATGACCCGGTGCTCATTAGGGAGGTTTGTTATGAGGAGGCATACGCAGCATCGATCGTTGGCGCCAAGAAGTTCCACCCAAAGACCTTCGAGCCATTACTTAAGAGCAGGATTTTAACGCTGATAACGAGTCCATGGCTTGACGATGGGACGTATGTAAATAATAAGTGTGTAGAGACGCCTAAGATAGTTAATGTGGGTAGGGTTGGGGATAGTAGGTATAAGGTCTCAGTTGTTGGGTGCGGTATAGCTAATAATGAGAGCTTTATCCACGAGATCGTGAGTATCGCTTCGTCATACAAGGTGGAGCACGTAATGCATGAGGGGAGTCACGTGGTCTCCCTACTCAGTAACGGTAACGGTGAGGATACCCTACACCTAGTTAAGGACTTGCATAGGTGGGTGAGAAAATGGGTAGGGTGAGGGTCTCCATACTAGGCTCCACAGGGCTTGTTGGGCAATGGATGGTTAAGCTTCTTGAGAATCACCCATTCATTGATGTGGTTAAGTTATCTGCATCGCCGGGTAAGGTTGGGCGTAGGTATGGCGATGCTGTCCACTGGTTCATACCCGGCGATATACCTGAGTATGCAAGGGACATAGAGTTGGTATCCACGGAACCCCTTGATCACAAGGATGTTGATGTTGTATTATCGGCATTGCCCAACGAGGTTGCCGGTTCCGTAGAGAGTAAATTGCTTGCCTCGGGAATTAATGTTGTGTCCAACGCATCACCGGAGAGGTTAAGCCCCGGTGTTCCTTTGATAAATCCCGAGGTTAATTGGAACCACCTTGAGATTCTTAGGAGTACTAAGGGTAATTGGTTGGTTAAGAACCCGAACTGTACGGCCGCGATAATATCAATGCCCCTAAAGCCACTCCAGGACTTGATTCACGAGTTGCACATAGTCACGCTGCAGTCCGTATCAGGCGCGGGTTACCTGGGGCTTTCCTACCTGGCGATTGATGGTAATGTAATACCGTTCATAAAGGGTGAGGAGGAGAAGATTGATGCGGAGATAAACAAAATGCTTGGAAAACAGTCACCGGGCAATTATGAGCCATGGGGAAGACCCATCTATGTAACATCGACGAGGGTACCCGTTAAGTATGGGCACATGGCAGTAATACACGCTGTACTCAAGGAGCCAATGGATCGGGATAAGATAATTAATGCCCTAAGGAACTTTAGATCATTACCCCAGGAGGCTGAATTACCCACGGCACCTAAGGAACCGGTGAAGGTGCTGGATAGGATTGATGCGCCACAACCCGCTAGGGATTTAGACCCAATGGCTGTTAGTGTGGGTAGGGTTTCGGTTAGGAATAACGTGCTTAGGATGGTTGTTTTGGGTGATAACCTCGTCCGTGGGGCTGCAGGAATAACAATCCTAACATTAGAGACCATGAAGCATTTGAAATTAATATGATCTATTTTTAATTGGACTTTAATGCCTCATTGCATTTAATATGTCTACTAGATCCGTCAACACCGCCTGGGCTGTCTCGTATCTACCAGCGCCGGGCCCTATTATCGTTAACTCACCCAGAGTATCAAGTCTTAACCTTAGGGCGTTCAGGTTTCGTGACACGTGGGCTAGTATGTCGTTCTTATCCAGTGGTATTGGCTTCACATATGCCTTATCCTTATCGGCATAGGCTATCAACTTAACGACCTTATCACCATACCCCCTGATGTCAATGCCCCTAATTCCCCTAACCTCCATGCCCTCTAACTCATGTTTCCAACCGATGACCCTCGACAAAATTATAGTCTTCAATGCTGCATCAAGCCCATCAATATCTAGAGATGGGTCCGCCTCGGCATAGCCCAATTGCTGGGCGAGCCTTAGTGCATCATCGAAGGACAAGCCCTCCTCATACATCTTAGTTAGAATGAAGTTTGTGGTACCATTGAGAATGCCCATGAATGACTCCACGTGAGCTCCAGGTAATAGGTTGAGTATGTTGAAGGATGGCGTACCAGCCATGACGGTGCCCTTAAACCTAACGAGCTTACCATACCTCCTACTAAACTCCATCAACTCATCGTAATGAAACGCTATTGGGCCCTTATTAGTGGTGATCACGTGCTTACCACTTCTCAATGCCGTGGCTAGGTATGTAAATGCAGGTTCACCCTTTGACCTCACAACAAGGTCCGTGAACTCGCACATTATATCTGCATTGCTTTCAGATATTAACCTTGGAATCTCATCAACCTCGACCTTATCTCCTAATAACCTGCCTTGAATTGCCTCATTAAGTATGCTAGGTTTTGGATTTATTATGTGACCACGCCTCCTATCTATTATTTCCGTAACAACGACATTGAGCCCCAACCTACCTTTGACCCTGGTGAGTAGCTCAAAGAAACCCTGCCCAACATTTCCAAAGCCTACTATTAAGATCCTAATTGCCTGCATTATGTAACTACACTATGCTTCCGCACCTATTTAAAGTATTACGTGAGCTCAATACCCTATTAATTTGATGGTAATGCTTAAATAACCTATTAATAAATTACTGTGGGGATTGAAATGGAAACCAGGAACTAATAAAACCCTTCAGTAAATACGTCCTTAAGTGCCCAAGGTGTGGTTACGAGGTTGAGCCAAGCCCATTCGTCATGAGGTGTCCAAGGTGTGGGGAACTTCTCGATACCTTAGTGGACACGGGCAAGACTTACATTAGGTGGGGTGAGCTTCGCGGTAGGGGTGTTTGGAGGTATAGGGATTTGTTGCCAGGGTTGAATCATATTGTTACCATGGGTGAGGGATCGACACCATTAATAAGGTTGAGGGAGTATCTAAATGCCTATGTTAAGTTTGAGGGTGCAAATCCAACGGGTTCCTTTAAGGATAGGGGCATGACTGTGGGTGTGTCGTTAGCGGTATCGCTGGGTGTCAGGGGTGTTGTTGTGGCATCCACGGGTAACACCGCCGCATCTGCCGCAGCCTACTCAGCCAGGGCTGGGCTTGAGTGCGTAGTGGTTCTTCCCAAGGGTAATGTTGCGAGGGGGAAGCTTGCCCAATCAGTACTACATGGTGCACGTATTGTGGAGGTGCCTGGTACGTTTGACAACGCCTTGGAGTACGTACTCGATACTGTACTTAGTGATGGTGCTGTTAATGACATCAATTACTATCCACTTAATTCGATAAATCCATGGAGGCTTGAGGGTCAGAAGACCATAGCCTTTGAGATTGTTGAGGAGATTGGAGTACCGGACTTCGTGTTTGTCCCGGTGGGTAATGGCGGTAACATCTACGCCATATGGAAGGGCTTCAGGGAGTTGCTTGAGTTGGGTGTTATTGATAGGGTACCTAGGATGATTGGGGTTCAAGCTGAGGGCGCGGCACCAATGGTCAGGTACTGGAGGGGTTTGGGTGAGGCTAGGATTGATAATCCAAGGACAGTGGCATCTGCAATAAGGATTGGGAAGCCCGTTAATTGGTTTAGGGCGTATAGGGCTGTTAAGTACAGTAACGGCTTATTCCTCGAGGTTTCTGATGAGGAGATAATAAGGGCCCAGGGAATGTTGGGTAGGGAGGGTGTTGGTGTGGAACCTGCGAGCGCGGCTTCCTTAGCAGGTTACCTAAGGGCGTTGAAGGAGGGTATTGTTGATGTGAACGATAGGGTAGTTCTAATTGCAACAGGCCATGCGCTTAAGGATCCCGATATCCTAGTTCGAGACAATGTTCAGTCTATAACTATTTCCTCACTGGAGGAATTAAGGCGTTTACTTAAAACGTGAGGGATAATTGCAAGGTCGTGTTGAATTTAAAGTAAGATTGAAAAAGGTCATACAGGATAGAGTGGTACTTGGTTTAGGGCTGTTGTTTCCTCAAATCCTAAGGCCACATTCATAGCCTGTACGGCTTGTCCACTGGCCCCCTTCATTAGGTTGTCAATTGCTGATAATATCACTAACCTACCCAACCTATTGTCTATTTCGAAGCCAATATCCACGAGATTAGAACCTATTACGTACTTAACGTCTGGATATCTCTGGAACCCAGCCCTGTCCTTCACAAGCCTGATGAATGGTTCATTGCCATACATTGACCTATACACCCTCCATATGTCTGGTTCAGACACATCCTTAACAAGCCATGTGTGCGATGTCGTTAGTATGCCCCTAACCAAGTCCACAGCATGTGGTGTGAAGGCTACGCGAACCCGCCTATTAATTAGTAGACCCAGTTCCTGCTCTATCTCAGCGGTGTGCCTATGGTGAACAACCTCGTATGGCCTAATGACGTATGTCCTGAACGGGTGCAGATCGAGCCTTGGTGCGTGGGCGCCAGCTCCAGAGCTTGATATCTTCGCATCAACCACTATCCTATCGGTATCGATAAGGCCGGCCTTAACGATTGGCGCCAGTGATATTATTGCTGCCGTCGCCATGCAGCCGGGTACGGCAATTAGCTTAGCGCCCCTAAGCTCCTCCCTATGTAATTCGGGTAGTCCATACACAGCCTTAGCCAGCAGGTCTGGGTATGGATGCGGCTTCTCCCAGCCATACCACTCGACATATGCCGCAGGATCCTTAAGTCTAAAATCTGCTGATAGGTCTATCACTGTGATTCCATTCTCGTACAGCTTGGGAACCCACTCAAGGCTTTGCCCATGGGGTAGGGCTAGGAACACGACATCTACGTCATGCTTAAGTACGGAGTCTATGGTTGAATCGATGAACGTTAAGTTAGTCCTGCCCCTAAGGTTCGGGTGAACCCTGAATAGGTATTCGCCCTTAAACTCTCTAGACGTTGCGCAGGACAATTCAATGCCTGGGTGATTAATTAGCAGCCTAAGCAATTCACCACCAGTGATTCCACTGGCCCCAACAACACAGGCCCTATACCTACCACCTACCATTTAACCACCCCACGATTGCATTCATGAATTGATCAATATTCTCCACGGTTAACTCAACCCTGGGGTCAAGCCCTAGCACCATCTGTTCGCCATTATAGGTACCGATTACGTAGGTACATAACACACAACCTATATCCCTACTAAGCCTCAATAACGTGCTCTCCAAAGAACCACAACTAACACACCTATCTCCAATAACCTGAGCATTGAATAATTTCTCGGGTGCTTTCATGAGCACGTTTACCCTAGCCAACGAATTCTCCATATACATCCTATGCTCAGCTATTGATTTACTACCTTCCCACGTTATTACAACACCATCAAGCCCAAGCGATGGGGCTGGTGTAGCCATATAAGCCCTGCCGATGCCCCTAACAACCTTAGCCACAACATTTGGGTCAAGCGCTATATCGAACTCGGGCGTTGGGTACCCCATCTTCCTTAGCTCTTTAAATAGTAATGCCCTATTTATCCCCATGGCATAAACATTATGTGGGTTCAACGTATTATTAAACAGGCTTGATAGAACGAACGACTCGAAGACATCATCTAGAAGTAATACGGCCTTACTTTGCATAGGCCTTAACGCATCATTCTTGACATTAACAGCACCAACCTTAAGCCCAGTATTGAGTAACTTATTGTATAACTGCTGCTCTAGTGGTCCATACTTATCGAGGACGAAGACGAGGTCTTGCCCCACCGCTTCAATTACAACCACCTAGGAAGGTCGAGGCGCCTGTGAAATTTAAATATTTTCTTTATCAAGTACAGGGGTATAGGATTCCCTATTTTTATGGGCGCAATACTTATATAGCATATGTATATGTCCATTCGTGACAGTGATGGAACGGGAACCACTAATAGGGATAACCCCAGGGGATCCTCAATATCCATACTCTACGATATACTAAGGATTGAGGAGAAGCTGCTAATCAATGAATTTAAGGCACTTGGTGTCGAGGTTAGGCTTGTAAACATTAATGACATGTCATTGAACCTTAATGATTACGAGGAGGGTTTCGACATCATGCTTATTAGGGCGCTGAGCCATTCTAAGGCCGGCTTGGTGGCGCGTATATTGAATATACGTGGGATTACAACGATAAATAATGGTATGGCCATAGAGAATTCCTGGAATAAGGCCATTGCACTGTCAATACTGGCTAGGTCGAAGGTGCCTGTGGTGCCTACGAAACTCGTATTATCAACAAACCTGCAGGGTGATGGTATTAATTATCCAGCCATTGTTAAGCCTGTCCATGGTTCCTGGGGTAGGCTAGTGAGCCTAGTGGGTAGTAGTGATGAGTTATCGCTGCTCCTTAGGCATAGGGCCCTTGGCGACTCCTACTCCAGGGTTGCCATGGTACAACCCTTCATTGGTGACGGCACGGATTACAGGGTTTTCGTTATTGGCGGCGAAGTCGTGGCTTCGATGATGAGGAGACCGAGCAATGGTGATTGGAGGAGTAATGTGTCAAGGGGTGGTACTGCCCACGGTGTTAGGTTAGGTGATGATGTCTATGAAATAGCTGTCAAGGCAACCGCGGTCTTGGGGCTTGATTACGCAGGTGTTGATTTGCTCTATAGTCCTGGGCGTGGTTACCTGGTCAACGAGGTCAATGCAATACCTGAGTTTAAGGGCTTGATGGGTGCCTCAGGCGTTAATATACCGCGTAAAATAGTTGAGTATGTATTAAGCGTCGCCAGGAGGTGATTCGACAATGAGTGATGACATACTTAGGTTTGAGGATGAGTACCTGGCTAGGTATTACAGTAAGAAGCCGTTGAATATTGTCAGGGGCAGTATGCAGTATGTGTGGGATTCGAGTGGTAATAAGTACCTAGACATGCATACAGGCTTTGGCGTGGCTTTCTTGGGCCATACGAACCCGAGGATTGTTAACGCAATCAGGGAGCAGCTCGATAAAATATTCACTGTGTCACTAACGTTTTATAACGAGACTAGAGCCGAGTTCGTCAAAGAATTCTCCCGGATATTACCTAGTGGCTTCGGAAAAGTGTTTCTTCAAAATAGTGGCACTGAGGCTGTTGAGGTTGCATTGAAGATTGCCAGGAAGATTAGTAAGAAGGCGGAGTTCCTTGCATTCCTAAACTCATTCCATGGGAGAACCCTAGGCTCTCTATCCGTTACTGGCAATGAGAAGTATAGGAAAGCCTTCGAACCACTACCCTATAAGGTTAGGTTCGCTCCCTTCAATGCCGTTGAGCAGGTCGATAAGTTGGTCACCGAGGACTTGGCCGCTGTGATAGTAGAGCCGGTGCAGGGTGAGGGGGGTGTTAACCCAGCAAAGCCCGAATTCCTGAGAGCTTTGAGGCAGGTTACTAGGGAGAGGAATGTATTACTGATATTTGACGAGGTGCAGGCTGGTTTCGGTAGGACTGGTGCTGTGTGGGCGTTTGAGAATTACGGTGTTGAACCTGACATCTTCACCGCAGGCAAATCAATAGCTGGCGGGTTACCGATAGGTGTTGCGGTGGTTAGGAGGGAGTATGGTGACGTATTCGAGCCTGGTGAGCACGGTAGTACCTTCGCCGGTAACCCATTAACCATGGCAGCCGCCAAGGCTGGCGTTGAGGTTTTGATCAGTGAGGACGTGCCCAGTAAGGCCAGGGCGCTTGGTGAGAGGTTCATGAGGATTCTGGAGGATGAGGTTGGGAATCTAAAGCCAGTGCTAAGGATTAAGGGCCTCGGGTTGATGCTTGGTGTGGAGTTGAAGAAGAGGGCTGAGCCCTATGTTGATAAGTTGATTGGTTTAAGGCTACTAACGAGTGTGGCTGGCGGCACAACAATTAGGCTATTACCACCCTACTGCATAAACGATGATGATATTAATTTAGCGGTCACAGCATTAAAGAACGCCTTAGCCGAGTAATTTTACTAGCTCATTGACTATCCTGGTTAACTCCTCATCACTCAATGGCTCCCTCCTAAGCCCATTGTCATATAACGACTTAACCCTCTCATAAACTGCATCGACGAGCTCCTCATTAACGGCGAAACCATGTAACCTAAGCCAATGCCTAATCGAGGACTTCCCCGAATATGGCCCTATCATTATCCTGGCCTCACGACCAACAAGGCCCGGGTCCATGGATAGGTAGGTAATTGGGTTCCTCAACTGGGCGTCTATGTGTATCCCGGCGGCTGTGGTGAAGGCATTATCGCCAACTATGGGTTGGTACGTAGGCACCCTATAACCCATTGATGAGAAGACCTCAATTACGTCTCTAAGGACCCTTGGGTTCATATCGTCAAGGGACCCTTTAATCCTAGTGTACCAAATGATCAACGACTCTATCGGCACATTGCCAGCCCTCTCCCCAATACCAAGCAACGTACCGTTATTCACACTAGCACCGTACAACCAGGCAGAGACTGCGTTGGCAACGGCCATGTGGTAGTCACCATGGCCATGGAATTCCAAGTTCTCGCTAGACACACCCAACACCCTTCTAAACACCCACACAAGCTTTGGTATGCTGTATGGCAGTGAGGCGAAGGGATATGGAACACCAACGCCTGTCGTGTCCGGGAGCTTAATCACAATATCCACACCATACCTCTCGCCTAACCTGAGCAGTTTCTCGACGAAGGGTATTACGAAGCCGACCACGTCAGCCCTAGTCACATCCTCCAAACTACACCTAAGCCTAACACCACCCCTCAGCGCATACTCAGCCGCCTCCAGGTACTTCTCAACAACCCTATCCCTAGTCGAGCCAAACTTATACCTAATGTGTATGTCGGATACGGACATGAGCATCACCATCTCATCAAGCCCAGCCTCCCTAACCAACCTGACATCATCAACCCTAGCCCTACCCCAACCAATAACCTTGGGATACTCGAGATCAAGCTCCCTAACAGCCTTAACAAGTCCCCTATCCCTCTCCGTGTAGAGGAAGAACTCGCTCCTTATTATCCTGCCACTACCATTATCCAAATTCCCAAGCAATTTAAAGAGCTTGACCGCATCTTCGACGGAGTAGTACATGTAAAAGGCCTGTTGACCATCCCTAAACGTTGTGTCGGTTATGAACAACTCACTCGGGATATCAGGCTCCACATAAACTCCATCGAAAGATAACCTAGGCGGTAATGGCCATTGACCTACAACATCCTTAAGCACGCTGTCAACATCTACGTAATCAATACCCTCCCTCCTAAGTAGTTTGATTAACTCCTCCACATTGCCTGGGTTACTACCTGGGACTTCAATAGAGACCCCCGGGCTTATGTGGAAATAAATAATTTATAAATTTTACCCTCAATAATAAATAATCATCTATATGATAATTACTTGTAAATACTCATAAATTCAACAATGGCTTGTTTATAGACCTCAATGGCCCTTAGGTAATCCTCAACAAGTATGTACTCTTCGAGTGAGTGCGATGAAAAACCGTCGCCTGGCCCATAGGCTACAAGGTTCCTTGTTAATTGGGCTAGATCATTCATGTCGCTGGTACCCCATTTCCTCGCTAACACCGGTTTTTCACCCAGGACCTTTATTATTGCCCTAGACACAGCCCTCATGGCAGGGTTATCAACTGGTACCTCCACGGGCTCCGTACACCACCTGATGTTTATGTTACCGTAACCACCGAACTCATTACCCAACTTAATGATTGCATCCCTAACGTCATTGCATGACTTGCCGGGTGGTATCCTAACATCCAGTACTAACCTGCAATTGCTCGGTATCATGTTCTCCGCCTCGCCGCAATTCATGATTGTTGGAGTCACGAGGAAGTCCTCATAATTCACACCAGCCCTTAGGTACTCACGTAATCTGTTGTACACCTCCATGGCTATCAATATGGAATTCGACGATAGGTCAGGATTCGATGCATGACCACCCCTTGTCTTAATCGTAACTTCTACTTTCGTTCCACCCCTGTACTTATTCACCACCTTATTGACACCAGTGGGTTCGCCAACTATGACGCCGTGAGGCTTGGGCACGTGGTTACCCCTTATCAGGTTTGCGGTGCCCAGGCTATCGCCCTCCTCGTGAACCACCGCCGTAAGCACCAGGGTACCCCTTGGCAACTCGCTCTCCATGAACGCTATCGCCATGGCCATGAGCGGGCCCTTATCGTCACTAGCGCCTCTACCGATTATTTTATTGCCCTCGCGCTTAACCTCTATGAAGCCTGGTATCGTGTCCATGTGCGCATGGAGCCATAGCACGGGCTCGCCAACACCCCTAACGGCTATTACGTTGCCCACATTGTCGACCCTAGCATCGAAGCCATTCATAACCAGTAACTCCCTGAGGAACTCCGTAAGCCCATGCTCCTCACCCGTGGGCGAGTATATGCTCAGTGCCTCCATCAATAGTTTTAACCTAGCCTCATCAGTGAACATGGTTAACCCCTCTTCGTCAGATCGAGTACGAGCTCCACGATGTGCCTAGCCACATTGACACCGGTGACCCTCTGGACATTCTTGAACTCGGGCACGGTGTTTACCTCAAGCACCTTATAACCACCATCAGACTCCACAACATCGACACCGGCATAGTAGGCACCTATGGCCTTGGTAGCCCTAACACTTATGTCCTCAAGCTCGGGATCCACCCTGACAGCCTCAGCCTTACCACCCCTTGCAGTGTTTGTCCTCCAATCATCGTTGACCGCATACCTATAAATCGCAGCCACAGCCCTATCCCCAACCACCGTTACCCTAATGTCCCTGCCAGGCTTCCTTACGTATTCCTGCACAAGGTATGCGCCGTACTGAGGATTACCCATCGAATCCCTATGCCTAACCAGGAGCTGTAAATCCTCAACACCACCCACTAGGCTCACTAGCCTACCCCAGGAACCATGGACAGGCTTAACAATGGCAGGTATACCGACTGCGTTGAGAACCTTAACTGCAACATCCCCTGATAGGGTAATCACGGTGTTGGGTATTGGGACACCCACCCTGCTGAGTATGGCGAGGGTTACTGCCTTATTATTACCGATTAATATGGACATTGCCGGGTTTATCGAGATTCCACCGAGGGCTTCGTAGAGTTGGGACACGAGTTGCGACTTATGCTGACTTATCGTCCTTATGAAAGCAGCGCCACCATCACCGCCGTTTGGGAGGTTTAGCGTCAGCTCCCCAGCATTAACCAACCTATAATTAACGTTTAGGTTGTTGAACTCCCTAATGAGTAGTTTCTCATCGAGCCTTACTGCATCGTATATGAAGTCAATGGCTTCAATCAGAACCACCTCTTACTCTCCCCAATCCTCCTCCTCAACCTTGATTAGCTTCAGTTGTATCAAACCATTCTGAATAACCACCTGGTACTTCTGGCCACAGCTTGGGCAGCTAACGAGCTCTCCATCAAGGACATCGTCTGGTATTTCTATATCTGCACCGCATACCTGGCATGAGGTCTTTGTTGGCATCAGTAGTTACGTGAATATAGCCTATTTAAGCATTGCGGTTAATCGATGTTTAGTTTATAGTTAAGCCATGGGTATAAATATACAAGACACGCCCTACTGGTTAGGAATCACGTGTGTTCCAAAGCCATTGATTGCGGAGGATATGGGGTTCTCGATTGTTCCATTGGATATTACGACACGTATTCCCTTACTTGCCAACTGCATTGCTGTGTACACCTTCCTCTTCATGCCGCCCTTAACCTCTTGGCTCTTAAAGAGCTCCTGCGCCTCGGTAATAGACGCCCTACCAACAACCTTCCCATTCATTAATACACCATCGACGTCCGTGAGAATTACCGCTAGGTCGGGCCTTAATGAGTATGAAAGAACCTCAAGTGCTTGATCTCCATCAACATTCAACGGACCGCCTGTCTTGTTGTCCATTGCTATTGGGGCTATCACCGGCGTAAAACCATCATTTAGCAACTTCACTATGAAATCGCTGTTCGAGCTCTCTATCTTACCTGTATAGCCACCATCCACAATCCTCTCCCTACCCCTCTCATCTATTATTACCATAGTTTCCCTCCTCCTCGCCCTCAGTAATCCACCATCAACACCCGATAACCCAATTGCGTTAACACCAACACCCTGCAACCTACTAACTAGGTCCTTGTTTAGGAACATCATGCCCATAATGTAAACCCTAAGGGTCTCGAGATCAGTATACCTACTGGTAACGCCGCTGGGGCTTGTCACGAACCTTGGCCTGAGCCCCATTTTCTCCATCAACTCGTTCACGAAGTAACCACCGCCGTGCACAATCACTAACTTATGACCATTGCCCAATAACCTAGGGACCTCCTTGACGAGATTGTCCACGCCCTTTCGAATTACGGAACCACCGACCTTGATTAGGATTAGCATCTGGTAACTACGCGGTAGGTAATAATTATAAGGATTACCGTGACGACGATTATTTTGAATAAATATATTAATTTGAATTTATAGGGACCTCCCGTATTCACTTACCGCCTCGGCAATCCTCCTAATACCCTCGACGATCCTATCGATACTCTCGACCACAAAGGATATCCTAATCGCTGACCTATAGATATCGCTGAAGTACGTGCCAGGTATCACAGTCACACCAAACTTCTCAAGGAGAAGCTCGGCAAGCCTCTCCGAGTCCTTTATGTAGCCTGATAGGTCTGCGAATACGAACATTGAACCCCTTGGAACAATAAAGCGTGCCTCGGGTAGGTACTCCCTAAGGGCTTTGACCGCGGCATCCCTTCTAGACCTATACTCCTCAACTATGTATTTCAAATGCCTAAACCTGACCTCAGACCTCAGGTACATGGTTACGAACCTCTGGGCAATGACTGGTGGACAATAGGTCATCTCCTCAGCCGCTAACTTAAGCTTGGGCACTGCATCACTGGGTCCATAAATGAAACCGAGTCTCCATCCTGGAATGCCTGGATCCTTAGAGAATGTGTTTATTGATATTACGTGATCCGGGGCGTATCTGTAGATGTATGTGTGCTCTCCCTCATAAATAAGCGTTCTATATGCCTCATCAGACACAATCCAGAAATCCTCATCCTTTGCCAGATCTGCTATTGCCTTTGCCGTATCCCTATCAATCACACTACCCGTAGGGTTGTCCGGAGAAACTATTACCAGGGCCTTCGTCTTATTTGTTATTAATTCCTTCAGTTTCTCAACATCAACCCTGAAGCCCTCGTTTAAGCTCAAGCCGAGCCTCTTAATCCTACCACCGAAGTACTCGATTATTGGCTTATAACCAAAGTATGTTGGATCAAGGAGTATAACCTCATCGCCTGGATTTAGGATTGTCATGAAAGTCGCGAACATACCCTCCTGACCGCCAGCCGTTATAACTATATTGTCGGGGCTAACATCGATACCACCAAGCCTCCTCAAATCCTCAGATACCGCCTCCCTAAGCTCCATAATGCCCTGGCTTGGACAGTTTCAGTTTTTATGATTATTCGTAGTGTTTATTACCGTTGGTGATTAGGCCCCGTAGGGCTATTAGGTATGCTGATGTTGTATGCCTATCCAATCCGTATTTTCTCATTAACTCGTCGTGCTCCTCTGAGTTTGTTGTCCCCCTTGGGTTCACATATTTAATCTCTATGCTGTACAATGGTGCCTTCAATGCTATTCTCTCAATGATTGTGCTTCTGAAGATTGTGACCTTGTGGTTGTAGTTCTCATGTTTCCTATCGCCATTCCTAACCCACATTAACTTTAGCCTACCGAGAACCTCGGGGTTCTCTAGGAACAGTGTCTTAACGCCGTGGTTGTAAGCGTAATCAAGCATCTCGTGAATCCTCATGCCGATGATACTCCATGCACTGTGCCTACTGAAGCCCTTCCTCGAGGTCTCGCTGAACCAGAACGTCTTATAATCCCTCAAGCCACCCTCCTCATCAATAATCGCCAGGTTAATCCTATCGGTGTTAACGTCAACGCCACCAAATAGTCTACCATTGTTTCGCCTATGCCTAGCCATGTGCTCATAGTAAATGTCCAACGGTACCGTCATATGAACCTCACCGCGAACCCACAGTTGATTACCCCTAACACCGTAGTCCCTAACCACAACCCTACCCATGTACCTCACACGCCCAGCGAGGACTGCATCGAGCAACCCCTTGTAATTCCTCGGTATTGTGGGTCTAACCACGACCCTACCAGTTGCTCCATTATATCTAATTGTTGTTATATGGAACTCATGGTTGGGCTTCAGGGTAATGTTCCTACTCGGGTACTCCAACGAGCTTTGTTGGAACATAAGCCAGTCGGACAACTCAATGCTCCTGAAATCAACATCTAACGCTCTACATGATTCGTAAATACCCATCACGAGAGTTATAACGCCATCAGCATACCTCTCATTTGGGATAACACCATAAGCAACCTTCCTAAACATACTCACCCAACCAATCTTATTACCAGGCAAGACCTGCATTTGCTTGGTTATACCCAACACCCTATGAGCAGCTACTTTAAACAACCACGCCGTTGAAAACAACTCCCCAGCCACACCACCACCGGCATTAAATGGCAACTTAAGAGTTATGTAACTCACAAGGAGATATCTCCAGTTAAATTTATAAACCCAACCCCAACACCCTCACCGGTTACCCTGGGCTCCCAAGACCCGTAGGGCGAGGAACCCCCGGCGACGGGCGGGGAGCCGCTGCGGTGAGCGGGCCCAGGGAGACCGTCGAGAAGCAGCCGGTGGAAAGCCACCGACTGCGGAGAGACGGTATAGCCATACAGATCCGTCCCCTTATTCTCAATGAGTTGGTTGGCGAGCATGGACCTAATCTCGATGGGCGGTGGTATCCCGGGTTGCCCAGCGGATAGGTTTATCACATCCCTATTCTCACGCTTTAACCTCTCCCTGATCGCATCTATCTTCCTGGTGGGTGACTCCCTCAGGAAGGTTATTGTTTGCGAGAACCCGCGCATTGTCTCCCCTATTTTACTCAAGTATATATACTTTATTTATTCATAACCGTGGCATAGGTTCTTTAAGGGCAAAGCTTATAAAATATTTATAATAACCCCGCCCGAATGATTCGGCTTGAGGAGACGCTATCTCGTGCTTCAGGATGGGAGCGTATACCGTGGTTACGCCTTTGGTGCCAATGCTAATGCGGTTGGTGAGGTCGTATTCACAACAGCTAACGTTGGCTATCCAGAGTCATTGACCGACCCATCATATAAGGGTCAGATTCTCGTTTTCACAAGCCCCCTAATTGGTAATTACGGTGTTTCACAGGATCAGTGGGAGAGTGATTCAATACAGGTTAGTGGTGTTGTGGTCTTTGACGCCACATCGCCGAGCCATTACACTTCAGTCATGAGCCTTGACGAGTGGTTGAGGAGGGAGGGTGTACCTGGCGTGTTTAGGGTTGACACTAGGGCGTTGACTGTTAAGTTGAGGGAGGTTGGTGTCATGATGGGGGCTATAGTTGATGATGTGAATGAGGGACTTAGGCTTGTTGGGGATGCGCCGCGTTATGATGAGATTGATTTCACGAGGCTCGTATCGCCTAAGGATATCGTTAGTTATGGGGATGATGATGAACCATGCATTGGAATTATTGATTGTGGGGTCAAGCTTGGTATAGTAAGGAGCTTATTGGCTAGGGGTTTCAGGGTAGTTAGGTACCCATGCAGTATGTGGTCTAAGGCAGTGAGTAATTGTGATGGTGTCCTACTCAGTAATGGGCCTGGCAACCCTAACCTACTTAATTTCCTTGTGGATGCTGTGGTTGATATTATTAGGGATAGAAAACCAACCCTAGGCATATGCCTAGGACACCAGGTAATAGCCCTAGGCATTGGGGCTAGGTTGTACAAAATGAAGTATGGACACAGGGCAATAAACAAGCCAGTCCTCGACCTACTTAGGAATAGGGTTTACATAACGACCCACAACCATGGATATGCCGTAGACCCACAATCAATCAAAGGCACCGGGTTTAAGGTGTGGGCCGTGCAACCCGATGACAAAACCGTGGAAGGGTTAATACATGAGGAACTACCAATAATAACGACACAATTCCACCCAGAGGCGAGACCTGGTCCCCAAGACACAAACTGGGTCTTTGATGAGTTTGCAAGGTTGGTGATGAGGTATGGACGCTAGGAAGGTATTAATTATAGGCAGTGGGCCAATAAAGGTTGCCGAGGCTGCCGAGTTCGATTACTCGGGGATCCAGGCGTTGAAGGCGTATAAGGAGGAGGGATTAACCACGGTACTCGTTAATCCAAACATAGCCACGGTACAGACAACAAAGGTTTTTGCTGATAAGGTTTACCTGGTGCCAATAAGGACCGAGTACCTGGCTAAGGTTATTGAGAGGGAGAGGCCCGACGCCATAGCGTGTGGCTTTGGTGGGCAAACTGCACTGTCCGCATGCATTAATCTAAACGATTCTGGGGTACTTAGGAAGTACGGTGTTAAGGTCCTGGGTACACCAATAGAGGGCATAAGGTCTGCATTGAGTAGGGAGTTGTTTAAGGAGTTGATGGGTAGGTATGGTATACCCACACTACCCTCAATAACAACGTACTCATTGAACGAGGCCATGGATTCAGCGAGGAAGCTGGGATACCCAGTACTGGCTAGGGTATCCTTTAACCTAGGTGGTGCGGGTGCCTTTGTGGCGAATAACGAGGCAGAGTTAGTTAGCAAGTATCATAAGGCCCTCGCCCAGAGCGAGATCAAGGAGGTTCTGGTTGAGAAGTACATTGGTGGTTGGAAGGAAATAGAGTTTGAGGTTATGAGGGATTCCTACGGTAATTCTGTGGCTGTGGTGTGTATGGAGAACATAGATCCAATGGGTGTGCATACGGGCGACTCTGTCGTGGTGGCACCCTGCCTAACACTAACCAATGAGGAGTACCAGAGGGCTAGGCTGTTGTCTATCGGCGTCGCCAATGCCATAAACCTGGTTGGTGAGTGCAACGTGCAGGTTGCAATAAATCCAAGGGGGCCTGACATGTACGTCATAGAGACCAACCCTAGGATGAGCAGGTCAAGCGCGCTGGCTAGTAAGGCCTCGGGCTATCCACTGGCCTACATGGCCGCTAAATTAACCCTGGGTTATAGGTTGGATGAGTTGATCAATAGAGTTACGAACAGGACCGTGGCCGCCTTCGAACCGAGTCTCGACTACATAGTGGTTAAGATACCCAGGTGGGAGAGTGATAGGTTCGAGGTTGATGAATCCCTGGGTCCCGAGATGATGAGTATTGGTGAGGTAATGGGTATAGGGAGAACGCTTGAGGAGGCTTGGCAGAAAGCCGTTAGGATACTGGACATTGGGGAACCGGGCCTGGTTGGTGGTCACATATACAACGAGGCAACTGTTGAGGAGGCGAAGGATAAGGTCATGAGGAGGAAAACCTATTGGTTCCTATACGCAGCCGTGCTACTGAGGGAGGGTTACTCCGTCGACGAGATAAATAGGTGGACAGGTGTCGATAAGTTCTTCCTAAACGCGATCAAGAGGGTTGTGGATGCCTACGAGGGATTGAGGAAGGGCCTAATAACGTTGAATGAGGATGTTGTTGAGGAGTTGTACGTACTAGGCTTCAGCGAGGAGCAGATACGCCGTGCACTAGGCGGTGAGGCACCGAGTAGGTTGCCTGTGGTTAAGCAGATAGACACATTGGCTGGTGAGTGGCCGGCCAGTACGAACTACCTATACCTAACCCACGGTGGTGAGGTTGATGACTACACAGGGCCTGGTGTGGATGCCATAGTGGTCGGGGCTGGCGTCTTTAGGATCGGAGTTTCCGTGGAGTTTGACTGGGCTGTGGTTAACACAGTCCTCGCCCTAAGGAGGCTTGGGTATAGGGTGGGTATTGTTAATTACAACCCGGAGACCGTGAGCACCGACTGGGACTTCGCAAATAAGCTATTCTTTGAGGAGCTAACGCCGGAGACCCTGAGGAACATATTGATTAAGGAGAGGCCAAAGGTAGTCATCCTCTGGGCGGGTGGACAGATTGGGCAGAGGCTCTATGGTAAGGCTAGGTCCTGGCTATCCAATGGCGAGATACTCGGGACATCGCCAGAAAGTATTGACCTAGCCGAGGATAGGGTGAAGTTCTCAAAGTTACTCGAGGGATTGGGGATTGATCAACCACCCTGGACCTTCGCAAGGTCCTTGGAGGAGTTGATAGGCATTGTGGAGAGGTGGCTGGACTACCCGGTGATGATTAGGCCGAGCTACGTGCTTGGAGGCACGTACATGGGGCTTGCGAGGAACAGGGATGAGCTGGTCAAGTACGTGAGCAGGGCCACCAGAATAAGCCCAGAACACCCAGTGGTTGTCTCCAAGTTCATAGGCAATGGCATTGAGGCGGAGGTTGACGGCGTTAGTGACGGAAAGTCCGTCGTAGCAGTCCCCGTTGAGCACATCGAACCACCTGGCGTACACTCGGGAGATAGCACGATGGTCATATCACCCAGGGGCCTCGACTATAGGCTGAATGATGGCTGGAGGGTCAGGATGGCGGAGGCTTCATTCAAGATAGCAATTGCATTGAGTATCAGGGGTCCGTTCAACATACAGTTCATAGTTGGTGACAAACTATACGTGATAGAGGCGAACGTGAGGGCGAGCAGGTCCATGCCATTCACGAGCAAGGCAATCGGCATAAACCTGATGGACCTATCAGTCAAGGCAGCAATGAGCGGTTTAGGCATGGATAGGGAATACCTGGTACTAAGACCGAGGCGCTGGTGGGTTAAGGCAAGCCAATTCTCCTGGAGCAGGATCAGGGGCGCATACCCAAGGTTAGGCCCGGTCATGTACAGCACAGGCGAGGTTGCATCAAGTGGGCACACACTCCAGGAAGCCCTACTCAAGGCCTGGCTATCCACAACCCCATCAAGGATCCCAAGAAACAACGCACTAGTCTACACATACGACGAGTACCTGAAGGAACAAATCGACGAGATAACAAACCAACTAGACGGGTGGATCAAGGTAATAACAGACACAACAACAGTCAAGGAAGACATAAAGGCGGGACGCATAGACATCGTAATCACGGGGGGAGACACAAGGGATAAGGACTACGAAATACGCAGACTAGCCGCAGACACGGCAACGCCATTAATCCTACACCCAAAACTAGGCCTCGAACTATCACGAGCATTCAGGTGGCTATGGACAGGCAACGAACCAGACATCGAGGAACTACAAGAAGCACAACACACCCCAAGCCCTACTTCCAAAAACTAACCAACCCAAACAAGTTATGAGTCTACGAGACGAATTTCGTGCCATGGCAAAATTTTGCCACGAAACGAATAGTGAAGCAATGTTGAAAATAAGCACTACTTAATTAATAATTTGTTATTCACGGCCTCTCATTGAGTGGTACGTACTTAAGGCCTATGGGTCCTATGTACTTCTCGGTGGGCCTGATTAATCGGCCATTCATTTGCCAGTATTCAAGCACATGTGCTATCCAACCGACGATCCTTGCTATTGCGAAGTTTGCGGGATTATATTCAGGTGGAAATCCTAGGGTGTAGAATATCAGTGATGCGTATAGGTCTGTGTTTGCGTAAACTCCCTTACTGCTTAGGTGCTTCTCCACGGCCTTCTCCAGGGCTAATGCTGTTTCGTATAGCCTCTGGTACTCGCCACCCTTCTCCCTCGCCAACTCCCCAGCGATCGTTCTCAGGTAGTTAACCCTGGGATCCGTGTACTTCTTGTAAAGCCTGTGCCCGAAACCTATTATCTTCTCGCCCCTCCTCACCTTGCTGATTACGTAGCCCTCAGCCTTGGCGGGATCACCAACCTCCACGATCGTCTTTAAAGCCTCGAAACTTGCACCGCCATGTAGTGGGCCCTTTAGGCTCGATAGGGCTGCCACAATCGCCGAGTATATGTCGGACCATGTGGAGGCCACGGTTATGGCTGTGAAGGCTGAGTTATTCATGCTGTGCTCCATGTACGTTATCAACATTGTCTCCAGGGCCCTCCTCTCTACGTCACTCGGCTCCCTCCCGAAGAACATGTAGAAGTAATTGGCCGCGTGATCGAGGTCACTACGTGGCCTGGATACCTCATTGCCTGTGCTGAGTCTGTGGTACGTGGCCACTATCGTTGGCGCCCTGGCTATTAGGGCTAGGGCCTTCTCGTAGTCGTGCGAGCCCCTGCTAGATGCTTCCCTGTCCAGCGTGCCTAGGTAGTCTATTGAGAGCCTGAGCACATCTATTGGCCTCAAACCTCTAGGTAACGACCTGAGGAGGGTGAGCAACTCGCTGGGTAGCTCCCTATTCCTCGCTAACTCAGCCTTTATGGCATTTAGCTCCTCCCTATTGGGTAGCTTACCGTGTAGTAGTAGGTACGTCACCTCCTCAAAGCCCGCCATGTTGGCAAGCTCGGTTAGGTCGTAGCCCCTATAGTAGATCCTGCCGTTGTCGAGGTCGATGAAGCATATGCCGCTTTCTTTAACCTGTATGCCCTCAAGACCCCATGCAACCGTGGACGTGCCCATTCTCGATTAAGATTTAGAATAAAATATAAAATTTGTTCATTATTAATCATAATAATTTTAATACGCTGAGTAATTTATTCCTATTATCTAATACCCAATTGCTCAATTGCTCAATGCTGTGCAACCTCCTTGCTGCCTCCTCCCTAACCTGGTTTGGGTTTGGTGAGCCTTCATTCAGTTTCTCATTGATTACCTGGGTAGGGTTTAGGGATACCTTATCGAGCTCATTATTCCTCACCGCCCTGGCAACCTCATTATAAACCTCCCTAAACGGTCTATGTTCACTGATCGATACAAACTCTGCATACTCAGCCGTGGTTACGGGATACTTGGCAAGGTCCTCCCTAACCCTCTCGGCGTTAGCCCTCAACCCCGCTACGAAGTCCCTCAGTATAGAGATCCCCTCAATGGCTATCCTCATCACAACCCAGGCATGCCTCGTCTCCTCCTGCAGGTCAAGTTGGTATCCAAACTCCACGGGCCTCTCTATGGAGAGCATAGCCACTAAATGCCCCACAGCCTCCCCAATCCTAGCCCTAAACACCTCGAGAGTCGCCGGGTTACGCTTATGAGGCATTATACTACTCGTGGCTAGGTGGCTTGGGTCAGCCGTTACGTAGTTGAGCTGGGGCATTAACCACATCTCGATGTTGTTCAAGAACCTACCAACCTCGATTAGGTAGGAAACGATCAAGGCTATTACCTGGACCATGAAGAACCTGGAGCCCGTGGCATAGATACTGTTATTAACGACACCCCCAAACCCAAGCTCACCAGCCTCCCTAGACCTATCAATCCTCGCCAAAACACCAGCCAGCGGGCCGGTACCCAACGGCGACCTATCAACTATCGCGTAGGAACTAATAAGTAGGCTAAGCAGATCGCTCGTTAACTCATCCAGCGCCAGCAGGTAATGACCCAACGTGGTGACCTGGGCAGGCTGCCTATGGGTGGACCCAATTATGAGTTGGTCCGCCGCATCCCCAGCCTTGGTGAGCAGGGTCTTCCTGAGCTCAATAAGCTCACTGATTAGGTCGAGCATGTACTCCCTAAGCCTAAGCCTAATCGCGGTGGCCACGTGGTCATTCCTGGACCTACCAAGCCCAACCCAACCACCGACCTGCCCAACCCTCCTAATCAACTCAGCCTCCACGAACTCATGAACATCCTCAAAACCCTCACCAGGCCTATAACCATCGCGGTAAATACCCCTCAACGCCTCCCTAACCCTGCCCGCCTCATCACCACTCAGTACACCCTGCCTCTCGAGCTCATTAACATGAACAATCAACGCCGCAATCACGTACTTGAATATCTCAGCATCATCAACTATCGAAGATGTGTAGTTAACCTTAACCAAGTCCCCAGACCCGAGCAACTCCCTACGATACATAGACTATGTATAACTACATTAGGGGGTAATATGCTCTACCCTAAAGGTCATGGTTAATATAAAGCCTTATTTCTATTTCACTTCTAATGTAGCGTTTACTTTTTAAAGTAAATAACTATAATGCCCTCACATATGCCTAGTGCTGATGAGTCGCCGCTAAGAACGTTTAATGCGGATTTACTACCGAATGGCTTATTTGGCGACGTTAAAATTTTCCTATTTAATGATAGGGTAATTATTGATTATGGTTCTGAGAAGCGCACATACTACATTAGGGACTTGAGTAACGTTAAGTTGGTTGAGGGTTTTGGTATTAATTGGATTGTTGCGAAGTATCACGGCGTGGAGACCACGTTAGTTAGCTTCACTAATAGGTATAAGGAAGATATGGAGAAGTTAATTGGTATTTTAACAACACTAATGAATGTACCCAACGTCGATGCCAATAGCAACAATAATCTAATAAATAACGACAACAACATTGAGAAGAGTAAGTTTAAGACCGTTTCGTGGTTACTTAGCATAATTAAGCCATATAGGTTTAGGATAGCCTTTGGCGTAGCCCTCACGCTGACTGTGACAGGAATTGCCCTGGTTCCTCCTTATTTACTTAAGCTCATCATTAATGACGTACTCCTCGTAAAAGGCTCTAGGGATGTTACCCTCTTTAATGCAATAATCATGGCACTGGCGGGAGTTTACGCCTCATCCGTTATATTGTCGATGGGGCAGAACTACGTGCTTAATTACCTTGGTCAAAGGCTTAGTAATGAAATTAGGGTTCGGATTTACGAGTTTATTTTTGATCAATCACTTAGATTCATAGATAGGTTTCAGTCTGGTAGGATATTATCTAGGATAACGACCGATGTTGGTAACATGCAATGGTTCCTCATTTGGGGAATACCCACAGTAATTGCCAATGTGGCCATGCTCGTAGGAGCTGGCGTTATTATGTTCGGTATGGATCCAAAGCTTGGATTCTACGCGCTACTACCCATACCAGTGATAATAGTTGGTACGCTCATGTATAGGAGGATCTCTAGGTACATATACCATAGGGCTTGGCGTAGGTCGGCTGATATAATGTCGTTATTAACGGATACGATACCGGCTTGGGAGGTCGTTAAGGCGTACGCCAACGATAAGTATGAGGAGGATAAACTGAGGAACTTGATGGATGAGTACTTTAATGCGCAAATTAGTATTGTGAAGACCAACTTATCATGGTTCCCAATACTTGGTTTCGTGATTTCCCTAACCACGTTAATAATCTGGTTCATAGGTGGGTACCAGGTAATGAGCGGCGTCATGCCGCTGGGCACGTTGGTTGCTTTCATATCCTATGCAGGCATGTTTTATCAACCTGTACAAAACCTAATGAACGTGATTCCATTCATGCAGCAATCCTTCACGTCGGCCGAGAGGGTTCTTGAAATTATGAATAACAAACCGGACATTGTCCAGGATAGTAATCCCATTAGGCATATTATAAAGGGCTATGTGAAATTCGAGAACGTCACTTTCGGCTATGATCCATTAAACCCAGTTGTTAAAAACATAGACTTTGAGGTAAAACCTGGCGAGGTAGTGGCGATAGTTGGTAGGTCGGGGAGCGGTAAATCAACATTGATGAAATTACTCCTAAGGTTTTATGACCCAAACAGGGGGAGGATACTTATTGATGGCATTGACCTAAGGAAGCTAGATCTCGACTTTTACAGGTCCCAAATAGGCTATGTCTCGGCAGATCCCGTGATATTCTATGGTACGGTTGCTGACAACATTAGGTATGGTAAGCTCAATGCAAAGTCTGAGGAGATAATAGCCGCTGCCTTAGCTAGTGGTGCTCATGATTTCATAATGGCATTACCGCTTGCCTACGACACGCACATTGGTGAGAGAGGTAGTAGGGTTTCTACAGGACAGAGGCAATTGATAGCACTTGCTAGGGCACTGATTAGGGAGCCGAGGTTATTAATCCTGGATGAGGCGACATTATCAATAGACAGTATCTCTGAAGCCCATGTTTGGGATAGCATTAGGAATGCGGCTAGGGGTGTTACAACGATAATAATAACCCATAGATTAACATCGCTTCAATGGGTGGACAGGATTATTGTCCTGGAGAGAGGTAGGATAATCGAGGTTGGCAATCATGAGGAATTGATGGAAAAGAGGGGTAGGTATTACGAGATGTACATGAACCAGGTTAAAATGGGCACCGGAGAGGTGGTTATAGGTGACGCTCAAGAGATTTCTAAGTGAGTTAAACATAGTAAATGAAGAGGATGTAAGAATCGTGAAGTATAACGAGAAGAAAGGGCTTGTAACCTGCCAGGTTGGCTCGGTAATCTATGAGGACTTGGCGATCAGAAGACCGTTTCCAATAACAAACCCAAACTTCCTGCTCTTCATAAGGAATAGCAATGGTAAGATAGCCTTCGTAGTGAGGGATATGACTAAGTTAAGGAAAGATGTTAAAGAGATTATCGAGAGATTGCTGAATATGTTCTACTTTATGCCTATAATAAGGCGTATATACTCGATTAATACGAGCGGTGATGAATTCGTCTGGGATGTGGATACGGATAGGGGTAGGACAACGATAAAGACGAGGGGTAGGAGCAGTGTTATTAGTATTGGGCAACGTGTAGTCATAGTTGATGTTAATGATATAATATACCAAATATTGGATGTAAATAAGCTTGATAAGCGAAGTAGAAGGTTAATAGAAAACCTACTATGACCTAGGCTAAATAGCATTCCCAACCCAGAAATTATGCGCGTTAACACTTAAAATTCCCGTTGATTGAACCGCATTAATGCTCAATATTGACTATAGAGATCTTAACACTATAAGGGCAAAACTAGCCCTTTTGGCCGCCGCATCAATTGTGGATTACCAGGAATTAAACAGTAGGAGTGTTAATGAGTGCTATGAGGCGGAGGTCAGTGTTAGTCCTGGCTTTGACTCGTGGATTTTCATCGACTTTGATGGTGATGCAACTCTTGAGATCGATGGTGACGTATATGCGGCATATACGGGCAATAGAGTATTTAGGGTCAACCCAGGCATACATAGGGTAAGGTTTTGCCTATCGAATGTTGGCTACTCCGGTGGTAGGTTCATTAATTTCAAATCAATGTACCTAATACAGCATGCACCTAAGACCCTAAATTTCGTGATAAAGGCCCTGGTGGTCTCTGAAGTTGCTGAGGCCTACGACGACATCAGGAACGCACTAATCATGGCGCTCAATAAGGCGTTGGATAGTATAATGGTTACCACCGTGTCAGGTAAACAGATAAGCATGTTCATGAGGCATTTCTCGCAGTACATAAGGCCAATACCTGACTTCCTGGGTAGCATCTACGCTTACTATACCGAGGAGGAGCTTAACGCGTTGCCTAAGCCCGATTTCAAGAGGCTTGAGGAGGAGTCAGAAAGGGCTTTGGAAATTCTCGATAATGAACTAAGGGAGCTTGGTAAATTAATTGGTAAGAGGGGTATCCTATATACGACAGGGTACTCCCACCTTGACCTTGCATGGCTCTGGTCTGTCGATGTCACAAGGCAAAAGATAAGGAGGACTGTTGGTGATATGATAGCTATCCACAGGAGGTATCCAGAGGCTAAGTTCGTGTGGTCAAATGCAGCATTCCTGAAATGGCTTGAAGATGATGATTCCAGGTTATTTGAGGAGTTTAGGAGGGCCGTCAATGAGGGTTGGATAGTGTTGGTTGGTGGTATGTGGGTTGAGAGCGATACTAACTTACCGGGTGGTGAGTCCCTGGTCAGGCAGTTCCTCTATGGGCAGAAGTACTTACAGAGCCGCTTTGGTAGATTAGCCATAATTGGCTGGTTACCTGATACCTTCGGCTTTCCAGCATCACTACCACAGATACTCAAGAAAGCCGGTATCAAGGCATTCCTTGAGGCTAAGCTTTCCTGGAGTACGATAAATAAGTTCCCATACTCCATATTCCTATGGGAGGGCATAGATGGGACTAGGATATTGACTATAAATCCACGCCAATTTTGGGGTGAGTTCCACCCAAACGATATTAAGGGGGCGATGCAACATCACTCATTACCCAATATACCGGCCTATCAACCCTTCGGTAGGACGGATGGCGGTGGTAGCACAACATGGATAAGCATGGAGAGGTATCGCGTATTCCAGGAGGTGTTTGGCATACCTACCATCATCATCGCAAGTCCTGAGGATTACGTGAAGGCCATAGAGAAAAGGGCTTCTGAATTACCCTTGTGGCGTGGTGAGCTCTACCTAGAGACCCACAGGGGTGTCTATAGTAATGGCACGGCAATAAAGAAATTGGTTAGGGAACTGGAGACAGACTTGAGGGAGTTGGAGTTCTGGAGCGCCCTTCTTGGCCTTAGGGAGAATTATGAGGAGCTTTGGTACCCACTCCTCGAGGCTGAGTACCATGACCCAATGGGTGCAACAAACACGAAACAGGCTTTTGATGATATAATGGGTAGACTCATTAAGACTAAGAATGAGGTTAAGAACAGAATCGACAATGTGCTTGCCAGGGCCGTGGATAGGGATGATCAGTGGATCACCGTGTTTAATTCATTACCCTGGTCCAGGGAAGGCATTATCAAACTCAACAAACCACTTAAAGGATTACCAGCGCAGTGGGTTGAGGATGGGTACCTAGTCCTTGTTAAGGTCCCTGCATCGGGTGCCGTAAGTTACGAGTTTGGTGAGGGTATCGCTGATGGTGATGTGGTGATTGGCAATAACTACATCGAAAACTCCCTAATTAGGGTTGAGTTCACGGACTCCCTGAGAATCTACGATAAGCAGCACGGTAGGTGGGCGGTTAGGAATAGTCGATTAATTGTTTGTGAGGATATTGCAATACCCTGGAGTGGTTGGAATCTCGAGGGTTGGTATAGGCGCAATTGTAAGGTCCTTACACCATCTAACGTTGAGATGGTCGAGAGGGGACCACTGAGGGGGTCCTTCAGGGTTAAGTACCTCTTCAATAACTCGGAGATCGATGAGTGGGTCTCTATTGAGACTAATAGTAGGCTTGTGAACGTTAGGATTACCGCCAATTGGCGTGAAAGGCTGGTTGTGGTTAGGTACGAATTTGAGGTAGGTGTAAGGGGTGATTATGCTGTTTATGAGATACCGTATGGCGTAATTAAGAGACCAAACAATCCCAGTAATTCCTGGGAGCTGGCTAAGTTCGAGGTGCCGGCATGGAGGTGGGGCGAGCTTGGTGATGAGGATTATGGCGTTGCGATAATAAATAAAGGGACCCAGGGATATAGCGCTATGAGCAATACCATTGGGTTAACCCTATGGAGGAGCCCCATGTTCCCAAATCCATTTTTAGATCTTGGTAATATATCCGTGGAGTTTGCCATATACCCACATGGTGGTGATTGGACTAAGGCGGAAACACCTAGGATTGCCCAATCATATAACACACCACTTAGGACTGCACTAGGAAAATCGAGTATTAGTGGTAAAAGCCTGCTCACAATGAGGGGTGGTGCATTGCTCGAGAGCGTTAAGGTTGGTGAGGATGGTAAATCACTGGTGATGAGACTATGGGAAATCTACGGTAGGGAAACCACGGTTGAACTCGAGGTTACCGGCAACTTCACCAGTGCTGAGGAGGCAGATTTACTCGAAAGATCATGCGGTAAACTGGACATGCGCAGTATATCCCTTAAACCCTTCGAGATCAAGACCGTTATACTACGTGATTGGAGACCGTGAGATAGCCTTAAATGTAACTCCCACGATACCCTTAAAAATGCGTGGAGTTAGGGTTCCACTATATAAGGTTGATAATGTTTGGATTGATGCCTACTTCATAAAATACGTCGAGTTCAAGTACAATAGGGTACTAATGATTAGGGACAAGGCAGACCCCATAGACCCACAATTAAAGCCTGTAAGTACCGATGAGTTAACATCGCTGATAATGGATGGGTACTATGATCTACAGGACCTAATGAGAGGTGTGGCAGATAGGATAGAGACTAAAAGGAGTATAAGGGTGCTTGAGGTCTTGGCATTGCCCGCCTATAACCCATCCCTATACCTTGCCCGTAGGGAGAATGAGGCTGTGATACTGCCCCTACTCAGAATGCTTAATAAATTGTATGAGGAGCTCATTAATAAAATAAGGTCTAAGGGTTACTCCGGCATAGGCTCTATAGAGATTTCTTTAAGGAATAACAAGATCCTCGTTAATGGCAAGATCGATAGAACTTACACGAATTTTTATGAGAATGATAATGGATTTAGGAGTAAGCTCGATGAGATATTAAACGCAATGCTATGATTAAGGCGATCACCACTAACACCGCAATGAGCAGTATTGAATAGTAGCCCATGAATGGTCTTGTATAAACCACGGAGCAGTTAACGGTGGGCACGTCCTCGATAGATAGCGAGACCACACCTGCGGCATTCGTGTTACCCTCAGCAACCTTTGTGCCGCACACAAGTCTAGCAGAGACGCCAGGAGCTGGTAATCCCAGGTAATCTCTAACCACTATGGTTGAGTTCGCGTTGTAAACCACGGTTATGTTCATGGGCTTATTAACAAGCACCTTACTAATCACTGGGTATGCCATGTACATGCTCGTTTTGATTTGCGGTCCGCTCACCGTTATTACCGTGTCAGCATTAATCCACTCACCCGGTATATATACACCAGCTGGTGTTACGAAGTTAACACGGTATGAAACACCCGTATAATTGATAAATATTATGTTTGGACCATTGACTGTTATGTTAATGGATCTGGACACTTGGGTCTTACCGTTTAAATAGATCGTGTATGGTACGAAGAACTCAACCGTAGAATTCGAGGTAACCAGAGGCGGCATGTATGTGAAGGTTGACCCACCTCTAATCCACTCTGTCGTAACGCCCGTCGGTAGCACTATAGTTACGTTATAGTAGGGTATACAATCCACGTACACCGTGGACGGACCCATTAACACATAGCCACCCGTCACGTTTAGCCATGGTATGAATAGGTAATCCCCAGTCACATTGAACGTAGGTTCACATGCCGTTGTCGAATTCATGATCCTTATTGAGTATGAGCCTATGGCTAACCCGCCCAGGTAGGTACCATTCACTATGCCTATGGGTATGTGATCTGGGTTTATCACCGTCACATTAACCTCCAATGGTAGTGACCAAAGCATGGTCAGGTTCTTCATAATTCCTGGTGTGAGTATGGCCGTGAAGTTCGATGATGAATCAATGGCCTGTGCTTCCTCGGCCGTGCCTGTACCTACGTTCCAGGCATCCTGAGGCACTATCCATGTTCCATTTACTAAATGTATTATCACATTAGTCATAATCTCACCGCTTAATAACTCTCCATAGACCTGACCAGGACTATAACCACCCGTCAACACAAACGCCAAATCCAACTGCAGCGTTACACCCGCACCATGCGGTGCCACTTCAAAGTATGCGTTCGATATAGTGGTGTATGGATAAAGTGTCATGTTGCTGTACCACACCGTTCCATTACCAATATTGTACCCAAAGCATACGGTAACAAATGTTGGCGTCACCTGGCATATCCTGGCTATATCAGCTGCCACAAACGGGTAATTGTTGATATACCCTAACACTGCCGGCTGTGCGTTACTTAACTTGTATGATTCAAATGTGAATGAGGCATTCAGGGCCGTATTATTGAAGGCCCCAGGTGGTCCTATCAATACCTCCCCTGGGTAGTGAATACCAATGACATTCTGCAACCAATAGTATTGATACTGACCATCAACCAGCTTAATCACTAGGTAGAAGTTTAGTTGCATATCTATAATGGCCTGGGACTGGGATACGGGATAAAAGCCCGCGTTCCATGTTGTGTAATTGAGCGGTTTTGTTACTATCATTGTGGCAACAACATAATCATACTTATACTCATAACCGACATAATCATTATTCACATAACCAACACCATAGACTCCTATACCCATTGGTGCAAAACCATTGGTGAAGATGGATGACATGCCAGAGACATCACTTAACAGCCAATCGTAATAATTCGATGAGTAGGATATCACCTTATATCCAATTGTTGGTGTTGCCAGCATGGGAAGTAACCACACAGTAACGTTCTTAATGCCTGGTGTAATCGATATGGTCTCCGTACTATTCTCAAAACCCTCCTTATCCACGAACATTGTGTATGTACCAGGTTCTAAATTCGTAAGTTGACACAGGCCTAATGCAGTCGTGACACAGCTTTCATTAAGTGATCTTATGTAAACAAAGGCATTGTTAATTGGATTGTTATTTAATGCATTCATAACCTTAATAATAAGGCTCCCTAGTATCTCCTGGGTACTCACATAGCTATATCCAGCAAAAACTAACGCCCAATTAGCATAGTATTCGCCAGTGTCTGACTCGACCATAACCCAATATTTACCTGGTGGCGGTGGTGTGAAATTATAACTGTCTAGGTTTACTGGAAAGCTGCAGTAACGCCCTGTCTCCTCATTCATTACGTATATAAATAGTTCGTTTAATTGCGGTACATAAATCACGGTGAAATTTATGACCTGACCTGGAGATGGTATTCCAATGCTGCAACCAATCCCACCAATATTAACAACTAAATTATCTGGCGGTTGAACCACATATAGGTTAAATTGATTTCCGGTACCGTAGAACGGATCCCACTGTACTGCCACGTAGGTGTTAGTTGAATATGGAAGTTCTAGGTTACCGCCTATTTCTGTAGATGAAGATGCAGTAAACAACGGTATTGAGTAATTACTATAAGTTACTCCACTACCATTTGCTGGAAATAGTATTATTGTAAAACCATCAGCGGCGGCAACGTGCATTATAGTATATAAGCCAAGCACTGAAACCCTAATTATGCTGTCATTATAGTAAATAAGCCATGCAACACCACCGTATGAATAAGGACCCGGATATATTAATTGTAGCGCATTTAACCCATTATAATAATCAGTAATGTATGATGGATAGTTAATATTACTCGAAAAGGTAAGGTGCGTTGTAACTAAACTCATCGTCGCATTAAGTAGTACACCATCTTGCTGTGCGCGTACAGACGCGCCTGTAACAATTAATGACGCGACTAAAAGTAGAAGGAGTAATATTTTAATTCCGTTATACATTTCATGAGCATTCATTATGCATCCTGAGAAATATAATTATTAAAAAACTTACTCTCCGGATTAACTTTAAAAAGGTGCGTTTTATAATAGATAAGTATAATGAGTGACTTACCGTTATTATTAGTTAAAGATTTATCCGTTGGATATAGAACAATTAAGGGTTTACAATATGCCGTTAGAGATGTTAACCTTAAGCTAAGTAAAGGCGAGAGCGTAGCCATAGTTGGTGAGAGCGGGTCTGGAAAGACCACATTGGTTAATACAGTTGTTGGTTATTTACCACAGAACGCGTTCGTTGAGGGCTCTATATACATGGAGGGAAGGACTATTAGGAGTGATAATAAGGTTGATAGTGATTTCGTAAGGAATAGGTGGAAGTATATAGCCCTTGTTCCTCAGGCTTCAATGAACATATTTAATCCTGTAATTACCATAGCCTCGCATTTTGTGGACACCGCGGAGACTTACGGTGTTGATAAAAGTGAGGCATTGTCCCGTGCACGTAAATTATTGAGTGTTGTTAAGCTTGATCCAGACAAGGTGTTACGCATGTATGCCCACCAATTAAGTGGTGGTATGAAGCAGAGGGTTGCCATAGCACTTGCGCTACTACTTAATCCCAAGGTGTTAATACTTGACGAACCAACATCAGCACTAGATGCTGTAACCCAAAGACAGATCCTTGACTTACTAAAGGAGTTGAGGAGGATTTATAGCATTTCCATGATAATAGTGACGCACGACATTACCGTCGCTAACTATTTAGCAGACACAATATATGTAATGTATGGAGGTAGATTCGTAGAGTATGGTAAGAGGTCTGAAATCATAACTAATCCAATGCATCCATACACCGTAAGTTTACTGGGTAGTGTACCGACCATTAGATCAAAGAACCCATTCAGCGAATTCACGCTGAAAAGGGGTGATGTCAGTTCCCGTGGTTGTCCCCTCTATTATCGCTGTCCCTTTGCCCAGAATGACTGTATCAACACAGTCAATGAGGTCGCCATCTCACAAACACACCACGTATTCTGCAACCACGTGAGTGAGGTTGAGGTGACTATGTATGGCAAGGATTATTGAGGCAAGAAAGCTGGTGGTTATTTACGATACACGTAAAGGACTATTTTCCAGAGGAAAAGTTGTTGCGCTTGATAATGTCGATTTTGATATCGATGAGGGCGATTCGATATCGATAGTTGGCGAAAGTGGTTCTGGAAAGACTACTTTAGGTAAGGTGCTGGCTGGCATTCAACCGCTCACAAAAGGATCTATACTCTTCTACGGTAAGGACATTAGGGAATTAGGTAAGGATGAGTACATCAAGTATAGGAGAAGTATCCAGTACATACCTCAAGACCCTTACTCATCATTCAACCCATTTAAATCCATAGAGTCCGCATTAATGAGCGTCGTAATGTACCATAAGATTGCAGATAAGAAAAATGCGTACTCGGTAATATCAGGCATGCTTAAGGACCTCCAACTAGATCCTGATGAGGTGCTTGATAAGTACCCACACCAATTAAGTGGTGGTCAATTGCAGAGAATCGCTCTTGTACGTGCACTGCTAATAAGGCCCAAGGTTTTAATTGCTGACGAGATAGTCAGCATGCTTGACGCATCCCTTAGGTTAGAACTAATAAATCTGTTGAGACAGGTACAGAGGGAGTATGGATTAAGCGTTATTTTTATTACACACGATATAGCACTGGCAAGATACTTCGCATCCAATGGAGAACTCGTTGTGATGCATAATGGTAAGATAGTCGAGAGAGGCTCGACCATGGAGGTCATAGAGAACCCTAGGGATGAGTATACGAAGTTATTACTAAGTTCACATTTAGAGCCTGAGTTTAGGTGAGAAGCATGACTGCATTCATGCATGAGGTATTATTTTACACATTAACAGCCTTACTCCTATTAACACTAATACCGTTGATAATCCTGCCAGCGAATAACCCAGCCAGAAGCCTTGATGTACTAGATCTAGTAATAGTGTTAGCATTTTGGCTATACATACTAATACGATTAGTTAGGGAACGCCGTGGTTAAACATCAAAACTCCCTCATACGCGGGTTAACCAACGCATCCGCGCCCAGGGCCATGAACATTAGACCAACTTCATAAATTATTATTGTTAATAATGGTATCATTAAGTTCCAGAACCCTAATGGACTGTATATCGCACCTCCAATACTCATTGCAAAATTAAGTACCACACCCCAGTTGGCGGTTGTTAGTGGTAAGAAGCCATACGCGTACAGACCTATTAATCCATATACGTAAAACATCATGTCCTGGAATAGATGAACGAGTATGTAGGGTAACATCGGGTATATCATCTCGTTAAGTAATATCGACCTTGTGCTGAAGCCAAGTATGCGGGCAGCCTCTATATAGCCTTGGTTCTTTAGGGAGTATGTGAACCCTCTGACCGACCTTGCTAGACCGGCCCATGAAAACATGCTTAGAATACCAGCTAAAATCAACGGATTGTTTGTGTGGATCATTGTGGCTAAGATCAGGATTATTGGGAAGGTCGGCAATGTAAGGATTATATCGAAAACAGCACCCAATGCCTTATCCATAATGCCACCAACATAACCGGCCAACAATCCTAATAACACACCAATGCTTATCGTGATTATTGAGGCCAATGCCGTCACCTCAAGTATAAACGGCGTTCCCCACACAATGTCCGATATTAGGGGTATGCCCTCATAATCGGTACCGAAAATGTAAAGTGGAAAGTCTTTAAGGCTTGGTGGCATGAATGCATTCGCGGGATTTGCGTACTTGCCCAGCGGCGGTGGTATCACCAGCAACCCCACGGTACCCATCAAAACGAACAAAAGGAATATTATCAAACCAGTTAGAAAGACCTTGTTTGATAATATTATCTTACGCCACTTATAAAGGCTCTTTCTACTTATTACTGTGGATGCCACGGCAGTCATGCAACCCTCACCCTTGGATCAAGAACTCCATAGAGTATGTCAGCTATTATGTTCCCAGCTATCGTGACAGCCACGATGACCATAAGCGTCCCAATGGCAAGGGGATAATCCCTACTACTTAATGCACCCGCGTACAGGCTACCAATACCATATAGCTCAAATGTACCTTCAATGAATGCGGCGGCGCCTAGTAATAAACCGAAGGAGTACATGAACCTTGTGAATGATGGTATTATCGCCAACCTACCTATGTAATTAGTCATTAAAGCCCTTGATTTAACACCCCTTAATCTGGCGTACATCACATAGTCCTCCCTAGATATTGCTACGGCTGCCGACCTGATGCTTAATATGTAACCTGGTATCATGGGTATTGCGAAGGATAGTATTGGTAATGTATAATGATAAAGCATGTTCGATATAAATACCCAGTTAAGTCCTATCTCGGAGGGTGGCACTGAGTAGGAGCCATTTATTGGGAATAGATGATCGTAAACTCCTAAGAATAATAATAAAATTATTGCCAATACGTAATTGGGCACAGCTTGTATTGCTGCACTCGTCACTGTTATTGTCTTATCAATCTTACCACCACTATACTTAGCCGTATAAAGCCCCATCACTATGCCGAGTGCGTATGATAACAATAATGAACTAACAACAAGGAAGACAGTCCAGGGTATCTCCTCAGCTATTAGATAAGCCACGGATTCATGGTAAATTAGAGATCTGCCTAAATCACCATGTACTAAATCCTTCATGTAAGACAAATACGCTTGAAATGGTGATTCCGTAACATTAACGAGAAATACCTGCCTAGCCTTTGCCTCACAGGTTAATAAACTATAGCCCTTAGCAAGGCAACTACCTATGTATACTTGGACGGGATTACCTGGTGCATACCTAAGCAATATATATGTAGCAGATATTACCAAAATAAGGCTGCCAATACCAATAGCAACCCTCTTAATAATCCATATTACTAAATCCTTTGCAGCCATTTTAAGTAACATAAATTATGGAATATTTATCTTTTTCCCTAAACATAACTTAAGTTCACTATTAATGACCCCATACTAAAAAGTAAACAATTAAGGCAAATAAAATAGAAAATAAAATACCATTAGGCATCTAGACATCATGAAATGTGAGAAAAACTTAAAAATAATAATGAATAAAATATAGATTTAATAATGCATGAAGATAATGAAGTAAAACATGTAAAATTAAGGTATAGCGAGTTATTAATAATCTCGATGGTGATTCTATTTACAATTTTATTAATAATTCTGTCGATACGTCCTGTGGCAGCCGTTACACCGCCTAGTCATATACCGAATGGTACTTGGCAGTGGGCACCAGAGGGTCCACCAACTCCTGGTGGTATTTATTGGAATCCTTGGTCACCAACAACGCAAATGCTCGGTACCTGGTGGAACTACTTACCACTGGCCGCCCTAGAGCATGCTTCCAATAGTACTGTAATGGTTCTCGCCTCAAGCGTTGAATGCTCTCCTAATCGCACCGAGATAATCGTTACTTTAAGACCAGATATTTATTGGTACGTGGGTAATAATACTAAGATTCCAGTTACGGCATGGGATGTCTGGACCACTTGGATAATAGGCGGATTCCTCTTTGGTTGGGAGTCGCCATACTTCAGTAACATAACTGTAGTTAACAACTATACCGTTGTATTCCAACTAAGTGGGCCGTATTGTGGTACAAATGAGGAGTGGAGGATACTAGGTTACCCAATACAAGCACCGTACTTCCAGTTTGGAGAGTATGCTGAGGAGGTTAACCAAATAGAGAGTGAATTGGCCGTAACTCCGCCAAGTAGTCCTGAATATAGTAAGTTGCAGGGTAATTTAAGCACATTAGCATCAGAGGTAGAGTCCCTTAATGTGACGCCTGCAGTGAACGGCTTCTATTATCCGTTAGTAAATACAATGACCGATACTAATATGGAGTGGCAAGCCAATCCATGGTTCTTGCAGGAATTCCCCAACTCATCACTTAGGTACTATCCGACAATGATTACATATTGGACCACAGGTAACACACAAAGTGAGGAGTACGATGTTGGTGGCTATAGCTGCTACGATACAACAGCAATACCAGAGAGTGTTGCTCAAACAATGGAAGGTGAGGGCCTTATCGTGTACATGGCACCAACATTCGGACCTGTAGGTATATTCATAAACCCAACAATATATCCATACAATTTAGTCCAGGTTAGACAAGCCTTAGCTTACATAATCAATAGAACCGAGGTAGCTGAGGCATACCCACCTGATTACGTGCCATTAACAACAATGACGGGCATTGATAATTCTTTACTAAGCTTCTTCGCCAGTAATCTACCGCCTGGTTTCTTCTCAGAGCTAAATAACTACACCTATAATCCAACCGAGGCCGCCCAATTACTTGAGTCAGTTGGCTTTAAGGAGATAAATGGCCAGTGGTACCTACCTAATGGTACTCTATGGACCGTCACAATAATAGTACCATCAGGATTTACCGACTGGGTTGCACTGATGCAGAATGTTGCTGAGCAACTGAATGCCTTTGGTATTAAGGCTGAGGTTCTCGAGTTAAGCACAGGTACTTTCTACAGTGATTTGTTCTCAGGCGATTATGTTATCGCGCCATTCTTTACGGGCTTCCCAACACCAACAACAGGTTATGGTGTTGTACACATACTGCTAGGTGTTCCTCCATTTAATGTCGTGCTTAATAACTATACAACGTACGTGTTTAATGGCGAGACCTACACAATAAATGTCACGGAGGTTTACAATGAAATGCAGACATTACCTTATTCATCACCTCAGTACTGGAATGATACGGCGCAGTTAATAGCGTTCGTTAATTATTGGTTACCTTACATACCTCTGGTAAGTAAGGTTGAGCCTGTTGAGTTAAACCCAGCATGTGCAAACTGGACTGCATTAATGAGCATAAGCAATCCAGCCACTAGGAATGAGATGCTATTCCCATTTATAGCCGAGGAATTCGAGTACATGGGTCCCGTCATTGCTTTCTTCAAGGGTTGGGTCGTACCTCCAGGAGTTAGCCTAGTAATCGCCCCACCACCTAAGCCTTCACCAGTACCGACTACATTAATTTACACAGTAGTTGCCGTGGTGGTGATAATAATCATAATAATAGCCGTGGTTTTAATCCTAAGAAGACACCCAAGAACATAAATATAAGTATTCCTCCCTTTACTTAAATTTAAAAATTAAGAGCAATATTTTTCTTTTGTAATATTTTGATGATATATTATAATTTCATTGTAATGCCAATCTACGTCTAGCCCTGAAGGCCGTTAGTGAGTGCATTGTGTGCATTTTTATGAAGCCCCTCGCCTCCTCCTCACTTGGGTACCAACCGCCTACGTAATCGACAAGCTCCTTGCTATAGCTTGCGTATGGGCTCTCCCTACCGAGAATCGTCAAACCACCAAGCACCTTAACCCTAACCTCACCACTAACCCACCTATTCATTGCCCTAACCAATGACTCTAGCTCCTCACGCAATGGCTCGTGCCAAAGCCCCTGATAGACCAGGTCGGTCCAGGTTTGGTCGACGATCCTCTTAAACCTATACTCAAGTGGCGTGTAAACGAGCTTCTCAAGATCTCTGTGCGCCTCGATGAGTGTTAATGCCGCTGGCGCCTCATAAACCTCCCTGGACTTAAAACCAACAACCCTGTTCTCCACATGATCAACCCTACCGAATCCATGCGCACCAACGACCCTATTCAACGTGGTGATTATACCAACCAGGTTCATTTTCTCACCATTAATAGCCACGGGCAATCCCTCCCTGAACTCGATATCCAGAATCAACGGTTCACGAACACTCTCAGGCGATACCGTCCATTTAAAGGCATCCTCAGGCACTTCGGCCAATGGATCGTCAATCTCACGACCCTCTATGCTCCTTGACCAGAGGTTATCATCAATACTGAACCTACTGTGGATGCTTGGTATTGGTATTCCGTGCTTCTTGGCGTAATCTATCTCACTGGCCCTATCCATGCCCCAGATCTTGGCCGGCTCTATTATCGCCATGTCGAGTGCCAGGGCCATTAGGGTCTCATTAAACCTGACCTGGTCGTTACCCTTACTCGTGGATCCATGGGCCACCGCATCGCAACCCTCCCTCCTAGCTACCTCAATGACCTTCTCGGCAATTAATGGCCTAGCTAGGGCCGTACCGAGAGGGTACTTATCCTCATAAAGGGCATTGGCCATTATAGCCATTGCCACTGGACCATTGGCGAACTCACTCTTTGCGTCAACATAGACATGCTTAGACGCGCCTGTTGCGTAAGCCCTTCTCTCTATTTCTTCAAAATCATCGTCTTGACCCACGTCTACCGTGACCGTGATAACCTCGGCATTAAACTTATTCCTAAGCCAATGAATAGCCACTGTAGTGTCTAAACCGCCTGAGTAAGCCAGGGCGATTTTACTGGGTTTCCTGTGCTCCGGTTTAGGTAATTCACGCGAAACAAGGACCTTATATATTAATAAATTTTTCCTAAATAGGATATAGCGATGTTACGTACCTACAGTAACTATGACGGGTTGTTGCAAGCCTCTTATTTCGTGAGCCACATCCTCAGGCCTTAAATTCCTTATATAATTTATGTATCTATCATAGTAGTCGCTCGGTAGGCCGTATGTGGGTATTACCGAATGTACGTTGGCGATACCCTCAGGAGACTCCTTCATGACCTTAAGCCTACCGATCCTATTCCTCACAGCCATAGCCAACTCATCATCACTCAATGATGAATTACTTATCGTGTTCAGCATAATATCGATGGTATCCTTAACGAACTCCCTACGCACACCAGCCATTGCGATGAACACACCAGAACTACCCAGTGGCCAGTACATGGAGTAGGCGTAATACGCCAACCCCCTCTTCACCCTAACCTCCCTGTACAACCTAGATACCAACCCCATACCACCTATTACTGTATTAGCGACGTCCATCTTAAACGACCTCTCAACGTCCTTTATACCGTATGTTGGGTACATAATTACAACCGCGGTTTGTACCTTACCCTCAAGCCTAACATCCCTACTACCACTACCAAATCCCCTAACGGGTATCTCCACATAGTTAGCACTTGGTAGATCAACCTCAACCACATCCTCAGGGGCCACAACCGTTAGGGATATAGCACGTAATCCATCAATCGCCCTCCTAACATCATCCTTCGTTATCCCCGTTAATTTATACTCATAAGCCGTGGGGTGTCTCGAGTATGGATGGTCATTAAATAACAATTTTAATGCCTCAGCTATAGATAGGGTGATGACATCCTCCCTAGATAGCGTAATGTGAGTACCTGCTTCCCTAATCGCATTATCCAACCTACCGATTGGCGGATTTAGCAGGGTTTTTACCAGTAATTCCACCGCCTTGGGGATAACCGAGTACCTAGCCTTAACCCTAACCATTAGGTAATCAAGCCCCTTCTCGATTACGAAGGAGACGCCCACTCTTTCAAGCTCCTTCGCGTAGTCGCTCATTCTCCACAGTGGTATTAGCACATTTGCAATTCCTGGAACTGGTTCCTGGAGCGAGCCTAGGTTTAGCGCGAGGTTTATTACGGCAACATCATTAACGGGCGATTTAATGAATAGTCTATTCATGCCCATCACCTATAGGTGATGATTATTGGAGAACTCAATAACCTACTCGCGAAATCCATATACTCATCACTACCCAATCTCGTGGCATCCTCAATAGCCTTAGTAACTGCATTTGGCTGACCTCCTCCCTGCCTTGAAAGGGTGTGGGAGGTTTCCTCGCCGCCACCTTCATTTTGTATCCGGTGGTGGTTCATGGGACAACCCCGGGCCAGCATTGCGGGGCTTTGCTTTAGACTGGCCTTGAATTCCTTGAGTGTGGTGTGTATATACTGCACGAGAGAGTATGGAATTAGTGGGTTTGAACTTCCTTCGTACTCTCTCCAGTTCATGTCTTTCTTCATGTTCCACCAAACACCCTTCGTCCAGGACTCTGGCGTTAGCTTCCAATTCATGTTTATTACGGAGGCATAGTCCCTATGCACGTAGTGACCCTTTGGGCAGTAAAGAACGTGCCAATCATCTGTCTTCTCAAGCCTAACAAAGTGTATTGGGCAAACCCTGCTGTTCCTATAGGCTGATACATGAAATATCTTGGAGCCGCGCTCCAAAGCCTTATCCTCAACCGTGTTTTCCAGCTTCTTGAATGGGATTTGCTTGATTCTATGCCTCAACTCGTCTTTCTCAATTCCATCAATCATCTCTTCCTGAGGCTTCTCGCCAAGATCCTCTGTAATTATGATTGATGGGTTCTTGGTTAACTCACTCGCCACATGTCTAACCCTACCAACCTTCCTCTCTTCCTCGCGCAGCCTCTTCACGCGCTTCCTAAACTCCCTAGTGCTCGTCACATTCACGTAATTACCATTCGGTAATGTGAAGTGTGGTTTTAGTCTCTCAATAATCGCATTCCTAATCTTTCCATACCTCCTAGCCAACCTACCGAAGTCCGTCTTGATTGTGTATAGTTCTGGAATCATGTACTGCCTATTCCAATCGGCTACCTTGCTCACGGTGGTTTCGATATCAATCCTACTCACAGCAACGGTGTTCTCGTTGATGTCGAAGGCAATGATTGATTTTGGTTCCTCCTCTCTAGGTTTTATTTCGAAGACGAATATGGCATACCACTTGTTCAACTTGCGCTTAATCAACAGTGTACTGGCTAGCCTTGCTTCACCATTTAGTACCCTCCACCAGTAGAGCCAGAAGCGCTTATGCGGTCTAGGCCAGACCTCGGTTCGACTGCCGGGTAAGGATAGCTCAAGCCTAACCGGTGCTACTGATTTAACGAATTGATCATAACTCCATGCCTTCTCCGTAAACCTAATCGAAACGCTCCTAACCTCTGGGTAGGGCTTATACACCAAGCCCTTTCTTTTTCTTTTAAGGAAGGACTTCGCGATTTGCGATGCCTGCCTAATCGCCTGGATTATTAGGTGGGCATGCAAGTCTGAATACTCACTCCTATACCTGCTGTAGAACAAGCCCTGGAGTTGTGTTGCGCTCAAAACATTGTGCTTAACGGCGTATTCAACAACCTCCCTAACAATGTTGAGATACGCAGACTCTACAGAATAAAGCAGCTTAGAAACACCCTTGGGAACTTCCAGCTCAACAGCCACAGACCTACACAACATCCACAAGAAAAGCAACAACCAGACTTAAAAGCCACCCACGACAAGAAGGGCGAGACTTGTTCCGTTGTCACCTGTGAATAATTGGGATAACCCGTACAACTGCCCTAATTTGCTGGGTGCGTCCATGGAGAAGGACAACCTAGCCATGATCCTCTCCCTGGCGAATTCAAGTTCCTCATCACTCGGTCTCTCCATTATCAACTCCTCAATCTTACCAACAACCTTATCCGGATCCTTCACGCCATAGACTATTACGTAGTACAGGTTGTTCATGAGTGTTGGTTCGTAATAACTATACACAACATCGCCAAGACCCTCCTCAACCAATCTATACAACCTAGAGGACCTTGGCACAGCCATTGGTTCTCGGGCAGTTAAGCCGTATGTGAACGCCCTATCACCGGAGACCACGAAGTCGAAGAGCACAACCTCCCTGAAGCCCTCTATATCGTGAACGCCAGGCACTTTAATTGCGTACAACAGCCTCGGCGATTCATTAGGCGGTGCCCTTATCTCGATCCTAACCCTACCCGGCATGTTCTCATCCCAAGCCTCCACGGAACCAGCATCACCACCCTCCCCCAATCCACCAAAGTACTTCCTAGCCAACTCAATAGCCTTCTCCTCCGGTAAGCCGCCGATGATCACTAGTACTGCGTTCCTCGTATTGTAATAACGCCTGTAGTACCTGTACAGTTCATCCCTGGAAACCTTGTTTAGATCCCTCCTCAAACCAATCACAGCATACCTATAGGGATGGGTGTCCCAGGCGGTCATCGAGGCCCTGTACATCAACCTAAAGTCCACCTCGTTCTCATTCATGTCGAACTCGCTAAGCACGATTTTCCTCTCTAGCTCGAACTCCCCAGAATCAAATAATGCGCCAACCATTCTCTTACTCTCGATCTCGAGACTCAACTCCACGGATTCGAGCGGAAGCACCTCCACATACGCCGTGTAGTCGTAGTTCGTGAAGCCGTTGAAGTACCCACCAACACCCTCGACAAGCTCATCAATGCTCTTGTCCAAGCCTTCTATTTTCCTAAATAACATGTGCTCAACAAGGTGAGAACCACCGTAGATGCCGGCGTACTCATTCTTAGCACCAACATTGTAGAACATGTATATTGCAGCCACATCCACAGGCATTCGGTGGACAATAACCGTTAAGCCGTTGTCGAGAGAGGTACGAATCATTAATGGTTAATAAGCGCGCAGTAATAAATGTATTATGGTGATGAGTGCCGAGTTCGTGGAGGGATGAAGAATCGGTCTAAACTGAGAACTCATTTTTCATTTCCCTTAAGTTTCAGTTCCTCAGCCCTCATCACGGCTATGCTCAGTGGGCTCTAAATTCATCAAACAAGGCGAGTTAGTTTCAATGCCTATAAGTTTTTGTTAGAGTTGTGTTCACTTATTTTGAGTAAAAAGGTGATACACCTGTACATACACATGCAACTTCAAGCGATGCTGATCCAGGGAATGATGTTGGGTAATAAACATTGCCTGCGGCATCCATGCCAACCCATGGCCAGTTAGAAAGTACCATGGTGACTGGGCACAAATCAACCGCATAACCAGCCTGAACATAAACCTGAGCTGCGTATGATCCAACGCCTATGGTTTGGCCTGATGCATTCGTCGTACATCGTGAATACCCAAAACCTGGGTATGCGCTACCATTAACTATTATATTATTAACCTCCTGATAAGGCTCTATGAAGAACCAACCCGCTGCAGTGGTATTTGCGGCTACCTGGCTTCCTATGTACCATACAGCCGAATATTGTTCAAAATAAACCACTGAGTCGACTGACGCATCCAATGTGCCTGGTAATGATACGTTGAACTCTTCGATTGTAAAGGTACCGACTGATAATAATGTGATAATCCCAACCTTAGTTTCAGGGTATATTATCTTTACTGTTACTGAGGCTATAGGCCTTGAGACTACCGTGTATAACTTATAATCCTGTGCGTTATTAAATTCGTACACATAGATCCTGTTGTTGCGAATAACAATTGAGGCGTACTTGTACCTAAAGTCGCTAGGTAGCTTAAACGTGACCAGGGTATTGCTGAATAGTTTAACGTTAACCACTGGGTATGATGGTCGTTCTAGTGTGACGAAGCCGTTCAAGGCGCTTTCATATGTGTTATTTATCATTTTATACATGAGTGAGGGCGGTGTGGAACCATCACTGAAATTGGCGACGACCGTAAAACTTTGCATTGTCGTGAGTGAGCCATAGATTTTCGCGGGTGTCCATAGGTTTAATACCGCGGCAAGCATTATACCCAACAGGGCTAGCGCACCAATTATTATGGCAATCCCGTACCTCCTCATGTTTTGCCCAATCATACATGTTATTGTTAATGACCGCTTTTTTCTGTTGGGCCTGTTCATTTAAAATAACAACTCTTAAGGATAAATGATAGCGAAGTATCGTAATTAGTTTTGATTGTTTAATGAATTATTAATGATGCCGTGATTGTATTAATCTATTAGTTCTATTTCTATTTTTATGTTCTCGGGTATCCTAATCCTCATTAATTGCCTTAGCGCCCTCTCGTCCGCATCTATGTCGATCAATCGTTTGTATATCCTCATCTCCCAATGATCGTATGTGTGGTAACCCTGACCGCTGGGTGCTCTCCTGACGGTCACGAGCAACCTCTTTCTTGGTAATGGTATTGGGCCCGAGACCTTTACACCCAGCTTCTTTGCTATACCGACTATCTCGTTTGCTAGGTCATCCACCTGCTTGTTGTCCGTGCCCCAAATGCGTATTCGCGCTTTTCTCGGCATTAATCATCACGCCTTTATCTCAACCTTCTTAGGCTTCACCTCTATTATCTGGCCGGCGGCTATTGTCCTACCCATATCCCTAAGGGCGAACCTACCAAGGCCCGGGAAGTCACTGAACTTCTCAACAACAACATCCTTAAGAGGCTTTAACTTAACGACCGCAACATCACCCTGCTTAATAAACTGCGGCTTCTGCTCAACAGTCTGGCCAGTCCTTGGGTCTAGCCTGGCTATCAATTCTACGATCTGTGTTGGTATTGTAGCCGTATGCACGTGCAGAACTGGCGTGTAGCCAGGCCCTATGGCTGTTGGGTGCCATAGAACGGCGATTCTGGCCACGATCTCCTCGGCAACGGTTGGTGGGTTAGCGAGGTGACCCATCACATCGCCTCTCTTCACATCCTCCTTCTCAATACCCCTAATGTTTATACCGACATTATCGCCGGGCTTTGCATCCTCAAGTTTCATGTGGTGAGTCTCAATACTCCTCACATCACCAACCTTAGCGGGTGGCATGATAACAACCCTATCACCGACCTTAAGAACTCCAGTCTCTATCCTGCCGACAACCACCGTACCTGCACCTGTTATTGTGTAGACGTCCTGTATTGGCAACCTGAATGGCTTATCCACGGGTCTCGGTGGTGGTTGTATAGTGTCAAGGGCTTCGAGTAGTGTGGGCCCGTTGTACCAAGGTGTGTTGTTGCTCTTCTCCTTAATATTATCACCCTTCAACGCGCTAACCGGTATGAATGGCACCTTCGATGGATCATAGCCTAGCAACTTCATGAGCTTGCCAACCTCAGCCTTAATCTGTTCGTACCTCTTCTGATCATAATTAACAACATCCATCTTATTGACAGCAACTATGACCTGCCTAATACCCAATGTGGCTGCCAGGAATAGGTGCTCCCTAGCCTGCCCCTGCGGTCCAATACCCGTCTCAAACTCACCTGGTCTTGCGGAAATCACAAGCATAGCCGCATCTGCTTGGCTTGCACCAACTATCATGTTCTTAACGAAGTCCCTATGGCCTGGTAGATCGATTATTGTTATGAAGTACTTGGGTGTCTCGAAGCCTACGTGCATTGCCTCTATCGTGACACCCCTCTCCCTCTCCTCCTTAAGCCTGTCTGTTACCCAGGCATAGACGAAGTCCTCCTTACCCATCTTCTTAGCCTGCTCCTCAAGCTCCTTGAAGCCCTTCTCATCGACATAGCCAGTCACCACCAGTAGGTGCCCCACAAGTGTTGATTTACCGTGATCCACATGCCCTATTACGGCTAGGTTAATGTGCGGCTTCTGTAGGGCTGACTCCTTAGGCTTTAGTACTAGGCTCATACCTATCAAGACCGAATTATGAATGAGTTAATAAGTTTTTGGGTTTTAACAACTGTGCATCCCATCAAGACCTACTGCGTTAGCTTCTGCTTTAACTTCTGCACGGTATCCTGAACAATCCTCTGAGCCACAGGGTCAAGTACCCTGGCACCCATTGAACCTATCAAACCACCAACATTACCATCGAAGTACCAATCAACCCTGGTACTGCTTAAGCCCGTCTCCTCAAGTTTAAAGCCCATCTCAAAATCCATCGTGCTCTGCATACCACTACCCCTACCAACAACCTTGGCACTCTCCGGAGGCTTTTTCTCGGCGAACTTCGCCGTGATGTTTACGGTACCCTTGATCGCACCAACACCCAGCGAAGCCCTAACCCTGAAATTATCTGGATCTAAAACCTCCACGGACTCCACGCCAGGTATTAGTGAAGCGACATTCCTGGGCTCCACGAGGAAGTTGTAAACGAAATCCCTAGGTTTATTAACATCGAAGGAACCCTCGTAATGAACCTTCACCATACGGGATAAACAAGGATTAGTACCTTAAAAGTACTTCGCCACGGATAAAATGCGTTTCTTAAGTATTTTATACTCATAAGGCGTAATCCCTACAAATTTAGAACCGCTATCAAGGCTGATATGAGGAGTATGGCATCGGTAGTTAAGCAATACATGCAATACGCCCTATGACTCACCTGTAGGTATATGCCGTAAACCCCGATTATTAAACCCATCAATGAGATGATGAGGGCCGGTAAGTACATATTGAGAATAAATAAGATGCCTAATACTGCAAGAACCGCAGCCGCACCAACGGCCAACACTAACCTTATTCTTCTGGGTACTATGAAATTGAAACGCTCACAATGAAACACGCCTGGTAGGCATACATTGACATACCTGTAGTTTTCGTATGTGTAGTAGGCCATGAGCACCGATCCCGCGAACGGTATTATTGAAAGTATGAAGTCCATCAAACGATAATGCAGCGTTAAGGATTTAAGGGAATCTACAGGTGCACTAACTACCTCTGTCTATAACGTTTTTACGTAACTGTTCATTGCTTCTAATTACTTCTAACCCCTTTAATGCTATTTGTTTCTAGTCCCCTTAATGCTATTAAGTAGGCGGATGCAGTATGCCTGTCGAAGCCCCTTTCCTTCATTACTTTCTCATGCTCCTTGGAGTTTGTGGTGCCCTTGGGGTTTGCTAGGATTACGTTAAAGCCTAGCCTTAGTGATTTAATGACGCCGTGGGTTAACAGCTGCCTCTTGGCAAATCGTGAAATCCTCCTATTACCGCTCTTGCTCTTCGTGAACCTCCTTCTTCCCTTCACTAGGAATAGGTCCTCGAAGACCACGTAATCAACACCAATCCTAGAGAGGAACTTCAGGGCGTTAGATAATGCATTCAAACGTAGAGCTTTTCCTTTCTCCCTTGGAAATCCGGGTCGAGTAACCTCTGGGTACCAATAAGTCCTTGTCGTAACAATCCTACCATCCCTATCAATCACGACCACATTAAGCCTATCACTATTCAAATCAAAACCGGCAATAAGACCATAACCGATGGGCTTCTTCACTGAAAAGTGCTTCAGATAAAGCCATAGCGGGATCTGCAAATGAGTCATTGGCTTTTCCTTAAAGGAGATTACTGCACCGTAACCCTCTTCCCCTTTACCCGCTAACTCCTCTAATTCACGGAGTAGTGGTAGGTACTTCCTACCGAAGTAGGCTCTCCCAACAATCCACCTACCCCATGGGTCTTTAACCTTAACCTCAACGTGATCCTCCAAGACGTGGAACTTTATCCCCCTATTACCCCTATCTGCCTTACTCCCCTTACATACAATCCACCTCCTCCTTATTTCAATCTTATTACCACCGTTCTTAATCAACGCTAGGGCTTGCTTATAGGCTGTTTCGGCATAGAAGGCATATGGAATAATCCTATACAACTCCTTGACAGCATCGTTTAGGGGAACTCCCTTTAGTGCTAGGTTAATCCCAGCCTTCACAGCCCTTGAGTAGTAGTGAGCGATTTTAACCACCCTACCCACGTTCTCAAACTCAACCCTACCACTTATTGTGACGAATTGAAACTTACCAAGAGCCTCCTTAGAGCCGGTTAGCTCACTCCTCATCATCCGGTAGGATAACAATCACAACCACCTCCTTACCGTACAATTCCTCCCCCTTCTCCCTAAGTTTTGATGGAATGGTTATACCATACCTCCTATTCCCATACCTATCAGTACCATAACTCGAAACCGTTGACCTAAAAACCAACTGCTTCACAAGAGCGCTAGAAGCATTAAAATTTATAAACTTTTATGCTAACACTAAATCGGAGGGTGCCACTGTGAAGCCTGTGAGCAGTTGCGAGGTGGAGGAAGGCACCCGAGGAAACCCCCGTGTCCTCGATGGGAGTCAGTCCCGTAGACGGCACGGGGAGGAAAAAGGAGCAATGAAGTCGAGTGGCTCTTAACCACAATGAGGCCGAGCTCTAATCAATCAACTCCTGATTATGTAGAGTATGTGCGGGAGTTCCTGAAGCACTATTTCCAAACCGGTCTTAACGCCATCAGGCGAGCCGGGTAGCGCCACTATCAACTTACCCCTGGATATACCGGCCGTTGCCCTGGTCATTATTGTGCCAGTACCGATCTTGGGGTAACTCAGGTACCTAAATAACTCGCCGAATCCCTCAAGTTCCTTCTCAAAGAGTGGTCTTACGGCCTCTATCGTAATATCACTCTTGGCCAACCCAGTACCTCCTGTGAGTACTATGACATCGACGTCATCCCTAAGCAGTAGGGAGTCCACGAGTGACCTTATCATGACCAAATCATCCTTAATCAAGTCCCTACCAACTACCCTCTGCCCAGCCTCCTTCAACATTGACTCAGCGACATCACCAGATTCGTCCGTGTATGGCTGATTATTGATCTTTGCGCCATACCTCGATGTGGACACGGTGATTATGAAGAAGTTGGCAACCTTTGGACCAGCCTCCTTATGCGTAGTCCTGGGCACGCTCATCATTACGCATAATCAGAGTTCTTATTTAAACACTCCGTCTCTCCGAAGACGGTGGTTGAACCACCGTCTCCTTCTCGACGGTCTCCCCGAGCCCCCTCACCGTAGTGGCTCTCCAACGGTTGCCCGCGGTTCCCAGCCCTACGGCTCTCGGAAACCCAGGGGTACAATTAACCCAGAAACCACGTTTTGACGTCTTAGGCATCAAATGGAAATAAATGTCACGAATGGTTATGAGAACTGAAACACTCCCCAACACCTCTGGATAGTGAAATAAGAGCAGGCAAGAAAGATTTATCTAACTTTAAATAATATTAGTAACCGTGTCTTCCTGCGAGTTCTTTAGGGCGTTGACTAGCACTACATCATTGGGTGGTAAGGTGGTTATTGTTAAGTTGATTAAAGGTAATGATTCTGCCTCTGACATAGTCATCGATGGCAAGGCGATGCTCGGTATTGCGAATGATGCCATTATTGAAGTTGCGAATAAGGCGTTGGCTGAAAATAGGATTGTCGAGGTCATGATTGGCGATATCAGGGTAATCGCCGAACCAATTGAGGTTAGGCCTACAATAATTGTTGTTGGTTCTGGGTTAATAGCCAAGGCTTTGGTCGATGTTGGAAGCGCAGTTGGTTATTACATGGCTGTTGTGGGCAGTAATGATGTGGATAAAGACGCCTTCGGTAATGCCTACTTCATTAGCAATGACCTGAGGGATTTAGAGAAGTTGATTGTGAGCGATTCCATAGTCATTATCGCTAACGAGGGCGGTAAGCCCTATGATGCAGATGCCCTATACATAGCCTTAAGGGGTGGAGCCAGGTTCGTTGGCCTACTGGCTAGTCAGAGGAGGGCTGCTGTAATGATTGCGGAGATGGTGAAGAGAGGGTTGGAGCTGGATTATGTGTTAAGCAGGTTACACTCACCAATTGGCTTAGATATTGGTGCGAAGACTCCAGGTGAGATAGCCCTCAGTATATTGGCTGAGGTTACCATGTTCATCAGAAATGCAAGTGGTAAACCCATGATGGAGGTTAAGGATCCAAGAAAGCTGCTAAAGGACGCACTCGAGGGCAGGATACAGGAAACAGCGTGCAGCTGGAGACCAAGCCAATTCAGACTATAATGAATTAATGATAGTAATGAAGAAATACTTACTCGCAGAAACATCATTAAGAACGATCGAGGCAATGATAGGGGGTGTCGGGCAAAGTGCCGCCTGCGGCGCAAAGGCCGCCTAGTGACCCGCCCTCATTCGCCCCCGGATACCTTATTACAATTCTACGCTTTAAAAGGTTATTTTCGTGGAGGCGACCCATGAAGGGTAAGGCTATTTAATGGAAGTCTGGTTCGAGCATGTTTGAGCTAGCTCGTAAGTAAATAGTCCTAATGCCTAGACTCCTTAATCTCCTTAGTAATTTCATATCTAGTGTAATGGCTATGCACCCATATCTCCTGGAAACCTCAATGACAGAATCATCAGGTGAACCCTCCACCATCGCGATGGAGAAGTTATTGAGCACATAATCTAACGCACTCCTAGCAGCCTTTGCAATACCAGGTCTACCTGAGTCACTAAGTTTCCTTAACTCATTAATTATTGGGTATGGGATTATGGGTATTATGGGTGACTCGATAATATTTATTATTTGATCCAAGATCCTTGAACCCATAGTAAACATAAACAGCAATGCACTACTATCAAAGGTAACGCACTCTATCTTCATCATAATTATCAATCAAGGACAACGTTACCGTCCTTAAGAATTCCGTAACCAACTATCCTCCATCTATTATTAACCTGCTTCGTAATGACAACCTTGGAATCCTCCTCCGCGGACACAGCCTTCCTAAGCATAACATCTAACCTGCCTCCGTGGAATCCCTTGACTATGCCCATAACGGCTGCCGAGCCCACATGGACCATAACCACATCCTTAGGCTTGAACGAGAGTTCCTTCAAGGCCTCATCACCAGGCTTCTCAATCCTGTGAAACTCTAGGGATAGGTCATTCCATACAGGCGGTAATGTGCCAGGTTTACCAATAACACTGCCCACCAGTGAGTCAGCCTTTGTTAATGCTGGGTCGAGCTCCGTGCCAATGCCCACTAAACCACCAGGTCTTGCCTCATCAACGCGTTCGTTTCCAATAGCTATACTAACTATCTTAGTCGTTATTGGTACATACTTATTACCAAGTTTAAGCCCAGGCCTTATCTCAATCTCATCACCAACCTTCGCCATGCCGCGAATAACCGTACCACCAAGGACACCACCAACCAACTTATCTGGTGCCGTTCCAGGCTTATTAACATTAAAGCTCCTAAGCACCAACATCCTAAAGTCGCCACTTGAGACCTCCCTAGGCTTAGCCAACCTATCTACCAGCGTAGATACGGCCTCGATATTCACCTTATGCAATGACGAGACTGGGATAATCGGCGAACCCTCAGCCCAGGTACCACTAAGGAAACGCTTGATCTGTTTATAATTCTCAAGAGCCTGCTCCTTAGCGACCAAGTCAAGCTTGTTCTGGACAACTATCAACTTATCAAGGCCCATTATGGATAATGCCGTGAAGTGCTCCTCAGTTTGTGGTTGCGGTACAGGCATTGATGCGTCAATAACGAGCAGGGCTGCATCCACGTAAGAGATGCCCGATATCATGGTGCTTATCAGAACCTCATGACCTGGAACATCGAGTATCGACACCTTCCTCCTCAGTATCGGCTCATCACCATTGGGACACCTACCATCCTTAAGCAAGCCATCACTAATAACCCTAAATTCACCCTCCATCGAAGGGCACTCATAAAGGCCTATTGTCATATAGCCCAACTTAACAGTCATAGCCCTCTTAATCTCCTCACTATACCTGGCAACCCAAACACCGCTCAATGCGTGAACCAATGTTGTTTTTCCATGATCCACATGACCAGCCGTTGTAATAATCGCATCGGGATATATGTATTTACCCATTCAAACCGTATCCGAATTAAGGGTTTATAAGATTTAATTATTCCATACCTCGAACTCATAACCCAAGGCACCAACTAAGCTAAGGTTTATACACCATAACTCTAAATTAAAGCGCGGTTGCATGCCCAACCACGGCCTCGAACCGGGTGGGTTCGGCAACGACCTACCTGAGGAAACTCCCCCACAATCCGTGGATCTCCGCGGGGCAACCCGCCGACCGAGAGGTCGCAGGGGGATGGTGGCCCAAGTAGGGACCTGTGATCTCCACGGGTGAGGTCCGGGTAGGGCCTTAGAGCAATGCTACAGAAGGGGGGTTACGCCGTAGTTGGGCATGCAACCGGCCATACTTATAGCAGTATTACCTGGGTTTATGAAAAATAGAAAAATAAATTGATTTTTAAAATAAATGCATTTGAAGTGATTGTTCGTAAAATATTGCCTTACTTCTTCTTCTCTGCCTTCTCTCCCTCCTTCTTCTCCTCCGTGGTCTTCTTGGATTTCTTGGGCACGATAAAAGTATGAAGTTACTGCCTCTTAAACGTTTCAAATTAATTATTAATATTAATTCCATAGTAAATACTTATTTTTTGTTGACGTTAATTCGTATCATGCTTAATAAGACAAGGGGAATTTTATTTCGTGGAAGTTTATGTTTATTTTTATAAGCTTAGTTATGTTGGGTTGTTCTCAGGGTCTCTTGGTTTTATGCTTTATCTCTCTCTTCTTATCCATTTAGTTAATTAGGTTCCATGATTAGGTTATTTTGCTGATAATGGGTGTTAGTGATTTTTTAAGGAGGAGGTGGTACTGGATTTTGGGTATTTTGACGGCTTTTGTTCTGTTTCTCATAAGTCCTATCTTATTCGTAGTCACTACGGCAGTTCTACTGCTTGTATACTTTCTTGCCTTTAGACGTAGGAGTAAAACTGGTGATGCTAGTGTTACGAGGGTGAGGGTTGGGGTTGTTAGGAGTTATGATACGTTGGATATCAATGATTTAAAATCGAGTAAGGTGTGCTTTAATGTGGATATTGGTGATTGGATTGTGCGTATTGGTGATAATTGGATCTCTGCGCTTTGGCTGGGTTTCCTTGATTCATCATTAATGGGTGATGTAGCTGGTCTAGGGGCCATTATTAATGATGGTAATGACCATTACCTGGTGATTTATGGTAACGATATCAATGACGTACTTGTTAGACTCAACACTGCGGTTGAGCTTCTTAGGACTCGTAATGTTGTATTTAGGCAATTAGAACCATCTGAATTGGTTAGCAGGGTGGTGTTTAGATGGGCGAGTTAAGCGAGGATGCAAAGAGGCTATTGAGGAGGATTTTGGGTAGTGGTAGGGTGGCTTATGATTCGTTAAGTGAGAATGAGAGGAAGGCCGCTGAGGAGTTAATAAGGCTTGGTTATGTCAAGGTTTACCTAGAACCCAGCAGTAAACGAATTGGGGATGTCCTAAAGGTGATTGGAACTAGGGGTAAGATTGGAAATACCATGGTTACGTATGCATGTATCGCGATTATAGTAATTATTGCCTCGGTATTTTCCGCACTCCTATACCTAACAATCAAGGCCTTTATCATGAATTATGCTTCAGTCGGTGCTTTCCTCCTGCTTATCAATGTTCTAATTATGTACATAGCTTACTTAATAATTAAAAGACGTTATCCCAGGTGCTTAAGGATCCTTAAACCCTTATTATCCTAATACCGTAGTCATTGTACGTATCAATAACCCCATGGGCAAGTAGAACCAGGTCTCCCTTGATTATTAACCCATCCTTAATCAACCTATTCAAAGTCTCCCTCTCTCCCTCCTCGTAATCCCTAACATCCCCAATCAATATGGGTTCAACACCCCAATAAAGCCTCAACCTCCTTAGTAGTCTCTCATCGCTAATGCCGACGTACGTTGGGACCTTAGGCCTATACCTAGAGATGGCCTCAACGAACCTACCACCCCTTGAATAAATGACTATCTTAGCCCCAATATCCTCGGCAAGCTGGATGATGCCCAGGGCAAGCCTATCGGTTATATTGGCCAATACGCCCCTCTCCACATGCACCTCATCCTCATACTCACCGGCAACCCTCTTTAACCACTGGACAGCCTCTATTGGGTACTTACCAACGGCGGTCTCGCCTGTCAGTAGTAATGAGTCCACACCCTCCATGACCGCATTCGTTATATCCACAACCTCGGCCCTAGTGGGTACTGGCTGCTCAATCATTGACTCCAAGAGCTGGGTTGCAACCATCATCGGCTTACCGCATTTATGAGCTCCCCTTATTATCGAGCTTTGGATCCTGGGTATCTCCTCAAGGTCGAAGTGCATACCTAGATCACCTCTGGCAACCATTACGTAGTCGCTGGCGCACACGACATCGTCGATGTTCTTCACCGCATCAGGACCCTCAATCTTAGCCACAAGCCTGATCCAATCACCACCGAGCCTCCTCAGTTCCGTCCTAACCTCCTCAATATCGTCAGAACTCCTAACGTGGCTGATACCCACGTAGTCCATACCAACCTCAACGGCGAACCTCAGTGCCTCCCTATCGTAATCGTCGAGTATTGGTATTGGGTAATCCTTACCCTTAATTACGACAGCCTTCTCCTGGGTTATCGAGCCTGTTGTTAAGGCTGTGAGGACCGCCTTATCACTGAGTATCTTATCTACGCGTAACCTCAACCTACCGTCGTTCATCACAATGATGTCATCGATAGTTATTACTCTAAAGAATGATTGGTTTGGTATAGGCACGTAATTACCATCTGATTGGTTTGCAAACCTGAACTCAACGGTATCGCCGGCATTTAGGTATATGGGCTTCATGACACCAGTCCTAACACCAGGACCCCTCAGATCACCTAGTATGGCGACATCACCCCTGAATTCTCTGACATTGGAAACCCTAGTCCTCCACTCGTTGGCATTGCCGTGTGAGAAGTTTATCCTAACACCATCAACATACCTAACAAGCTCCCTCAATACCTCAGGCTTCTCCGTGGCAGGGCCTATCGTCGCTATGATCTTTACCTTACCCACACCATGACCCTCATATCAAGTAATATAAATCTTCTTAAGGTAAACGCTTTATACTGGGTTTACCGTGTTATAGCTTGGTAATTACCGTGCCTAGGCTTGATGCAGCGCCCCGCATTGAGTTGATGGGTGAATTGGCGGCTTTGCATTGGGGTAGCGAGGTGATTAGGATTCCGAGGCTTAAGCATGGTGCCTTATTTCTAATGAGTGGTTACATTGGGTCTCAACTGTGGGGTTGTGAGTATAGGCTCAGTCTTGACTACCTAAGGGGTAGGATTGTCAATGAGAGCATTGTTTATGGATTATTGGAGCATTCCAGGCAGTTGGGTGTGGATGAGGAGGCCCTTGGGTTGGATGTTGGTTGGAATCCCATAATTATCAATAGGGGCGAGGAAGGCGCTTACTTCTTTAACGAGAAGATGAGGAATTGGATTGGTTATGCCGATTTCACAAAACCATTTATACAAGAACCCTCTCTAGTCATGGTTAGAAGTGATGTACCTATACTCGGGCTCCCCGATTTAATCATAAACGTTGATGGGAAACCCGCTTATGTGATCGAGTTAAAAACCACGAACAATCCAAGGAATATCAAGGTCGTTAGGAGCAGGGAAAGTCTACAGGCCGAGTCCTACTTCCACATGCTCACTTACCTAGGCCTTGGCCCAAGGGGTGTTGCTGTCGTTAAGATGATTAGGGGTGTTGACTTTCGCATCATTGACAACATCGATGTTATAATCAAGCACATGGAAAATGCTGAGGGTGCAATAACGCTCACAAAGCACGTGATTATGCACCACATTAAGGTTAGGTCCTTTAATGACTTCCTTAAAGATGTTGATTATGCACTTGAGTACTGGCTGGGGCTTAGGAACCCAAGGCCGAATCCAAGTCGTGGATTATGCTCCCTCTGTGAACATAGGAGGGTTTGCCCATACAGCGTCGTTAGATGAATCTGCTTGCGGCACTTATTACTGCTAGGTATGCAATGGGTAGTAACACCAGTGGTAGCAATGATGATGTGAATGCGTAAACCAGTCCGAGTAGGGCTTCTACCATTGTTGCCCAGACCCACGTTGTCCTGATACCATTTCTGACGCATATACCGTAACCAAGCATTGATGGACACTTAATAATCCTCCTGAAACTCATACCTGTCGAGCCATCAATGATCCTAACTTCACCATCGACTTGAATACCAGCCAACGCCAGTAATTTCGGTAACGCTATCGTGTACTTCGCGGGAATAACCCCATCATAAAATGCTAAATCAACCAAGACTCTCTTGACAATCTCGGCTAAACTCATGGATTGCACGAGCTTCTCACCAATCTCCACGGCTAAAGCCCTTCTAATGCTTAGGAAATTCACCATACCCGTTGGCTCGCCCGTCTTTGTGTCAAATGGTAACGAGGAACTGCCGGGTAGTTCTAGGAATGATGGGTATGGTAGCATTATGTCCGTTACGTGAATACCATCACCACTAATGGCTATATTGAATAATCGAACACTGGGTATAAGGTCTAGAATTCTCCAAGTGTTGCTCAATGATGGTACGTAACCCCTAAAGAAATGTACTATGGACCCATCATCCTTGATGAAGCGCATCATTAAGTATGCATAAAAACCCCTTGGCGCGATGGAGATGACCCTCAATGGATTAAGTATTAACAGGTCTAGAGATAGAGGACATGTATCTCCAGTGCATGGATGTCTAGTTATTCCGTGGATTATGACAACCCTATTCCTAAGCCCTACTACTGAGGTGATAATGAGAATTAGGAAGATTGCGATTCCAACTATGAATGATATCATTGAATACTCCATTACTTAGTATAATTCACGTTATCTTTTTTAAATTATTTCATCAATTGCCTATTGATTATTTATAATTATCAATAATTATTGATAATGCGTAAGGTTTTTAAGTGATAATACATGGCAACTGCCGATGAGCATTACAGTAGACAAAATAATAAAGAGAAAACCACTCGTAATAAATCAAAATGCCAGGGTTAAGGATGCCGTTGAGATAATGGCTAAGGAGAATGTGGGCTTATTAGTAATAGTGAATGATGCCGGCAAACCAATTGGCGTGATTTCTGAGAGGGATGTGGTTAGAGCTTTGGCGAGCGGTAAGGACTTGAACGCCAGGGTTACTGAGGCTGGCACTGTGGGTAAATTGGTAACGGTAAATCCTGGGGATAGTATTTACAAGGCTGCGTTATTAATGAATGATCATAAGATCAGGCACTTAATTGTTATGGATGGTGAGAAGTTGCGTGGTGTCATATCGATTAGGGATATAATTAGTGAGGAGAGAGTTGTGTCAAGGCTTGCGGAGCTTGCTGAGGCTAAACCTGAGGTAGACGTTAGCGGAGGTGCAGATTAAGTTTAAATTTGTTTGGGAATTGTTTAAAAATGATGGTTTTTCTCGGGAGGTGAAATGAGGGAGTTTAGGTCTAAGGTTGAAGAATTGTACGGTGATTTCCTTAGGGAGGTTAGGGAGATTGAACGTAAATGGCAAGAGGAATGGTATAACAAGGGGATCTTTAACGCCGAACCAAGGCCTGGTAAGCCCAAGTACTTCATTACCGTGCCCTACCCATACGTTTCCGGGTCACCGCATATTGGGCATGGTAGGACATTCACGATCGGCGACGTAGTGGCTAGGTATAAAAGAGCCAGGGGATTCAATGTATTATACCCAATAGCATGGCACATAACTGGAACCCCCATTCAGTCAGTGGCCGATAGGATAATGAAGGGTGACCAGGATGATATCAAGCTCTACTCATGGTATGTGAGCCTATACGTGGATGATTCAGGTAAGGTTAAGGAGACCCTATCCACATTCACCAACCCATGGAATATAGCCCATTTCTTCGCCTCTGTTTACGTCAAGGACTTCAAGTCCCTGGGCTTTTCCATGGATTTCAGGAGACAATTCACAACAGGCGATCCTGATTATAATGCCTTCATAATATGGCAATACTATAGATTGAGAAATGCAGGTTACATAACCCAAGGTAGCCACGTGGTCCTGTACTCACCGGACGAGGGGCAGGCTGTCGGTGAGCACGATATCAAGGGTGGGGATGAAATAGCAATAGATATCCTGGAGTTCAACCTCATTAAGTTCAGGTTGGAGGGTTCGAACGAGTACTTGGTGGCTGCAACCCTGAGACCCGAGACTATATACGGCATAACCAATGTGTGGATTAACCCAAGCGTTGATTATGTTAAGGCTGAGGCAAATGGCGAGAGGTGGATAATCTCGAGACCAGCCGCCTGGAAGCTCAGTTACCAGGGTTATGACATTAAGATGCTTGGTACAGTGCGTGGTGAGGAATTGATTGGTAAGTACGTGGTGACGCCGCTCATTAATAGGAGTGTCCCCGTACTACCCGCCTCCTTCGTTGATGAAAACACAGGAACTGGGATAGTCTATAGTGTACCTGCCCACGCGCCCTACGACTACATAGCCCTACTCGACCTCAAGAAGGATGAGAGCACCTTAAGTAAGTATGGTATTAAGGATATTGTGGAGCGTATAGAGCCAATATCAATAATAAAACTCCCCAATTATGGTAAGTACCCCGCTAAAGACGTTGTTGAAAAGCTCGGAGTAAAGAATCAGAATGACAGGGAAAGACTTGATGAGGCAACTAGGATTGTGTATAGGGAGGAGTTTTACAATGGTGTCATGAGGGAGAACACATTATTCCCAGAGCTAAGTGTAAACGAAGCCAGGGGGAAGACAATAGAGTCACTCCAGGGGCAAGGCGCCTGGGGTAGGATGTATGAACTTGAACCAAGAAATGTATTTACGAGGAGTGGTAATCCCGTGATTGCAGCCGTCATCAAGGACCAGTGGTTCCTAAACTATGGGAACCCAGAATGGAAGAGCAAGGCTTTCAAGTGCCTCAACTCGATGAAGATAATCCCCGAGAAGTATAGGAAGAACTTCGAGGACGTATTCAATTGGTTATCCATGAGACCATGCGCCAGGAAGAGGGGGTTAGGCACCAGGTTGCCCTGGGACCCTGATTGGATTATTGAATCACTGAGCGATTCCACCATATACATGGCCTATTATACAATAGCCCACAAAATCAAGTCCTCAGGGCTTGATAAAAGGCTTGGTGAGTATGCAAGGCGTGTAATAAGTAGCAGGGGTTCTGATGAGGAGGCGTTAAGTGCAATAATGATGTTTTTTAACTATGTATTCCTAGGCGAAGGTGATTCGGAAACTGTGGCTAAGGTCTTCGGAGTCAATAAGGAGTTTATTGAGGATTTAAGGAGGGAGTTTGATTATTGGTACCCTGTCGATGAGAGGCACAGCGGTCCAGACCTAATCGGCAGTCACCTAAGCTTCTTCATATTCCACCACGCCGCCATATTCCCAGAGAGGTATTGGCCTAGGTCAATAACACTCAATGAGTACGTGATTAGGGAGGGCATGAAGATGAGCAGGTCACTGGGCAATGTACTACCCCTACCCTATATACCAACACATTACAGCGCTGACTTGGCGAGACTATACATAGCATCCGCGGCCGACCTAGACACAACACTCGACTGGAGAGAGGACGATGTGGTAAGTACAACCAGCCGATTAGTTAGGTTCTGGGATGTGGTTAACGGAATAATTAAGGCTGGCAAACCCTCAATCGCACCCAACCTCAATTCATTATCACTAATGACCCGCTGGATCATATCTAAGATTAATAGGGCCATCCGTGACGCCACCATGGATTTGGAGAATGAGAATATTAGGGGTTATGTCCTCAAGGCATTCTTTGACATACTAGCGTCAATCGAGAAATACCTTGAAATATCGAACGTTATCGGTATAAGTGAGGATGAAGTTAAGTGGGTCTCCTGGTACGTACTTGAACGCTGGATCAAATTACTCCAGCCCATCATCCCTCACATAGCTGAGGAGGTTTGGCATAGAATGGGTAACACAACCTTCATATCCTTAGAGCCGTGGCCCACGTATGATGAGGGCTTGATAAGTGATGACTTGGATGTTGCTATAAACATTGTCGAGAGGACGATCGAGGATGTACAGGAGATACTTAGGGTTACCAAGATCTCGCCCAAGACTGTGCACATCTACGTGGGACCACTAAATGAGTATTACGATATCATCAATGAGGCATCGAAACTGGTGGATGAGGGTAAGACCATGGGTGAGGTGATAAGGGCTCTCGTGAATAAGCCTGAGTACAGACGTATTGCTGATAAGGTGGCGAACCTGGTCTCTCGCTACATCGATGGTACGATACCCAGGAAAATAGTGAGTAGGGATACTGAACTCACGGCCTTTAGGGAATTAGCCAAGTACATTGGACATAGGGTTAGCGCTACCGTCATAATTCAGGATGCCCTCAACCCAACCTATGACCCAGGCAATAGGGCTAGAAATGCCCTGCCAGGTAGGCCAGCCATATATGTTGAGAGCTAAATTCATTATTATTGCTAAATAATATATAATAATTTACTAATCAACTAACCTAGGAAGCCGTCTCTCCAGAGACGGTGGATTGTATTTATTTACCTTCAGTGGTTAACCAGCCGTCTCCTTCTCGACGGTCTCCCTGAACCCCTCACCGTAGTGGCTCACCGCTAGTCACCTAGGGTTCATTGCCCTACGGGTTTCTACGAGTCGTGTAGGACGTTGGATGTTGATTTGTCTGACCGGCTCATGTCCAACAGAGCTGTTTGGAGTACCCGCGGAAAACATCACCTTGAGGTAGGGGTATTTTTGATCATGCGGTCACTAGATACTTGTCGTATTCCCATTTTGTTATTACATTCCAGGTTTTCTCCCAAGGACCTACCTTGGTTAAGTACTCCTCCCACTCATTCATTTTATACTTAACATAGGATTTAACCATGTCGCTTGGTAGTTCGGTGGCTATGAAGCTCTTCTCTAGCTCCTTTACCGCGCTTTCTATTGTTGATGGTGTTTCGGGCGCATTCGGTAACTCATACGCTACTTCTTCCGTTGGCTCTGGTGGCTCCCTCTTCTCCTCTAAACCCCTGAGCATTGTTAGTGCTACCCCTGCGAAGGCTAGGTATGGGTTCATTGATGGGTCTGGGAGCCTGAACTCTATCCTATTAATCCTCATTTTATACTGTGGTATCCTAACCATGGCGCTCCTATTTGCATAGCCCCACACAATCCTCGTTGGTGCCTCGTAGTGAGGAACCAACCTCTTGTAGGAGTTGACCAACGGGGCGACTAACGCACTTAATGCCCTTGCATTACTTAATATGGAGCTTATTGCGTAACCGCACTCCTCGGTTATTTTACCCGTGTTGCTGAGGAATAGGTTCTTACCATCCTTCCAAACACTTACGTGGGTATGGGCCCCACTACCATTAACACCCCAGAACGGTTTAGGCATGAATGTAGCCCTTAAACCGTATTTCTGGGCTATATCCTTAGCCATTATCTTGAAGTATATCAACTGATCTGCTAGCCTAAGTGGGTCTGCTGCACCGATGTTTATCTCGTACTGGCTTGGCGCAACCTCGTGATGAGTCTTCGTGTAGTTTATACCTGCCTCGGCTATTGCCGTTATCAACTCCTTCATAAACTGAGACTGCACAGTCACGTTCCAACCATCAAAGTAAATACCTAGATCGGCGAGTACAGGCTTACCACCATCTTCCTTAACAACGAAGAACTCCACTTCAACACCCATCAGGAACTCGTAACCCTTTGACTTAGCTGATCCAAGTACATCATTGAGAAGTCTCCTGGGATCAAGTGGTGATGGTTTATCAGTTATGTCTGAGACCATTGTGAAGATATCAGCCACCTTACCATCCTGCCAATACTCTATATACACAGCCCTCGGATCTACATAGGCCACAAAGTCGCTCTTATTAACCGTGGAGTATGATGGTATTGACGATGCATCAAAGGGCATCCCATCTATGAACAAATCCTTTGCCATGTCTATGGGCACTATCTCTGACCTTGGTAAGCCATTTATATCCACTATTATGAACTTTACATACTTTATACCGGACGCCTTAAGTATTCTCCATAGGTCTGCAGGTTCGATTTCTAAGCCTTTAGTGGGCACGAATAATGTACAAAAACACCTTTTTAAGTTTTATTCTTATTATACTTAGTGCGATCAAGGATCTATATATCCAGTTATTCATAGTACATAGATCTCGAACCCGCGACCTTCCACGGTAGAACGTCACTTAGAGCCACAAAGGACATAGTTTTATTAATGAGTGCTTTACGAAGAGTTACAGTATGATGCAGATAAAATTAGGCTTTGAGGAGTGGCGTAGGTTAAGTAAGGAGATTGAGAGAATAGCCCAAAACGAACAGCTTGAACTCATAATTAGCATGACCTTCGGCTTTAGTGGCATAGAGAATAATGAAAGCGAGGAAGAGGAGGAAGGGGAGCATGCCCATCACCACTACCACATCGCAGAACTACCTAAAGAGGTTATTGAAGAATTGGGTGAATTTATGGACGCACTCAAAGCTAAATACAATGCTAAGGTTGATCACCATGTGCACGGAGATCACGCAGGCGTTGTGGCATCAATAACAGTTACAGGCAAGGATGCAATCAACGTATTCAGGAACATCATTGACGATGCAAAAAACTGTGAAAGCTGCATACTGGCTGGTGTTGATGGTGAAATGCACTTGGGCGATGATGTCAGTGTGATATTCTTTGGCGATAGTTATAAACTAACATTCATATTGCCTGCCCAGGATGGGAGACGCTTAATAATCAACGAAGTCAACACCTAAGGTCTAACCCCTAGGTGTATCTCGATAAACCTCTTCATCGTATTATAGTCCACAGCACCTATGACCCGATAAACCTCCTCACCATTCCTGAGAAGTACTGTTGTTGGTATTGACATGACACCATACTCGGCGGCTATTTCTGGATCTTCATCAACATCCACACGCCCAAACAATACTTTGCCTGCAAATACTTGAGCCAACTTATTGAGTATGGGCTCCATGATCTTACAGGGTATGCACCAGTCAGCGTAAAAATCAATCACCGCTGCAGCGCACTCCTTAATTGATGACATAAGATTTGAACCATTAAGCATCAGTATGCCGTTAGGGCACATCTTCAGACCTTGTTCCTCAATTCGTGTCTCCTTAGCCCGAGACATTATGATCCTCCTATACACCTTCTCGAGTAACTCCCTATCCTCCTCGCCCATCTGCGTTAATCATTAAATACCCTTTTTAAGGCATTGGCATCTGTCCAGGCTTGGTTGATCTATTTGGCGATCTCAATACCGTAAATCCTTTCAATATTTTCAACACAAAGCCTATGAAGGAAATCCTCATTTATTATGCCATTACTTACGTAATTCCTCAATTTTCTAACGAGCGTCCACGGTGGAATCACAGCCCCAGGTCTCTTTGGATCATCTATGAAATCACTCTCAACAACAAAGCCCGGACCGTGCTTAATAGCCTCCTCAAACTCCCCCTTCCTACCCATCGGTATTGATGGCATAACGTTATTCGTGAAGGCCGTATCTATGGCTATGGGCTGTGCATGATGCATAACCACACTATACGGTTTATTACCCACCCTCCTGACCATGTCCACTATCGATGACGCCGTAGTTACACCATTCCTCTCCAGGTGCAGATGGACAATAGCACCCACATCCTTAGCAACGCCTAAGCCATACATTATTAATTCATTGAAGAGGTCCATAACTTGGGGAGGAACGTCCCAATGAGGTCTACCAATCTCACCTATGCCCATGGCCTTACCATCTCTCACATACTCAGCCGCAAGGTCTATGCCCTTCATCATGAAGTTCTTAACCTCCTCCATGAACCAACCACGCCTCAGCAACTCATAACCCTCGGCTGGGTGTAATCCAACTACCGCGACAGATCTTACACCCTCCTCATTTATTATTCTCGCTGACTCTATAGTTACATCATACATCTTCCTAACACTCTCCAGATCACCAGGTGTTAGATTTAGGCTCCAGGTTAGTAGGGCTACAATGACTATGAAGACACCACCCTCTCTCCTAAATCTCCTGGCGAGCTCCTTAGGTCCAATTCCAATCATTGGGTTTGTGTGGGCGTGGTTATCGCAGAGTGGTAATCCTTCCTGCACCACCCATGCCTTTTATAGAGGGTTATAATCATTACTTGGTGTTGCTTGGGAGGTTGTTGATTGAGGAGTTGAAGAAATTGGGGATACGGAGGTTATGCGTGGGTAGGTTGAGGTGTGGTGATTATTTACCCCAATGCATAGCCGTATCGCTACTGCTAGGTAAGTATGTGGTGTGTGGTGGTGGCTATGGTGGTCACACAGTCCTTAGGGATGATGATTTAGAAATAACGGCACTAACCAAAGACGGCATACCCTGCGATGCGAGATTAGTTAAGCCTAGTAAGTGCCCAAATCCAATCCGCATAGAAATGCCAATTCCTAATAAACCACACTTCATCATAGACCTAACCCTTTGGGGAGAACATACCGAGACCGAGAGAAATGAGCTTGTTGAGCAGGTATTAGCATCAATATCGGTTGTCAGGAGGTATCTATGGGATGGTAACCTGGAATTGTCGAATGCGCCTGACGAATTCCTTCAATACCTAGATAAATTCGCCAGGGGATTCACCAACGCGATTGTCATTAATAGGGGTGCTCCTAGGATAGAGGGTCCCACCGTGATGCTTGATGCGGAGGGTGATTGTGTGTTGAATGAGGTGTTGATTAATGAATTCTCCACATTCATTATTGGCGGTATTGTTGATAAGGAGAGGAGGGTTAAGGGTGAGACGGGTCGGCTCTACAGGCTCCTTGGTTTGAAGGTACCTAGGTGTAGGATTGAGCTTAGAGGTTCTGTGATTGGTGTCCCGGATAGGTTGAATAAGATAATCGAGATCATACTAAGGGTGTTATTTGAGGGTAGGAGCCTTGAGGATTCAATAATAATGTCGATGTCTAAGAGGGATAGAGTAAATAGGCTATTCTATGAAATGCAAAGGGCCTCATACAGGGTCAGGGTTGGCAGTACTACAATGCTGGTAATACCTAAATCTATGATTGAGAGAGTCAATTGGCTAGGCGCAACGGCAAAGGAAGTGGAGCTTGCACTCAAGAAGTCGCACGTTATTGTAATGGATGATGAAGAAATTAATAGGTACTTATCGCTGCATCAGGCGAGGCCTGGGCCTTGGACGCATAAGTACGTTATGTAATAAAGTAAAAAATAAAAAACCATGAGCCATAGCGACCTGATTATGCCAAGACCGGCCTTAAGGTCTAGGAAGTTGAGGAGGGTTAACGTGAAGACTCCAGGTGGACGTAATGTAACTCACTACGAAAAGAGGACTTCCTCAAGGCCTAGGTGTGCGATTTGTGGTAGGCCATTGAGTGGAATTGATATCGCTATGGTAAAGACCAAGCATGTGAGGGGACCGACCGTGTCTAGGCCATATGGTGGTTATGTCTGCCATAGGTGCCTATCATTAGCCCTTAGGTTGGCTGTTCGATTGACCACAGCGTGATTGGTAATGGGTGTTGTTGCTATTAGTGGGCAGGCCGCCAGTGGCAAGACCACGGTGGCTAAGGAACTGGCTAATAGGTTGGGCTATAGGTTTGTGTCTATTGGAGAACTCTTCAGAAAGGTGGCTATTGAGAGGGGGGTTTCCTTGATAGAGCTTCATAAGATTGCAGAGCACGATTTTAGCATAGATAGGGCTGTGGATGAGGCAGCCATAAACGAGGCTAGGAAGGGTAATGCCGTTATTGAGGGTCACCTAGCCGCCTGGATCTTGAGGGATGTTGCGGACGTGAGGGTTTATCTAAAGGCTGACATAAGCACGAGGGCCAGGAGACTATCGAGCAGGGATGGAAAGACACTTGATGATGCGATCAATGAGGTGAGAATTCGCGAGGAATCGAATAGGAGGAGGTACTTAACCATATATGGAATTGACATCAACGATTTATCAATATTCGACCTAGTGATAGATACAACTTACATAGGTGCCGAGCAGGTTGTTGACTTAGTATATAACTATGTATATAATGTTTTGCGAAGCAAAAATCTTTTTTAACTTGGTAATACGGTACAGGGATTCGATTCAGCCTATTACCTTTCTGTACATCCTAAGCCAGGTATAGATGGATTCACCACCTGCCACGTACTTATCCTTCATCAGCCTGTACGCACTCACGTAACCCCTGTACACCAGGTATGCATAGTAACTGTTGAGTTTTGCCTTAATTACGTTGGGTTTGTCTGACTTAGCCATGAGGAGGGCCATGTGGTATGCGTAGTATTCCCTAGTTTTTACATCACCATTCCACCACTTATCATAGAGGGTGTCGAGAAATCCTAGGTACTCATCTATCCTATCCTTGAATGGATCCCTTACATACTTCGTTAAAACATCCCTTAACTCGTCCTTCCATGTTCTAACCTCCTTCGGCTGTATAACGCTCATCAAATTAATTACTTATTTCACTTTCTATTTAAATCTTTCTCTTTTTTATAAAAAGAGAAAATGAACATGAAACCTACATCAAAAATTAAGGTTGAACTTAACCGTCTCTCCGGAGACGACGAGCTGTGTTTGTTTATCTTCGGTGGTTAACCCGCCGTCTCCTTCTCGACGGTCTCCCCGAGCCCCCTCACCGTAGTAGCTCCCGACCTGTCGCCAGGGATTCACGACCCTACGGGTCTTGGAAACCCAGGGGTACGATTAACCCAGAAACCACGGAGCTTATAAGTTTTCAAGGTCTTAGACACCAATAGAAATAAGTATCACGAACGGTTATGAAAACTTAACCCCCAAGCCATTCAGTAAATACTGGATGGCTTGGTACGAGTACTTAGCTATTAAATCTAAGAGTGTGTATGATAAATAGCCTAGTTTATAGATTATGTAACCAATGATGTATAGTAATTCACCAACCTGCCTATTACCAATACTAAGTATGTAGGACTTAACCTCAGCCTTGAATGGTGTCACTATGGTGTATATCAATGCCAACGCCACTATGACCAGGAGCACCTCGAAGAATATCCTAACGGCACTCATACAATTTAGTGCTACCCAGCCTCAATATAAAAGATATTGGTAATTTAATTCTTCAATATCTAGAGACAACCTAATAGGTGGAGTTATGGTCTTAATCATAACTTTATTCATTAAAAGTCGTTGCGATTAACTCTATGGATTACGATGAGAATCCCAGGTAATGATCCAGTAAAAGCTTATTAACTCAGACCTCATCGTTGTCAACTAATGAGCAATGAGGAGCGTAGGGAGACACGAGAGGAGGGTCTCGCACCAGTGCCACCACAGGAGGAGCTGCTAATAGCCATTGAAAGATACCTAGCGGCAGGTGTTAGGCTTGGGACAAGGGTCTCAAATGCATACCTACAGAGGAGGGGCTTCGTCTTCTCAGTGAGGCCTGATGGGCTTAGGATACTTAATCTTAGGAAGATAGATGAGAGGATTAGGATTGCGGCCAAGATGATTGCCATGTATGACCCAGAGAAGGTTGTTGCCTACTCAGCCAAGCCCTACGGTTTTAAGCCCGTGGAAATGTTTTGTAGGTTTGTTAGGTGTAAGGCAATAACCGGTAGGTTTATACCAGGTACTTTCACGAACCCTAACCTGAACCATTATATTGAGACTGATTTATTGATATCCACAGATCCAAAGGCTGATGCTCAGGCAATCGAGGAGGCTGCAAGGATGGGTATACCAGTCATAGCGTTTGTTGATACGGATACCCCAATATCTTACGTCGACTTAATAATACCTTGCAATAACAAGGGTAGGAGGAGCTTGGCGCTAATGTATTGGTTACTGGCAAGACAGGTACTGAGAGTTAGGGGTGAACTTAAGGAGAATGAGGACCTACCGGTTTCACCCGAGGAGTTCGAGGTTAAGGTCACCGTCGAAGGTATATCGTAGGTTACCGAGGTAGTAAGGCGTTTTAAGAACAACTAAGACTTTACCTGTATGCCGCAAACAAGAAAACCAGCTGTGGCTGGGTACTTCTACGAGGCAGATAGGGATAAGCTCATTGAGCAGATTGAGTGGTCAATAAGACACCCATTAGGGCCTGGTCAATTAATTAAACAATCACGTGAAGGCTATAGGTCTGTGCCTATCGTCATTGTTCCGCATGCAGGCTATGTATATTCAGGCCCTGTGGCTGCGATGTCCTTTGCCGAGATTTATAGATTTCACAACCCGAGAACATTCATAATAGTCGGTCCTAATCACTACGGTGTTGGTTCCCCAGTGGCTATTTACCCTGAGGGTGTTTGGGAAACACCATTGGGCTCCCTCGAAGTTGATAGTGAGGTGGCTAAGGAATTAATGAACAAGGTCAAGTATCTAGAGCCGGACGTTTACGCCTTCTCCCAGGAGCACTCGCTGGAGGTTCAATTACCCTTCATACAGTACATATTCGGTAATAACGTCAAGATAGTACCCATAGCCCTCTGGAGACAAACGAAGGACGTCGCCAGAGACCTGGGTAATGCGATTGCCGACGTGATAACAAGCCACGAACCCGGCTCAATAGTCTATGTAGCATCGAGCGATTGGAATCACTATGAACCGCACGAAATAACCACTGAGAAGGATATGAGGGCGATAGACCCTGTGCTTAAGCTTGATGAAGACTCGTTCCTTGACGTAATCGAGAGATACGACGTATCAGCGTGCGGTTATGGCGCAATAGCCACCGCAATAGTTGCCGCCAAAAAGCTCGGGGTTAAGAACGTGGTATTACTCAGGCATGCAACGTCGGGAGACACCAGCGGGTACACGCTAGAGACAGTTGGTTACGCGAGTATAGCCTTTTACCTGTGATGGGTGGTTAAGTAAAATTGAGCCCTCAATCTTTAAACCAGGAGTTCACCATAAATCAATGCTTTATCTTTCGTACCAATGCCTGGTTCATACGGGCTGCCTTACCCATGTAATCCCAAATCCTTATTAACTCATTAAGCTTAGCGATCCTCTCGCCACCTAGGATCCCGCTCTTTATTATGGGTGCGCCAAAGCCAACAGCTATGTGCGCTAATGTATCATACTCAGTATCGCCAGACCTATGTGAAACCACCGGCACATAACCGTTGGAAATCGCCAGCCTAACAGTATCCCACGCCCTGCTTAACGTACCTATCTGATCAGGCTTTATTATGATACCATTACCAGCACCCTCCTTAATACCCATGGATAACCTGGACGGGTTTGTTACGAATATATCATCACCGACTACTAGGCATTTATCGCCAACGAAATCCGTCAATTCGGCAAACGACTTGAAATCTTCCTCATGAAATGGATCCTCGACAAACACAAGATTGTACTTCTCAATCAACCCCTTAATAAACTCAAGCTGTTCTTTAGGTGATCTGGTTATACCTTCATTTGTATAGACGTATTTCTCACCGTTCCAGAGATTCGATGCTGCTAAGTCAACGCCGATGCCTATCTCAAACCCAACCCTATTGCTGACCTCCTTAACAACCCTACTCAATATGTCAAGCGCTGTGCCTGTGGAGATCCTTGCGGACCACGCACCCTCATCATTACGCCCACCTGTGAATGAGGGATCCACCTTAACAAGCTCCTTAAATACCGACCTATGAACCTCTATGTTAGCCTTCAGGGCGCTGTATATATCAGGGGCTCCGTAGGGCAACACCAGGAACTCCTGAATATCAGGGCCAAGGCCCCTGCTATGCTTACCGCCGCCGATCACGTTACCGAGTGGGTAAGGTAAATCCCTGGTGTTAGTACCACCAAGGTGCTGATAGAGAGGTATTTCTAGAGCGTTTGATGATGCCCTCGCAACGGCCATCGACGTTGCCACAGCCACGGCACCACCAATCCTTGTGAAGTTCTCTGTACCATCAATCTCCTCAAGCCTAGTATCAACCTCGCTCTGTATCGATGCATCAAGTCCCATCAGGTCTGGCGCAACGGTTTTCTCAAACGTACTTACTGCCAGGTCAACATCATCGTTTGGAAAATAAATAACTTCATGAGAACCTCTCGATGCTCCAGCAGGTGCTGCAGCCTTTCCAAACCCATCCGTTAGGTAAACCTCGACCTCAACCGTCTCCTCACCCCTTGAATTAAACACCTTCCTGATACCCAAGTCCTCAATTGTCGTGTCAGGCATCATACAATGATTAGTCCGGTGGTATTAATGTGTTATTTCTTACGTAAACGTTTACTTTACGTATACATCACTCTTCAATATAGCATTAATAACATCAATAACTGGATAGAGTGTTTCTGAATTTATAATAACACGGGCTGTGTTGGCAACCTCCTCATTCATTGGATTATAGGCTATTGAATACCTGGCACTTTTAAGTATTGGTAGGTCCATGTCGCTATCGCCAACGGCTAAGACCTGGTCCCATGTAACACCTAGTTTCCCGAGCAAGTCCTTGATGAAGTCCTTGTTCTCAACATTAACCTTAACCGAGATTAATGAGTAATCCTCATCAAAGATTAATTCATTGCTTATGAAGTAATCAACATAGTCCTTAATCGGCACCTCGGTGTAATTAAGTCCACCACTCAGGGCGATTACTATAATGCCATTATTCCTCAGGAGCTTTAGCAACTCCACGGCGCCTTTTCTAAGCGTTACCGGTGGTTCAACCCAAGTCTTAGGAACACCAAACCAAAGTAATGCATCCACCAAAGCCCAATCCCTGTAATTAATAAGCCCTGTCCTATACGCATCCCTATTAATTGTTGCCCAAGCATCGGTACCCAAGATCCTGTGGAGATGCATCCACGCACTCCTGAAGTATGTTAATACTCCATCAACATCTAACACGGCGGCACGTATCATCACTCAACACCAATGCGCGTACCCTTAATTGGTAGCCTAATTATTAATAAGCCATTTCTATAAACTGCTTGGGAGTTCTCGAGTGTAACGGGTACGGGCAATTGCCTAATCAATAGGTACTTCCTACCATCACCCTCAGCCTTAATGAATATCTTATCCTCACCAACGAGCTTCACGGTTATACCCTCCTTGTTAATCCCTGGAATTTCAACCTCAATTATCAGGTAATCATCCTCAACCATCATTGAGTACCTGGGCTCTTTATAATCACCTGTCCGAATACCCTGGCCCTCATAGGCATTATCAATACCTATCCTAATGAATATACCCATATCCATCGATGTAGTGTTTTGCATAGAAGCATTTTTTAAGGAATTAATTATGCCGCGTTGGTGTATGCCCAAAGACTTCAGGGTTTGGTCGCAGAATCCCATATCTAGTCTCGAGATGCGTGTAATTGATAGTAACTCGGTCTTTGTGGGTATTGATAGGCATTTACTCATGGAGAACGCCGGTAGGTCTGTGGCCGCGGTGGTTGTCGAGAGGTACCCAAATGCCAAGAGGGTGCTTGTTGTGGCTGGGTTGGGTGATAATGGGGGTGATGGGCTTGTCGCGGCTAGGTACCTGCATTCCTGGGGTAGGGACGTGAAGGTAATACTGCTTGGGCGTGTTAGTGATGCTAGGGAGGAGTTGGTTGTTGATAACTTAACAATACTTAGGAACCTAAATATCGAGATTATAGAAGCCCCAACACCCTACGACCTATTGGCAAACCAAGAACTTTTTCATCCCTGGGCTGAGGTTATAATCGATGCAATAATCGGAACAGGCATCAAGGGCATCCTCAGGGAGCCCCAGGCCACAGCCATTGAATTAATCAACAAGTCCGCCGCCTACAGGGTTGCCGTAGACATACCGAGCGGTTTAGACCCAGATACTGGTGAGGTTAGGGATATCGCAGTTAAAGCCCATGTAACTGTCACAATGCATAGGCCGAAGACAGGCCTCGTTAGGGAGGGTGCTTCACAGTACGTTGGTGAGCTGGTGATTGCTGACATCGGTATACCTGAGGAGGTGGAGCACGTGGTTGGACCTGGCGATGTGTATTACCTAAACTACGCAAGGAAACCTGATTCTAAGAAGGGTGATAATGGTAGGGTATTGCTAATCGGCGGCTCCAAGGAGTTCACAGGCGCAATATACCTAGCCGCAAAGGCTGCACTGAGGAGTGGTGTTGATTTATCAATAGTGATGGCTCCTCGAGACGTTGCCAGGGACATAAGGTCTCACGATCCGAGCATAATAGCAATACCTCTCGATGGAGATTACTTGGCGATGAACCATGTTGACCAGATAATGGAGCAGGTGGGTAAATCTCACGTTATCGCCATAGGCCCCGGCCTTGGACTTAGGGAGGAGACTATGAAGGCCGTTGTTGAATTGGTCTCAAGGGCTGTCGATATAGGTAAGAAAATAGTTATTGATGCCGACGCGATAAAGGCCATTGGTGAATTAAAGAGGCAGGATCTCATTAGGAAGGGTGTTGTTGTAACACCCCATGCTGGTGAGTTCAAGTGGTTAACGGGCATCGACATAACTGCTGATGGGAATCCCTGGTCAAGGGCCCAAAGGGTTAATGACATCGTAAAATCCCTATTTAAGGGTGGTGTAATCCTCCTCAAGGGTAATGTTGACATCATCAGTGATGGGCAGAGGTATAAGCTTAATTTCACGGGTAACCCTGGGATGACCGTTGGAGGTACCGGCGATGTGTTAACGGGTGTTGTTTCGGCGCTAGCTGTCAAGATAAATGATGTATTCGAGACCGCGGCGCTCGGTGTCTTCATTACGGGGCTTGCTGGTGATATGGCTGTTAAGGAGTTTGGTTATCACATAACCCCTGTGGATGTTATAGAGAATATACCAAAGGTTTTCAGGAGGCTCATTAATGTGGATTCTATAATTAATGCGTCAATTCATACATCAGCACAGAAGCTACTTAAATAATGAGCTAATCAATGCCGTGGTTAAGTCCTTAACTTTTCTGGCATTAGTAATTTCTGTCTCTCATAAGCGTAGCTCCTTGCCTCTCTAACCATGTTGAGTATATTCAGGGGCGAGGCTCCGGATTTAGCTAGGTCTAGGATGTTTTTGGCTGTGGTTATCAATTTTAAATCATACTCCACAAGTCTCTCCAAATCCTCAGGGTAAACCTTAAACCTATCATGCATACCCGAATCACCAAGCGGCGCATTAAAGACCTCACTTATTAATTTCCTCAACTCCGAAAGCAATGCCTCATACTGCTGAATGGCAGGGTCGAAGGGGTTGGATTGGGCTATGGTGGCTTCGTTAGCCTCTATGATGCCTCTTGCCTCCTCAAGTAATTGGGTTACGGCCTTCCTAACGAGGAAGTCGTCCTGCCTAATCAAATCCTTAACCTTATACCCCCTGAATCCAGGAACCATTAATTGCAACTTCTCAAGTGGGGTCAATGGTGATTCTGAGATTGGCGTAGTTGGCTCATTACCCTGACTGGACACAACCCTATACCTAAAAACATGGTTTTAAACCTATTTCCTTGCAAAATAGAATTTACTCCCCAAATAACCACCAACTACGCCAGCTATTACATTAACTACTATGAATAAACCAATCCTCGTTCTTAATGGACCCGTGTAGGCATCGAATACTATGGATAGTATTGCTAGGGCGATTATTGTGAATATAACCACCCTCTGGGTTGCCCTGAATATCCCCATGTAACCCATGAGTTCCTCTGACCTATATGGCTTTACGAATATTATTAACAACCCATATAGAGCTAGGATTAGGAAAAATGAGACCCAGTATCCCCTTATATATATCCCTTTATATATTGCCCAGATTGGGCTTAGGACCAGGGGCGTTGGGTAGAACATATTCGCCAAGGCCTCCAAAGCCAGCGTTAATACGGAAACTAGGAATGAGTAACCAACTCCAGCAACCACACCATATCTGACCTCTCTGGTGCTCATGGTCACGAGAATGATGATGCGGCAGGTTTTAAACAATTCTCACAGTAATTCACGTGAGATCACACATTATCTACTCTAAATTCCCCCTCCCTTCTCTCTTCAGGTTTAGTCTCCGGTTTCTGTGTCGGTGGTGCCAACTGTGTTACTGGCACTTGTGTTGTGGGTAACCAACCTGCCCCACCTACGAGTAGGTTTATTGGGTAGTAAGGCACGCCAAGCATCATGTTGGTTGCAGCAGGGTCTGAGCGTTGTGCCATTATTTCGGCTAACCTAGCCCTAATCGCCGTGTTTAAGTCAAGTCCAAGTGCTGAGAACTGTATCACCCTCCTCATTGTTTCATCCTCGGGCTCCAGCCTAACCAACCTACATGCTATTAGGTTTACACCCATTTCCTCCATTACCGACCTAAGCGATGCTGTGATTGCATCGGTTATTTTATGCAGGTTGGCATAGACTTCACTTAGGGATATCATGTTTAGTATTTGGGAAACCGCTTGATCAATGATGGGTGATAGGTACATTGCGAAGTCATTAACCGTGTACTTCAACTCACCAAATTGCACACTATTCACTAACTTAACAGGGTCTGATATTGTGAAGTAATAGGCTACTTGATACTTCATAGGTACAAGTTCCTTTGTTTGTGTAACACCCTCACTCCTAGCCTCATGCCTAGCCGTGCTCACAAATAATACTTCTACCTCCCATGGTATATTACCTGCGTATTGGAACTTCGCGAAGAATTGTGACACAGGGTTCGCTGGCGTTTGTAAATCATGCGCGCCCGGGTCAAACACACCCGTTATTTGCCCCTGGATCCTAACAACAGCTTTTTGGTTTGAATACACTATGAGCCTTGACCTAGTCCTAACATCCACTGAGTGATACTTCACTATTAAGTCATTTGCGCCCATCTCATCCCTTCCATCTTCCCTAAGCGTAGATATTACCTGAGCCCTAATGGACATAGTAACGGTATAATTCCACCAGGACTTTAAGGTTTTACTCTCAATGTAAATATAATATAGATAGAGAGTTATACTTGGACATTCAGCAGTCTGGAAGGACATCATTAATTCCTAAAATCCTCAGTGTCCACCATTCTCATCATTAACTCATTAATTCATGCGTGTCCTGAATATTAACCTTTATGCAGTGGTACATCGAGTACGTACTTACTCCTGGCCCTTGCTTTTTGCGATCTCCTGATATCCGTTACTATATCCAGTGGATTATATGTAATGGTTACATTAACGTAATCATCATCTGCACAAGCCACAATATGAATGATTGGGTCTTTAAGGAGTAATACCTCGCAGTCAGTGTCGAGGTTTCCATAATCACCAATCAATTGCTTTCTCAATGCTAACCATAGCATCCTCCTCATAACTACTGTTTCCCTAATCATTACATTACATAATTCAACTCCCAAATAAATAAGGATTACTCCATTAACAATCAAAGAAAGTGCTAGGTTTAATTATTTATTTTTCAATTACAAATAAAACATAGCAAGCATTTTTACAAGAACCTCCCTTAATAATCCTCGAGACAACCCACGACAAGTGAGGCGTTATAAGTATCAATAGCAACCTTTAACTCACAACAACATCCATAAAGCCCGTGGGTAATGAGTTAATAACTAGGAGGGTTCACACCGATTCTGGCGCATTGACGCTGCTCATTATTAATTATGTGATGGCCTTATCCTCCTTATTAATTATAAATAGGGCCTATTTAAGCATTGTAAGGATTATCCTGGTAACAGGACTTGCGGCTTTAAACTTCATTAGTCTAGTCAGGGTACATCTAAGCCTAGTGTCTAAAGGGGGATTATTTAGTTACTTACTATTCCTAGTAAACATACTACCGTACGCAGTACTACTTACTCACCCAGGACCTTGGTTGCTCATACCCATAATACCATTAGTATTGTTTATACTCGAGATTGTTCGTGGTCGGGGTAGGTCCGTTATTGCTAATGCCTCAGGTACGGCGTTAATAGCCTCATCTTTCATTACCTGGTACGTACTAATGGGTGGTGCATTGACCATGAGCATTATTGCAATATCGCTTATGTGGGTTATTTATCACTCATTTAATGCCCTTTATGTGGAGGGTAAAATGCCATTTAGGAGTGAGGTTAAGCCTTGGTATTCCTCAGTTCTTTGGTTAGTGGCCTTGCCACCGCTTGCCTATTTAATGTGTACCATGGTTAATCCATTATTCCTATTCGTACTTGCGGAACCCACCGCCAGGGCTTTAGTCGCGGTTAGGGAGCGTAAATTATCCACAAGCAACCTCAGGACTAGGGTGAGGAGAATTGGTGTTGGTCTGCTAATAGAGTCCTTGGCCTTGGCTGTTTTAATCCTTGTTCTGCTTTACATAATCTCTTAACCTTGGTATAATATAACGCCTGAGTACCAGTTAAGTGTTGAGCCTGGGGCTTGTATTACGATTTCCCAACATGGGTAATTCGTTATCCTTATCGTGATTGTCTCTGGCGACGTGACACTGGTTGAGTATATTGGCACACTTATTTGCGTGCCAGGCACTGTGTAGCAGAGTATCGTCACGTTACCACCAGGCGGTATACTTAGGTTTATGAGTAGTGATGCAATGAGTGTTAGGTTACTGAATTGGAATAGTGTGTATGATTGCTGTATTGTTGTATACGGTGCCCCATACAATTGATAATACATTGTGGCCTCGCTTTGTATAGTGTTTAATGAATTAATGATTTCCGTATTGTTATCTGCAACGTAGTTACTGACATTTATTACGGCATTATATACCGTGTTCCCCACGGTGTTTATTTCCGAGGTTAGGTTGTTCTCTATGTTATTTTGAACATTGTATAGGGAGTTCACTATCGTGGTGTTTGTATTCACTATGGCCTTTATGATTCTCGTACTGTTCCTATTGATTGTAGATATTATGTTTGTGGCGTTGATGCGTTGGTAGTAGTAAATGCTGTTGAGTGTTGCCATTACGTCGCTGAAGTATTCAGCTAGATCTTGGTAAATTGTTCTTGTCATGCTAAGAATCTCAGCCGTTGAATAATTAATTGGCGATAGGTACTGCTGCTGTATCGTGTATTCTTGGGCGAGTAAATTACCTGCGCTTGTCTTGATTGGGTCTAGATATAGTGCTATAATTATTATTAATAGTGCAATTATAACCGCGAGCAACGCCAGGGTATATCTCGAATTCCACACCATATCATTAATAATCAATACCGTAGTTTTTTATTAGTTTCGGAGTTCACAGAGTTTACCTAGGTTAACAACCAATAAATAACTATAGAGAAATAGTTATAAGGATGTAGGTAATAGTAGACCTAATGATGCCGAGCACACCCGATGAGGTGGATCGGATCCTTCGTAATAGCATGAGCGATGAGATGTACCGAAGGTTGATGGGGATAAGGAATTACGAACTTCACAAATTTATAGCCTGGGCAGTAGATCTCTGTAAACCATCCTCTGTATTCATATCCACGGGCAGCCCCGAGGATCTGGATTACATTAGAAGGAGAGCCGTAGAAACCGGTGAAGAAATGACTCTTAGAATCCCTGGACACACAATCCATTTTGATAGTCCCTTTGACCAAGCGAGGGCCCGTGAGGATACAGCAATACTATTGCCTAGTGGTCAAAAGTTACCGTTCATAAGAACGAAGGATCGTGATGAAGGTCTCAAGGAAATGTTTTCATTGCTCAACGGTATAATGAAGGGTAGGGAAATGCTGGTTGGCTTCTACTCACTTGGTCCTAAGGGCTCTCCCTTCAGTATATTGGCTGTTCAAATAACGGACTCCTACTATGTAATGCACAATGAGAACATACTATATAGACCTGCCTATGATGAGTTCGTTAGACAGGGCGAGAAGGCTAGGTTTCTCAGGTTTGTTCATTCTCAGGGAGAATTGAATGAGATGAAACAAAGCAAGAACATTAAGCAGAGGAGGATATACATAGACCTACTTGGCGAAACCGTATACTCCGTAAACACACAATACGGCGGCAACAGCATAGGCCTGAAGAAGTTGGCGCTTAGGCTCACGATTAAGAGGGCTATGGAGGAGGGCTGGCTCAGTGAGCACATGTTCATAATAGGCGTTGAAGGCCCTAGAGGCAGGGTTACGTACTTCACAGGCGCCTATCCATCCATGTCGGGCAAGACCTCCACGGCAATGCTGGGCAGGTTAATAGGTGATGATCTGGCATACCTAAGGAACGTTAATGGTGAGGTTAGGGCTGTAAATCCCGAGGTTGGTGTTTTCGGAATTATTGAGGGTATAAATCCCACCGATGATCCGCTAATTTACGAAGTACTTACGAAACCTGGCGAGGTCATATTCTCCAACGTCCTAATTACCGAGGATGGAGGCGTTTATTGGAATGGTAAGGGAGAACCAGTGCCTGAGAGAGGCACTAATTACACGGGTAAGTGGTGGAAAGGTAAGACCGACGATAAGGGTAATCCAATACCGCCATCCCATCCCAATGCCAGGTTCACGGTACCACTGAAGGCCTTCAAGAACCTGGATCCTAGGTATGACGATCCCAATGGAGTGGTGGTTGGTGGTTTAATATTTGGCGGTAGGGATCCGGATACTTGGGTGCCCGTCTTTGAAGCTTTTAATTGGGACCATGGTGTAGTTACAATAGCGGCATCTCTCGAGTCCGAAAGAACGGCTGCAGTAATAGGTAAGCCTGGCGAGAGGGAATTCAACCCCATGGCTAATCTCGACTTCCTCTCTGTAGACCTTGGCGTCTACATAACGAATTACCTAAAGTTCGGTGAGGGTTTAGAAAAGCCACCGAAGATATTCGGCGTTAATTATTTCCTCAGGGATGAGCAGGGGAGGTTCCTGAACAGTAAGGAGGATAAGAGGGTTTGGCTTCAGTGGATGGAGAGGAGGGTGCACGGTGAGGTCAGCGCCATAACAACACCGATAGGTTACGTACCGAGGTACGAGGACCTGAGAGAGTTATTCCGCAGTGTCCTCAATAGGGACTACAGGCTCGAGGACTATAACAAGCAATTCGCAATAAGGGTTGATAAGCTACTCGATAAGATAGACAGGATATGGAAGATATACTCAGAAATACCAACAACGCCAAGGAAATTCTTTGAAATACTTGAGGAACAGAAACAAAGACTAATCGAGGCGAAGAGGGCATACGGTGATCCAATACCACCATCTAGGTTTGAATCCTAAGTACAAAGGTGTTGCGCAATTAAATTTAGTGAATTAATCTATATGTTGAACCACTAAGTCTAGCCGCTGCATCTATTACATGCACCTCATCCTTAGTCGCCAGCGTCACAGCGCGACCTCCCCTATTGAGCCTTGCAGTTCTGCCTATCCTGTGAATGTAGGTTTCCGGATCTCTGGGCGTGTCGAAGTTTATTATTAACTCTACATCAATTATATCGAGTCCTCGTGATGCCAAGTCAGTCGCAACCAAAATAGGATCGCCTTGGGAGTTCCTAAACCTATCCAGTACCTTTTCCCTAATGAATTGTTTCATACCACCATGTAAAAGCAATGCATTATAACTACGTAGTAATTGCTTATAGAGCCTATATGCCCTTTCCCTAGTGTTTGTGAAAATTATTGTCTTTCCTCCCAATTCCTTAGTAACGATGTCGTACCTCTCCCTCCAAAAACCATTAATTAAATACACCAGCTGTTCCATAGGTGGAATATCGTACTCGTGATCTCCAACCTTCACGAAAAATGGATCCTTTATTACTTTAGTTATTAGTTCACGAACTTCCCCAGGTATTGTGGCGGTGGCAGCAAACGTTTGCCTTCTATTGCGCGTAAGGCTTGATATTACGTATATATCGTTAATAAATCCCATATCCATCATCCTATCGACTTCATCAATAACCAAAAAGTCAACCACACTGAGGTCTAGGTATGATTTCCTTACAAGGTCAAGTAAACGACCAGGGGTTGCGACTATTAAGGATGCATTCTTGACGGACCTTATCTGCGCATTATAAGGTACTCCCCCATAAACTAAGGCATGCTTAAATCCTAGGTATTTATTAAACATGTTAAAATGCTCAGCAACCTGAATAGCGAGTTCACGTGTAGGTACGACAACCAAGGACTCCGATACCTTACCGACCATAGAGTTCATTATGGGTAATAAGTAGGCGGCTGTTTTTCCACTACCCGTCCTCGCCTGCATGACAACATTAAATCCCATCAAACCCCTTGGAATAGCGATCCTCTGTACCTCTGTAGATCTTTCAAAACCAGCCTCAACAAGGGCATTTTGCAACTCCACCCTAAGTTTGCTAAATACCTCGTCCACCCCATCCTACGAAACCAGGTATTAATAAAAACAGACTGTTTAGATGCTAAATTGAAAAGTTAGCGGGCCCGGTGGGATTCGAACCCACGACCTACGGGTTAAAAGCCCGCCGCTCTACCTGGCTGAGCTACGGGCCCATCATCAAATCTCCCTTTAGGTCTTATAAGCTTCTCGCATCGTTAATTTTTATTAGTCCTTACCTTAATTACAGTTGTATGTCCTCCCTTGTTGATTTGGTGCTGGTTAATTACCATGGTGAGTGGGTCCTGGAGGGTGGTGTTGTGAAGTACATTGAGCATGTTGATGGCGACATTATCGAGGCTGAGCTTGAGAATTGCGGTGAGGATTATGTGGATTGCGTGATTGAGGATGTGGTGAAAAGGCTTGGTGATGAATTGAAAATTCCTAGATCCGTGTTAGGGGCTGTTAAGGCGAGGCTTAAGTTGCTTGGTTTCCCATTGATGATAAGGTCGCGTGAGGAGGGCAGCTCATTAATTGTTGACCTTAGGGGCAAGGGTGGTAATGCCCAGTTGGTGGTTCGTTATCAACTCATCGCCTAGCAATTAGGGTTATCCTCAATATCGCATATAGTGCTAGCGATACCGTGAATATTACCAGGGCTAGCAATGCTATGCCCCCAAGCCCAAGGGTCACGTAGGAGTAGCTACCCAATAAACTACCCACGCCCATGCCCACACCGAGGACCAGGCTATAGAGCCCCATGGCTGATCCCCTCATACTTATTAATGCCTCGTCACCAGTCAACGCGAGTATTGAGGGGACTATGGCCGATGCCATGAATATGAATGGTGCCGAGATGGCTATGGCAATTATTGGGTTGAGCCCGATCAGTAATAATGTGGTTAGGGTGATGAGGCCTATCGATACTCCCACCACGCCAATGCCCATTGTTTTTAACCTACCTAACCTATCCGATACGTATCCAAAGAATACTGAGCCCAACCCAATAACCAGGGTTGCGCCGAGGAATAACGCACCAACGTGCACTGGCAATACACCTTCAATGCTACCTATGGCTCTTCCCGAATATATCGCTGCTCCAAGTATCGTGGTTATTGAGAACCATAGGGGCAGTGTTGGTATGGCTCTTCTCGAAACACCCCTAAGTGGGTTTAGGTACGTGACACCGCTGATGGGTTTCGTCTCGATTATGTACCTCATGATGACCACGTAGAGTAAGGCAAGTGATAATAATAATACTATGAAGGCTGTGGGACTCTTAAATACCTGGTATAGGATTGACCCCACCATATAACCACTCGCGTAACCAAATATATTTAGAAAATCAAAAACCCCCATACCCAAGCCCCTATAACCGTGCTCTGTCAAATCCGTTATCATGGCCAGTGTTGAGACCAAAACTAGTGCGGCGCCAAACCCAATTGCACCATTAAATGCCGCGGTAAAGAGGGGGTCTTTCATTATCGATATTGATGCGTACACAGCGACCATGAACATGAGCAACCATGCATAACCAAGAATCAATGTTAATCTCCTACCCAGCTTATCCGCCATGTAACCTGCCACAAACGAGCTTGCAGCCTCAACGAATGGGTATGTGGCCAGTATTATTCCTATCATAACGCTATTACCCGGTGATAGGTATGAGATTAGGAATGTGTTCGCCCCGGATCCAACTCTTATGGTTAAGATTGGTAGGTATGGCGATAGGGACTTGGTGCTCCTCATAGTCGTTGATAATGCATACATAATCCTTAATAATTTTTATTAATATTCCCCAAAATAGAATGGGGATCATGCAATTAATGGATAGGTACTCGAGGCAAATAGCCGTTATTGGTAGGGAGGGTCAGGAGAAGTTATCCAAGGCTCGTGTCGCCGTCATAGGTCTTGGAGGCCTTGGATCTCTCGTAACCCTCTACCTGGTTGGTGCGGGTGTTGGTGAATTAACGATTGTTGATTATGACACAGTAAGCATATCAGATTTGCACAGGCAATTACTCTATAGGGAAGAGGATGTTGGCAAGCCTAAGGTTGAGGTTGCCGCTAGGAGACTCCATGATCTTAACTCCACTGTTAGGATTAGGTCTGTTGGTGAGGCATTGACTGAGGATAACGTTGACGACATCATTAGGGACGCTGATGTGGTTGTTGATGCTCTTGATAATTGGTTGAGTAGGCAGGTTCTTAATGAATCAATAGTTAGATTAAGGAAGCCTCTAGTTCATGGTGCAGTTAATGGTTGGTATGGCCAAGTATCTACGATAATACCAGGCAAGACTCCGTGCCTCTACGAACTTGTTCAATTAAAATCACTACCACAGTGTGTTGGTTTCTGCCCAGTAGTTGGCCCTGTTGTTGGTGTTGTTGCTTCTATAGAGGCCCTTGAGGTCATTAAGCTGATTACGGGTATTGGTGAACCCTTAACCAGTAGGTTGTTGGTTATTGATGGTAAGAATTGGATTATTGATGAAATAAGGCTAAGCAGGGTTGAAAACTGCCCTGTTTGTTCAAAATATCTTAAGAGTAAAGAGAAATAATTTTATTTAGGATTTCCTCCTACGAGGATACACTATGAGGAGATTCCTGGCGGCATTGTGGGCAAGGTTGAGCAATAGACCATTGGCACTATGTGATAGTGGTGATGTTGATGGAATAACGAGTGCCGCATTATTCCTGAGGAAGTACCCCAATGGTGTCGTGGTTCTTGCCGCACCAAGTGAGGTCAATAGGTCTTGGTGGATCAAGAGCTTTTATTGGACATTCGTAGCAGACCTACCCTGCCCAGGTAAAGTTCTAATAAGGGCTGATCACCACAAGACAAATAAGCCCTGCGCCAAGGTTGAGTATTACGATCCAGAGGCTCCGTGCTCGGCATTAATGGCTATGAAAGCCCTCGATCTAGAGAGCGATACCGTAGTTAATAGTCTCGTTAAAGTTGCGATAGAGACTGATACAGCCAGTATCAATAGTAAGGAGGCTGAGGAACTCGATTTAGCCGTTAGGTTTGCATCCTATTCAGAGAAGCTTTACATAGCAAGGGCCCTCGCTACTAATGGTCTTCAGGCGCTTGGGAATAACAAAATACGTAAACTCGTGGAGAGGGGTGATAAGGCAAAGAGGCTCATGCTTGAGATTGCGAATCAAATACCAATTAGGGATGTGGTTAACATATACAGCCCAATAAACCTTGGAATATCCTATAGGCAATTGACGATAGAGCTCCAGCACAGAGGGGCTAGGATGGTCAATATACTGTTGAGGCTCGGTAGGAGAACCTTTAGGTACTATTGCGGTGCTGATAAGAATGGTCCATATGATTGCACGCAGGTAGCTATAAAACTTGGTGGCGGTGGTCATAGGTATGCCGCAGGCGCTCAATATAAGGCGCCCTTATTAAATACGCAGAGGGGTCTTGACCTATTTATAAACACGTTAAAGACGTATCTAAGCATCGATAAGCTCGAGCTTCTTGAATTATCGAGAGGATCTATCAAGACCCTAACCTATTAAGTAATTAGGGCTGGATTTTGCACGATCTCATGACAAAGCAAATAACGAGTTATCCGCGCTTTGAACCCTCATCACCAACCCTCAGCGGCTACCATTCTCTTCACGTAATACTACGGAAATATCTGTGAAAATACTTATAAATAAACATTTATGCAAAAGGGCGGGTCTTCCTTGGGTCGTGTCGTAGTTATTGATCATCCACTGGCTCAAGCCATTTTAACGACCCTTAGGGACAAGAATACGAAGCAGATAGAGTTTAGGAAGGGTCTCGTCAGGCTTGGTAGATTGATGGGTTATGAGATTGTTAAGTCAATGGATATCGAAACAGTCGAGGTCGAGACACCACTCGGGGTTAAGGCTAAGGGGGTTAGGATTAAGGATCTAGATCACGTTGTAATAATTCAAGTCCTTAGGGCGGCAATGCCTCTTGTTGAGGGTCTCGTTAAGATTTTCGCTAACGCAAGAATGGGCGTGGTAAGTGCTAGGAGGGTTGAGGAATCCCATAAACCTGGCTCGCTGGATTTTGATATTGAGGTTACGTACGTTAAAGTTCCCAGGATATTCGGCGACGACGTATTGATAATTGCTGACCCCATGCTAGCCACAGGCTCCACAATAGTTACGGTCCTTAGGCATGTACTTAAGTATGGCAATCCAAAGAGGACAATAGTCGTGAGCGTTATAGCCACGAGGTACGGCATAGAGAGAGTGTTTAAGGAGTATCCGTTTGCTGAGATATACACCGTATCCATAGACCCAGAATTAAATGAGAGGGGCTACATAATACCCGGCTTAGGCGATGCGGGAGATAGGGCGTTTGGTGGCTAAATTATCCAAGCCATTAATGCTCAGAACATTTCAATTGACTTAAAATAAACCTCCGGTAAAAATCAGTAAAGATATTATATTCTATTACTATGTTTTGTTTTCAATTTTATGTAGCACATAATCGAGCGCTTCATCGATAAGACCCTTCCTTGCTAACTCATTGAATTTCTCATCATTATCAAGCTCCATGTATAGCCTCAACCTAGCCTTCACATCCTTAACACTCTCCTTAATCCTGCTCTTTACGGCATACCAAACACGGGCCATGTTCATCAACTCCTCATCATCCTTCAAAATATGTAGTATCTCATCAAGGGCTCTCCTAGCCACAACACCGCTTAATCCTTCGGTGGTTACCGCAATCCTTATACCATTTATCTCGCCCTCAAATGGCACGACAACCTCCGTCTCCTCGGCGTTGGTGGCATCATTAAAGAACTTCTTAAGATCCCTGGCTATCCTCCTGGCATTCTCATTCGCAATTGGGTCATTTGTTGCGATAACCACCAGGTCAGCCCACTCAATATTACTACGAAGCAAACCTGGATCTCTTGCATCGCCCTTAATGAGTACGACCTTTCCCTGCTCAGCGTACCTAACTAAGTCATTACTAAATTCTAGACCAATTACCCTAACGTTGGCGCCAGCCATGAGGAATTTCACGGCTCTACGAGTACCAACTCCCCCACCGCCAATTACCAAGACATTCCTGCCTTCAAACTCCATGAATAGAGGTACCTTCACGCTAATCCCCTCCCTTTATTCAGTATTTAGTATTTAATAATGATTTTATTCCTTACTTGCGTCTAACGGTATGAAACTCAGTATTAAGTCCCTAATCTTAATAATCGAATCAAGAGTCAGCGCCCCCTTAATAATAAAGTCCGCATTAACCAAAGCTCGTCCAACCTGCCCACACTGGTCGCTCACCATGTAAATAGACCCAGGTACTTGAGAACTTAGGAGTTGCATCGTGCCGGCGCTCTCATCAAAGCCTATGGTGAGCCTAGGGCCATAAACATAGTCTACGTTAAATCCAAGCGCCACTACCAGGTTAGGCTTATGATTGTTTATTAACCTGGTAACCAAGTTCCTTAAGCCATGTTCGTTGCATGGCAAGGGTGATTTAGGAATTATTGATTCAATGCCTGACTTGGCAAGTAGCACAGCCAGTAATGAGTAGAACTGGGGCTTTATACCGGGTGGTGTCAATATTAGTACCCGTGCGCTGGCATTGCTGGGCTTGAACACCATGATATCCCCATTGACGTATACTCTGTACTCACCGCTATCGAACACCCTGGTCATTTAGTAAGGTGCCTTGGGCGAGTAATAAATAATTTCCTATCTCTTCAAGAACTCCTCCAATTTATCCTTAACGTCTCGCTTCAGTGATTCCCTGGCTAGGGTACTTAATAATTCGTCCCACCTATCCTCAACAATGCCTATTATCGACCTAATCATTAACCGCTTAAGCTCTAGATAAACCCCTTGGGGTATATTGCGTAGCTTCCTCACGAGCTCTACGGATACCTTAAGACCTTCATCCAAGTTATCAACAATCCTATTGACAATGCCCCAATTGAGAGCCTCCTCGGTGCTGAGCTTGAAATCCCTATCCAGGAAGAACCTAGACCTCAGCATCCCAAAGAGGTAGGGCGTGAAGGCTGGGGTTACTGGCACAAGCCCATATCTAATGCCGGGTAACGAGAACTCCGAGCCCCTAACAGCAACCACTTGATCGAAAAAGTAGAGTAGTTCTGTGGCGAAGCCGTAAGCCGAACCATTCACTAAAGCCACGATCGGCTTCTCGCAATTAGCCACGGTTACGGCTAAGTCCTTAATAGCCGAGAAATACCTTGTGGACTCCTCAATCGTGCTGAATCCATAGATCTCGGCTAAATCAAGACCAGCCGAGAAAACCTTACCCCCACTGGTTAAGATCACACCCTCAAAGTCCCTACAACCGGTTGACACGGCATCCCTAGTCCTCAGGGTTAACTCGAGACTGAAGGCATTCCTCTTCTCAGGTCTATTCAACCTGGCGATTAGCACGTCATCGACAGGTTCCGTAATTACTATATTGTTTTGTGGCATTTTAGTCCCCTATTACGGCTTTTTTCCTTATTAGTTCCTCTATTTCCTGCTCTGCATATCCAAGCTCCCTCAGTATTTGTCTCGTGTGCTCCCCAAGCCTTGGCGGTGGTGCTGTGCCTACAGTATCGATACCCACAGCCTTTATTGGATTATTAACAACCTTAACAACACCAATGCTCGGATGCCTTAGCTCCAGTACCATGTTTCTAACCCTCGTATTCCCATCCTCGAGTGCCTCCTTAACATTAAGTACGGGAGCCGCAGGCACACCAGCCTTCCTCAGCAACTCAACCCAATACATCATGGGTTTGGTCGAGAACGTCCTCTCAAGCTCACTAACCAACTCATCCCTATGAACAACCCTATCGGGGTTTGCCATGAACCTAGGGTCATTGGTCAAGTCCTCCCTACCAATAACCCTACAGAACTCCTGCCAAAGCTTCTCAGTACCCACGGCAACGACGAAGTACCTACCATCACCAGCCCTAAAGGCTTGGTATGGCGCAATACTCGAATGCGCACTACCGAGCCTCCTGGGAACCTCACCACTGGCTAGGTAATGTGCTGCTTGGTGTGTCAGTATTGATATTGCCGAGTCGGTGAGCGCCAGGTCTATGTACGTACCCCTACCAGTCATGTCCCTAACCTTCAACGCCGTGAGTATCGATATGACACAATAAAGTCCAGTGACTATGTCTATTATAGGTACACCAAACTTCACAGGCTCACCACCAGGCTCCCCGGTGAGGTCCATCAAGCCACTCATTGCCAGAGCCACTAGGTCGTAACCTGGGTAATCCCTGTATGGCCCATACTGCCCAAAGCCCGATATTGAGCAATATATAATCCTTGGGTTAATCCTCGAAACATCCTCATAACCAATACCGAGCCTCGCAGCAGTACCGGGTCTGTATGCCTCTATCAATACGTCAGCCCTCTCAACAAGTCTCCTAACAACATCCCTACCACCCTCACTCCTCAAGTCAATAACTATCGACCTCTTACCCCTATTGGCACTGGCAAAGTATGCACTATACTTCTCGGCATAAAACGGTGGACCCCAATCACGGGATGAATCACCCTCAGGAGGCTCAACCTTAATCACATCCGCACCAAGGTCAGCCAGAAGCATTGCAGCAAAGGGCCCAGCCATCGCACTCGTAAACTCCAAAACCCTAACACCAAAAAGAGGCCTCACGATACCGCATTTTTACATCGGTTTAAAAATATTTACGTCCATGGTACACCATATTACATTATTTAATATTATATTATTTCCTAAGTATTGTTTCTATTGATCTAGCTATCATCAATGTTTTATTATCATCCAATATTTTACCTATTACCTGTAATCCTACAGGCATACCCTCAACATTACCAGCAGGTATTGAGACAGCGGGATAACCCAATAAGTTGGCCATTGCTACGTATCTCGTTGCCACGACCCTAAAATCTAATTCCTTGCCCATTACATCATTTATCCTGGGAGCTATTGCTGACACCGTGGGTGTAATAATGACATCAGCCACGTTAAATATACGCTCAATCTCATTAATGATTAAAGTCCTCTGTCTTAATGCGTTTATGTAATCTACGGCAGGTATACCTAAGCCCTGCCTTATCATGTCAGCAACATCATAACTATAATCACTACTTCGCTTCATAAATAAATCCTTATGTATTGCAGCTGCCTCGGTTAGCCTAATAACTCTATGCGCTGAGTTTATCCTCTCAAGGTCTATGTTAATTTTCACGAGATTAAAACCCTCAGCATTTAACAAGGACGATAAATCCATGTACTTCCTCTCAACAGGGTTATTCTCATCAACCTGTATATAACCCAGCACTGTTTTTTTCGGGTTAACTTCTCTCTTAATTAATGAAATATCTAGATGGAAATCCTGAACTATTGATGTATCAAAACCATCCGGCCCTACCAAAATCGACGCTACATAAGCCGCATCAAGCACACTATTTGATAGGACCCCAACAGTGTCTAAGCTCCAAGCCAGTGGGAATACCCCATATCTACTAATTAGGCCATATGATGGTTTATAACCAACAACACCGCACAGAGCGGCAGGGATTCTTATTGAACCTGACGTATCAGTACCTAAGGAAGCTAATGCAGCCCCTATAGCTACTGAAATCGCCGAACCTCCACTCGAGCCACCCGGTACTCTCTCAGGGTCATGGGGATTTCTAGCAGGGCCGAAATAGGAGCTTATGTTAGTAACGCCGGATGCGAATTCGTGTAGATTTGTTTTTCCAATTATTATAGCATCGCTATCAAGGAGTCTTGAGACAACGGTTGCATTGATACCGGGTATATAATCACTGAATATTTTGGATGCCATCGTAGTTCTTACACCCCTCATGTATATGTTATCCTTTATTGATATCGGTAAACCCGCCAATGGACCTAAGGGTAACCCCTGCCCTAATCTCCTCTCTACTTCATTCGCCATTTTCAAAGCCTCATTTTCAAGGATTGTGATAAAGGCATTAAGTCTAGAATTGTTACGTATAATGCTTAGTGATTTTTCAATCAATTCCACAGGTGAAGTTACCCCTCTATATATTTCATCTAGTGCGACTAATAGTACTGGTTTAGGATGGGGCAGTGGTTCAATTAAGAAATCAAGGGTTTTACCATCTAATATCATAATTAATCCCCATCTTAATCACACATTCTTACCGTACATCTCCCTACTTGCATCAACGATAGCATCTATGATGGGTTTATAACCTGTGCATCTGCATATAAGACCGCTAATTCCCTCGGCAACCTCCTCCCTGGTTAGGAGTCTTTTGTGCTTATTCAATAAATAATGACCAACCAATACAAACGCTGGTGTACAGAACCCACACTGAAATGCAAAATGCTCAATGAATTTTCTCTGAAGCAATGTGATTTCTCCTAAATTGCTTATGCCTTCAACAGTCGTTATTTCAGCTCCATCAACCTCGTGCGCTAGCACCATGCATGATTTCATCGGTATTCCATTCACAAGAACAGTACATAATCCACATGAACCCTGTTCACACGACCCACGTACACTAAGTATATGCAACCTATCCCTCAACACATCCAGTAACCTCTCATGCGGCCTTACCTGTAGTTCTCTCTCAACTCCATTAACTTTAATCCTTATAGTTACCAATTCCGGGGGCTCACTCATGAACCACCACCTCCAATGTTCTAGATACTAATACAGATGTTACATGCAACCTATAATTGGCTGATGCCCTTGCATCTGCAATAACCTCTGTTTTATATTCGGATCTTATGTACTCCCGCGCTTTTCGTAAAAATGCGTCAACATTGCCTTTTGATTCGGCATATTGGTCGGAAAAGTCCACAATCACTGGTTTGTTTGTTAAGCCCGTTATTGCAACCTTGACAAGGTCATGTCCATCCTGGGAGTACTTAATTGCAGCCACATTAACCACAGAGAACAAGCTATCGCCCTTAAAGTCCAAAAACTTAGCCTTTCCCTTTATTTCATCAAACTGTATTGCAATTACCAATTCATTAGGCTTTTGCGCTGTTTTCATAATATCTACGAAGAAATCCAAACCACCCACCTCTCTAGTTCCCTCCTTACTTCTTAGAACGGCTTTTCCATTAAGTAGTAGGAATGCAGGTACGGCTGTGGCATAGGGGGCCGCATCAACTATATTACCAACTAATGTTGCCTTATTCCTAATAATATCATCAGCTATGCTTTTAATAGTTTCATACAGTAGTGAAAATCTCTCCCGAATCACCTCATTATCTATTAATTCATTTAATGTAACACCAGCCTCAACCGTTAATTTACCATCTTCATACTTCACATGGTTTAATCCTAATGATTTTATATCCATAATATAGTTAGGGCGTGCCATACCCCATTGCATTAACAGCATAATCTTCGTTCCTCCCGCAAATACCACAACCTCGTCACCTCTTTCTTCAAGAACCTCCAAAGCTTCATCAATATTTCTTGGTTTATATAACTTAAAAGGTGGTAATATCATCCCTACCACCCCTCAAGTAATTCAGGTCTTTGCTCCTTAATAGCCCTCCATACCCTCTCTGGCGTCATTGGTAATTCATGAACCTCAACGCCAACGGCATTATATATTGCATTCCCTATAGCCGCCGCAACACCTAACATTGCATTTTCACCTATTCCCCTTGCACCATATGGTCCATACGTGTCCGGGTTCTCGAGTATTATGGTTATAATATCACTTGGTATATTATTTGATCTTATCACTTTATAATCTATTAAATTAGGATTAAGCAATGCGCCTCCTTCATCAAATTTTAATGACTCATACAGTGCATAACTTATACCCATTATTGTGCCTCCGATCATCTGTCCCTTAACAAGCTCAGGGTTTATTGCTTTTCCCACATCGAATACGGTAACGTACCTCAAAACCTTCACCCTACCTGTTAATACGTCGATCTCTACCTCGACTGCGTGGGCTCCAAATGTTACAAAGGGAAAAGGATTCCCTTGTCCATTCTCATTTAGGACCGTTAAATCTGGCCTGTTGAAGTATCCTCTACCCATTATGGGTCCTCCTATGGTATTACCGTTTGGCAAGGTGTATCCCATAGCTATATCCTTTAAATCAAGTGCTGAACTTGGGTTGTTTCTTGCAAACACCTTTCCATTTCTTATCTCTATATCTGATGGCTCTACATTAAACACTCTGGCTGCTATTTTACGGATCTGATCTTTTGCGTCGGCTATTGCAGCTAAAACAGCATTACCATCATAAAATAAACTCCTACTACCTACCGTTTGCCAGGTATATGCTGACTTGCTCGTATCCTTGAAAGTATCAATTCTAACCCTATCAGTTGGTACGCCGAATTCCTCAGCTACAATCTGTACTATACTCGTTAAGGTACCCTGACCGATCTCTGTTGTCCCAATGCTGACATCTATAGTTCCATCCTCATTAAGTCTCACGAAGGCTTGCGCCGCATTGTTGGCAGGTACCGATGGACCTTTTATTGATAATGCGAGCCCCTTACCTCTGTACGTATAATCATCTACTTTTTCACCCAATTTACCCCAGCCAATTAAATCCTTTGCCATTTTGAGGCATTGCTCAAGATCACCATTACCCTTATCTACTCTCTGTCCCATGGATAATGAGGATCCTGGCCTTACGATGTTCTTTAATCTAAGTTCGAAGGGATCCATGCCTAGTTTATGTGCTATTATATCGATCTGTCTCTCAATAACCCAGTGCGCCTCCAGAACTCCAAAGCCCCTAAATGCCGTTGCATAGGGTTTGTTAGTATACACTGTGTATGATTCAACATAAATATTGGGGATGTCGTAAACGCCGGCACCTATGTAACCCATGGTCCTACCAACATTAACAGCATAATCAGCATAACCACCTGAATCAACGATGTACCTAGCTTGCCAAGCAATTATTTTACCATCCTTCGTAACACCTGTTTTTACCCAAGCCCTAACACCAACCTTTGAAGGAGCTGCAAGAAAGTTCTCGTACCTACTTAAAGCCAACTTTACAGGTCTACCACCCACCATTTTTGATAACATTGCAACTAAAGGTTCGAAATTAACACCAGCCTTTCCTCCAAATCCACCACCAACATATGGAACATGAACTATTATCTTGCTTTCCGGTATATGGAGAGCCTTTGCCGTTAAATACCTGACTGCAAAGGGTGACTGCGCGCTCGTCCAAATTTCCAGTGTTCCATCAGGAAGCCATTGGGCAATCACGCTCATGGGCTCCATATACACGTGGTTCATCATATCTTCAGTAAAATTATTCTCAATCACCATCTCAGACTTCGAGAACCCATCCTCAATATTACCTCTCCTAAGGACGAATTTATTGGCGATATTCGTGTTTGGTATAGGATTTATGTAACCACGATAATAATCGTATTTTCCCAAATTCTCATGAATCAATACCGCCCTTTCCTCAAAAGCCCTCTCTGGATCGGTAATGACAGGTAATGGTTCATAATCAACATCAACTAGTTCCGCAGCCCTCTCCGCAGCCTCCTCTGTTTCCGCTATTACAGCAGCCACAGGTTCGCCTATGAATCTAACCTTATCCCATGCGAGCATGTTTCTATCAGCGACATAAATACCCACCTTATACTCCCTAAGTTGTTCACCCGTAATTACCGCAACAACGCTAGGATAAGTTCTTGCTCTCTCAATATTTATCTTCTTTATCTTAGCATGGGCTTCAGTGCTCCTTACCAACTTTGCATACAGCATTCCAGGAAGCTCCATATCAAATACGTATAACGCCCGCCCCGTCACTTTCTCGAGGGAATCTACTCTATAGATTGATTTACCTATATACATGATAACTAAAGGATTTATTCTAAGCCTTAATAAATATTACCAGGATGATCCATGATTATAATTAAATACTTAATGTGTGGTATAGAATACTTTTCCACAGATTTAATAACAAAGCGTTTCTGTAAGAAAAACCTGCGATTAATCCTGATAACATGAATAATCCAGAGGAGCTGCCGATTCTTATAAAATCGATAATACTGGATATGATTTCATCGGTTTGTAAATAAGTCGAGTTAAAAAGCGCCGTGTATAAACGATATAGATTAATTATATATGCAGGGTCTCGAAGTACTTCCTTAATTAACAACTTACTTAACCATGTAGTTCTTAGGTGTTTTAGTAACAATAATAGCCTAGTCTTATTATTATTGTTAATAAGATCATGAATACCTACTAAGAATCCTATTATGAAGTCATCACTTGAAGGTGTGCTGCCACTACCAATTCCTGAGCTATTTAAGATAAGATTGGTTAGGCAATCGATCATTTCCTGATTTTCCTCTCTGCATTTAATTATCGTATGTAGAGGCTGTTTTATCGCAAGGATATCAATATTTTTAATTAATGTTAAGAATATAGCTATGATATTCATAATAACTTTAATACCATTATAATTGCTACCTACATGATTACTTATGATGTGTCTCTGAGATGCATGGTATCTTCTATAAACCCTAATTATTTCTTTAGGGATTTTACTGATTAAATAATTATTATTATTATTCCATATTTTAATTGCGTCTTCATCCATCTTCATCATTAGGGTGGAACTATCATTTTTTAGCAGTTTTTGTAAATTATTAAAGTCATTACGGGGTAATGATATTGAGTATGGAGTTACTAGTGGATGCGTCGATATGGGTATTAAGTGTTTGCAGCATGTACCGTATACATTATTGTTTGTGATTAATCTTATTTTGATTTTCACACGGTCATGATTATTTAGTAATTTAAGGAGGTCTTCACCGAGGGTTACAGGTTCGCAATTCTTATGTAATTCCATAAACCTCTGCGTATTTTCTCAGTGCCTGCTTAAATAAATCCATTGGTATTGAGACTATTCCAGCCCCTATCTGCCCCACACCGGGTTCTTTATGAGCTATTCCAGTGTTTAGTTTTGGTTCTATTCCTGTTTTAAGGACTTTACGTATATCTATCCCAATGGGTGTTCCCTGAAATGATAAGTACGGTATCTTAAAGTACCTATGTTTTGTATGCGTTATTTGATACATCTGATTAGTTATTTCTAATGCGTAATCTACGGTACCCCCAACCCACGAGATTATTGCTGGCGCAGCGGCCATCGCAAAGCCTCCGAAACCCGCAGTTTCTGTTATTGCGCTATCACCTATGTCTGGGTTTGCATCGTTTTGGGAAAACCCCGGGAAAAACACACCTTTCGGTACTGGTGCAGGGGCTGTGAACCATGTATTACCAAGCCCACTAACCCATATACCAACCTCAGTCCCATTCCTGCTCATTACAGTAACTATCGTGCTATACTTAATGTTGTGACCAGCCAATGTAAACACCTTAGCAGCCGCCATAGCGAAATTAAGGAATGTGAATGTGTTATTTCTCATGAACGATAAAACACGCAATAGTTGATCCTCAGGTAAATCAGCCTTTATTAAGTACTCCATCACCTCATTTATGAACAACGATGTGGCTGCCATATGCCTATTATGGCATTCATCACCCATGTTCAACGCCTGAGCTATTATGGACTTAAGATCTAATCCACCCTTTTCCTTAACTATAAAATCAACGGCTACCTTTAATGCTGGGTACAATTCGTCATGCATCCACCTCAATCTATCTAACACCGATTTATCATATGCCCCATACCTGAGCACCTTACCTATGCCCTCATTTAAGTTCGAATATGCATAATTACCATACTTAGGATCCTTAACCACGATAACGGGCATTGATGGGGAAATAACACCAGCCATCGGGCCTACGGCATTTAATTCATGGTTAGGCTTCAATACTACTTCACCTCTTTCAAATAATTTAACGGCCTCATCAGGTGAGTTAGCCCAACCCTCAAGAATAGCTGCACCAATCAACGCGCCTCGCAATGGTCCTGATGCCTTATTCCACGTTACAGGAGGCCCCGCATGGGTTAACATCATATCCTTAAAGCCCGGAATAATTTTTCGAGCTTCACCAATATCAACCCATAAAGCCTGGGCCTCCATCATTCTATCAACCGCGGTTTCATTAGCCTTTTCTATCTCCTCTGCAAGGGACATACTCACATCACCTTTGACAGTATATCCTCAATATCCTTCTCCAATTTAACAGGGGGCTTCCATGCAACATGTATCGCATTAACTCCCTGCTTTCTTAGGTCATTATAAAAAATTTCTAATCCTATGTTCAAAATATTTAATTCATTTTTGTCATTTACCTTTAACTTGTAAATACGTTTATCCATACTCATACTTCAATCAAGCCATCATAAACGTATTTAAGCTTTTCTATTGATTTATTAGTAACTATAAGACCCGCTAAGAAGGCTGCTAATGCATTTGTTGGCATTACAATAACGCCTAGTGATCTTAACTTATTTACTTGCTCAGCAACATTTTGCGGATCCTCGCTTGTACCACATACATGAGCTATTATAATTTTCTTACCCTTACTACTCTCCATTATGTGCTTAATAGCATCCGCATGAGCACCTACTGGATCATCATGTGAACCATAACCAAGTACGAAATCCATAAGTATGACTGCCACATCATCATAATTAGCCTCCTCAAGCAATCTATTAACCCTAATGGTCGGATCAATCATTGGGTGAGGTCTACCCCTGGTAAACACTTCATCCCCTAAATCGATTATTGAATTAGCCATGCTCTTAAACGGGTTCTTTAATTCCGCAACACCCTCTATCGGAGCATTTGAGTATAGATCATTAACAAGTTCTCTCAGGATTACCAGTGTCTCATTTACGAAAGAACCTCCTGTGAATAATCCTCGTATGAACCTTTGGCTACCACTCAATTCTCGCTTCAATTCATCAGCAAGCCTAATCAACTCATCAAAACTAAGTAAATACTTATTCCTAGCCTCGACATATTTATTCTCAGATATAACCTTAGTTATCTTTAGAATTGTTTGATGAAGAGTATAGGTGAAGTAAACATTACCCTTTGCAGATTCTCTGGCATGCCCACCAAGGAAGTTTATTATGATTGGCTTAGAGATATTATTATATATATAATTGAGTATTTTCTCTTCAGTCTCTCTATCAGGCACCTTTGAAATTAAGGCTAAAACTTTTGTGTCATCATCGTTCTGCAGGAATTCTAAAGCCTTTATGGTCATTATGCCACCTATGGCATTTTTAACATCATTTCCACCAACACCAAGTCCGTAACTAATGCCAATACCTATTTCTGATAATAATGAGCTTACTTCCTGAAGCCCCGTCCCTGATGCTGCAACAATACCCACACTTCCAACATTAACCTTGTTGGCAAATCCAAGCCCAACTCCCTTAATTATTACTGTACCCGCACCTGGTCCTAAGACAAGTACGTTTTTCTCAAGTGCTCTCTTCTTTATTTCTATTTCATCATTTACTGGTACATTATCACTAAAAATGTGTAGGTTTATGCCTCTATCTATTAACTTCATTGCCACATCCTTAACATATTGACCTGGTATGGATATTAATGCAATAGAAATGTCAGGGTTCTTTGATAATGCTGTGTCTAAATCCGCATAGTATTCACGTGTCTCACCTACCCCCTCCTCGAGCAACCTCTCGGCGGTATTAACAGCGTTCTTTAATGCATCCTCGGACTCTGCGCCTATAGCTATTATTAAATCATTAGGTGTTACATTCAAGTCCTCATATGAAAAGCCAAGCATCTTAAGTAATTCCTTGTTAGTATCTGTACCCATGGCTATCAACGCCTCAAGAACCCCTGGCACTTTCTTAACCTCCTCACTTATTTTGAGTAATTGAATTGAATCCATGTAATACCCCTTCTTAACATTAACGGTATAATACGGATACCTTACCCTTATCTTTAAAGAAGGCTTTTCCTCCCTCATTTCGTAAACCAATTTGATGAAGACTTTTAAGTTTTTACTTTAATTACCTAAATTACCTATTCTATAATTCAAATGTTATAGATTCAAACTTACCATTAAAAAACACCTCTGATTCGTATAAGTTCTTAGCTACTATCCTTCCATCCTTTATAACATAATTTGGGCGTTCCATGAGCCTAATAACATCAAATACAGTCTTCTGCCTAAAGATTAACAGGTTGGCTGGCTTATTAGACTCTATCCCATAATTATCCAAAACACGCCAAGCCCTAGCTGCATTATACGTTATCAAGCTAATCGACTTCTCTAAGTCCTTTCCCAAAAACTCATGATCAACGTGTATTGCCATGAATAGTACATGCAGCATATTACCAACACCGAGTGGATACCATGGATCCATTACGCAATCATGACCTAAGGCTACATTTACTCCGTTGTTCATGAAAAACTTAATTGGCGCCATACCCCTTCTCTTAGGCCCTTGATCAAACCTACCCTGAAGATGAATGTTGATTAGGGGATTAGCTATTATGGTTATTCCTGCCCTCCTAATTAATGGCGTTATCCTATATCTATACGCTGAATCCCAGCTATGACTTGCGGTCACGTGACCCGCTGAAACCCTATTCTCCCAATGTCTCCTTATTGTCTCAGCGGCTAGGACCTCGAGATATCGAGATAAGGGGTCGTCCGTTTCATCAACATGTCCATCAATATCCCTACTGTATTTTTGCGCTAGGTCGAATGCTACTTGTATTGATTTCACGCCATCTTCCCTAGTCCACTCATTATGTGGTATTAACCCAACATTGTCTGCACCCATCTCTAAGGCCTTCTCAAGCAACTCCTTGTTCTCAGGGTCTGTCAATATCCCGTCTTGTGGAAATGCCGTGACCTGGATATTTATTAAATTCTTGAACGCCTCCTTAGCAGCCAATTCGCCCTTTAATGTTGTTAATGATTTATCTGTCACGTCAGCGTGTGTTCTTAACCATAATGTCCCATGAGCTACCATCCACTTAATTACAGTCTCAGCTCTCTTCAGGATTTCATCAATACTTAGCTTCCTCTTCTTCTCAGCCCATATCTCAATGCCCTCCCAAAGGGTTCCGCTCTCATTGAACCTGGGATCCCCTAACGTTAATGCGCTATCTAGGTGAAAATGCATGTTAAAGAACGGTGGTAATACCAAACCCCCATTGGCATCTACCTCCTCAATGCCTCTCTCGTGGATTGCCTTATCTATCTTAACAATTCTATTTCCATATACGGCAATGTCCACAATATTGCCATTCAGTCGTGCTCGCCTAATCACTAAATCGTAAGTCTCCATGATTAATCACTTGTCATTTTTCCTTGTTGTTGAGCCTGTTGAATATATTCAAGAGCAATTTTATAGGCCGGGTGATCCTTAACGCCAAATATGTAGGCTTCGTCAGGCGCATTAAAGCCGTTTTTGAAATCGCCTATTACCTCGGGTTGGTACCTAGGCATAACCCAAAATCTCATGAGTATTAGATACATGATACCGGCCATTATTATGCTCGATACCCAACCATTTTGATAAACCCATGCTTGCCCTGGATATAGTTGGGTTATGGGTATACCATAGTAATTTGGTGGAAATACCAAAATCATGGTTATAGCAAACGATATAAACGCCGCCGGGTTTATACCCTTCCAATACCTAAACCTACCCTGAGGTATGTAGTTATCATGTAATGAAAGCCTGAACCTCCTAATCACCGCATAGTCAAATATTATTATGCCCTCAACAGCACCAAGAACTACTCCATAAGTGATCAACCAATTCTCTACATAGGATACCGCATTAAAGTAATAACTCCAGCTCTGTAGAGCTGCCGCAATAAGGGTCACAATAATAGCCCCGGCGAACCAACTTAACTTTCTTGGATATATGTTCGCAAAATCGTAAGCAGGACCTACGGTATCAGCGTAGATGTTAACAACCAGTACCCCCAGCATCATTAGAAATACTGCAGTATCGGCAATTATGGGATTAGGTATCGCCAATGACGCTAACAGTATTGGGTCCCAAATAGGCGTTTTGTATATGAAGATCGAAGCCCCAGTAACCACTAAACCGAGTGCGCCGATCGCTATCATTATGAAGGGTAGGGATAATTGACCAAAAACCTGGGAATACTGGCTTTTTGCGAATCTTGTGTAGTCTGGCATTGATAGCGCCATCGTAGCCCAAAAGGCAATATTAGCGTTTAACAACCCTACGAATGCGAACCAAAACGCTGATCCGCTCACTTGTGTTGGGTATTGAAGTATTGATGACCATTGCCAATGCGCCTCAGGCATTACGTAAGCAAACAATATTATGAAGCCAAGGAGTGATATGAACGGCACTGTAATGCCCATGAGCTTCAGCGTCCTTTGTCCTGTCTTTGGTGGTGATACGTATAATATGGCTAGCCTGGCTACTATTGTCACCACCAATATTGTCCAAAACAGTGCCGGAATCACCGTGGCTATAGTGACGGGACTTGCAATACCCTTCTCTACCTGCTCCAAGATCAGCCCTGTCTGTCCAGTACTTACTAAGTACATGGCTGAAAAGGACTCGGCTATTATCCACGTATCAATACCCCACCAACCAGCACCAATGATACCCCTAATCAAAACTGGAAGCCATGAACCATAAACTCCCCACCTACTACGTGTTATTACAGTTTCGGGTAAACCAAATCTGGCGCCTGCATGAGATATTATTATCATTGGTATTAAAACAATAGCATTACCTAGAAAAACCGCTAAAATAGACCAAAACCAGTTCAATCCGAAGGAATATCCTATGGAGACCAAAGCCCAGGACTCCACCTCAAAAGCCATACCGAACCAAATAGCGAAGTATATGAATGCGCCCCACGTCCTTAGGTTAAGTGGTGTTGGGTGAAAGTCAGGGTTCCATAGAAACTTTTGTTCTGGGAATCCCTTACGTAATTCCACATACCCTCTCTCTGGGTGGAAAACCGTGTTTCTTATTCGTTCAAGGAGTTCATCTATACCATATTTATAACCCGCCATAGAAATATAATAAAACTAGTTTAATTTTAAGCTTTACTAAGTCTTCTAATCGGTTCTTTGCTGAGTAGAGGAGATACCAAATATTTTCCTTACCTCATCTGAAAGATAACCATCTCTCCATATTGAACCCTTTAGTTCAGGTTGATACTTGGGTATGACCCAGTAAACCATTAATGGTACGTAGATTAAACCCGAAAGTGCGAAGGAGATGAGCCAGGAATTACTAAAGATTACACTGTGGTACGGTATGAATGGGGCATATATTATAAACTCGACTATGGCGAAGGTTATAAATGCTGCCGGGTTTATACCTTTCCAGTACCTAAACCTACCCCTACTCCAGAATATGTCCGTAATCTCAAACTTAAAGTGCCTAATTAGGGCGTAATCAAATATTATTATGCCCTCAACAGACCCCAACAGGCCGCCATATGTTAATAACCAACTATATAAGTAACCATAGGCGGAACCATAGTATGTCCAGGCGCCCAAAGCCACCGAGACCACAACCACGATAAGCACTCCCCTGAACCACGATAAATATCTTGGGTACGTATTCGCGAAGTCGTATGCAGGGCCTACGGTGTTTGCGAACACGTTGACCGCAAATGTAGCTAGCATAAATATTAAATTAAGGAATATTGCCAATCCTGCAGGTAAGTAAAGCGTGGCGACTAATATTGGGTCCCAAATTGGTATATGATATAGGTATATAACGGCTCCTGTCGTCATTATGCCAAGCACACCTACCGCAGTCATCATCAAGGGCATGGGTATTTGCCCAACCGTTTGGGCAAATTGGCTTTTTGCGAATCTTGTGTAGTCTGGCATTGATAGCGCCATCGTAGCCCAATATGCTATGTTGGCATTTAAGAACGCTAACCATGCAAGCCAATAGGCGAATCCATGCACTGTTGGGGATACTATTGCCCCACTATAATACCACCCGGTCCTAGCCATGAACGTACCCCACATTATTAGGAAGCCCAGTAAGACTAATGGCGCGGCTGACCTCGCAAACCACTTAAGCGCCGGCTGTGCCTCAGGTACGGGTGAGAAGTAAAGTAGGAGTAATTGAAGTGCTATTATTATGATGAAGGTCGTCCAGAAAACTGTTGGAAACGCCAAACTTAATGTGAACGGGTTCGCAATACCCTTCTCAACAAAGCCCTGTATTACACCCAGCTTATGAGCAATAATTGCATATATCCCAACGGCCGCCTCGGTCATTATGTAAGTCTCTATACCCCACCAACCAGCCCCAATCACCGCCCTGACCCAGCTCGGGAACATGGCGCCATAAACACCCCACCTACTACGTGTTAATTGTGGTTCTGCTAAGCCGTATCTGGCACCCCCATGGGACTGTATTATCATTGGTATTAGAACGATAGCATTACCTAAAAACACAGCCAGCAGCGAATCCCATGTACCTAAGCCAAAAGCCAAACCAACACTAACTAAAGACCAACTAGGCACTATGAAAGCCATCCCAAACCAAATCGCCGCGTACGTATACCAGTCCCAGTTCCTCTTATTGATGGATGTTGGGTGAAAATCTGGATTCCATAACCACCTCTCCTCTTTATATTCTGCCGCTAACTCGACTTGCCCCCTCTTAGGATCATACCTAACGTCTTTAACTCTTCTCTCGGGCATTTCTGATTCGCCTGCCATAGTAATTTTGCATTTATCTGCTTATTTTTAAATATTAATCCGCTTATTTTTAAATATTATCTTGGGGATAATCTTTATTAAATACTACTTTATAGGCGGTTTTTGTGTCTGAAAGCTGGTTACCTCAATGGAAGAACTGGGTTGTAAATAAACCTATGTATAATTGGTCGAAGACTATTGACTGGTCGAGCGTTAGAATATATGACTTATCACAACCCCTAAGCAATCTAACACCTCCATTTCCCACATATCCACCCTTTGAATTTAAATGGATAAAAGTACTAACTGAGCATAACGTTCAGGCACAGTATATAATGGGACCATTGCACATAGGTACTCACATGGATGGGCCACTACATTTCGTACCAAGTGCCCCAGACATTGGTAGTATACCGATAGAGCACTGGGTTGGTGAGGGAGTCATTATAGACATAAGCGATGAGGTCGGTGATTTGGACATATACACGAGCGATATGATAATTAAGAAGGCTAAGGAGCATAATTTAGAGCTTAAGAAGGGCGACATCCTCATAATAAATACGGGCTTTCACAAGTACGCATGGTATGAACCCACAGCAGACACTATAAGGTACATGCTTAAGCACCCAGGACCAACAATAGAATTTGCTAAATGGGTTGTAAATATGCAATTTAGATGGTTAGGGATAGATGCAACATCTCAGGATCACCCATTAAATACAGTAATTAGGAGGGTACGACCAGACATAGTCGAGGAGTTCGAGAAAAAGCATGGTAAGAAAATAGATGAGTTAATGCCGTGGCCTGAGAATTACCAAGTAATGCATACAATACCATTTCGATACGGCATAGTACATGCCGAAAACCTGGGTGGAGAAATTGATAAGGTCCTCAATAAACGATGTATAATAGTCGGCGCACCATTTAAGTTCCAGGGCGGGGAATCCGCATACGCAAGAATATTTGCAATATGCAGTGAAGAATAAATGATAAAGAATTATTAAAATTCAGAAATTAATTATTAATTTTGACTAAAAACAATCTAAGCGGTATCTTCTTTATTTGCCTTATTTGCTTTTACCCACTGAGGTATTAAATTGACGATTAGGTTTAGGACTATGGCCATTAAGGTGCCTATGATTAATGGGCTCATTATAGTCCTTATGTACAACGGTAACTGCGCAATTACGGTGCTTGGTACGTACTGAATTCCTAGGGCGACGCCTAGTGATACCGCCACAATGACAGCGTTCTTATCAGTCCAGTCCATATCAGCCAATACACTAATGCCTGTTAACAACAGCATGGAATAAATAATAACAAAGGCACTGCCTAGGATTGGGCCAGGTATTGAAACTATTATAGCGCCGATCTTGGGAATAAGCCCTAAAATTATTAATAATATCCCTGTTGCTGTAAATACTCTTCGAGCTCCAACCCTTATCACGGCTATGGCACCGACATTCTGCGCATACGTCGTTGTTGGTAAACTACCAAACAGTAATGAAACCAATGATCCTAGAGTTTCACCAAGAATGCCTTTTCTAACTCTCTCGTCAGTTATTGTTACATTATCCAGGGCACCCACTGTGTAATAAACCCCTATTGCCTCGGTCGGTAACATTAATGAGGCTATGAGGATGGGAACTAAACCAGCTGATACCAGGTTCCACTGAATTGACTCTAATCCCCATGGCCATATCCTGGGTAAGGCTATTAATGGCGCTTCAATTATTTCCTGTGTGCTCATTATATGGACCGCGTAGGAGTAGATGGCACCCACGAGTATTCCAATGAGTATTGCCCCAAATCGTAGTATTCCTCTACGGAATATGAAGATCAATGCCAATATCATGGTCACTGTTATTAACGAACCAATATTATATAATGGCTTATATCCACCTGCATTTATTAAAGAAAATGCAGCCCCTATTAATGATATACCTATCAATGTTATCAAGACACCGTACACCTGAGGCTGCTTTATTAGAATCAGTAATACCTCAAGTATGCTCTTTCTGCCTCCCTTTGAGGGTATTATTGGAGCCAGTAGGAATAGTATTATAAGCATTGAGAAGACGAATGCTAAGGAGACGGTGGCTAAGTTAAACTTCAAGGCAGCCAATGATATCGCAACTACCGTTGCAGCAGCCCCAATACCCTGGGCCACAGGTAACCTTAATAATACGGCTGATTGCAATAGCGTAGTTACCCCCGCCCCTATCAATGTTGCCTGAATTAAATACGCTATCTGTGCTGCAGGTAGATGAAATGCATGACCTAAGATTACGGGTAATGCAAATACGCTATCCATAACAAGTAGCTGTTGGAATCCATAGACAAAGTACTCCCACAATGTTAATTTATCCTCAAAATGATAAACAAGCTCCCCCGCCTTACTTAAACTACTTCTTTTCTCCGCCATATAGTACTTTTTATTTCCTAATTTTTAAGTTTTTCAGTTTATGTGCCCTAATTTTATCTATCATTTATTCAATCTTTTACTATCTTAGTTCCTTCTAAACCCTTAACTATGAATCTAGCCCTACCTAACTTTCCTATATAGGCGGCCTTGCCGCCGTTCTTTAGGAACCTTATTGCGGCGAGGATCTTGGGTCCCATGCTTCCTGGCGGAAATTGCCCTTCATTATAGTACTTCTCAGCTTCACCTACGGTAATTTCCATAAGCCTTCTCTGGTTCGATTTCTTATAGTTCAGGTATACGTAATCTGTGTCTGTAAGTATTAGCATGTAATCGGCATTTATGACATTAGCGAGTACCTGGCTTGCCATGTCCTTATCGATAACGGCTTCAACACCGTGAACTTCATCATTTGTCGTTACAGGTATTCCTCCACCACCAACGGTAATTGGTACAAAGCCTTCTCTAAGCAGCAACTTTACTAACTCAATATCCATTATACCCCGTGGTTCTGGTGATGGTACAACCCTCCTATAACCACCACGTACATCCCACTTGAAAACCCAACCCTTTTCCTTAGCTAACACGTCGGCCTTCTCCTTATCATACACAGGTCCTATGAACTTTGTGGGGTTTTGAAAGGCTTGGTCATTTTTATCAACTATGACTCGTGTAATAACCACAACAGGTCTCCGCCGTATGCCTCGCCGATCAAACTCGTTGGTTAACGCATTGGCTATCAAGTAGCCCATCCAGCCCTCCGTGGCCGCGTCTATCATGTCTAGGCTTAGGTAATCACCAACCTTCTCGGCTAAAAGTCCTGCCTGTGGTCCATTGCCATGGGTCACAACAACATCAAAACCCTCCTCAATGAGGTCCGCTATATCGTTGGCTGCTAATTTAACGCGTTCTATCTGCTCTTCCGGTAAACCGACCTTACCACCTTCCCTGGCGAAGGCGTTGCCCCCCAGTGCCACGACAATGAGCACACAGGGCTTTCGATTATTATATTTATATTCTTTTTGTATGATTATGCGCATTATTTATAGTTGGCGGACATGTGTATAGTTATACCTTACTATTTTTCACCTAATACGGTTGTATTACACAGATATTCTACCCGACGAAAAGTATTACTTTTAAATATTGTATACGACGTATACGCTGGATGCTCAGGAAGGTTGGTGACATCTTGCACGTGTCCCGTGATGGGAGGTTCGTACTAAAACTATCAACTACCCCTCCCCTGGGGGTCACTATTTATGATTACTCAATGAGAAGGCTTGGTGTTTTATACGATATTATCGGCCCCGTGAATTCACCGTATGGTCTGGTGAAACCTGACCCACAGTTGCCAGAGGTCAATGAATTCGTGGGTAAACCCGCCTATGTTAGGGATGTTGACTTGAGAAGGAGAGGTGGTAGGCATGGTCACGCCAGGTAGACTCATTAAGCAGGACATACTTAGGTGTCCGTACTGTGGATCTACGGATATAGTGTTTGATTCCGAGTATGGTCAATTCGTCTGTAGACATTGCGGTTCTGTAATTCAGGACCACGTGGTGGATCTCGGCCCTGAGTGGAGGGCCTTTAATGGTGAGGAGGCGATGATTTATGAGAGGGCGAAGCCAATAAGCCCGGCTTTACCTGGCCATGGACTTGGTGGTTCGGTGATAGAGACCAAGCATGTTCATAATCCCACACTTCAGAATAGATTGAGGGCATTAATACGATTAAATAAGTTCAATCAATATCAATACACCGAGAGACGGGTTGCCGAGCTTCACGAGGTTCTGGAGCAGGTTAGGTATAAACTGAACTTACCAAGTAGTGTTATTGATGAGGCGCTTGTGCTATTCAGGCAATTATCGAGTAAATACGATTTGAGGGGTGTTAGGACTAGGGACTTGGCCTTGGTTCTACTTTATGTGTCGTGCAAAAGAGCAAGGCTTGTTTGTCAACTTCGTGAGTTAAGGAACACGTTAGGTATCGAGAGAAGCAAGAGGGTTAGTAGACTTCTTGAGCTTGTTAGGCAGGTGGTTGGTAATGAGGGTATTGTTATCAAGAGCCAAGAGGAGCTAGGTAGATTTCTTCAAAAGGTTATTAATACGCTTAGGCTTAATGAGGACGTTAGGTATTACGTGACGAAACTGGCAATGGACATAGTTAATGAAGGTCAACGTAAGCACTTGACGAATGGTAGGACATTCTATGCACTAATTGCGTCAGCGGTGTACATAGCCGTGACTCTAGTGGGCGTGAGGAAGAGGCAGAGGGATGTGGCCGAGGCCTCGGGGATAACTGATGTTACAATTCGAAATAGGTATAAGGAGATAATTTCAAAGATGAATATCGTGATTGATGTGTAAAAGTTAAGTGTTTTTAAGGGGCTTTACTAAGGGTTGTTCGTGAGTGATGAGGCGTCCTCAATAATTAGGGAATTGAACGATAAGGAAACGAGGATACTCACGGAGATCTATAAGGCGGGCGGTGAAGTTATGCTAAAGGACGTGTGGAAGGTCATGGGTATCAAGAGCAAGGCCGGGATGCCATTCATCAACAAACTCGAGAAGAGGGGCTTGTTGGAGAAGGAGAATGTGGGTAGTAAGAAGAAGATAATGTATAAGGTCAAGTTGACAGAATTGGGTATGGCTGTTGCCAAGGAATTGATTGAGGCTGGGTCATTAATGAAGGTTTTAACTTACGATCTGCTAACCAGGATACCATGCTTCTACTGCCCATACATCGACATATGCGGCACAACAGACGAAATAACACCAGAAAGGTGCGAATTCCTTAATAAGTGGATTCACGAGATGGGTGGGCAGGGTAGTCCGGGTCAGTAAAAATTAATTATTTCCTTAATGGAGTACGTAGTACAATGTCGAGAGAGATTTATAGGGTTTTCATAGCCGTGGACTTAATTGACCAGTTGAAGGAGCCGATAATAAGGATGCAGAAGGAATTGATGAGTTCAGGCGTTGACATGAAACCCGTGGAACCCGAGAACCTCCACATAACCCTTAGGTTCATTGGCGAAATTAGCAAGGACCTTGTTGAGGAAGTTAAGAAAAGGCTGGGCGGCATCAAGTATGGGCAATTCGCAATGCGCATGAGGGGTGTTGGCGCGTTCCCAAGCATAGAGAGGCCTAGGGTTATTTGGGTGGGTATTGAGGAGGGTGCCAGGGATTTGGCGAATCTTCATGAGTTGATAATGAGGCTCACTGGTGATATTGGTGAGAGGGATGAGAGGGGTTTCATTCCTCATTTAACCATTGCCAGGGTTAAGTATGTGAGGAATTGGGATAGGTACATGGAGGTCATTAGGAGGTGGGAGAATATGGACTTCGGAACTCAGGTCATTGATAGCATAAGGCTTAAGAGGAGTGTTTTAACGCCTAAGGGGCCTATCTATAGTGATTTGTTGGTTATTAAATTATCCATGCAGTGATTTGTTTTCTATAATTATTTATTATTAAAATTATGCTTTATTAGGATATTAGTCAGAGGGTTAATGGTTATTCTTTGTTTGATGTAGATAAAATATTTAAAAGCTATAAGTAAATTGGCATTAATGAGTAAACGGCTTGATGATAACCAGGTTAGGAGACCGCTGGGTAGATTGAAGATAGCGCCAGAGCTCTGTATTGGGGATGGATTATGCATTGGTGGGTGCCCCGTTGGTATCCTGGAGTGGTCCAAGAAACCCAATGCCAAGGGTTACCTCTACCCGGTGATTGAGGCTGGTAGGGAGGAGGAGTGTACGGCATGTAATTACTGCGGCAATGTGTGCCCTAGGAATGCGATATACGTGGAGCGTGAGGAATGCGTAGACCTCACAAAGCCAGCACCAAGGCCTGTGGTTGAGTATGATAGGGTGCTAATAATTGGTGGTATTGCTGGTATTGAGGCTGCCCTGGCCCTGGCCAGGATGGGTCGTAAAGTGACCCTGGTCGAGAAGTCACTATCAATCGGTGGTAAGATGGCTCAACTGGACAAGACATTCCCAACACTAGACTGCAGCATATGCATCGAGGAGCCATTGATGTCTGAGGTCAGTGGGTTGAAGAACGTGGAGATATTAACATCATCCGAGGCCCTTGAGGTTTCCGGGGAGCCTGGTAAGTATAGGGCTAAGATATTGGTTGAGATTGCAAGGCTAGCGACAGAGTCAGGTTACTTCTCACTTTACGAGTGGGACCATGGTAGGTTGATAATAAACCCGCCAAGCGATATTTACATGGATAAAGTCAGGAGGAAACCCGTTAGTGAGTTCAAAGGGTCAGGATAGATTTAAGCATATTACTGATGTGGAGATAAAGACAATAGAGCAGGAGATCGAAAACTTCCTCTCATATCTACGTAAAATATCCATGAGCTCAGGAGTTACGTGAAGATCGTAGCAAGAACATGGTGATCAATTAAATGCCCAGTTAATGGAGGAGAATTATCAATGCATAAGTCCCGAAAATGATATGCACAGTTTTCATAAATGCCTATAACACAGCTACGAAGGATTTGTTTCTGTTTTAGTGCGGGGGGTGGGATTTGAACCCACGCAGGCCTTCGCCAACGGGACCTGAACCCGTCCCCTTTGACCTGGCTCGGGCACCCCCGCAGGTCTTGTTGTACATCGCAGACTTTTAACTTTTTCGTGATTTCCAAGTCACCGATATCTATTCGATACATGAGAAGGATTTTTAAACTGGTTTTTCCTATGCTGTTTTTCGATGGATCCGATATCACTATCTATAATAGTGTTGGCTCACTGGTTACTGAATCAACCAGTGGCGCCAGGCGAGGACTCGTACCTAGTGTTTACTGTGTTCAATCCAACGCAAACCTATTTGTTCAACGTAACTATCTACATGAATACATCCCTCATAAAGCCCATCTACTACGTGAACTCATCAATGAATTATTGCCAAATACCCGTGGTACCGCCCGAGGGTAATAGCTCATGCATAGTCTACGTACAGGTTGACCCAAGTGTATCCATGGGTATCTACCAGGTACCCATAACGGTGAACTATACCGAGGTTAACATAACAACGAGTGTCAAGCCCCTCATTGTTTATCAAACGGTTTCCATACCCGTCACCACGTTGGTGACGACAACGCTGTACAACGGTGAGCCTGTGATAACAGGTGTAAAGACTGTCCCCGTGACGATACAGATACCCGAGGTAATGGGCTCCATACCCTCGGTATCGACATCTAAGAGCTCGGAGAGTGTTAATACGAATGTTTCCATCCCGGTGCTTGGTTACGTGGGTTTTGAGGCCACGGCAATCATTGGGACTCCCGACAATGTTATCGAGGCTTTACCTGGATCCTACGTGCCGTTGACTGTGTACCTCGCGAATTATGGGAACACTCCAGTGCTCAACGTCACCGTGACGTTGATGTCTCTGCCACCTCAGCTGGTGCCGGTGAACGTCACACAGCATATACCAGCCCTGCCTTCTGGACAGCCTGTGCCCGTGACCTTCTACGTCTACGTGCCTAGGTATGTTCCGCAGGGTAATTACACGGTTGAGTTGAGGGTTGACTATTTCACGGGTGTTGACGACGTGATAAACGCAACGTTGATAGTACCGCAGGAGCCCATAGTGTATATACAATCAATAGCCACAAACCCGCCCGAGGTCTTTCAAAGCTACCCAATGTCCCAGTTAATACTTAGTATAGTCAATATTGGGTCTGGGATAGCTTACAATGCTAAGTTGTTCATAAATGGTTCAGGCATAACGCCGTTGGTTAGCAACCCATTGATACTTGGTGCAATACCTCCAGGACAGCCCATACAACTAACGGTACCAATTAGCCTACCTGATTTGCCGGGTAATTACACGGTGAATGTCACGATAGTGTACAACGGAGGCGAATCAATGAGGAGTTACCTACTCGATATTAGACCCAAGGCTAACCTGGCGGTGGTGAGTGTTAATTATCCACAACCACCAAACCCAAGCCTATCAAACCTAGGTGCCCTGCTAAGTACCATAACCTCACCAACTCTCTCCCCTGGCGCTTCCAAGGTTCCAATAACAATAACGATAATCAATGAGGGACCCGTGGAGGCTAAGAATGTGATGGTTACAATATCGACAGGCCAGGTAATCCAACCACACGTATCCTCAAGCAACCCACTCTCGGCTCTGACGGCATCCCAAGCATTCATAGGTGACCTAAGGCCTGGACAGGAAATAAACGTCACATTCCTAGTCGATGTTGACTCAAGTGCAAGACCCGGTAGTTACCCACTGGTACTAACCTTTGTGTGGAATCAAACTGGTTCTCTATATCCATTAACGGAGTCTGTGACCACCTACGTCACGGTAAAGTCAGCACCCAACGTACTGCTCTGGATAGTGTTTTTGCTAATAATAATCGTTGTAATAATAGGTGTGATAGCCGCAGTTAGAAGACGTAGAGGATATGGTGTTAATAATAACCGTGGGTTAATGAGTAGCGCTAATAATCAACCACCAGGTGGTTACCAAGGTAGACTAGTTTCCCTTGAATTGCTGTGCGGTGGTGATGACAAGTGCGTGGAGGTGGAGTTAATCTAGGCTATGGTGAGTACGACATTAGGTATGCATGGAGGGCTACCGCCATACTCGTTACCCTAACCCTAGTCGTGATGTATACCGAAGGTATGCTAGTTCCATCGTTGCCAACAATTCAAAAGGACATGAGTATATCAACCGCAGATGCATCCTGGATATTATCAATATACATCCTTATGGGTACATTATCCTCAGCAATAATGGGTAAGCTCGGCGATATGTACGGTAAAAAGAGAATGCTCTTCATAACAATAATCATATACACCATAGGGGCCTTCATAACAGGCTTCTCGACAAGCTACGGCATGTTACTGGTGGGTAGGGCGTTGCAGGGTGTTGGTATGGCGATGCTGCCCCTAGCCTTCGCCCTGGTTAGGGAGGAGTTTCCACCACACATGATACCGCAGGTACAGGGCTTAATAAGTGCAATGTTTGGTGTTGGCATGGCTGTGTCACTACCAATTGGCGCATATGTGTCCCAAACCCTCGGTTGGCAAGCCACGTACCACACGGTATACCCCTTCATAATACTTGAGGACTTGCTTGTTTACCTGTACATTAGGGAAAGTAGGGTTAGGAATCCACAACCAATTGACTGGGTTGGTCTCTTCCTGCTGTCAACATCCCTAGCCGGTGGTTTGATAGCTGTTACAGACGCACCAACCTATGGTTGGACGGACCCCTTGGTAATGTCATTGTTGGTATTATTCGTGCTAGGTTTCGGGGTATTCATCCTATACGAAAGTACAATACATAACCCGATCGTACCAATAAGCCTACTGGGCAATAGGAATGTCTTAGCATCAAACCTGGGCGTAACCCTAGCGGGCTTTGCACTATTCCTAATGTCTCAAGCACTCACATACCTATTGGAGTCGCCAAAACCCCTGGGTTACGACTTGTCAATACTCGATGCAGGCATAATGATGGTGCCCATGGCCCTCGTGCAAATGATTGTGGCACCCATAGCTGGTAGGGTTATAACGAATGTTGGTGCTAAGAATATAGCCGTTATTGGTTCTGCGATAGCCATAATAGGGTTGATGTTCCTAACCTACACATCATTCTACGGCTTATCTTACGTCATAGCCTCCATGTCTGTGTTGGCGGCTGGGGTTAGTATGGTCAATGTCTCGGTAATAAACATCCTAGTGTTCTCCGTGGGTAGGAAAAACATGGGCCTTGCCACGGGCCTAAACACCGTATTCAGAAACATAGGTAGTGCCTGGGGTCCTGCAGTGGCTGGTTCAGTAATGAGTATGTACCAAGCATCGGTTCTAATATCACTCAAGCCAATACTATGGATAACACTCCCCGCAAAATACTCATACCAACTAATGTTCCTACTAACGAGCGCGTTGTATGTCGTGGCCATACTCGTAATATTATTGTTCGCCCAGGAAATATTCGTGAAGGGTGAGATCAAGGCCGTGGAGGTCTAGGTACTCCAACCAATGAAGTAGTCCCAACCCTTATACCTAAGTGTTGAACTCCCGTAATATACACCAGAGCCCTCCTCAACCTTGGCAAAAACCTCAAAACCAAGTCTTCTAAAATCCTCTTCGCAATCACTGCTTATGGAGAATATGGGTAGGAACTCTTCGCCACCATTAAATACAACCTCCTCAATAGTTATGCCAGGTATTGATCTAATTTCCTCAGCAAAATCATCACTCATGGGTAGCTTATCGACCACCACCTTAACATCACCATCCGTAGATAAGGTCCAGAGGACCTTACCTAGCCCATCACTTGAATCCATGCTTGCCGATACGCAATCCCCATACTTCAGCAATTCGCTCAACATATTAATCGGAGGCTCTGGTCTCCTCAGCATATTGATACCCCTCTTAACGGCATCTAGGTTTAACCAATCATTGAGCCTACCATCATAATAAAGCTTGAAGACCAACCCGGTATATCCAAACTGTGGAATAGTAACCAAGAAATCACCAATCTTGGGTCTCCTACCTATTGTGCCAATCATTGGTACGCCGACGGCAGCCACATCTATTACGTCATCAAGGCCCTCGTTTAAATCACCACCGAGGTATCTCACACCGAAATGCCTAGCCCCATCATCTAAACCCCTAATAAGCTCCCTAAAGTCATCAATCCTAGTATTGCCTCTCAGGGTTATGGAAACCATGGCGTACAATGGCTTACTCAACTTTACGAAAAAATCACTAACTACTGATGCCATAACCTTCCAACCCATATCGTAAAGCGTCATGAATGGCATCCTCGATGTTGATAGTGACAGTCCATCAATCTTCACGGCGAGCCTGTACCCATTAATTTCTATGTACTCCAGGTCATTATCCTCATAATAACCTATGATGTCCCTAATGATGTTTATAAGCCCCGTTTCCCCAATCCCCTTAATTACTACGTTATTTCCAGTATCTCGACGTTTCATGAACCTACCCAGTACCTTTTGTAGTATGTTATTTAAGGAGTTTTACTACTCAATAACCTCCTCAATGAATTTGAGGACGTCCTCAGGCCCACCGCTCTGTTTTATTAAATCCCATAGCCTGGAGTCCCTACATAACCTATACCTAACGATGCTCCTGCTACTATCCATCTGTAGGTAACCCTCATCATTGAGCTGCTTTAGGATGTGCTTAACGAGGGTTAAGACCACAGGTATAGCCTCATTAAATTCGGCATACTCAAGAACCTTCTTCGGCGTAAAACTCACGCAGGTACCCCTGGCATACTTAACGGCAACCCACAAACCCCTGGCGACCAACTCCTCAATTTTCTTAAAGTCAGCATATATGTTCGTTATTTGTGTCATTAAGTATACGTGGACTGCTGGCTTTAAAGGGCTCATGGTTAAGTACGTATACGTATTAGCCCTGTATTTCCAGGCATATTTATTACATATTTATACCTGTAGTTACGGTAATCCGTGAATAAATGATAAATTACGTAGTGCTTATAAATTCATAATGATTAAGTGGGGATTGAATATTAATAGCATCGTTATCAGGGCTATCATGGTTATTATGACCGAAACCAATAAATTCACATCCTCATTCTCAAGGTCGTAACTACCCATAACCCTAATAGTCCTCTCGCCGCACATATGAATGCGCTTATCGGTCATGACACCGCACTTAGGGCATTTGTATTTGGGCTGAAGCAAGGCACCGAAGGCGCTATCCATAACCTCACCTAAATAACCAAGCAGTAATACAATAACCACGAACCAGAGATTAACAAGGTTAACGTGATAAATAAAACTAGTTAAGTACTGTGCGCCCAGGTATATAAGGGCTATGATCGATGAGCCGAGCAGTGAACTAACCTCACCCATTAACGTAACCCCACCAGATACGCCAGGGTCAACCTTGACCCACGGTTTTATCAGTAAGCGGGGCTTAGATTTACTTAAAACACCAAGTTCCGAGGCCCACGTATCGGCGTTCGAATACGCCATGCCCACAACCGATGCCGTTAGCAATAGCTGGTAAAGCGATGTATCGTTTGTGAGGTACGCCGTGCCCGCTAATAGTGCCAGTGTACCTGGTACTAAACCCACGGCGAGCACCTGCTTCCAATTCCTGCCCCTAATATCCTCCGCGGTACCGAGCTCCTCCTTCCTCTCTTTACCAACCCTAGTGACGAAACTGGAACTACCCAGGAAGGTGGCGAAGGGTATGATTGACGAGGGGCCGCCGATAAGGATCATAAAACCCACGAGTGCTGATGGTACTAGTGCATCCCTGGTAATTACCCTAGCCCTTAATGCGGCGTATGTCAATAACGCTGATAATACTAATGATACTATAACGATTGTTACGTATAAACCTACTTCATTATTAATAATTATTAATTCATGCATCAGTTAGTGGCATAGTTGGATTTTTTAAGTATTATTTCGAGATTAAATAGGGTAGGGAATGCGTTAAAAAGTTGGTTTGATGTATTAGGTTTTTAGTGATGATACAGAGTTACGCAGAACCTGTGACGACAACTTGCCCGGCTGATCTTGTTAATGTGGAAACCCGCTAATAATAAGAAAAAGGTATTTATATTAAGAAAAAGCTGAGGCAACGATGGGTCGTAGGAGGAAAAGCCGTAAGAAGTTACTACTTAAGCCAAAGAAGACATTACCCAAGGTATTCACATGCCCACACTGCGGTGCACCCCTAGTTAACGTTAAGATTGATAAGAAGGAGGGGAAGGTCTTGGTTAATTGCGGTAATTGCGGTCTTGAGGCTGAATTCAATTACATACCTGGGTTATTACCTGTTGATTACTTCAATAAATTCGTCGATCTCTATTACCAAGGAAGCATTAAGCCAAAGAAGGAGGTAACAATATCACTAACGCAACTAACGCTGCAAACCAACAACCCATTGATTAATGAAGGCGAAACAGAGACTAACGAAGGTTTAGGTGAGGAGGGTAGTTTGGGTGAGGGTGAGGAGGGTGGGGAGGTTTATGGCGAGGAAGGCGAGTACACGGAGGATGTCGGCTATATCGAGGAGTGATATTTAAAATAATCATACTCCTTTAAATCAACCAATGGGGGTTAAGGAGCACTTGCTGGGTAGAATCTCCGAGGTAGGTACAATACACATGACCTTACTCGATCCAGACAAGGTTAGCGCCAGGGAATTTAGGGAGTTGGCACTTATGGTTCAGGAATACGGAACTGACGCATTGATGGTTGGTGGTTCCCTAGGCATATCGGAGAGTCAATTAGATGAGTACCTAAACATGGTTAAGGGTTCACTAAAAATACCAGTAATCCTATTCCCAGGTAGTGTAGCTAACCTAAGCAAACACGCCGATGCAGTGTTCTTCTTAAGTGTATTAAATAGTGCGGATCCATACTTCATAGTTGGAGCTCAAATACAAGCCTCCGTACTACTAATAAAGAGATTCAGGAACCTGGAACCAATATCGTTAGCGTACATAATCATTGGTGACGGTGGTGCCGTCGGTTATGTAAGCCATGCCAGGCCCATACCATACGACAGAGATGACATAGCGCTAGCCTACGCCTATGCAGCCCAATTAATGGGTTTCGATATGATCTACCTAGAAGCCGGCAGCGGTGCGCGTGAACCCGTTAGGCCGAGGATGGTTTCTCGGGTTAAGTCTCTCGTTAATAAACCCCTCATTATTGGCGGTGGCATTAGAGATCCCCAAAAAGCCTTTGAATTAGCGTTGTCTGGTGCAGATGCTGTGGTCACCGGAACGATAGTTGAGGAGAATCCCGAACTTCTCAAAGACATAATAAGATCCGTCCACGAGGGTGGGTTGGCAAGAAAAAACTCAGGGAGGAGAGGCTAGGAATTTCAGTAATATCACCACTATAGAAATCGCTATTCCAAGAAATATCACAGCCTGTGGACTTAGCTTTATGCGTTCTATCTCCTTAGCCTCATTGAACTTCACAAGCCCTGCTGCAATGAACGGCGACATACCCGATGTACGCCTACGTCTAGGCATTAAATTAACCATTAAGGACTAGGTTAAAAATCTTTACTAACCCTGATTGAGTGGTTCAATGTGTAGGTTGTTTTCGCGACCTTGTGGTGGTTTAAGTGTGGAGTTCCCTGTTGGGTCTTCAATAATTACCGTGAACTTAAACCTACCCTTAAGGGCATCCCTAACCCTATTCTTAAACTCTCTCAACTTACTTACGACAGCATCATCGCCCTCATTCAGAACCTCCATACTATCCGCAACATCAAGTAATCTCAGTAATAATCCTTCCATAGTTGTTATCATGGCCTCAGCCTCAGGTCCTGGATTAATTTCAAAACCCAATTCTGGACTAAACACTTTAGCATTCTTTGACCTAAATATGTAGGTCCTATAGACATCCTCCTCATCCCTAACCTCATAGGTTATCCTAGAGGGACCCCTGGAGTTTAAGTACTGGATATCTGTTCTCCTATACCCACAATTATCGCATTGATTACTATACAATATTAAATCACCAAATACTGGGTCATTGTAAAGGATTTCCATCACATGTAATGTATCCCTACCACATACGGGGCACCTTTCAATACCTGTGTAGAGGACCCTACCGTTAAGTCCAACACTACCTTCATCGCTCATCACTAAGCCATAAATCCCTCTAAATTTAAAATCTTGCATATGCGATACCCGTATTAATGCCTCTATTAATTCACCCAAAATCCTATATTCTTAATCATCATTTAACGAAAAGTCTCTCTTTAAATCAAGACTCGCCATTACAACATGAATACAACCGTTTTCGACTTTGGTAGGAAACATTAACCATAATGAGTTAGGGAGGTTACTCTATAATCATTATCGTAGTCATATCGCTTTCCTTCGTTGTGTGAATAATACTTAAAAGGGAGATGGTTCATTGACGTATTTCGATGAGTACAATGACACCCAGCAGATGGCTTACGGCATTAGCGATAGTGACCATATTAATACTTGTACTATTCATAATGGGCTTTTGGCAGGCGGTTTATACACCAGGCGCTGCCCCCGTATGTGCTGCGCCATTCACGTTAATGGAAATACTGGCGCTCATAATGGCGATACCCAGCGCACTTTTACTCATTAGCTACCTAAGTAGGGGTGAGGTGAGCGATTTATTGTTGATAGTCTTTGCAGCCCTAATTGTGGTATTCTCAATAAGCCTCTATCTTCTATCGACATCCTCATACGCGGGAATATGCTGAGGCTTAAAGCTCAAAAGTAATTCCACTCCCTGATTTACTGATGGATTGCGTATTTTGTAAAATAGTAAGGGGTGAGGAGCCTGCATACATTGTCTATGAGGATGAGTACGTGGTAGCAATACTCGATAAGTACCCAATAAATAAGGGCCACACCCTAGTAATGCCCAAGAGGCATTACAGGGATATAACTGAGATACCTGGTGAGGAGTTATGTCGTGTTATTAAGATTACTAAGGCTATTACCATAGCCGTAATGAGGGCTCTAAAGGTTCCTGGGGTTAGAGTGGTTCAGAACAACGGTGCAGAGGCTGGTCAGGTTATTTTCCACGTACACTTCCACGTAATACCAATGACAGGCCACATTAGCGGTAGGCATTACCTAACGGATGAGGAGGGTCGCGAGGTGTCATCCGTATTATCTAGGGAAATTAAGGAAGTACTTAATGATTTATGAAAAGTAACTTTTTTATTTTAATTGACGTATTATAATGCGATGGAGATATTTGGTTTAACCCTAACCCAGATAGTTAGCATAATAGGTTTATTCATTCTTGGGTTATTGGTTGGTATATTGATAAGGAGATTACTGAGTGTAGCCCTGATATTACTAGCCATAGTGATACTAGCCATGGCCCTGGGCTACCTAAGCCCCTCATCATTAGTCGCCCTACTTCACTACGCTGGCTATGCCCTAGCAACAGCATACGCGAAGGCCCAACAATTTATTAGCGTAATACCTTACTCCTCATTGGCATTCATAATAGGTCTTGTAATAGGCCTTATACGTGGTTGATTGGGAAGGATCCGGATTACCAACCGTATGTGAGAACCAGGGGATTTTACGAGAGGCGTGGCTTCACACCCATACTATTGGTCGACCCATACCCAGATTGGGGTGAACCCATGATACTCTATGCCAAGCCGATTTGCTAAAGCGAGGCTCCGCATAAATCCATGATGAGGTTGGTGAACCCTAGCCTAGTCATTATTCGCCAGGTTACGCGACTAGAATAGGTACATTAATTAAGGATCGGCTTAGGTATCGATTAGTCTAGGTACGTTACCTTAAGGTTTGACCTGTATAGAAAATCAAGGAATGAATCGAATGATTTACTTGAGGCTCTTGGGCGATAGACCATGGTCTCGTTATTACTTAGAAATACGAAACCAGTACGTGAAGGCAATTCCTCAGTGTGCCTCCTTATCAATTCAGTAAATTCATTACTAGGGCTTGTGCCCACGACAATAACCCTCTCCTCACGTGAGTGGTAATCCAAAAACCTCCTGCTTGGTAGTACCCAGGGACATAGGAGTATTAGTTCCCTACCACCCTCGCCAAAAACCGTGTACATAACACCGCACCTAGCAACCCTACTGTACATGTATTGGCCATGGGGGCTCAGGACCCTCCTAAACGACCTGGCTGCTGAATCTTTCATTTCATGAATTAAGGCCCTAACTGCCTGACCATCAATTGCAGGATTAAGTATTAACTCGCCCACTGATCCATCCAGGAGACCATCGATCCTGGTTCCCGTAATAAGTTCTCTAAAATCCATGCCATAAATAGCCCTAAATAACCAATTAACTGGTCTCGCACCAAAGACCGCAGCCTCCACAGCCATCAACTCTCTAATGTTGGCGCTACTGAGGAGCTCCTTCACATCGGGTATGGTTATGTCTCCGGAGATCTCGAGAAGTCTTGGGATTAGGTATTCGGGTACGAACAATACGTCCCTGGACCTATGCATTAGAATCCCAGCCCTAATTAAGTCCTCGACGACGTCCTCTGCGAAACCCATGAGCCTAAACTGAACCCTAAGCTCAATCTCACGTCCGCCAAGCTCCATGTACTTGGCTAGGGCATAGGCGGCGTTGCCGAACCCCTTAATCCTACCCATAGCGTGGTCAGCCAATAATTCATAAAACCTCCTAACCTCCCCATCAGCCCTATCGCCCAATGATGATAGTAAGTCCCTGGCCTGATTACATATTTCTAGGTAATCATTACCGTATCTAAGGGTTGCATCCCTGATTAATGCCTCATAATCTTCATCGACGTAATTAAGCAACTGGTAGAGGCATTCCAAGGTCTCAGTGCTACTTTGATTCGACACACCAACCCCCTTAGTACCAACTGAGTTAGCGCCCGGCTTTTAAATGCGTATTATTACATAGCTCATGTGAAACCCCACGAGTACAAATTCGTGGTACCACACGAGCTAGGTGAGGTAATGAGTATAATACGTGGTTTAAGCGCTGTTGATGAGGTAAAGGTTCCAACGTGGGAGTCGAGTGGTCATGTACTGTCTAGAGACGCGGTGGTGCCAATCGACATACCGCCAATGTCTAAGGCGGCCTATGATGGTTATGCCGTGAGGAGTGTGGACGTGGTTAAGGTACCCATTAAATTGAGGGTGGTTGGTTCGGTTAACATAGGTACGGTACCCAATATTGAGTTAGGGCCCATGGAGACGGCATATGTAACGACTGGTGCGTATATACCAAGGAATGCAGACGCCGTGGTACCGGAGGAGTACGTGGAGATTGTTAGCGATAATGAGGTTTTAATAAATAAGTCAATAAAGCCGTGGGAAAATGTAGATCTAGCAGGGAGTTTCGCCAGAAAGGGTGAGGTCGCGCTTAGGGAGGGTACGGTGATAATGCCCTGGGACGTACCGGCCCTACTGGAGCTTGGGATTGGTGAGGTGTGGGTTAGGAGGAAGGTTAGGATTTACATAGTGGCAACGGGTTCAGAGCTTGTTGAGGCTGAGGAGCCTGGTGATGTAATTAACGCTATAATCAATGGTAAGGTGGTGGAGAGCACGGCATCCATGATAAGGGATTACATCAATGTTTACATACCATACGCAGAGGTTGTGGGTAAGGTGATAGTACCCGACGATCCTGAGGCCATCAGGAACGCCGTGACTCAAGGCATTGATAGGGCTGATATAGTGATAACCACGGGTGGTACAGGGCCTAGTGGGGTTGATTATGTCTACGAAGTCACCCGATCACTAAAACCGCAGGCATACGTGAGGGGCTTAAGGATGAGGCCGGGAAGACCCACAGGTATAGCCGTACTGAGTAGCAACAAAGTCATAATCAACCTCTCGGGGCACCCAATATCCACACTAAATGCGTTCACGATAATTGTTAAAGAAGTGATTAAACAGATGGCTGGCGTTAAGGTGGACATGCCCGAGCCCAGGGTTAATGCAAGCCTTGTTAAGGGCCAATTGGGTGATGAAGAATTCGCTAGGCAGTATAGGGTTAGGGTTACGAGAAGGGGCAATGAGTACTTAATAGAGGAGATACCAAGGCAGGGCAGTTCACTAACACATACACTGCTCACAGTTAACGGGCTAGTATTCACAGGCAAAGGACAAATAATCAAGGAAGGCCAACAAGCCGAGGTCCTACTCCTAAGACAACCACCCAGCATAGACACCGAGAAATAACACGTAATGAAATAAACACACTATAATATACCCCGTAACCTCTCATCCCGATGTCCCTAATCACCCAGTCATCCTCGTTGGAACTACACCCATCCTCGGGCATCAGTGCCCAATGTACATGAAGCTGGCATCCAAACCCCTCACAGCGAGTCCCACCCGACGTATAGGTTTTGTATTTGTTGGTCTTACCTTACGTGAAATATCCGTTAAGGCAACTATACGCCAAACCCGCTCTGGCCCACTACGATAATAAGCTGATCAAGGGAGAATTCGAGGAACCCTACAAATAAGCAACGTATAAAAGAACCGATATAAAGGGAAACCACGTACACGAAATCACAACCCAAGCGACCCACAAACCGCACACGAAGAAAAACTTAAAACACCCAGGCAAGATAAAACCGTAACCCCCCGATAGCTCAGCGGTAGAGCGACCGGCTGTAGTCAGCCGCCGTGGCGACATGGGAAAAAAGCCACGGCTAGTGGAGACCGGTAGGTCCCGGGTTCGAATCCCGGTCGGGGGACCAACGAATTTTGTTCTATGTTTCTCGGGTTTGGTTGGGAAAATTTTTAACCACCGTGGGTGTGGGTTTGTGGGGCCGCTCGGGCGAGGGCGTTTAGGGCGTGGTTGCGTTTTACGTCTGGACCTCCGAGTTCGTATTCTGTCATTTCGTAAAGTTTCTCAAACACCTCAGGGCTTATCCTCCCGTCGTAAAG
>Ga0081529_143927_pt1 | contig 122499 bp, 113 predicted proteins | sample EchGeymetagenome_FD_71012 | JGI IMG/M metagenome (GOLD analysis project Ga0081529, IMG submission 71012) | Ferrous microbial mat and aquatic microbial communities from Echinus Geyser, Yellowstone National Park, USA - transect B T=78-80 C v2... ...
AGTTACTGCAGTACGATATGCCATACAGAATAAAGTACATGCAATCATGACTGCACCTATAAGTAAAGAAAGTCTCAATATGGCAGGATATAAATATCCCGGTCATACAGAACTGCTGGCTGAATTAACTGAAGCTAAAGAGGTTATAATGATGCTGATTGCTAAAAGCCTAAGAGTATCTCATGTTACAACGCATGTATCCTTAAAGAAAGCTATTGAGTTAATTAAAAAAGATCGAATATTAAGAACTATAGAATTAACATATGATGCATTAATAAATTTATTTAAAATAACTAATCCTAAGATAGCTGTTGCAGGCCTTAATCCCCACGCGGGAGAAAGTGAATTATTTGGAGATGAAGAGATTAAAGAGATATTGCCAGCAATACAAGAGGCTCATTCTAAAGGAATTGAAGTTACCGGTCCTTATTCACCAGACTCTGTATTCTTTAGAGCATACCACAATCGTGAGTTTGATGCAGTGATTGCTATGTATCATGATCAAGGGCATATCCCAATTAAAATGATTGGCTTCCTCGAAGGTATAAACTTGACATTAGGATTACCAATAATAAGAACATCTCCGGATCACGGTACGGCATGGGACAAAGCAGGTAAAGGTACTGTAAATGAAAGAGCTACTATCGAAGCTTTAAGAATAGCTTCAATACTTGCTAGAGCAAAAATTAGTGAGTAAAAAGAAAATAGTATTATTAACTACCGTAAAGGACAGGTTTTTAATCTGTTGTAAAGGGAAATAGGTTATGAAAAATTTAATTTTGGATTTTATTTTAGGAATACATAGTTGTAAACTATCGCGGCAATTATTCCTCCAATTATAGGGCCAATCCAGTAGATATACCAGTAGCTAAAGTTAAGTGCGGCTAACTCAGGTCCTATTGCTCTTGCAGGGTTCATTGCAGCGCCTGTTAAGGGTCCTCCGATCAATACATCTATAGTAACTGTTAAACCTATAGCAAATCCTCCTAATTGAGGAGCTCTTTTATCAACAGCTGTTGCAAATATAACGAAGACAAGGAAAAAGGTCATTACTAGTTCAAGTATTATACCTTGAGCTATGCTTATAGAAGGGCTTAGAATAGGGGAACCATATAAAGAAGATGTTCCTGCATTAGCGGGTGTGAGAGCTACAAGCAGTCCTCCTGCGACAATTGCACCTAATATTTGAGAAATTATGTAAGCAATTGCATCGAAAGGTTTTATTCTTTTTGTTACAAGCATCCCAATGGTCACAGCTGGATTTATATGACCACCTGATATATTCATAGTTGCTGTAACAGCCAAAGCTAAGGCAATACCGTTAGCAAATGCTGCTATTAGGAGGCTTGAGGAAGATTGAAGAGCATATGACGTAGCAATGGCAGACCCAGCTCCTGTGAAAACAAAAAGAAGTGTTCCAATGAATTCTGCGGCAGCTCTCTGGCTTAAAGGTATAGAATTCTTTGAAGACATAATTTTATCAATTATCTTCTTTCAATAAAAATTTATCTTTTTTCAATAAAAATTTTCAATAAAAACTTATTAGAATTTTATTTTTAACTTCTTGAATACTCTTTAATTTTTCTAAATTCTAACTAAGTTTAACTTTAAGGACAAAGGGTTCACCAGACAGTATGTTATCATAAACTCCTCACCAACCATATTCCTAGTCTCATCGTAAACTTTTCCGGAATTCTTTACCTTAAGCTATGATTTTACTATCCTTCACCGCGACGTACATATTAGGGTAAGTAAGTCTTCTGTAACTCTGAATAATGCGAGTTTAACCATTTTCACGATTAATTGGACATATTATTATAAAATTAACTCCTTAGTTTATAGAAAATGAAAATTATGGAAAACCATGCCTTGATTAAAGTTATGTTTGCTTTCTTTCATGACTCATGTCCTATATTTATAGAAGGATAAAGAAGGAGCGTTGCGCTTTTACTATTCTCTACTATCTGATGATCCTAAACGAGAGCTTAATGATAGAGTCTATCTCGGAGATGTTGAAGGATAAAAACTCTCTTCTCTATTTATTCTATTTTAAATCTTGTTAGTAGCATACTAATGTCTCAATTATGTAGGGATAACAAACAATGTAGTGTTCTAAATGTGTGCGGATCGATTAATGTCTAGTGTAATTTCGATAAATTTAGTTACCAGTAGTGGTAAATTACTAGTAGTGGTAATATCATAATAGAGGGTAAAACTTACTGGTTAAAGAATTTTTAATAGGTAAAAGTAGTCGGAGGATTTTTTATCTAAAAAGAAATCGTTGTTAGAAGAATGGATTCCTAATGGAGAATATAGTATTTTGTCTTAGGACTTAAATGATTATTTATGAATCACTAATAACACTTTTTAAACTTTCATATCTGAGACGTGACCGTAACTTAGAGTTTCTCGTAAAAATTCTCCCTCTTTCCAACTCTAATGATGATATTACATGGTTTTAAGTAATAGATAATTCTGTAATTACCTACACGCATTTTGCATAAATCTTTCAATCTACCCTTTAATTTCTCTTGACATAATGGGTTCTGTGCCAGCTCTTCCAGTCTTTTATGAATTCTTTCTGAGATACTTTTCGGCAAACTACTTACGGCCTTCTTTGCAGGCTTCTCAAATCTTAGTGTACAGCTCAACCTTGCTTCCTCACAATACCGAGCTCCTCAATTATTTTATATGTTTCATCATCAAGAAGCGTATCAAGAGTATCTATATATATTTCAACTTCTTCTGCATAAGTTTTGCACCATTGCGCTAGAGTATCTCTATTTTCTTCTTTATATCTTTCTATAAGTTTTAGTGTAGCCGATGTTGCTGAAGCCCAAGCGAAGAATAAATAGCGTAGACATCCTGAGAGCTGAAGTATTTCTTCAAGAGCTCTCTCCCAGAGTTTCTTTACGAAGCCCTCAAATTTGAGCTCAGATATCTTTTCTAAGAGCCATATGTCATAGTCCACCATGGTTGAGAGTCCAAAGATAAGGTTCTCACTATACTTGTAACCGCTATGTCTTAGGAGTTCTACTATTTCATACGCCATATCCTCCTCCAGTTTCTTGAACTCTGAAACCTTCTCAGCATTGAGGCTAAAAAGTTTCTGATTTATATCGAACATAGGCAGAGCTAATCTGAGCCAGAATTTCTCAGTAAGCGGTTGAAATGTTTTAGTAAGATCTTCAGTAGTAAGAGCTTCAAAAATTTCATACTTGATACTACTCTTTACAGCTTTAGTGAGTTCTCTAAAAACATCACTTTCAATAAATTTCTCTATTCTCTTAGTAAAAGGGACTTTAGTGCTTCTTACAATATGAAGGATGGTAAAATAATATATCTTCTTGTGTATTCCTGAATAACAAACGCTATTAGTGTCATTTTTCTTTATTATACTTTAAGGTATATAAACATGTCTATTAATGGTCAAAATTATACATATATTAAGATGAAAAATTGATGATGAGTTTTATTTTTACCATGTTACGTAGGTGATTTTTAAGTTTTTGCTTACTTCATTTATTTCATACCAATCTTCGTAGCTTAATTTCCAGTCTGCTGCTCCTATGTTATCTATAAGTTGTTGTACGTTTTTGGCGCCTGGTATGGGGATTACTGAGCTGCTTGAGACTATTAGCCAGTTTAGTGCGACTTGTGATGGTGTTTTATTGTATTTTTCGCCTATTCGTTTTAGTACGTCGACAAGTTTCATGATTTCTTTAAAGTTTTCGGGGTGGAAGAGTGGATCGGAATTTCTTAGGTCGGTGAATTTAGATAGATCGTTGATACTGTATTTGCCTGTAAGGGCGGCTTTTGCTAGTGGGCTCCATGCTAGTAGCATCATTCCGTGTTTTTCTGCGTATGGAATGTGATCGATTTCGGCTGCTCTTTCGATAACGTTGTATCTTACTTGTATGCTGGAAATGTCGTGTTTTGATAGGCAGTTTTGGGCGGCTTCTATGAGTTCGACTGGGAAGTCGCTTAGTCCGATGTATCTTATTTTTCCAAGTTCTATTAGTTGTTCGAGTGCTCGCATGTAACCGCATGTTGGGAAGTTATGCCATAGTGGGGGCCAATGTACTTGCATTAAATCTATTGTGTTGACTTGTAATCGTGATAGGCATCTATTGACTGCTTTAAAAACATCGTCTTTGTTAAGGAAATCTCCTGGGATTTTGGTGGCTATGAAGACGTCATCTCTGATGTTTAGTTCTTTTAGTGCTTTGCCAATGAATTCTTCGCTTTTACCTTTTCCGTATACGGCTGCGGTGTCGATTAGGTTTATTCCATGTTCTATTGCGTTGGCTATTATTGATTTTGCGGTGTTGTAGTCTAAAACGCCCCATGTTTCGCTGTATTGCCATGTGCCGAGTCCTATGATGGAAATTTTTTCTTTGATTTTTTGGAATGTTCTATATTCCATAAGGTTCACCTATTATTGTTAGGTGGTGTCGCTATTTAACTTTGTAGCTTATGATTATTTTTTCTTGAATGGTTAATATCAAGGTTTAGGATAAAGTTAATTACTTGGGTTTATATGAGTGTTAATGAGATTGGTATGGATAAGTTGATTGAGCTTAGAACGCGTATGTATAGTGTAGAGGTTCTTAGATTGCTTAAATCTATGTATCAATATAATGAGTTGTCTCGTGAAACTGGATTGCCACCTCCTGTATTGAGTAGATATGTTAATGGGTATGTGCTTCCTAGTTTGGAGAGGGCTAAAATGTTTATTCAACTTTTTAAATCGGTTTATTTGAAGCAGGCTGCTGAGAGTAAAATTATTAAAAGGGAGAATATTATACAAATTACACCTTTATTATCTGATACGCGTCTTCTTTCGTATATTGCGAAGTTGATATCGGATGAGTTTAGTGAGAGTGGTGTTACGAAGGTTCTTACGAAGGAAACTGATGGGATACCGTTAGCTGTGCTGGTTGGTAATGAGTTTGGTGTGCCTGTAATAGTTGCTAAAAATAAAAAGGAATTGGGTATTGATAGTTTTATAGAGGCGAGGCAAACTTATGTGTCTGGTGTTTATACATATATTTATGTTCCAAAAAATCTTATAAGAAGGGGTGATAGAGTGCTAATAGTTGATGATGTGATAAGGTCGGGCTCAACGATAAGAGCATTAATTAATATTTGTAGAGAAGTTCGAGCGGAAATAGCTGGAATATACGCGCTTGCGTCGATTGGTAATTCTATTGAGAATCTAAGGAATGAGTATCCATATCCAGTAAAATCGTTGTTAATTATTAAGTAGTCATTTTTAACAGTACATAAATTAGTATTATTATGAAAATTAAAGTAATTAGTAACATTAAGATTGGCGCGCTAATTTGTATACCATTAATTCCTATTGTATCAAATCTAATATTAACAGGCTTTATAGATGGTCCTGATACGTCAAGAGGGATTGAGCTAATTTTTCCATTGCTTTTTACAATAATGTTATAAGATCCGATTGGTAAAAGTGTGCTCACTATGTTATCTCCTTGTTCGAATAATGTTTTGTTATAGTAAATAGAAATTTTTGCGTTGATTGGATTATTTAAAATGTCAATGGTTTTTATTATGAATGGATATACTGCTGTTTTGAGTGTAATTGTTGATGAATTACCGGTAATGTTCACTGAAGCATTATAAACTGTAATATTTCTATAGATTACTTGCATATTAAATGTTCCTATATAGCCGTTCCATGTGATTTTTCCATTTTGGATAAATAATTCAGTCGCATTATTGTTAAGTGTGTCTCTAATAATTAAGTATGTATTTTTGAGAGGTTCATCGTTCCATGCGACAATATTTATGTTCACAAGTAATCTAACATATGTCGTAATTTGTTTTGATGTGGTGTAAAGCTTAATATTATTGACATAGAATGTGACGTTAGCTAATGGGAGTGCTTGTGTTTGTGGGTTAATGGCTTTCATTATATATTTTAATTCGTACATACTATTAGCATCTAATTTTGGTAAATTAATTATTGATGAACCGCTTACTAATTCCCATCCAGAGGGTAATGTATCATTTATTGTTATTGAGAAAATTGGTTTACTGCCTAAGTTTTGTACATGTATCATGACTGTTAAGTTATCGTTTATGTTTAGTGATATTTTATTAATGTTCTTACTTACATATATTGCATTAGTAAATATGGCTGGTTCCATTACTATTAATGGTAATCCAGTGACATTTTCAAATAGTGGTGGTAATATAAAAGTATCATTGCGAGTAGCATATAACGATAATGAGAGTATGATTGATTGATTAAAACTTATTGTTTTGGTGGTAATTAAATATTTGGATGTTTCATTGAAATCGTCGTATTGTTTATGAGTAAGCCCCATAGTTGAGAGCTTTAATCTATCTAGTATTAAAGAAACTGTTTTGCTTCCGCCAATATTAGTTATGCGCCATTTCACGGTATACTGGGAAGTAAAAATTAATGATTGTGACATATATTCACCTATTAGTATTGCATAACTTGAGAATGTTTTAGCGAATGATGGGAGTGTTGTGTTGCTTAATAAAGTATGTGTTGTATTTTCATATGTAAATGTTACATATATTGGTGGAGATGCTTCAGCTTCTTTTGGTATTATTGGTATGAAAGTAATGTTTTTAGGGTCATAATTTATCTTATAACTAAATGTTTTCCCTTTTTCTAATTGTCCAATATTTACATAAGATGCTCCTATATGTAATCTTACGTTTGTTGCGTTATCATCTCCTACGTTAATTATTTTAATTTCATAGGTAATGGTATTGCTACCATCGATACGTGACGTATCTGTTAAAGGTTTTATATAATATACAATTGATGGAAAATGTAATGAACTGGTAGAGATAAGAATATCATTTGCATATCCTTGAATTATGGTTGATCCTTCTTCATAACTATACATGGTTCTGATTTGTAAAAAGTTTTGTTCTGAGTGAGTGTAATGAAGTAATGCGCTTTGAGATACTGTTGAATTTGAATTTATATTACCTATGTAAATAGTGACGTTAGGTGTTTCTTTAAAAGCATTGGGTATGATTAGGTTAACTGTTACATTACTAATATTAATGGAATTTGGATTGGTAACATTAACGGTAATACGTAATGTATCATTATCGCTTAAATGAGATTTATCTGGGATTATAGAAAATATTAATGGTTGATTAAAAAGTGTTGCATAAATGTTCATTTTTTGTATTGTTATGCCGCTTGGAAATGTAAATGTTCCTGTGGTAACCCAATGATTATTTGGGCCAGAAATCCATTTTATATTTGTTGTGTAACTTATATCAGATCTATTTATACTCATTCCATAAAGGTTAAACGTAATTAATGAGCTAATTGAGTATGGAGATGTTGTTAACGTGCTATTAAATATTTTTGTATAATTAAACATGCTTATTATATTCGGTTTTTGGGGTATCATTGAGTATGGAGTATTAAATACTGTGGTCATGATAATTTTGCTTGTCTTATTAATAAACCTATATTCGAGGTAGTTGGTTATATGTTGTTTAAATAAAGTAAGAAATCCTAGAGCATTCCAATCAACTGTACTATTGAGTAATAATTCATAAAATGTGTCAAGATTACCGCCACTATAAAAAATGTATGATGTTGATGTAGAATTTAAATTTTGAAATACTATATGAAATTTATCAGAAATCCAATTAACTAAATTGTTAGGATTATAGCTTGGGCTATCATAAGTTATATTCATATAAATTCCTCTCCAATATAAATATTTTAAACTTTCCTTTTCAGGATTATTATTTATAAACCAATAAGCATTTGCAGTATCAGATGTAAACCTGGCTACTGAAATGGAGAAGTATTTTAATCCTTGTGTAAGGGTGTTTGGGAGCAACGTGTTAATATATTTACCACTAAAAATACCTGTAACGATAGTTTTATCATAAATCTGATAGATCTGAAGATGTTCAGAATATGATTCTTGTGCTGTAACCATATTAAGGTTTGTAGTAATAATATACAATAAGATTAATATTATTAAAGCGATTGAGATAGTTCTCATTTTGACACCACACAACAGAAATTCTTTAATTCATTTAAAGATTATTAATTTTGTTGGAATAAATTGTTTATTTGGAGAATCTTTTAATAGTAATGATCATTAGATATATTATAGATGCTATTATGGCTATTAAACCGCTTGTTGGAAAGTTTATTATGATAGAGAGGAAAAGACCTGTAAAACCTGATAATAATGCTATCACAAATGTATACAAGAAAAATTTAGGCACACTATTTGATAATTCCTTGGCACTTGCTGCTGGTACTATTGCTAACGCGAATACTAGTAATGCACCTACAGCTTTTGCTATAACGACTCCTGCTACTCCTACTAAAGCAAAAAGCATATAATCATATATCGTTGTTCTTAAACCTAATGCTTCAGTTCCTTCTAAATCAAAGCATGTATATATGACTTCATTATAGAAGAGAAACATGGCTAATAAACCAAACATTGCAGTTATTGCCATATACATTAAATCTGTTTGTGTGAGAAGTAAAATGTCTGCTATTAAATAGCTGTTAACTCTAATTTGAAGTTCTGCAGGTATTAAACCTATCACAATTGCATATATAGAAAGGCTGAATGCGAGAGCAAGTCCAATGGCTAATCCTGAAGCTTCAATACCCTCTTTTCTGGTTATGTAACCAGTAAACATGGCGGTTAACATGCTAAATAATAATGCTAGAATGAAAAAGGCCGAATCAATGTGTACTATTTCATAGAGCAGAGCACCTATTGCTGCACCGCCTAGAGCAGCATGAGTGACTTCAGCGGAGAGATAATGAACACCTCTTAACATAGAAAGTGTTCCTGCTATTAAAGCTGCTAAACTTCCAAGAATAATACCAATCATAGCATTTATTATGAATGGACTTGTTAAACTAATCATTATAATCACCTAAGGAATTGATCTTATTTAGGAGTGACTGGTTCTGATTACTTAGCATGAATATCACCAGTTATCGTGAAGCATCTATCTTGAATTAGTATAACTTTTCCGCCACCGTATGTTTTAGCTAACATTTCCTCAGTTAAAACTTCAAGTGGTTTACCGATTGCTATGAGGTTTTTGTTAAGAAGTATTAAATTTTCAGCAATATCTATTAATGGATTTATGTCATGAGTGACTATTAATACTGTAACATTATTAGTATATCTTAAAGATTTGACTTTTTCTATGATATATGATTGACTTTTTATGTCAACACCGTTAAAAGGTTCATCTAATATTAAAATCTTAGGTTCAGAAATTAATGCTCTTGCAAGAAGAACCTTCTGTTGTTGGCCTCCACTTAATTGTCCAAAAGGCTTGTTTGAAATATCATCTAAGTTTAAAAACTCTAATATCTTTTTCATTCTATCAGTATCTTCTTTTGATAATATTCTAGGCCATGTTTTCTTAGTTAAAATTCCCATCGAAATTACATCCTTCACTTTTAAAGGTATGCTTCTTATAATTTTATCACGTTGTGGTACATAGCCAACTAATTGCCTTACTTTGAAAGGTTCACTAAAAGGATTTATACCGAAAATTTTAACACTCCCTTTATCAGGTTTAATCATCCCCATTAAAGCTTTAAGTAAAGTAGTTTTTCCAGCACCATTAGGACCTAATATCACAGTTATCATTGGTTCATTTAATTTAAAACTAATATCCTCTATTACTGGTTCTTTATTATAACTAACTGTTAAATCTTGCACATCAACAATCTCATTCATCTTACTAACCTCCTAAGTTTAAATATATAGAAAGTTTCAACAACTATAATAATAACAAGTCCTATTAATAATATGAACATAGGATCAATAGTTTGTGATTGAGAATTTACTTTCGCAGTATTTATAACACCATCTACCTCCCCAATATTATACATCATAGCAGAAACATAATCCTCATCAATTGTTGTAATTACTTTAACTAATGGGGCGCCTGTTTGTTGAGATAACTGCTTAGCAGTAGCATAAAGTGGCATCTGTTCAGCTACATCAGAAATCATTATTATTCCTTGCTCCTTACTTAAAACTTGTTCAGCTAAACTTAAAGCGTTAGGATTTGCATTAGGATTTTCACCTGCAGATAAAACTGTAACAACTTTGAGCCCCATAGCATGAGCTATGTAGTATTCTTCTAAAAACCCAAGAACCACAGGTTTTCCGCCAAGTTTATTTTTAATCTCTGAGAGTTTACTCTCCACTAATGAGAGACGATTAAGAAATGTATTAAGATTAGAATAATAGTAATCTGAATGCGCAGGATCTAATTTTATTAATTTATCATATATTAATTTAGCAATGATTTCCATATTGCTTGGTAAAAGCCAATAACCATGAAAACTTTTTCCTGTCATTCCAGAACCAGGAGGCATATTAAGTATTGTCATATTTGAAGCATAATTCATTAAATTTAGTGAAAAAGTATCTATATTTTGTCCCTTTACTTGTGCTACTGCATTTAAAAGTTGAGTTTCCCATTCGATGTGTCCATCAATTATTATGAGATTCGCTAAAGATACATTCTGAATTATTCCTGGAGCTAATGTAAATTCATGAGGTTCAACGCCTGATGGAACTATCGAAAAAACATTAACAAATGTTCCTCCAATATCTCTTACAACTGGAACGAACACTCCGAGTGATACAGCAATTTTAATAGGTTGTGAATTGGTTTTAACAAGTGGTAAGAGCGGCAATTCTAATAATAGTATTAATATTATTATGAGACTCAATAGTTTCATTGAGATCCACCTCCACAACACTCGGGTGCTGTGGGTATCTCATAACCATGCGGACATTTTTTAGGATGCCCTAAATGTGCACACATGTTGTTTATAACGTTAGTAGGAACATACGTGTCAAATTCGGAGACTTCTTCACATGCTTTTTCAATATCGAATCCTAATACTTGGTATAAATAAGTTTCAAGGATTCTATGATTTCTTATCAATGTTCGTACTTCGTGTATTCCTTGTTCAGTCAATTGTATACCTTTCCATGGTGTATGTTTTACAAGTCCCATTTCTGAAAAACGTTTTATCATATCAATAACAGATGGTGCTTTTACGCCAAGAATCTTCGCAATTTTAACACTGGTGGTGGGTTTAGCTCCCAACTCTGTTAAATCACCGATGATCTTCAAATATGTGGCTTCTCTAGGGGATAGTGTTATTGACATGTTAGGTCTAACCTAAGTTAGGTTAAGCCTAAATATAAAGTTAACTAATGAAGCAAAATATTTTTAATATTGGAAGACTTTTAGTTGTTCTCTAATCATTTCTAAATCTTTAATTCTGCGTTCCCTTCTTTTCGAAGCCTCTTCACACAAACGTTTTTCTATGTCAGTGGCTGGTTGATATGATGGTAATAGAGCGGGTCTTCCAGTCTCATCAAGATGTATAAACACGGTATATGCAGTGCCAACATGTTTTATATAGCCATGAATTAATGATTCAGTTAGAACCTTTACTTTAATTTCCATTGATGATTTCCATACACAAGTAATACCAGCTTCTAATGTTAGAACGTCACCAATTCTTATTGGTGAATAAAATTCCATATTATCAAGAGAACCAGTTACTACAATACCTTTTGCAAAGCGAGTAGCTAAAATGCCTGCAACTTCATCTATATACATGAAAAGTTTTCCTACAAACATCAAATTACCTTGTAATGCATCTTCAGGCATTACTGCACGAACTGATTTTAATTTCCAAGTTAGATCACCGATACTCTCTATATTTAATGCTTCTTCTTTTCTTTTCAAAATTCTTGACATTCTAGCTTCTCTTCGCTTAATAGCATTCTCATATATATTATACTCATCATTTGCTGGTTCTAATGAAGTAGGTACTGGACGAGGTTTACCATCGGGATCTACAGCAACAAAAGCCATGTATGCTCTTGTTGCTGGCATTTTAACCCCTTTAACATGATCCTCTAAATCAACATCAACACTAACTTCCATAGAACTTCTTCCAATATATTCAACTCTGCCAGTAAGAATAATTGTATGTCCTACTTTAACAGGATTTAGAAAATATATGCTATCCATAGATGCTAATACTACAAAACCACGTGCAACCTTTGATGCTGCTAATGTTCCAGCCATTGTTATCCAATACATCATCCTACCTCCATAAAGATTACCAAGCGGATTAGCATATTCAGGAAACACATATTGAGTCATCACAACTTCAGTATCTTTAATTTTGACCATAGCACAATAAAAATTATAATAATATGTAATTAACTTATAGGTGGTCACTTCATTCTTAGCTTAATTGAGCGTACACTAGATACATAGTTTTAATACCTAAATTTGGTTTTTAAGAATAATCTAATAAAGAATCAATTTAGAGCTAAACCCATTAGCATAAATTGTGCTTAAAATATTTGCTTTACGATTAGATTTTTATGTATTGAGTTCTCGTCTCTAAAAATTTTATTCAAAACTCCTCTTATCATGATTAAAGGGTATATAACATTAAGTCATACTAAATATTAATTAAGCTTAAAATAAAATGATAATAGTGAGAACTATGAGGAAGTTGAAGATAATATTACTCCTAATCATATTACAAACTTTACTAGTTACTTATGTTATGAAATCTGATTTTCAAACAATATATGCATCATCTCCTTTAGCCGAGCAAATAAATGCTAGTTTAAATGAAATTACTGAGTGGAAGGACATGGTAAACATTGGAATCATTATGCACAAATCATCGCTAAATGATTTTGATAGCTGGATAATTAATAAAGTTAATCGTTCTGATTGGAATGGTGTTTTTGCTGTAAAACGTTATGCTGAAGAAGCAGGTTATTCATCTCCAATTATTGATAATGCTGTTAAACTTGCTTTAAGTAAGATACCCATGTTTAAGAATTACTCACTTCCTATAACAGATCCTAGGGATAAAGGATGGTTTTGGGTATGGGATAGATACATTCTTTATGCCTATAAATATGCTGAAGAATTAAATTGGGAAATTAAAAGATGGAATAAAACCTCAGGATTTTTAGCTCTTAAGCATATGAGAGATTTGTATGGGAAAGCATTTTACCGTTTTAATCCTGATACACTAGAGGCTGAATCTCTTTTTGGAACACGATGGCATGAAGCTGGAGCTTTAATGGGATGTTTCCTAATTTTTTATGAACTAGGTGTAAAGGAAGCACTTAATTATGCTATGCAAGAGTGGAAATGGTTAAATGATAACTTATGGTCTAATAATCATTTTAATTATGCGCCTCAATTGTCAAATTGGGAACTTTCTGGAATAAATGTTTTTCCACACGTTGCTAAATTACATTTAATAAAACCAGATTTGCCGAATTGGGATAGAGTTATTATAGATTTGCAGTTAAGATTTGTTAATAATTTATGGGATTCACCACAATGGGATAATATTAATAAGGTAGTTGTGCATCATAAACCTAATAATCTTGAAAGAAGGTTGGATGGAACTTTAACAGCATGGATCATGTTACATACATTTTATGGATTATTTACACAAGGTAATAAAACGAATATGAAAAAAATGTTAGAAGGTAATGAAGTAACTCAAGCGTGGATAGTATTAATCTCATCAGATTTAAAACAAGCCACTACTAATATGTTTAGATTTTCTAGCAATTCTCCTTATTCTCAGTATGCAACTGCAATGGCAACATTATGTTTATTTTTGATGGGCATATCTCCGGAAGATGGAAGAGGATTAGCGATTCCTTTAATTTCTGACAGACATAATAGTTATGATGCTTTAAATTATCGACATTTTGAATTTGATTATGTAAATCATAAAATTAAAATCCCAGTATGGGGCGGGACAACTCTAAAATTTATGTATGGAACAAAACCTATTAATAAGTATTTTGAAACAACCGGTATTTATGTGATATACTTCACTCCTGATTGGAATTCTATTTTACAAACTGTAAAGGTTTCAAACCTTTATCCAAATGAATATTACATATATGGTAATGAACAGAGTTTAATTAACAGTTATACTATATTGAATACTCGCGCATCATCACAAATAAAAACTATTTCAACTTCATTGGTAATTGTAATATTATTAATGATAGTACTAACATGGATTACCATAATATTTTTATTAATTAGAAAAAAATAATAAAATGAGACGAATGATCGATATCTCAGCTCTAATAGAATTCATAAAAAATTTGGGTTATTTAGGCGCATTTGTAGCTGGTTTTTTAGGGTCAAGTTCTTTGTTTATATCATTCTTTCCATCCTATCTAGTGGTACCTATATTAGCAATTCATCTTAACCCAATCATTGTAGGTATAGTTGCTGGATTTGGTTCAGGTATAGGACAATATTTACATTATTATATTGGTTTAGGCGGAAGAGTAGTGTTACCTGAAAAATATAAAGTACAAGCTGAGAGATGGGGGAGATTACTTGGAAAATATGGAGCTATTATAGTTTTTCTCTTTGCTATGACGCCGCTCACACCAGATGATATAATATGGATACCTTTAGGTTTAATGAAATATCCTAAGTTAAAAGCATTATTAGCGGGAATTGCTGGTAAGATTATACTCAATTTACTTTATGCTTTTGCAGGATATTATGGTTGGAGAATATTGCATGGATAATATTAAAGATTTTTAAATATGGTAAGGAGAATATCTGATAATAAGTTTTTATCTAAATCTTTCCATAGATTAGAAAGAAAATCCTCTGACATTTTTAATGTGACGTATTTATTATAATTATTCTTTCGTGCAATATCCAAAAGTGGCCATATTATTGAATCAATATGAAGAGGTGGTATTTGTGATGTTTCCGCTACAATACTCCATGCTTTTTGCGCATCATCATAATTTTTCATGATTAAATCTGCAGACTCCTGTAATGATTTAAGTGGTGGTTTGATACTTATTATACCTGTAATATAACTCATTGTGGCAATTCTGATGTCTATTGGTATTGGTATGTCCATTGGTAATACTATAATTTTTCCAGTAGACGCTCTAAAAGCATAATACAACATCTTAATCGCAAAAACTATAGTTTTGGAATTGACATTGGTGTTTAGGCTTGTTGCTAGATAGTATCTTAATGTTTCTAAATTGTTCAAGTAATAATCAAACTTTTCTTTTAAGCCAATAAGAAAACCTGAGCTCTTTAGGGTCTTAAGACGTGAATATTTCTGTTCGATAAGCACTTTATTACCTTTAGAGTTCCTCATAAAGTTTAACATAGCTTCAGGTAATGAATCCCAATTTGTTGGTGGATTGACAGAAAAATATTTGGAGAATTCTATCCAATAATCTTCACCTTTAGAAGAAAGTTTATAACTAGTGAGCGCATTCATAAGAGCCAATGTGCAGACAAGTTTTGTATCACCTATTTTTGATAAAATTTTCATTGCTAAAAATTGTGGATCTTGTTCTTCCAATGTTAAAATACGCTCTAAACCAATTTCTGATAACTTTCTACCTAACTCAACAGCATTATCATTATTAATACTTATTAACCTCATCACTTATCGATAAAATATGCAAATATATTTAGCTTTATTCCAACATGATAACTTAGAGCATATAATAATATTTATGTTAAGTTGACATGTTTAAAAATGTTAGTCTTTAGAAATTTGGGTTCCTCTAGGCTGAAGTATGACCTATTGAAAGTGATTAAGCTAAAGTTAGTCTCATTAATAAGTAATACACTATAAAAACATCTCGGAATGTTTCATAGTCATAGTAACTTAACATGTTAATATGCACAACTTTAAGTTGCTAGGTCCTTATATTTTAGATTTCTTAAGTGTTAATTTAAAATATGTTATCTTTTATTACATTTGTGATTATTATGAGTGATGTAACATGGGTTATTAAGAAAAAATTAGCGGCTAGTGGTGTGCCTGAACATGTTAATGTGCTTGATAAATGGTTAGAAATTGGTATACGGGCAGTAATGGTTCTCATTGAGCCAAGTGAGGCTGCTCATTTAGGGGGATTAGGTAACTATTTAAAAGAATTGCAAAAGCGGCGTTTTGAATTTGTAAATATACCTATTCGTGACTTTACTGCACCTACATTGGAAACGTGTAGGCAAGCTGTGGAGTGGATTGATGAAAAAATTCATGAAGGTTTACCAGTACTTGTGCATTGTAGGGGTGGTCTTGGTAGGACGGGAACAATAGTTGCATGTTATTTAGTTTATAATGGTATGAGTGATATAGAAGCAATAAATTATGTAAGAACTATAAGGCCAGGAAGTATTGAACTTGAAGGACAAGTTAGGACAGTACAACAATTTTATAAATTAGTTAAGTTACAGAAATTGAAAGATAAAGTTTAACATTAGATGTTCAAGAATAAATATATCTTTTATTATTCATTTAATTGGTTAATGATGAATTATAATGAAATTATAAGAGAGTTAAAGCGTAGGTTTGGTGAGAAAGTAAGTACTGATGAGGCTGATATATTATTGCATAATAAGGATGCAACATTAATTGAAGGTACAGCTATAGCAGTTATAACGCCTACTTCGACTGATGATGTTTCTGAAGTTATGAAAATATGTTATAAATATAATATTCCAGTATTTCCTCAAGGTTCATTAACCTCATTAACTGGAGCATCTGTACCTCAGGGTGGTATTGCTATGGATTTATCAAAAATGAATAAAATTATTGAGGTGAATCCTCTTGATGGATATGTTATAGTTCAAGCTGGTGTTAAAATTGAGGAGTTGAATGAATATTTAAAGGATTATAATATGTTCTTTCCAGTTGATCCAGCGTCGTCAAAATCAGCTACTGTAGGTGGTGCTATAGCTACTAATGCAGGAGGAATGAGAGGATTTAGATATGGGTCTATGTCGAATTGGGTTTTAGGATTAGAAGTTGTTTTATCAGATGGGAAAGTTATTAGAATTGGAGGAAAAACTCTAAAGCGTCGTCAAGGATATAATCTTATTGGACTTTTTATTGGAAGTGAAGGAACGCTTGGTATAATAACTGAAGCAATATTAAAGATTATAAAACTTCCGGAGGGTTTAGTTAGGATTATAGCAACATTTCCATCATATAGGGATGTTTCAATAGCTGCTTTAGAACTTAGAGCAAATTTTAATCCACTTATTATCGAATTTATTGACAGTGAGCTTGTTTCTCTTGTGGCTCAATACGTTGGTACAGAAATTCAAATAGATTCAGGATTTGTGATGATTATTGATATTGATGGTCCTCCCGAATCATTACCTAGTAAAGCTAATAAAGTGATGGAACTTTTAAAAAGCCTTGGTGCTGTAAATGTGAAGTGGAGTATGGATCCTCTTGAAATGGATAAATTTTACGAATTAAGGCGTGCATTATATCCTGCTGAGTTAAATTTAAGATCTAAATATTCATTAAACATGATGTTAGAAGATTTAATAGTACCGCCGAGTAAAGTTCCAGAATTTCTTGATAAAGTATATGCGCTCGCAAAACATATGGGTCTTAAAATATCGCTCGGAGGGCATTTGGGTGATGGAAATATTCATCCATCAATTTATTATAAAAATGATGAGGAATCAAAAGTTAAAGAGTTTCATGAAAAGATATGTAGGATAGCTGTAGAACTTGGTGGAGGAATAAGCGCAGAACATGGGATAGGACTTATAAAAATTGATGCATTAAAGACTGAGCTTGAAATGTTAGGTTCGAGTTATGCATTAGATATTATGAAAGGTATTAAAAAACTTCTTGATCCTAAGAATATCTTAAATCCTGGAAAGCTTATAAAATATGAGTGAGTTCAGAATGGATGATGAAGTGATTAATATTTTTGATGAAAAGTATGCATTAAATATGGCAGAAAGATGTTCATGGTGTGGTTTTTGTGAATCAGTATGTCCTACATTTCTCTTAACACGTGATAAAGCATTGGGTCCGAGAGGAAGAGTATGGATATTCATAGGATTAATGACTAATAAGCTCAGCTCTAATGATATATCACAAAGTACTGTTAAAGCTACCTATAGCTGTTTGACATGTAAAGCATGTATAAATGTCTGTCCTGTTAGAATAGATGTACCAACTTTGATGATTATTGCTAGAAGATTAATAATAGAGAAATGAGTTTTAATTAAAAATTCCATTATAAGTTTTATGTCTACATACATTTTATATCATAATGTTTATATGCAAACATTGAGAAAAATATATTAAATTGTAAGAACGATTTTGATCAGGAGTTGAGAAAAAATCAAGTCAGCTATTCTATGGCTAAAATTGAGAGTCTTCATGGGTGAACTTTAATGATCGATCCCAAAAAAGGTTTCACAACTATAAAACCAATTTCAGGTGTACCGGCTGCATGTATAGATGAACTTGATTCTACAGTAATTGCTGATGTTCATATAGGTTATGAAGAAGAGTTGGCAAAAGGTGGTATATTTCTTCCTAGATCACAATTAGATTCTTTGCTCAGTAAAATTGATGAGCTTTATAATTTATCAAAAACGAGGCGGCTTATAGTGAATGGTGATGTTAAACATAGTTTTGCTCGTCCAAATAAACGAGTCTCTAGAGAAATATCAATATTTTTTAATGCATTAGCATCATATTATAGTGATGTTATCGTAGTGAAGGGGAATCATGATACGTACATAGCTAATATTGCTAAAAAACATAACATTGATGTGGTAGATTATTTTTCAGAGAAAAATATACTAATAATTCATGGTCATAAAGACCCAGGTAAGGATTTTCTACAAACTTATGAATACATTATAATAGGGCACGAGCATCCATCAATAGGTATTAGAGATGAAATCGGGCATTTACATAAATTTACGGCAATACTCTATGCACCAACTATTATAAATAACATTATCATAGTACTTCCACCATTTTCATCGTTATCATCAGGCACAATAATATCTACTAAATCGCGTCCATCACTCTTATCACCAATCTTAAAAAATTATGGTATATTGGAAGAGACAATACCATTAATAATAGATAAAGAATTAGGATTAATAGAATTACCTAAATTACAATTGTTAGAGAATATAAGCTTATGAGTATCCTATTCTAAGGAAATTTTTATTCTCTGAATCATGAAGATGAATTGATTGTTTACCTGAAAATAATTAATTACGATGATAAATTTATTTAATTGTTAATGGTGTTATTATAGTGATCTATCTTGGAAAGCGTGTCAGATTCATGGATAATTACACTCAAAAACATAATAGAAAAGAGTTTGAAAGAGAGCATGATGCCTTTTCCAGTTTCTAAATCAGTTTGTTATGAGTGGGCTCTTGATATGAAATTAAGAAGAGATAGTGATACAATACTCTACACTTCGTGTTTATATCAGCTTGCCCCATACATTAATACTTTCACTAAATACATGGAGAAATTTGGTGTAAGTAAAGGTCGTTTTTCCTCATTAATCTCAATTTTTTCGAGATTTTCTTCCCTTATTCAACCAAAAAGAGAATTTACTGAAAAGTCTAATAAAATTTTGAAGAACATTGCTAATGAACTTTCTAAAGTGATAGATTTCGGTTATTTATATGAGGATGAACCATATTCAGGAGCTTTATTATATGAGCTAGGATTTGAGGATGCATTTAGGGAGTATGCTGAGAAAGTTACTGAAATATTTAAATTAAAAAATGTAAAAAGAATAATTACTATTGATCCTCACACACATTACATATTAAAGGTTATTTATCCAAAAGTTACCAATTTTAATATTAATGTTATAAATTATTTAGAACTTATAAAACCTAATAAAAAAGTAAATTTAAGTGCTACAATACATGACTCATGTCTTTATGCTAGATTTCTTGATATGTACAATCTTCCTAGAAGAATTCTTGACGATATTGGAGTCTCAAGAAAAGAACATGATATTATCACATCGAAAGATGTAGGGGGATGTTGCGGAGGACCTATAGAATCATTGGCTCCTGAAATCTCAAGCAAGATAGCAGAAAAAAGAATACGTGATTTATCAAAAATTTCGAACAATATCATTGTTGTATGTCCAATATGTCTTGCTAATTTAAGTAGAGTAGCCAGTAACGTAAACATTATTGATCTTGCAGAATTGCTATAGGTGATTACTATGTATGACACATTATGGGATGAGGCAATAACTCGTGTACTTGAACCAACCATAATAAAAACAAAAAATATCCTTAACAATTATAAGTATTTATATGATATTGCAGATAAACTTAGAAAAGCGAAAGAAGAGGTCATTAAAAACCTTGATTATTACATTGATCAAACTATGAAATCAATTGAACGAACTGGTGGTACTTCATACTTAGCACGAGATGCTGATGAAGCGAAAAGAATAATTGGTGAATTAGTGGGTAGTGGTAAGAAGATAGTGATGGGTAAATCAATGGTAGCTTATGAAGTGGGGCTTAGGCCTTTCTTAATAGCAAAAGGTAATGAAGTCTGGGAAACTGACCTTGGAGAATTTCTAATACAGCTTGCTAATGAGCCTCCCTCACATTTGATAGCTCCAGCAATACACATGACAAAAGAAAGAGCAGCGAAATTATTAAAAGAAAAAATAGACCAAAATCTCGATGAAACCAAAAGTCCTGAAGAACTTGTAAACTCAGTAAGAAACTTTTTAAGATCAAAATTCTTTAATGCCGACATAGGAATTAGTGGCGCAAATGTTGTTGCGGCTGATACTGGTGCAGCATTAATGATTGAAAACGAGGGAAATATACGCATGACCTCTGTTATTCCACCCATGCATATAATAATTACTGGAATAGATAAAATAGTTCCAACATTGGAATTTGCCTTTTATGAAGTTATGGTCCAATCTGCATTTGGAAGCTTATACCCACCAACATATGTGAATTTATCAGCAGGGCCTAGTTCAACAGCGGATATTGAACATAATAGGGTTAGACCTGCACAGGGACCAAAAGAATTTCATCTCATATTAGTTGATAATGGGAGGAGTAAAGCAGCGAAAGACCCAGTACTTTGGGAAGCTTTATTATGTATAAGATGTGGTAGATGCTTCTTCCATTGTCCAATATACAAAACTGTTGGCCCTTCATGGGGAATTCCTCCATATAATGGTCCTACTGGTGTTATGTGGAATGCAGTGATTCATGGTGTCACTGATGAGAAAGTCGGAAAAACTGCACTTTTATGTGTTCATGCCGGAGGCTGCAAAGAATCATGCCCTATGAAAATTAATATACCTGAAGTAATACACTACATTAAGGCATCATACTTAAAAACATTAGCTAAATAATATAAAGAACGACAAATTTTACCATTTAGTGGGAAAGGAATGATAGATATAATACCGGCATTGGTATCAGCAACAATATGGGCTATCTCTCCTATATATTATCGAGATTATTTAGTGAAAAATCATGCTATTAAAGTTAATTTTTATAGATTATTTTATGCATCATTAGGGCTTCTTCTGCCATTTATAATGTTTGGATTTAATTATTCAATAATTTATGGTTCTTTGAGTGGATTATTAACGTTGGCAGCAGGTGATACATTATATCTTATCTCAATTAGAGAGATTGGTGCCTCAATAGCAGCGCCAGTAGCATACACTTACGTATTATTAATACAGTTTGTCGCAATATTTCTCGGTGAACCGCTTACTATTAATAGAATTGTGAGTTCAATGATAATAATATTGGGTATTTATATACTTTCTGATAGTAAAGGATCGGCACGGAAGAAGGGGATTTTTATAGCGTTACTTGCGGCATTATTATGGACTGTTGGTCAATCTTCAATAAAACTTGCTACTATGGGAAATGTTAATCCATTATCAATAGCGTTTGCAAGAACTACAACAGCTATGTCTGCATTAGGATTTTATATGCTAATTAACAAGAAAAATAAGTTTAATGCAACTATCGATAAAAAACATCATGTATTATTGGCTATAATTTCAATATCTGATCTAGGACTTGGTTCGGCTCTTTACATTTATTCTATAGGAGTGATAGGGCTCACGATTACAATTATATTAACGAGTGTATCTCCATTATTAACACAGATAGCATCAAAAATACTTGGAAAGGAGAGTCCATCTATTAGGGATATAATTGCAGGTTTTCTTATAGTTACTGCCTTAATAATTGCTGTATTTTAAAAAATATTATTGTTTTGAGAGTTTTAATAGTTCGTCTGCTAATCGATTAACTACTGAGTTAACAATGGCTTCTCCATGTTCTTTTAATGCTTTTTCGGGATGTCCCATAGAACCTGTAGAGGTATATTCCTTCATTCTTTTTGATGTATATAATATGGTTTCTTCTCCATAATTTCCAGAGCCTTCCATAAAGTCTTTTACGACTCTTTGATTTAATGCGTATGCTACTGCAGTTTCACCTTCATCTGCATGCGTTATTGGAGTATTATAAATTGATTTAAAAATATCAGAAACGAGATCCCACCAATTTAATGCGTATACATTTAAACCATATTTTAAATTGAGTTCTTGAACAGCAACTCTTATAGCAGCAGTATTACCACCATGTCCATTAAGTATTAAAATTCTTTTAAAACCATGTCTCGAAAGACTTATACAAATATCCTCAATAACATTAATAAGAGTCTCTACTCTTAGAGTTATAGTTCCTGGAAAATCCATGTGATGTTCACTCATACCGTATGGTATTAATGGTGCTATGAGAATTTTTAATTTTTCTTTAAGTTTCTCAGCAACAAGTTTAGAAATTTCTAATGCGGTGTATGCATCATTATCTAATGGTAAATGTTTTCCATGCTGCTCTGTTGAACCAATTGGTACAATTACAAAATCTACATTATTTACCATATCAGATACTTCACTCCACGTTAATTTCCCTAGCAACATGTCAAATCACTATCTAGTAAAAATTTTTGGGATATAAGGTCATCTTTTAATAATATATTTCTATGAATTTTAAAATGTTAAAGATTTGTTATTACATGAAGTATATCATCAAATTTTTTAACTATATAATCAGGTTTTATAGTCTCCATTTTGATGTCAAGAGCGTCAGCATAAGTTTTTATCGATAATTTAAAACCTCTATCAATTAGTATAGTTTTTAATCCAAATTTTTTTGGATAGTATATATCAAATACTGGATGATCACCTACCATAATTTTAGGACCATCATTTCTAGGCATCTTATAAAATTTTTCGCATGTTTTTATGCATCCTACCCTATCAGGTGTTATTATCATGTCAAAGTAATCTTTTAATTTAAATGTTTCAATAATCCATTTTTGATATTTATAAAGACCATTTGTAGCTAAAATCAGAGTATATCTTTCCCTAAGCTTTGAAAGAACATCAAGTGCGTTATCTAATATCACTGCATCATTTATATACTTTTTAATTAAATCTTCAATGCTAATATTATTCTTACACTTAAATTTATGAGCTATTGATTCTATGAGAAAATCCCAATCAAATGCTCTTATATCATTATTTTTTATGAACATCAAGTGTAAGTTCATTGCTTCCTGTTTTATAGCATTAATATTTGTCTTTGTAATTACACTTAAATACTCATAAGCATAGGAAAGAGCATTAGATACAGCCTTATTCTTTACTATTGTATCATCAAGATCTATGTATATAATATTTCTTGCGCTCATTATAATATCTAGAGCTAATACTGTTTTATAAATTTTTACAAAATACTTCAAGAGATGATAATTCTTATTCATTATTTGACAGAGTTTACTCTTCAACATTTTTAATAAGTTTAAGAAATTCATGATTGCAAGATTATTCATAAAGTTATTTATTGATCTTAAGTTGTTGTATCTATGTTTGTGCATAATTGAAACATATTAATCATATTAATAATCCACTAAAATTTTACAGCAAAATATTAGTCTTCAAAACAAATGAAATTAATTCAGATCAATGTTATATCATTAATAGGAGAAGAAAAACAACATAAATACGATTCTTATGGTATGACTTCAGTTGAATCTTTCAATGGATCATAGTAAAGATCACTTTCATGTATTATATTATTTTTTATTAGCTTTTTTACTTCAGGAACAATTTGGAAAATAATATCTATTGTTTTACTTGTGATATAGCACACATCTTCAAAGAGTGGTCCCCAATAATTTTCTTTGTGAGCGTATAAGCATCTTCCACCACAATATTTTAAATATTTACATGTTCTGCATTTATTAGGTAATGTTTCATTATATTTTATTCCTGTTTTTATATCACCAATATTTGCCCATTTTTCTCTTACAGCTATTGGGCATGATAATATTCTTCCATCAGTATTGATGGTAAAGGAATACTTTCCTGCTCCACAAGGTATGTGATCAAATGGTTTAAACATAATTGCGTTTAGTATTCCAAGTATAGGAATGATCTTTAAAATTTTGCCGTTTTTAAGGTTATTCATAAATAAGTCAGTAAGCATTTTAATACCAGGCAAATATTGTTCATCAGCCCATTTTTTAACATTCCATCTATCTGACCAAATTACATTAAGTTGCCAGTGAACCTTATCAAATCCTAAATTAAGCAAATGGGTTACATCATGATATATCTTGCTATCAGCAGTAACAGTCATTCGAGCTATAATTTCACAATTGCAAAACGATTTTAAATAATGTAAAGCATTAATAACACGATCATATACATTAGTACCTCTATAATTATCTGTAATTTCACGCGGTCCATCAATGGAGAGAAGCACTACATCCATTTTAGACCAATATTCTTTAGGTAAAAAATGTACTAGTGTCCCGTTAGTTTGTATACCATATCTTTTAGCTTTTATATTATCTATTACATTCATAATGAATTTATAATTAATTAATGGTTCTCCACCATAAAATATTATTGTAGAATCAGGATCATTTTCTATTAACCTTTTTAATGAATGCAATGAATATCCAATAGAATAAGGTACATGCTGTGGAGAGAATGAACCACCACAATATTTGCATTGCAAATTACATTGTCCTGTTGTGGTTACTAACCAAAGCACATAATTAAGTTTCATTTTATGCATTTAAATTTTAAATGTCCATGAAAATATTTTATGAACTCTTATATAAACTAACAGTAATTCAAGTCTTATTTTTCAGGATGATGATCTGTTTGTATTTTCTAATCAGGTCTTTTGTTGTTTAAGTTTGTAGTATAGCTGTTTGCATTCATCGTAGCTTAGTGATGAAACAAAGCGCGATATTAAGAATTCTTCCTCTATTTTCGGGAATGGTTGTTTTTTGGATGGAATGAGCTCATTTTCATTGATTAGGATGAGCCTTATTATGTTTCTTGCAGCTAATGTGCGTTCGAGCTCATCATCTTTGATATTAAATATATGCATAAATGTTAATATATCATTAGGTCTTATTAGATAGTTTTGTTTTTTATCTAAAGTTTTGAGTATGGTATTGAGTAAATAGATAGAGTTCACATGATCTCCAAAGTGTTGATGTAAATAATGATAGAGATATAAATGAATATTGCCAGATTCTATGAATACGTTTGTCTTATCTATATCTATGTCTTTTAATATAGTTATTATTTTCTCTGCTCTCATTTTAGATCGTAATATAAGTTTTTTTGCCTCGGCTTTAGAATATTGTAATAATGCATTAACTGCGTTATCAAATCCTTTGGACCAACTATTATAATATTCTAGTAGTAATTTATATGTTATATGTTCATGTTCATATATTAAACTGAATTTTTGAGATTTTTTGATTTCGGAAAGTATTTGTTCAGCTTCTATACCTTGTTGTTCTTTTTCATCTATAAATTTATAAATTTCTTCAACAGTTTCTAAATATGGTTCTATTTGAAAGATGCGTTTCCCTCTCATATGCATTGATTTAAGAATTAAACACAATTGTCCAGTATATAATGGAAATGCTGGTTTAAGAGAGAAGGTCTCTTCGCTTAAAAATTTTATATACTCATCAACAGAAATAATACCGTCAAGCATGCTTTTGAAAAAATTATTGTGCGGTTCTTCTAGGATAATAATTTCAGCATTTTCTATTAATTTTCTCATTTCAGTTAAAAGCTCTATCCAATGAGGTGCAAAACAAATATTGATAACCATGAATATATTATTACTGGCTATTCAAATAACTTTCACTAGAGAAAAATTTAAAAATTAAGTCATTTAGCGTGTTTTATAATTATTTGTCCTATAATATTTCCATTAGGTATCAATATCTGTTTACCATCATCGCTACGTATTATAGTGTACATAATATCGATTTCTTGCACTATACCAGTTTGCCCTGAGACGGTTATTTTATCACCATGTTTAATAGGTCGTGCAAATAATAAGAAGATGCCTGCTATTGCTTGTCCTAAAACTTGTTGTGTAGCAAAACCTATTACTAATCCAGTAAAAGAACCTAATGTTAGTGCAGCTGAAGCACTCACATTAAATACTGAAGTTAAAATTGATAAGAGAACTGCTATGCCCAAAATTTTAATCATTGTCTTGATGAGATTTGCATTATGAGCGCCAATTTTATCCTTAGATGTTTCATAAAATAAGGCTGCTATGCTATTAATTATAAGATAGCCAATAACAATTATTATTAGTGCATTGATGTAAGGTAGATATGTCATTATATCAACATAATTTATTAGATAGTTTTTTATGGAATTTAAAAATGGATATGTAATAGCTAACAATATGCCCATTATCACAATATAGAAGATTACTTTTCCGAAATTCCTTTGTACCTTGGTCATATTCCTCATAGTTACATTATTAATTATAGATATAAATTTATCTAGAACTAATGCTACGCGTTATCATATATAATCTCCATTAAATTATTTAATCTTGGTATTATGAAACCATATTTAGACAACTTTATAATGCTATTTACTGATGAATCAATAAGCACAGCCTTTAAACCTGAATTTATTGAACCAACAAAATCCTCTTGTAAACTATCACCTACATGTAATGTCTGCGATGGAGAGCTTTTCATAGTAGTAAGCATTATATTAAATGCTTCAAATTTTGGTTTAAAAAAGCCAATTTCATCAGAATAAAATTGATCATCAAGATAATCAGCTAACTCTGTTCTCTCTAGAATAATTCTTGTTATAGAACTGGGCCAAAACAAAGTATTTCCTAATGTTACAATTTTAATACCCAATTTTTTAATATTATCAAAAATATTCTTCACATCATCTTTAACTAACTCATTTGTATTAACACTTAATGCAGCTCTGTGAAACGCACGTTTGACAACATTAGTAGACGTATTAAGCTTTGAGGCTAACAGTTTTGTACTCTCTTCATATATATTATGCTCATTAAATTGTCCAATTCGCCTAAGATTTTTAGCTTCAACATAAGAATCCTCAATAACAGTTAACACATAATTCTGATCAGATTTAGTTAACTTGCTATATTCCTTTGCGACTTCTTTGTAAAATATGCGCAATGTAAATATTGTATCCCAAACATCAAAGCTTACCAATTTTATCATTATTATCACCACGATTCCATCTTGAGCATTATTTTTTGAGAACACAAAAATATTTAAACCTTAATATAATTTAAAACTTATGAAAAAATGGAGGACGATCATTTTCATATTCATGCTTTATATAATTATCTCATTTTATGTAAAAATTATGAATGAGAATAACATACCAGGCAATCTTACACTACTCACTATTATTACTAATAATAGATCACAATACCTAAATTATATAATGATTATGACGAGCAAATACGGAAGAGAGTACTTTTGGCTAACTATTATAATTCTATTATGGGTCTTTGGGAAAGAAAAAGAGAAAAAAGTAAGCGTATTAATGACTTTAGGATTTATAATGGCAATAATTCTTGGCGAGACATCAAAATTATTAATTGCACAACCAAGACCTAATACATCTTTTCACTTAATATTTGAATCACCTAATGATTATAGTTATCCATCAGGTCATGCATTAATAGTAGCGACTGGAGCGATAATCGCTTTACTTACATTACCACATATTGTATCAATCCCCTTACTAATTGAATCAATAAGCGTTAGCTATTCAAGAATATATTTAGGCGTTCACTGGCCTATTGATATTATTGGAGGCTGGATATTAGGACTTGCCATAGCACTATTTATTAATAAAATTAATGAGAAACTCAATCCACTTTATAATATATTAATAAAGATTTGGAGTAAACTTTAAACGGTATTATTAATGTATAAGGTTACATTTTTTATTCTGAATTTTTGTTTAGTGAACTGCCCTTATTCATGGCATCCCTTTTACATAAAAGCTATATGCTAAAAACTATCATACTATGCTACAACTCACTTAAGGAGAGTGACTCAAGTTGTCAAATAATTGCTGTATTGCATGGTTCTTTGATGTGCCCTTTTTCTGATAATGTGTTTTTCTAATACTGGTTTTCATTATTAAAAGCCGATATTATAACTCAACACATGAATATGAGAAAGCTTAAACTAAAAACCTTACACCATGCACAAACCATACAATACAGCATTCATTATATCCTAGAACTAAGGTTGTAAAATAATTTAGTTATGATTATCTGTTTTGAAGATTTAATTAAAAATTACATAATTAGTTTTCTTGAATAACATTAAGCACATCATCTAACCATTTTTTTCTTACCATTTCTTCATAAATTCTCCAAATTCTTCTTATTGTTAATAATCCAACATAGAATCCTTTTTCTTCTAGTTTTCGATAAACATGCTCAGGAAAAACCTCTGGATGTTCAATAATTTCTTTTGAGAGAACTTCAATTATTGCATTTCTTATATCACTATTCTTAGGATACGGTTTTTTCATTAACGATAAAATAATGTGTTTAGATATAAAAATTTATGCATCCGCACACCCTAAGTATTGACTTTAATAATAGAAAAAGAGTAAAAACATCTTCATAACATATTATAATATAGGAAGACACTTAACTAGAAGAAGAGCACATCAAAGAACTACGTAATATGGCACATAAATAATATGTCATAGACTCAACATGTGAGATAGCATATCAAATATTAATCATAAAGTATATATATTTTGTTTAAAACTTAAATTATGGTGTTTAATTTTGTCCAGTAGTAATGTATTAAATTTTATATTATCTAAACCATGGACTAAAAATTATGATGAGGGGGTACCTTCAGAAATTAATATACCAGAAAAACCATTATACTCGCTTATTGATGATGCGGCTAATACATATCCAGAAAAAACTGCTATAATATTCTTTGATAAAAAGATTACTTATAAACAACTTAAAGAAATGATTGATAGATTTGCTCATGCTCTTCAAGAACATGGTGTAAAAAAAGGAGATGTTGTTGCTATAATGCTCCCCAATACTCCACAATTTGTTATATCTTATTATGCAATACTAAAAATTGGTGGTATAGTTACTCCTTTAAATCCTCTTTATAAATCAGCTGAAATAAAAAGACAATTATTAGATAGTGGTGCTGAAACAATAATTTTACTTGATTTGCTTTACTCTGAGTTTGAAATAATAAAAAATGAAGTAAAAATGAAAAATATAATAGTTACAAGCATTAAAGACTTCTTACCGCCTCTCTTAAAAATGTTATACCCATTAAAGTATAAAACACCAAAAATAAAGTATGAACCTAATATGCATAAATTTATGGATCTCCTTAAATATTCACCAGAATATAAACCAGTTAATATTAATCCTAAGGAAGATCTTGCAGCATTAATGTATACAGGAGGTACTACTGGAATACCTAAGGGGGCAATGCTAACGCATTATAATTTATTGTCTAATGCTGTTCAAATTAAATATTGGTTTAAACCCAGAATTGAACCTATGGTTGTTCTCTCAGTTCTTCCATTCTTTCATATTTATGGACAAACTGCTGCTATGAATTACGTTTTTGTTCATATGGCTACTATGGTTATTCTTCCAAGGTTTGATGTTAAGGATATGTTTAAAAGTATTAACAAATATCGTGTAACCGTTTTTCATGGTGTTCCAACATTGTATATACAAATAATAAATTCCCCATTGGTAAAGAAATATAAATTGGATACTATTGAAGCATGCATTAGTGGTGCCGCTCCATTACCTATTGAAGTTCAAAAGAAATTTGAAGAATTAACAGGGGGTAAATTAAGGGAAGGTTATGGATTAACAGAAACCAGTCCTGTTACACATGTAAATCCCATATTAGGCAAGTTTAAGGTTGGTTCTATCGGCTTACCTGTTCCTAATACCCTTGCAGCTATTGCTGATCCTGATAATAATGTATTATTACCACCGGATTCGATTGGCGAGTTAGTGATTTCTGGTCCTCAAGTTATGAAAGGTTACTATAATATGCCAGAGGAAAACGCTAAAGCATTCTTTGAATTAGGTGGGTTTAGATGGTTTAGAACTGGTGATATAGCTAAAATGGATGAAGAGGGTTATTTCTATATTGTAGAACGGAAAAAGGACCTTATAAAATATAAAGGTTATTCAGTCTATCCAAGAGAGGTTGAAGAAGTTTTATACAAGCATCCTGCTGTGAAGGAAGCTGCGGTTATTGGTGTTCCAGATCCCGAAGTTGGTGAACAGATAAAAGCGTTTGTAGTACTTAAAGATGAGTTTAAGGGCAAAGTGAAAGAAGAGGAAATAATAGAATTTGTGAAAACACAAATAGCACCATACAAATATCCAAGGATAGTTGAATTTAGAGATTCATTACCAAAAAGTGCTGTTGGCAAAATTTTACGGAAGGTTCTTAGAGATGAGGAGATAAAAAAGATAACTAAAAAATAAACTGATGTAATTATTGAGATTTTCGCCAGATTTCTATACTTAATGTTTCATATTTCCACTGTACTTCTCCATTTAATACATCGTAATCAATTTTTATCCTTATAACATCGCCCTTATCTATTTTTCTCTTTATTATCTCATCTAGTAATTTTTGATTTAATATTGCGGCTCCTCTAATGGCTGCTGCCACATCTAATCCGGCACTTTTAGCTTGTGCGGCCATCACATTTCTAACCTGTTTTGCATATGCTCCAGCTATTACAAGGCCTGTATTCATAGTGGGCATTATCACCGACCTCCTATTTTTAAATTTAGAAGTTATTGATAAAGATGTCGTGCTTTATAGCATGATATTTATGCTTTAAGTTGCTAGATTCAAATTTCTTGCATAAAGTTTAATAATATACTTCCTCTTCAAAAATTAGTCGAGGTTTTTCTAATAATTTTAAATACTCAATGTTGCTTTCTTCGGCCTCCTTAGGGCTTATTTTTTTAAAACGTACTTTTTGTCCTGGTGTTGCTTGAGCAAGTATATCTACAGAATTTTGAACAGCTACTAATGCTACTGCATACCCTCCTACTGTTTGAGCATCTGACATTAACACTATGGGTTGACCATCTGGTGGTATCTGAACATAACCCCTATTAGTTGGTATACTTATGAGTTTATCTAACTTAGAAGCCTTCTTTAATGGTTCACCTTTAAGCCTATAACCCATTCTGTCAGAATTTACTTCAACTGAATATGTGTTATTTAATAATATGTTAATGTCATCTCCTAACAGTTCCTCATGTATACCTTCAGTAGCTTTTACCTCAATTATATCATCCGGTTTTGGTATTTTTTCAACTATTTCTCTAGGTGCTTTATAAGCTCCAGCCAAATGCATTAATCTCTCATATGAAACACTTTTAGATAAGATTATATCACCTTGTTTTAAAAGCCTGCCATTAAAGCCTCCAAAGCCTCCTCTTATATACGTGGATTTACTATTCATAATTGATTCAACATCTATACCACCATCTATAGCTACGTAAGTTATGAATCCTCGTTTAGGCGAATCTATGGATACTACATGCCCTTTTCTCACGTATAAAAGCGTCCAATTACTTACTATCATATTATTAACTGTGATATTAACTTCAGCACCTGTAATAGCTAATAAAGCATCCCTTAATAATTCAAAAGTAAAGTTACCACCTATTACTTCAATTAATGCACTATTACTTTCATTACCTACTAGAGCATTAGCATAAGCTGCTGAAAGCTTATCCATAGCGCCACTTACTGGTACCCCTAAAGCTCTAAATCCATACCTACCTAAATCTTGTATTGATGCATAAAAACTTTCTAAAATCCTGATAGATGGTACTGCTGACATAATTATTGAACCTCATCAATAAATTTATCTTTTAATACATGATATTCTTCACGTGTTATTGGGTAAAATTTAACTATATCACCAGGTTTTATAGGAATTGGTGGAATTTTCTTATAATCAAATGTCTTTACTGGTGTCCTACCTATTAATCTCCATCCACCAGGACTCTCAATACCATATAAACCAGTCTGTTTACCAGCTATACCAACAGATCCTGCAGGTACCTTAGTCCGTGGAGTATCTAACCTAGGAACAGCTATTTTATCATCTACATCACCAAGATATATAAATCCTGGAGTAAAACCAAGCATATAACATATGTATTCCTTAGATGTGTGTAGTTTTATAAACTCATCCTTACTCATTTTAGTAATAGTTAAGACATCGGTAAAATCGGGTCCAAACTCTTCTCCATAAATTACAGGAATCTTAAAGATCTTAGGCTTTACTATCTCATTTAAATTTAAGGATACAACATATTCAGCAGTCCTAATTATATAAGACTCTAGATGTTGGTGTTTTATCTTTCGTGGATCATAAAATAAAGTTAAGCTGGAATAAGCTGGAACAACTTCTAATATGCCATCAATCTTACCTTCGTAAATATCTTTTAATATTAAATAATAGATCACATGTACCTTCTTATTACAATTAAGACTAACTTCATCACATAACTCTATATATGCGATTTCTCCACCAACAAATTTCACTTTAGGTTTTTCGTAAATAGTCATAAGATATCACGTAACGGAGCTACTTTAATACCTACTTCCTCAAGCTTAGTTCTTAAGGCTTTAGCTATCTCAGATGCATGGGGGGAATCTCCATGAATACATATTGTGTGTACAGTAACTTCTAAATCTTTACCATCTATAGTGCGTACTAATCCCTCATCAACAGCTCTAATAGCCCTTTTAGTGGCCTCTTCTATATTAATTACTAAAGCTTGAGGATGTGATCTAGGAACTAAGGAACCATCCTCTTTATAGTTTCTGTCTGCAAAAAATTCATATGCAACCTTTAATCCTATTTCTTCACTTATTTTTCTCATTTCTGAATTTGGCAGAGCTATAATTATTAATTTTGGATTAAAAGTTTTGACAGCATTAGCTAATGCCTCGGCATAATCATGTCTAGTTACAGCCATATTATATAGTGCACCGTGTGCTTTAACATGTTGTAAATCTATACCCTCAGCTCTAGTGAAAGCTTCTAAAGCACCAAGCTGATATATTATGTAATTTTCTAGTTCACTTTTAGTTATTTCCATATTCCTTCTGCCAAACCCTAAAAGGTCTGGAAAACCTGGATGCGCACCTACTGCAACACCTAAATTTTTAGCTAATCTTACAGTTTTTCTCATTACATTAGGATCTCCTGCGTGAAAACCACAAGCGATATTAGCGGAAGTAACATACTTAAAAACTTCTTCATCATTACCAATTTTATAATTTCCAAATGATTCTCCACTATCTGTGTTCAGATCGACTTTCTTAACCATTTTAACCCTAGTAAATAATGTTTTAATTGATAAAAAGTTAACTTTAGAATTATTGTTTTATTCTACAATCTTATTGTGTCTTTATAGGAAATTCTTGTAAATTGCTAATTTTGGATATTTTTATTTTTAACGGGAGTTTTTATTGAATACCATCATATGAAAGTTATATTTTGCAAACTATACATGTATAATAAAATAATATTTTGCTTAAATGTGTGAACGTTCTATGTAATTGTTTGAAATATACTGTGATATTCCACTGTATGTTTTTTATGTACAAATGTAGCTTAGACTTTTATTTAAGTTAAGAGAATATATTTTCAGAGAAAGCTGGTGAATATCATTGGCTGATGCAGATCTAAGAGATAAAATTCATGAAGTTGTTCAAGTTCTTCGTACTCAGATTAAAAAATTAGATGAGAATTCTAAAAAACTAAAGGAAAGACGTAATAAATTGTTTGGGAATGTTGTAAATGCAGTTCTTAAGAGTGATATTGAAATGGCAAGGATTTATGCGAATGAAGTCGTAACAATAGAACGTTTTAATAAACTTGTTGAGCAAAGTAAAATAGCGCTAGAGTCTGTGGCTACGAGACTAGAAACTATTAGTGATGTGAATGATTTTATTTCAGTTATACAACCTATTTCAAGTGTAATTAAAGGTATACGGAATAAATTAGTTGATATAGTCCCTGAAATAAGCAGAACTATGGATGACGCGCTAGGAGCTTTAAATAATATATATGCAGAACTTTCAGTGAAAACTGATACTTCTGTAAGTTTTCAAGAGGAACCTGAAACCGAACAAATCATGAAGGAAGCTAAAAGCATTGTAGAAGAACGCACAAAGAAAACTATGGAACCGCACAAAGAAACTGATAAAAAGAGAAAAGAATCTTCATTAGAGGGACAAAGTACCCAACAATAGTCAATTATTTTCATTTAAGTAATCCCCTAGATTTGATGAATTTTAATATAGATATGATTATTTTTAGAATCAACTTTAAAATAATTGTATTGATAAAAATGAAATTGGAGGTCATATAATAATGGTTATTGCTTCGGCGCCCGGTAAAGTTACACTTTTTGGTGAACATGCTGTAGTATATGGTGAGCCTGCAATAGTAATGGCAATAAATAAGCGAGCATACGTTGAAGTTAACTTAAGAAATGATTCTAAGATAAGAGTAATTGCACCGGATATAGTGATAAAGGGAGTAGTGTTAACGTTTGATCAAAATATTTTTTCAGTAGAAAGTGAAGTAGCAAGTGCGCGTTCTGAATTAAGTTATATAGTTAAAGCTATAGAATTAATCGCAAAAAATTATGGTGTTTTTAAAGGTGCTGATATACGTGTTTGGTCTGAAATGCCTGTTGGTGCTGGACTTGGAACTTCAGCTGCAATTACAATTGCAACTATTAAAGCGTATAGTGAAGCAACAGGTTTAGATTTGGATAAAAAAAGTATTGCAGTATTGGGTTGGCAAACGGAGCGTGAGGTTCAAGGTACTGCTAGTCCTATGGATACAAGTATAGCAACTTATGGTGGAATAATTCAAGTTCAACCATTAAACAATGATATAAATATCGAGAGATTAAAGGTTCCTATGAAACTTCCTATAATTATTGGATATGTTTCTAGAGAATATAAGACAAAGGATATGGTTGCAAAGGTTAGATTACTGAAAGAGAAATATGGTAATATTATTAATCCTATAATTTCAGCTATAGGTCAAGTTTCTCGAAAAGCAAGAATCTCTCTTGAATCTGGAGATTTAAAAGAAGTTGGAGAATTGATGAATATTAATCATGGTTTGCTTGAAGCTTTAGGAGTATCTACAAAACAGCTAAACGATATGGTTTATGCAGCTAGAAAAGCTGGAGCTATTGGAGCTAAACTTACTGGAGCAGGTGGGGGAGGATGTATTATTGCATTAACTCTTGAAAAACATGAGAGCGTCTCATTAGCTATTAAATCTGTCGGTGCTCAAACATTGGAATCTGATATCTCAGAGAAGGGAGTACTTATTGAATAGATCTTAGTTTATCTTCAAGCTCTTTAAAATTTGTAATGATCTCTTCTTTACCTTTTCTTTCATAAATTATATAATCTATTGGAAACATACTCATTAGTTCTTCTGGCTTTTTTAGTCCAAATGCCTTAAACCAATCAATACGGCGTCCTGATGTTTTCTCTACTGGAAAGATCGTATCACTTATCACGATTCCGTAACGCTGTCCTTTAAAGAAGATGGTTATTTTAGCACTTTTAGATCTAATAAGCTTCTGAAGCTCAGCTAGATTAAGGGTCACATTATGATAAATTAACATCTTTAATATATTTCTTATGGTTCACTATCTTCGTACTTATAGAACTCTTATTTATTTTTCAATATTGTAAATACTACAACAATTGAACAGTTATTTAGACTCTTCAAAAGTGGAGAGAGCATAAAAATTTATTAAAACGTTTGATAAAAAATATAGTTCTAAGATATTAGCGAATGTGAATATTGAAAAGAATAATGCAACTCATTACTTTAAGATAGTGAATTATTTTAGTGTGTTGAAATTTTTAAAGAACTCTTCAATAAAATAAACTGGTATTACTTCAACGTTTGATTTTTTTATTTTTTGATTTAAAGATATCATGATTCCCCTCTTAGCCTTAATATATTTTATCAGGTTTGAAAACTTTTTTAAATCCTCTTCATGAATCTGTTCCTTTACTTCAATTGGTAATAGTTCATCATTTTTCAAAATTATGTTAATTTCTTTTCCACTTTCTCTAAAATAATATTTTGCATTTAGAAAATTAACAACATATGTTTCTAGCATAACTCCAAGGTTTCTCTCAAAAATCTCTTTTGAATAAGAAAACGTAAGGGAAGGCATAGCTGGATAGTATTTCTTTAACTTTCTAGAAGATGAGAGAAATGAAGGTCTAAAATTAGAAAGAGATCTTATAAGAAGAGAGATCTCTAGAAACTTTAGATAATTCAAGATTGTTCTTTTATCTTCTTCCCAATCTCTTGAGAGTGAGTTTACGTTGATTATACTTCCAGGATTTGAGAGAATCAGCTTAACTATTTTTTCCAAGAGAATCATATCTCTGGTCTTAAACACAAAAGGAATATCTAATATATTCAGCTATTTTAGTATCAGTCTCCCAATCAACAATCTCAGGAAAACCTGACTTTCTTAAATAATCAAAGAAATAAGTCTCAGTTCTCCTAGAGAAGATATCTATACTTTCTTTCTTTAAACCCTTCATTTCTAAAAACTCAGAAAACATTAAAGGTTTTAACTCTAAAAGAAAAAATCTTCCAGCCAGCTTCTCTATAGCATCTTTTGAAAGAAGCAACGAAGAAGAACCAGACACAAAAAACTTAATATTAGGATATAAATCATAAAACTGTTTAAGTGCAGACGCCCAATTTTTAACATACTGTATCTCGTCAAGGAAAATATAAATCCTCCCTGCTTCTTCAAAGGGCTTCTTTAAAATTCTCTTTTCGTAATACTCTAAAACCTCCTTCGGATTCACTAAAGATTCATCAAAGGAAAAATAAAGAATCTTAAGCGGATCTTCAGTCTTCAATAATTCTTCTATCACCTGATACATGAGGGTCGTCTTTCCAACTCGTCTTAACCCAATAATCATCATAATTTGTCTCTCCTTCAAAGTTTCTATAATATTTGAAAAAGCATACCTTCTAAACGGTAGAGCTAATTCCTTTCTTATTTTTCCCGTAAACCACCATTCATTAAACCTTTCTATATCTTCTCTTAACATATAAGTACATTATAATGTACTTATATTTAAAGTTTAAGTACATTAAACTGATCTAATCTTAAGAACTAAATCTCATATTTTATGATAAGATGTGACCTTAATTACCTAATATAACCAAAAAAGCATCTTTATCAAATTCCTTTTAACTAGAAATGGATCAATATGAGAACTTGGCATTCTTTAGTTTGAGTACTGTATGCTAGATAAATAGTTCTATACGCATATTCTTTGTTGGATACATGTGCGTATCCTTGAACAATTTAATTATACATTAGATAATAAAATTGTAGATTCTTTTTAACTAAAACCTTGTGATAAGTGACCAATTAATAGAATCTTCTTAATATAAGAATTAATCGAGATATGAATAATGAAGTTTCATGAGATCAGAAGCTAATTAGAATGGGAATTATAAGGTTAAAATTAGATTAAGTTGGTCAATTGGTATTGTGGTCTGGTTTCCAGTTAACAAATTCTTTATAGTTATTGAATTTTGTGATAGCTCCTTTTCGCCTATGATTATCATATGGGTAAAACCTTGGGAAGATGCGTATGATAATGCTCTTTTCAATCCTTTTTCAGAAACGTCAAGAACAACAGGTATACCAAAACCTCTTATTTTTAGCATTACTTTATTTATAATTCTTAGCGAATTTTGATTTAGTATTAATGGAGAAATCATCATTTTCTTTTTAATCTTTTTTCTATTAACTTTAATTAATTCTCTATAAGCTAATTCTACTCTATCTAATCCAATTGCGAAACCTGAGCTAGGTGTTGGTTCACCTCCGAATAACTGTATTAAGTTATCATATCTTCCACCACCACCTAATGCAAGATCAAATCCTGGTACATAAAATTCGAATATTATGCCAGTATAATATGCTAAACCGCGTGCAAAACCTAAATCTATGAGTATGTTCTTTTTGCTAATGCCTAATCCTATAGCATATTCAATAATTGTCTCTAAATTTTCTAAACTTTCTCTTGCCTTATCAAAATCTTTTAAAATATTTCTAGCCTTGTTAAAGAGTTCTTTTTCTGGCGTTCCTTTTATTTCTGACAATTGTTTAAGTGTATTAATCTTGTTTTCATCAACTTTATTCTCTTTTAAAAGATTATAAGCTTCATCAACTTTATTACGATCTATAAGGCTAGCGACATCATCTTGTAATGATTCATTTAAACCGGTTAATACTCCTCTTATTATACCCATGTGTCCAATTTTAAGTTTATATTCTTTAAAGCCAGACTTCGTCATGAAATCAACTAACATTGAGATAAGTTCAGTATCAGCTAAGGGTGAATTTGTTCCTATTAATTCATATCCTGCTTGCCAAAATTCTCTATATCTACCTCTCTGTGGTTCATCATATCTAAAAGCGTTAATTAAATAAAATAGTCTTAATGGTTTGGGTTCGGAGGATAATTTAGTTGCTACTACTCTTGCAACTGAAGCTGTAGCTTCTGGTCGAAGCACTACTCTCCTACCTCCAAGATCATTGAAGACATACATTCGTTCTTTAATCTCACCGCCTGATTTAGCTGCAAATAACTCATAACTCTCTATAGTCGGAAGTATTATTTCATCATAACCATAAAGTTTTGCAATTCTACGAGCTCTATTCATTAGTGATATTAACAGTTCTGATTCGCCAGGCAATATATCCCTCATTCCACGCACAGGTTGAAATGCGCACATTTAAATCACTCTTCCAATAATAAAGGCGATCAAAGATAAAAGCATTGCTCTTAAAAGACCATTCTTTACAACATATGCATTCTCGGGACTCGGAACCCTTAATAACTTAATCATATAATAAATGAAAATAAGGTCAGCGAACATAACAATAATAAGATATGATATGTTAAGAAGTCCAAAAACATATGGTAGTGGACTTAAAGCTACAGCACTTAAAACAAATGAAGTTGCGGCTCTGCTTGCAGTCTTAATACCATGTGTTATTGCTATAGTTTTTATATTCATGACCCTATCACCAGATATATCTGAAATCCCCTTAACTATCTCTCGTCCAACGTTTGATAAGAATGCAAGTATAGCAAGAAGTATTGGTGTAACCCAAACCTTATTATATGAATATATTATTCCACTCACATTTGGATAAAACTGGTATTTATTAATAAAACCAGATAAAATCCATGCAGCTGTTCCACCAAAAATAAATGGAATAGCCGTATCAAATGCTACCATAAGATTACCTATGAATCCCATTCGCTTACCCCATATATTATATACTAATGAAACTATCAAAGCTATAATAGCTACTATTAATGGGAGTATACCTAGAAAAGCTGCTGACATGATACCAATAGCTATACATAATACTGTCATTATTATTGCTTCATCAGGTTTAACAATTCCTTTCACTAATGGTCTATTGGGTCTGTTTATCATATCTATTGGTCTATCAATATAATCATTGACTATCATTGATGCACTATTAAGCATAAATCCAGTAAGAAAGATAGTAATCATCATTGTAAAATCAAAGAAAGACCCCATAACCATAAATGCACCAATAATTGCTGCAAAACCCATCATAAATCCATTAAGGGGTCTGATCAATTTTATTAAACCAATTATTTTTTCCTCAACACTCATCACACTTTCACCTCACTGACCTCATAATAGGCGACATCACCTTGAGCATCTATGATAGCAATAATTAAATCCTTTCTAGAATCTCTCGCACTTTTAACCATATCCATTAACTCTTTCATTGATATTGGTTCACCCTCTATAAGAACCCTAAGTAAATATTTTGCAGGCTCTTTACCAGGCTTTGCATTTTTATCATAAATCCTAAATTCAACTTCATTCTGAGCAAAACCAGGTTTCACTATATATCCCCTATTCCTTAAATCATTATAAACCGTATACTTTATCCACAATTTTTTATCAATTTTTGAAAGTCTTTCAATGGATTCCTCAAAATTTAACTCATGCTCATTATCAACAAGAATTAATTTTCCTTTCTCAATTAAATATAATGCCTCAAAAGTCTCTAGTTTTAATTTTTTATCAATAATTGTACCATAACCTGAGTCATAAAGCTCGCCCATAATTCCTACATCATAAATTATTATCTCATTATTTATGAGCCTCGCCTTGATTTTGTTTTCCGCCACAATTATATTTCAAATGCATACCTTAAAAACTTGAACTTATTGCAAATAATACATGTGTTAATTTTATATTCATGCGTTTAAATATAATGTTGGTGTCTGTATGGTAAATGTACCACTTATTAAAGTATCTGAAAACATATGGGAAATACCTATGAATTATAGCCCCGAAATGAGGGTACCAGTTAGAGTTTATGCTAATGAAGAATTATTAACTAAAATGAGAAGTGATAGAACATTATGGCAAGCAAGTAATGTTGCAAAACTACCAGGTATAAAGAAATTTGCAATTGTTATGCCTGACGGACATGAAGGTTACGGTTTTCCTGTAGGTGGAGTAGCAGCATTTGATTATGAGGAGGGCATTGTAAGTCCAGGCGGCATAGGTTATGATATAAATTGTGGTGTTCGTCTAATAAGAACAAATTTAACAGAAAAAGATGTAAGACCGAGACTAAAACAATTAGTAGATCTATTATATGAAAATATACCATCTGGAGTAGGTAGCGAAGGAAAAATAAAAGCTACAATACAACAACTAGATGAAATACTTTTAGGCGGCGCGCAACGAGTAATTGAACTAGGATATGGATGGGATGAGGATAAATACAGAATTGAAGAATATGGTAAACTTCCATATGCAGATCCAAGTAAAGTATCTTCAACAGCCAAAAAACGAGGCGCTCCAGAAACAGGAACTTTAGGTAGCGGTAATCATTTTCTTGAAGTAGATGTTGTTAGAAAGATTTATGATGAAGAAGCCGCAAAAGCATTTGGATTATTCGAAGGTCAAGTTACAATATTAATACACTGTGGTTCAAGAGGTTTAGGACACCAAGTATGTAGCGATTATTTAAGACTTTTAGAAAATTATGCAAGACAAAAGGGCATTAAACTACCTGACCGTGAACTTGCTTACGCATTCCTTAAAGATAGAGTAGCCCAAGATTATATTGGTGCCATGGCTTCCGCAGCAAACTTCGCTTTTGCTAATAGACAATTCATAACTTACTGGGTTAGAGAAACATTTGAGAAAGTATTTGGACAATCAGCTGAAAGCCTTGGAATGCATTTAGTATATGATGTAGCTCATAACATATTAAAAATTGAGGAACATGACGTTGATGGTAAAAAAATGAAATTGGCCGTTCATAGAAAAGGTGCCACACGCAGTTTCCCCAGAGAACATCCAGAACTTATAGCACAATATAAACCAATAGGACAACCTGTGCTTATACCAGGTTCGATGGGAACAGCGAGCTGGGTTTTAGTTGGTAATGAACAAGCCATGCAAATGTCTTTTGGTAGTACAGCACATGGTGCAGGTAGAACTATGAGTAGAGCTGCGGCTACAAGAACGCATAACTATAGAAAGTTACTTGAAGAACTAAATACACATGGTATATATATAAGAGCTGAGAATGTAGGTACAGTAGTTGAAGAAGCACCAGATGCTTATAAGAATGTAGATGAAGTTGTAGAAGTTACTAGTAATGTTGGTATTGCAAGAAAAGTAGCCCGACTCACTCCAATAGGTGTTGTAAAAGGTTAAATAACGTAAGTTAGCGCTTTTAGTTGGAAATCTTTTGAAAATTCTGTACACGTTTTAGCAAATACTTTATATACAATCATTAACTATTGATTGCATGAAAATAACATGAATGATGCAATAGTCACTGAGCACTTAATAAAAATTTATAATGATGGTACTAAAGCATTGGATGATATCTCTATTAATATAAAAAGTAAAGGTATTACCTGTATTTTGGGTAGAAATGGCGCTGGAAAGACTACTTTTTTGAGAATTGTTGGGACTCAACTTCTTCCAACGTCAGGTAAATTTATTATTTTAGGTTATGATGGTATAAGGGAAGCTAATGAAATACGAAAAAGAATTGCGGTTGTCCCTCAAGAGGCTAGAACATTTAATATATACACGCCATGGGATCATGTATATTATTACGCACTATTGAGAGGAATGAGTAGAATTACTGCACGAACAGAAACAAGTAGGGTATTAGAAGAGCTTGGTCTTTATGAAGTTAGAAATAAAATGTGTTTTGAACTTTCAGGTGGTTTGAGACAAAGAGTGTTAATAGCTATGGCTTTAGTTTCTAATGCTGAGGTTATGTTACTCGATGAACCAACAATAGGGCTTGATCCATTAGCACGAAGAGAAATATGGGAATATATTAAAAAACTTCCATTAATGGGTCATACTATATTATTAACTACTCATTATCTTGATGAAGCGGAAATCCTGGCTGACGATATTATAATAATAGATCGTGGCAAACTAATAGCACATGGAAATTCTGAGCAATTAAAAAACTTAGTAACATCTAAATTTACAATCATACTTGATAATTTGAATGGAAAGATACCTAATATTGAAAATATTGAGATAAGTGAGTCTGCAAATGGTTCGAAGCTAATTATTCATATCAATAATGAGAGTGATTTACTTAAAGTAGTTAATTATGCGATTAAATATGGTCTTAAAATTCAGATACATCCAACAACGCTTGAGGATGTCTTTTTAAAATTAGTAGGAGGAATTGAGTAACATGAAAAAATTTCTTCGTAATATTTTAATATTAGCATGGTTTAATTCAGTACCCATATTTAGAGAACCTTTCACGCTTATGCTCCTTATCATAATTTCAGGATTACCAGTTATTTTTGCATATGTATTTGCAGGACCAAACCTATTACCATACACATTGGTAGGTGGTATGATTTCAAGCATTGCATTTATTGGTTTAATTATTAGTCAAGATGTATGGAACTATAAACATTGGATGAAACTTCAAGATATGTTTGTAGCTTCACCAGTAACTCAATTGGAATACTCAACGGGCTTAGCATTAAGTGCATTCTTAATATCAATTCCAGGACTTATTCTATTCTTATTATTACTAATATCCTCTAGAAATGTAAATATTTTTAGTTTACTCTTGGGCTTCATAGCAATCTTACTCCTATGGTTTGCCACAAGTTCGATAGGTTTTTTCTTAGGAACTTATATAAAAAATCCAAGATACTTAGGACCATTTTCTAACTTAATTGGGCTAGTCCTTACATTTATACCGCCTGTTTATTATCCACCTGAATTACTCCCTCATCCATTTAGAGAGTTATCAATGCTAATACCAACAACACTTACAGCTAATATATTAAGAAATGCTTTCGGACTTGGAAATGGTGATCAATTGTCTATATTAATTAATTTATTAGGTGTAATAATAATAACCATTCCCTTCTTAATTTTAGTGCATAAAGGATTTCAATGGAGGGAACGTTAAATCCATAAAATCATTAACATCTCAAATTACTTATCTAATTTGAATTAAGCTCATTATTACCATCTCATCATATTATCATGACGTATTTGGATCAAGAGTATTCATTAACACCCATTACGTAAATTCTGATAAGAAGCTTAAAATTTCATCAATGCTGATAATATCTCCAGGACCGCAAATTTTTTCCTTAACAAGTCTATCACCTTCATAAAATTCAAGCTTAACCTTACCACCAGATAAATTAATATCTTTCTTTTCAAGAAAAAGATCTATACATGCCTTATCAGTATAAAAAGCAATCATCTTTTTATCTTCAGAAACCCATACTTTAATTTCTTTATAGTTTTTCATTGTTTTATTCTCCTTAAATTTAATTTATTTTTGAATATTTATAAACCTTTTGACTCAAATTTTTACAAGCTCGGAAAGGATGTTAAATAATTATTGGTTCTATATTTTTAAATCTGCAAAAATCTAATAGTTCTTGAGTAAGATTGCCATAAGCTAAGACTTGGTGATTGCCCAAAGCGCTCATAATAAATTTCTGCACATCCCCATTTAATTTAATTTCTGCCTGTGTTCTACAAAGTAATGGATCTTGAAAATCTGTTCTGATGATTTTACCAGTCGCAATGGTCATTTTATCTAAATTCTTTCCACCTAATCTTGCAAGAGTAATTTCTGATCTTTTTAAAGGACCTTGGATGCTAACACTTTTACCAGATTCAAAATGGCTTCTTAATGCACTCTTTTTTGTATTCTCAAGCATTTTAGTGGCTATTGTACAATGTGCTAATGTTATTGTATTTTCTTTTGTATTAACTCTTGCAATGTTTGCAATCCATACTGGTTCATTAGTTAATGCATTAAGAATCATCATGGTGAGTGCTGCATCTATATCAGCCTCGCAACCGGCAACAAGACCATTATCATTACTTAAACTAATGCCAATACAACCTGTAACATCATGTGCAATAAGATCAAAACATCTGAGAGTAATAGCAGAGAGCTCGTTCTTAGATGATATATCTTTTAATGCGAAGTAAATTTTAACTGCTTCAATTAATTCTTCATCTTTAGGTTCTACAATTTCTCCAAACATTTCTTTTATTTTATTAACAATATTCTTGACATCATCATTTCGAATTTTGCTAATATTTTCAAATAAATCAGCAACTTCTAATCTAATGATATCAGTACCTAGTCTATTTTTTATTATTTCTGGGCTTTTACTTGTAAGAATCCATGGTGATGGTGCTCCTATTTGTCCAAGTTTGCTATGTTCAATCTTGTATACGGCTTTACATACATTAATAAATCTTTTAATATCATTTAATATTTCTTTGTCTAAATTGGAATAAAGAAGTTTTATAGCTATCTTATCCTCATTTAATGAAGCGTATGCTTCTATGGATGATGCTAATGAATTACTATATGGATGTGCAATTAATAGTATTGGTTTTTTAAATGTTCGTGCAATAGTCTTAATAATTCTTTCTGTTCCACCTGTTGCAACAACAATAATTGCACCGACTATATTACCATTTCTATAGTGATCCATGGTTTGATCGGCTATAGCAACACTTGTAATAACACCAATATCTTCTAATTCCATAAATTCTTCGAGCAATGTAGCAACTTTTTTAGAAATTTCTTGAGCATATTCTATCTGCCCCCTCATAGTAGAGGAGACTGTCATCAGTAATACTTTAGGATTTTTTGACATATTCATGTTTATATATAAAGTACTTTACAAATAAACTTTAAACATGAAAAAGGTAAAAATTAATCATTAAATTTTAAAATATTTTGTTTAAAAGTAAAATTAGTTCTAGGTTTAATTAAATTTAATATAAACAATGAATTATAGATCAAGTGATGAATGTTATAGACCGAATAGAAAAGATACGAAGGAAAGAAAAACGCATTGCTATAGGTCTTATGTCGGGTACGTCAGCTGATGGTATTGATGCAATACTTGTAGAATTAAAAAATGATGGGACAAAATTTAAAATCATTAACTTTATTGTGAAAAAATATCCAGAAGAAATACGAGATTATATTTTTAAAACTTTTGAAAAAGGTAGCACTCATGATGTTGCTATACTTAATTTCATATTAGGTGAGCTTTTTGCAACTGCTTCATTAGATCTTATTAATTCTTCAGGATTTAAAGTGAGTGAAATAGATTTTATCGGTTCGCATGGACAAACAATTTACCATATGCCAATACTAACAACCATTGGAAACATAACTACAAGATCTACACTTCAGATTGGAGAACCAGCGGTTATAGCAGAAAGAACTGGATTGCCTGTAGTAGCGGATTTCAGAGTAAGAGATGTTGCGGCTGGTGGGCAGGGTGCGCCAATAGTTTCTTATGTTGATTATCTTCTTTTTCGTGATAAAACAAAAACAAGATTAATTCAAAATATAGGAGGAATTGCTAACGTAACTGTTATTCCAAAAAATGCAAGTATTGATGATATTTATGGTTTTGATACTGGACCTGGTAATATGATGATAGATGCTGCAATAAAATTTTTGACAAAAGGTTCATTAACATATGATAAAGATGGTATGGTTGCATTTTCTGGGAACGTTCAGAAAAAACTTTTAAAACAATTGATGAAACATCCATACATACTAAAACCACCACCAAAAACAACTGGACGAGAAATGTTCGGAGAACATTATACAAGAAAGCTTATAGATAGGTGGTTAAGAAGAGGTTATTCTTTTCAGGACATAATAACAACATTAACAGAGTTCACTGTGCAAAGTATTATAGAAAGTTACAAACACTTTGTATTTCCAAAATATGATGTTTCAGAAATAATTTTAGGCGGTGGTGGTGCATATAATAAATATATTATTTCCCGATTAAAAGAAGAATTGAGAGGTATTAAAATATCATTGCATGAAGATTATGGTATTCAGAGTAAATTAAAAGAGGCGTTAGCAATAGCAATATTAGCAAATGAAACACTAAATGGGAATCCTAATAATATACCAAATGTTACTGGAGCTACTAAACCAGTTGTAATGGGTAAGATAATACCATAATTTTTATTCTTTGAAAATCATTTAGCCTCATTTTAGCACAAAATTAGATTTTAAGTTATGTGATTAGTTTCCATAGTTCATCTATTACTGGTTCTGTAATGTGAACCGTTTTGCCATCCTTTTTTATTATTTTTACTGGGTCATTTTTCTTAGTGAATTGCCCTATTACAGCTGTTTGTATTCCCAAACTATTTAAGATTCTTATGGCTTCGTCTAATTTTTCAGGTCTAATTGCAGCAAGCAAGACTCCTGAACTAATGAGTTTTATTGGGTCAATTTTTAAGTAGTCGCTAATAACTTTTGTTTCTGGGGCAATGGGTATTTTATCTTCATAGACTATAAGACCTATACCTGATGCTTGCGACATTTCATATAGACCTTCTAGCACTCCTCCATCTGTTGGATCATGCATTGCATTAACTAGATTTCTTTCTGCTAGTGCTAGGGCTTCTTTGAGAATTGAGGTATTATTTATCATATTTTGTGCTTGTTTTATGGTTTTTTGGTCAATTATTTTTAATAATTTATTCTGCATTGTTTCAGCTATTATAACAGTTCCTTCTAATCCAGCTGTTTTTGTCATTAGTATGTAATCACCTGGCAATGCATTAGAGGCTGATACAATAAAGTTTGAAACTAGTGTACCTATAGCTGAAGCAATTACTATTGGTGGTCTATCTTTAAGGCCCGCAGCAATTTCTGTATGTCCACCAACTATTGCTACTCCAATGTTTTTTGCAGCTATATCAGCCTCTCTCATAATCTGTTCAATAGTGTTAATATTGGAATTTTCGGGAAGTAATATTACGAGAGTTACGGCTATTGGTTTCGCACCCATGCATGCTATATCATTAGAAACAACATTTATTGCGAGTTGTCCTATTCTATGAGAAGCTCCTACTATTGGATCTGATTTAAAGACTATTCTTGTGTTATTGATTTGTAAGAGTGCAGCATCAACACCTACTTTAGGTCCTATTAATACTTCTTTTCTTTCTGAACCGAGATAATTAAAGACAATCTTTTCTAGTAACCGTGGATCTAGTTTTCCTATTGGTAATTGGTTGGACATTGTGGTGCATGTTAATAATCCATTACAAGGATATTAATGTTATGAATTTAGTTTTAAAATTAAAAATGGTAATGTTGTAATTTGTTTCATTATTCTGCATTTTTCAGAGAGCTATATATTACTCTTTTACATAGAATCTAATGACGTGGAAACTGAAGAAGTAAAAAGGATAACATGGGTTGAAGGTTATGCTAGTGATGAAAAGATCTTTTCTATGTTAGAGCCTTATGTATCAGAGTGGTTTAAGAGAAGATTTGGGACGTTTACTATTCCTCAAAGAATGGCTATTCCAGAAATTAAAAAAGGATATAATGTTTTAATATCATCACCTACTGGGACTGGTAAAACGCTTGCAGTTTTCCTTGGATTATTAGATGAACTTTATAGGTTAGCCAGGAATGGTGAGCTTAAGGATCAGATTTATGCAGTTTATATTAGTCCATTGAGAGCTTTAGATAACGATATGAAACGAAACTTGTTAATTCCAATAACTGAAATTGTTCAAATTGCATCCGAAATGGGTATTAATATTCCTGAAATACGAGTTGCTATTAGAACTGGTGATACAACTCAAAATGAACGCCAGAAAATGTTAAAGCATCCTCCACATATTTTAATTACTACACCTGAAAGCTTAGCTATAATACTCGTTGCTCCTAAATTTAGGGAGAGATTGAAATCCGTTCGTTGGGTTATTGTTGATGAAATTCATGAACTCTGTAGTAATAAAAGAGGAGTGCATTTAAGTCTCTCCCTTGAGCGTTTAGAACATCTCATTGGTAAAAAAATTATTAGAATTGGAATGAGTGCTACAATATCACCACTTGAGGATGTGGCACTATATTTAGTTGGATATGATGACGATGGGTTACCAAGAGAATGCCGAATAGTTGATGCTCGTTTTTCAAAACCGTTTGAAATTAGAGTCATAATGCCAGTAAAAGACATAATTTATGAATCAACAGAGAAGTTAAATAATTCAATATATAAAGAGTTAGGTAAATTGATTTCTGAAAATAGAACAACATTAGTCTTTACAAACACACGAAGTGCAACTGAAAGGGTTGTATATAAATTAAAAAAGATGAAATTTGATGGTAATGGTGTAATAGATGCGGATTCTATAGAGGCGCATCATTCAAGTTTAAGCCGAGGAATAAGACTAGATGTCGAAGAGAAATTAAAGAAAGGACAATTAAAAGCTGTTGTTTGTTCAACAAGTCTTGAACTAGGAATTGATATTGGATCTATAGATATGGTTGCTCTTTTAAGCAGTCCAAAAAGTGTAAGCAGATTATTACAGAGAGTAGGTAGATCTGGTCATGACACGCAACGAGTAAGTAAAGGTAGGTTAATCGCAGTTGATAGGGATGATTTAGTTGAATCAACTGTCTTAGCAAAAGCTGCTGAAGAAAGATTAATTGATAGTGTAAAAATACCAAAGAACAGTTTAGACGTGTTAGCGCAACATTTAGTAGGCATGGCTATTGAAAGTAAGTGGAGGATTGATGAAGCTTATAAATTAATAAAAAGAAGTTATAATTATCATGAATTACCTTATGAAGATTTTATGTCTACTCTGAATTATTTAGCAGGTCGTTATGAAGAACTTGAGGAAATGCGTGTATATGCAAAAATTTGGGTGGATGAGGAAGAAGGACTTTTTGGAAGAAAAGGCGGTGGAAAAACTCGTATGATATACTACTTAAATAGTGGCACAATTCCAGATGAAGCTCATATAGAAGTTCACACTACGGATGGAAAATTTATAGGAGTTCTTGAAGAAGAATTTTTAGAAATACTCGAACCAGGAGATATATTCGTGTTAGGAGGAAAAACTTATGAATTCTTAAAAAGCAAAGGTTCAAGAGCTATTGTAAGGCCTGCTGAAGGACAACGCCCAACAGTACCTAGCTGGTATAGTGAGATGTTACCATTAAGTTTTGATTCAGCATTATTAATTGGAGCATTCAGAAGAAAAATGGCAGAGCTAATTAAAACCTATGATAAAAGTGATGTTATAAAATGGCTTGAAAAAGAATATCACTTATCAAAATATGCTGCTGAAACAATTTATGAATATATATGGGAACAACTTACATTTACTAAAGGATTAGTACCATCTGACAAATTAATTTTAATTGAAATTTTTGATGAAAAACCAGTACGTAATATAATCTTTCATACACTCTTTGGACGCAGATGTAATCAAGCATTAAGTAAGGCTTATGGTTATCAATTATCACATGAATATAATGTAAATGTTAGACTTACAGTAACAGACAATGGATTTATGCTTACTTTCCCATCTTATGTAGATCCAAATCTTGATTGGCTAATAAAAAGTGTTACTTCAGATAATATTGAACAATTACTCAATAAAGCTTTAGCAAGAACTGAAATGCTTGCTAGGGTATTTAGGCATTGCGCTGTAAGATCATTTATGATATTAAAGAGATACATGGGTACAGAAAAAAGTGTTAACAAACTACAATTAAGTGCGCAAAACCTTTTAAGTTTAGTTTCTGAAATGGATAATTTTCCAGTTCTCAAAGAAGCATACAGAGAGATATTAGAAGATAAAATGGATATTAAAGCAGCAAAACAAGTTCTTGAGTGGATAAATAACGGTAACATTAGTATAGCATTTTTCTCAGCAACTGATATACCATCACCATTTGCACACTCAATAGTAACACAAGGATATAGCGATGTTGTCTTAATGGAAGATAGAAGAAGAATACTACAAAGTTTACACAGGAAACTCATGGAAAAATTAACGAGCATTAATAACTAATTTTTGACAAAAGCATGTTTTTAGATAAGTTTATTTATGTGATATTAGATTAAAGTTTTAGTGAGTACGGTGAGTAATATGTCAATAAAATTTTCTCCTGAATTCCTCAGGAAATATAAACCATTACTTTCCACCACTGAAAAACCAAGCGAATCAACAATTAAGGATATTCTTAGTGAGGGGGCAATATTAATGATGAGGGAGGATAAAACGGAGGTGCGTGTAAGAGGGTATGATGTTATTTTAGCTTCTCCAATACCAAATGCTGAAGTTAGAGAGGTAAAAAGCTCTCGTTATAGAATTCCAATGAAAACTGTTGGTTATGGTATTATAGGTGTTTTTGTAGATGGTGAGGAAAATGCTAGAACTTTAGCAGAACCAGGCAAAATATTCATTTTAGCAGGAACATTACAAAGAAGAAAGGTTGGTAATGAGGTTATGTATAGTCTTTCATGCTTTGGTTTTGAAGAAGTCACGTGAGATATTAATACTTTAAGATTTGAGGATATTTCCATTTAACTTTAAAGTTTATATGTCCTTCTTATAAGTATTTTGAGAGCGTATTTTCTTTTATTTTCTGTTTATATTTAAATGCTGGTTCACATTTTACGCCGAATTTTTCGCATAATTTTTCTATTATTTCATATCGTTTTATCCAATATTCACTATTTGATGATTTTGATAAATTTATAATGTATTTTGATGTGCCTGGCCAATTTCTTTCAAGTACAGGGCTTAAAATTTCATTAACATATTTTCTTATGTTAAGTTTATCATATAATATATAGCTATTGGTTTCTTTAGCTACTTCTATTATTTGTTCTATGTTGTAAGTATCATCATTTATTGTTGGAATGAGCGGCCCTAGGAATATCCATGTTTCAACACCCATGTTAGCGAATTCGCGGAGAATTTTTACTCGTGCAATTGGTGGGGGTGTCATTGGTTCAAGAATTCTTGCTATGTTAGGATCCATAGTAGTTAGTGTAACACCTACATCAAAAATCTTTGGTTCAATTATATCTTTGTCTCTAAGAATTAAGCTTGATTTTGTTTGTATAGAAATTCTAAATCCGTTATCTTTCAATATTATTAAACTTTTGCGCGTGAGTTTGTAAAATGCTTCAGGAGGTTGATAAGGATCAGTAACTGTAGAGATGCCTACTATACCTCGTTTTTTTACTTTTACTTCATGCTCAAGGAGTTCTGTAATGTTAGTTTTAACGAATATAGTGTCTCCCCAACGTAATGCTAAATCTCTGTTGTTAAGTGTAGAAGCGGCATAACAATATACGCAACCATGTGAACAGCCAGTATATGGATTTAAAGAATAATCAAGTCCTGGGAGCTTAGAAATCGAGAGGGCTGATTTAGTAGTAGTTTCAATTATAGTAAATGGGCCTATCTTTTTAATTACAATAATTCATCACCCATAAATCTTGTTAATTTGGTTTGAAACAGAAGTTTATTAAGAATCCAGCTTACTTTAATCCAACGCTCTAATTTTATTGTTGAATTTGATATTATAAACTTCAATGCTTCATCGAGCGAATTAAATTTCATGGGACGTTGTTTAAACATTTCTCTCAAGTTTTCTCTCACAAACCACACACCAAGTGGTAAAGTGAATCCTGGATGAATTTCTCTTAAAAGAAGTACTGTTGCTTGGCGTTTCATAGATTTTAGTGCTTCAACAGCCGCTAATCTAGCAGCATAGTAACATCCACCAATCTCACTTGCATATACAGTCCTTCCTTTGTAACCTTCATGATCACCTATTAATTCAACAGTATTATATGATAAATTCCATGTTGTCTGAGGATACCATGCTTCAATCCATTCATAACTCCAATAGTCTGGTATTAAAAATCCAATAAAAACATTGTCAAGATGCTTTCTTACATAAACTAAATATTCATTGATGATCGGGTAATGCTTTATCTCATTGATAATATTCTTAGAAATAATATCATCAACTGCAGTTATGCTCCACCGAGTAGGTACAAACCGTCTTTCATACTTCTCACCCAAAATTCCTGCACTAAATGCTCTTTGTATTCTTGATACTGGTACATTTTTAAGATAAAGTTGGATGACCGCATCTTCAGCTTTTAAATACTTATCATAATATGCTTTTTCAATTCTTGAATCAACGTAAACATTTCCGCTTAACCTGATTTCTTTTAATGGCGCCGAAGGTCCATATGGTGGCACTTCCTCATTAAATGTAATAGATCCGGAAGGTTTTTTCTCTAGAACCATTTCTGCATCAACCGGTTTCTCTCCCATTGCAAATTCTTGAATTATTTCTAAATATTTAGATGGGTTTGAAGCATTTTTAACATTAGCTACTATTTTCCCACGAATTAACGAGAACCTATAATCAACTATTTCTTCAATCTTCTTATAAACCCAACTCTCTGGTAAATCAAGTATGGTTGTATTACCTACATATGGGGGTGTCATAGGTCCAACATAAACTTTAGGATAACCGACCCTACCAACAAAAATACTCGGTGGACTTGATCCATAGACTTGATTGCTTATGTTAAGTTTTCTTTTTGCCATACTCTTAACTATTATTGGGCAAAATACCCTGCCACATAACATTCTATTTCCTCTGCACGCTAGGCAGAGATCAGGCGTAGGTTCTATCAAGCCACGTCTCGATGCGTTCTGAGATAGCACAGATTATTCCTTTTATTATATTATTCTCAGTATTATAAAGATGTTGTTTAAATTTAATTGTTAATGGTGAATTTAACTTTAAGATTATTTAACTATTTGTCCTGATGAGCGCAAAATTTCTTTGTAAATTACTAATTTTTGTATTTCATCAGTTCCTTCACCAATTTGCATTAATTTTGCATCTCTAAATAGTCGTTCAACAATAAAATCAGATGAATAACCATATCCTCCATGTATTTGAACTGCCATGTTCGTTACTCGTGTGGCCATTTGAGCTGCATAAAGTTTTATCATAGAAATTTCTTTTACACATTTTATACCCTTATCACGTAATTTTGCTACCCTATAAAGCATGCTTCGTGTTAATTCTATCTCAGTAGCCATCTCAGCAAGTGCAAAACTTATAGCCTCATGTTCTGCAATAGGTTTACCAAATGCTTCTCGTTGAAGAGCGTATCTAAAACTTTCATCAAAAGCTCTCCTTGCTAATCCGAGTGAAATTGCAGCTACAGTTATTCTTCCATCGTTAAGTGCATCCATAGCAATTTTAAAACCTTGATTTTCACTTAACAATAAGTTTTCAACTGGTACTTCTGCATCTTCAAATATTAATTCTGAATTACCAGTACCTCGTATTCCCATTGTTTTAATTTTATTACCAACTTTAAATCCCTTAGTATTTCTTTCAACAATGAATGCAGAAATACCTTTATGTTTGTCTTCTTGTCTTCCAGTTCTGGCAAATACTATAAACAAACCGGCATGAGATGCATTAGTGATAAAGATTTTTGTACCATTCAATATGTATTTATCACCAACTCTTGTAGCCTTAAGTTTAAGATTAGCAGCATCAGAACCACCACCTGGTTCTGTTAATGCGAATGCACCAATCATCTCACCAGAAGCAAGTTTTGGTAAGTAACGCTCTTTTTGCTCTTCAGTACCATATTTAGAAATTATTGCCCCAACTAAACTATTATGAACTTCAGTAATAATACCAATCGTAGCACTAGAATATGAAAATTCCTCAAGAATAATAGAATAACCTAACATATCTATTGGTGAGCCACCATACTCTTGAGGTATCATCATAGCTAAGTAACCTTCTTTACCCATACGATGTATTAAATCAATAGGATACATATCTTCACGATCAATTTTAGTTGCAAGAGGTTCGATTTCAGCATCTGCAAACCTACGAGCTGTAGTTCTTACAACCTTTTCAGTAGCTTCCTCATCAATCGGTAATGTAAGAGAAGCTGGCAAAGACAAACTTAACACCATGTGGTATAGTTTACCTAAATAAATATAAACTTTTATGAATCACATAAGAAATGTAGCGACTTAGGATATCCCTTATAAAGTCATGATAACTTACAAGGTTTTATTTCTTACTGACACTCCCTATGATTTATCATTTCAGCACGCCGAACGCCGTAAATAATGATAAGTCTTTCACTACTCTTAATAGCACTCTCAATGTCCCCTAACTCCTTCTCTCTATCAAAGAGATCTCTTCTCTCAGTCTTCACATTAGGATCAAAAAGCATTAAACATACCTCCCGTAAGTTACTTACTCCCCGTAAATTAATAAACATACCGAATAACTACCATGCGTGAAAAAGCAAATCATTCATGAAAAACTATTTTTATTCCAAATCCTAAACTTTTAATTGCATATACTCCTGATTTATAAGCAAAAATTTAGGAGATTTAACTCTAGTTTAGTAGTATTTGTTTGCCGTTCCTTTGAGGTCTACTTGTTTGTTGTTGAAGTATTGTTGTCTTCTTTTGTATGTGAGTTTGTTCCAGAGTTTTGTGTATGCGTTTGCTAGTTTTTACAGTCTTTTTTCTCCGAGCATTAGTTTATGATGTTTGTTCTTATGTTTGTATGTGATTTTTCATTGATGCGCTTACCTAGTATTGCGGGAGTAGGTGTTGGCTCCCGCTCCTCATGTTTTAAGAGTTGACCAGGCGTGCGCATCTCCATCCCATTAAATTTTGTACTAAATTCTGTACAGTATATATATTTAAATCTCATAAATCTTGGTCAGGATAGTGAAACTTTATAACATAAGTTCATGTCATGTTATTGGTGAGAGAAATGCAATATGATGCAGTAGTCATTGGTTCTGGTCCTGGAGGATATGTGTCTGCAATACGACTTGGACAATTAGGTGTTAAGACTGTATTAATAGAACGTAATGTTATTGGTGGTGAATGTACAAATTACGGTTGCATACCTAGTAAAGCATTAATTGAAATGGCGAACCTTTATTGGAGTGCTAAAAATTCAAGTGAAATAGGTATTATTAATGAGGGTTTAAAAGTGGATTTTAAAAAATTTAGAGCATGGAAAGATCAAATTATCTCTAGATTAAGAGATGGAATACGTTATCTTTGTGAAGAAAATGGTTCAGAGATCATAATAGGATCTGCATATATAAAATCTCCGAATGAAATACTTGTAAAAACTAATAGTGGTAATATGGACATTAATACTAAGAATATTATTGTGGCTACAGGTTCAACACCTATACAGTTACCAAACTTAATATTTGATGGTAAATACATTCTTTCATCAAAAGATATATTTGAAATGGATGAATTGCCTAATAGTCTTTTAATAGTTGGAGGGGGAGCAATTGGAATCGAGTTAGGAACAGCCTTAGCAAAACTAGGAACACAAGTAACTATTGTAGAACTTATGAATCAAATATTACCTGGAATAGATCCAGAAATAGCTCGTTTCGAAACACGAGTACTAACAAGGTTGGGAGTAAAAGTATATACAGAATCAACAGTTAAAGATACAAAAATATCTAATGGTTCAATAGAGGTTATTATCAAAAAAGTTAATACTGGAGAAGAATTCAAAATAAATGCGGAAAAAATTCTAGTTTCTGTAGGTAGAAAGCCTAACTCTAATGGATTCGGACTTGAAAATGTTAATGTAAAACTTAATGAAAAGGGTTTTATAATTGTTGATAAAAAAATGCGGACAAATGTACCAAATATATATGCTGTAGGTGATGTGGTTGGACCACCTTACTTAGCTCACAAAGCTTTTAAAGAAGGAATAACGGCTGCAGAAGTTATAGGAGGCTTACCTACTGAATATGATTATAAAGCTGTACCACAAGTAATTTATTCTGATCCCGAAATAGCATTAGTAGGTTTAACAGAAGAAGAAGCACGAAAAAGTGGTTATGATACTATAACTGGTAGATTTTTATTTACAGCATCTGGGAGAGCTCTCACTGAACGCAGTGCAGAAGGATTTGTGAAAATAATTATTGATAAGAAATCTAGTATCATTCTTGGAGCTCAAATGATAGGCCCTAAAGTTTCAGAATTTGTAAGTGAAATTGCTTTAGCAATAGAAATGGGCGCGACAGCTGAAGACTTAGGCTTCACTATGCATCCTCATCCAACACTCTCAGAAAGTATAATGGAAGCATCTGAAGATGCATTAGGTAAACCAATACATATACTTAAAAGAAAAATAAAATAACTCTATATTTTTTCAAGAGATGAAAGAAGTTTTGATATATATAGCAGTAACTCATGAGTTCTTTTTGCTTCAGAAAGTATCATCTCTAAATCTTCAATAAGATGTCTATTAACATCAACCTTATGACGTAAACCAGGTGCTATAGCATCAGGTAGATCCCATTTACTAAGCTCGCTATTTATACTTCGCATTAGCTCAAGTAATTTTGCTGCCTCATCAACATTCCATTGATCAATCTTCTTTATGATCTCACGTTTCAACTCCCCTAGAGCATCTGAAATACCAAGCAAATACGATGCTGGATCTATATTTAATTCCATAAAGCTTGGTATTCTATTCTCGGTAAGTATTAAATTAAAAATAAAAGCTTCAGCATATTCTTGTAGCGCATTTCTTGCAGAATCTATAAGATCTGGATATATCTTTAACATAGATATTATATTATTAACTATCTCTTTAGATTGTTGAATTAAATCTTTAACATCATTACTATTATGCGTATTTACCACTATACTACGAGATATTCTTACGAGTTCCCTTGAATTTTTAATAATCTGTTCTCTAATAGAATCCTTTTCTTTTAATTGTGCTATAGCACTTTCTATAAAAGATAGCATGTTTCTCACCTAATTAATAATTAAGAACTATAAAAATTATCATTTTAAGGAAGAATCATAACTGATAGAGATTATTCCAATTTCTTATAAAGGAAGTAAATTCCCACAGTTTTAATGGCATCACCAATCATAGGTATTAATGCTAAGTATGTGCCATATAATAATAAAGGCATTGATAATACAAAAATACTTACACCAGTTATAAAGACTAGTGACCATTCTCGAGATATCTCCCTTAAATCATCTTTAAGTTTCATGCCAGTTAAAATTTCAAAAATATATGCAATAAATATTAATAAAGCTCCAATAAAATTCCCCATATAACCAATAATTATTCCAAGACCAGCTAATATAAGAGAAGTAGGGGTTATATTTTTTAGAAACCATTTAGCATGGTTTGTAGATTTAAGGTATGCATAATTACTTATAATACCCATGATTAATAACAAAATCATCAAAAGCACATACGGATACATAAAGATGACCATTATATCTGATGAGATTATTATAGTAAATAAAATTACTTCTATCACGAGTGCTGCTATTATACTTATTATTAATGCTATAGACAAATACTTATTATTACTTTTCATTATGTAATCACCCTATTTAAATATATTTTTATCATTTGATATAGTCAATAATTTGCTTAATATAAATCTTCACTAATATTATGCTTTTTTATAAATAATTTTTCACATGAATTGTTGTATAATCTAATGAATAAAATTTATATTTGCTTTAATGTACTTGGTTTAATAAATATAAATAACATAATTGATTAAAGAAATAGAATGCATAATGAGAAAATAGTGTTTAAAATAAGAAGGCCTATTCCTTTAGTTGGACATATAGCATTTGGTGTTATTGACAGAGGTACTAATATAATCCAAGTTAGACCTACAAGCTTATGCAATCTTAATTGTATTTTTTGTAGTGTAGATGCTGGACCTTATTCACGCTGGAGAAGAACAGAATACGTAATTGACGATACTGAATGGTTAGCTAATTGGGTAATTGAAATTGCCAAATTTAAAGGCGGAGGTGTAGAAGCCCTCATAGATGGTGTTGGAGATCCGTTTACGTACTCTAGACTTCCTGAACTAATAGCATTATTAAGATCAAGTAATCATATAACTAGTATTGCTGTTGAAACACATGGACAATTTCTAAATAAAGAACTCATTAATAAGCTGGCTAATGCCGGATTAGATCGTATAAACTTAAGTATAGATACTACAGATCAAGAACAAGCTAAAATTCTTGCAGGAACCTCTACTTATGATGTTACAAATGTAATGAAGATGACCGAATACATTGTAAAAGAAACATCCATTGATGTAACTCTAGTACCTGTATGGTTACCTGGTATAAATGATAACGAAATTATGAAGATTATTGAGTGGGGTATGAAAATAGGTGTAGGTAAGAAATGGCCACCATTCGCTATACAAAAATATCTTATTCATAAATATGGTAGAAAGATAGAGAGTATAAAAGAAGTATCATGGAATGATTTTTATGATTGGCTTCATTCACTAGAGAAAAAATATGGGGTAAAATTAATACTGCATCCTAAAGATTTTGGTTTTGAAAGAAAACCTACCTTACCAACGCCTTACGAAAAAGATTCCATAGTAAATGTAGAAATAATAGCTTCAGGCTGGTTAAAAAATGAATGGCTTGGCATTCCTAAGAGTAAAAATAGAATAATTACTGTCATATCAAGAGAAAAATTGGAAGAAGGACAAAAAATAAACGTACGCATTATTAGTAATAAAGATAATATTTATATTGCGCAGCTTCTTTAAATGAAACCCCTACTCAGTAACGTTTAAGAAAGCTTACGCTTGGATGAATTCATAATAATTAAAAAGTTAACATTAATGGTTCATCTATCTTATTTCATGAATTTAATCATAATGAATTTTTCATTCCAATGTGAATTTTGTTATAGCAGTTTTTTCATGTATAGTAAAGCTATGCTTTTTTCCATTTATTACAATATTTTCTATATTTGAACCATTTAAAATATGAAGTTCAATATTTTTAAAAGCTGGTTTATAATTCTTATTTAAAATTTCAGTATTAACTATAATTTCATTATTATCTCGAATAATTTCTAATTCAGTCTCAAAATACTCTCCTCTTTGATATTTTAATGTCTCGCCGTCATCATCGTATATTCGTGTTTTAATCTTCTTAGTAATGAATGCTTCAATCCTAATAGGATCCCAAGGTTCATATGCATTCTCTTTAGGATCAGTTGTAAGTATTGCTGTATTTTCTCTAATAAAGATTGGTATTATTTCAAGAGGAGCCTTAACCAAATTCCAGCCTGGATTAAGTATTTCTCTACTCCAATAATCAAACCACTTAACTTCTGGTAAATATACAGCTCTTGCTCTAATACCTGGTGCTAATATTGGTGCTATTAGAAGAGATTCTCCAAGCATAAACTCATCATCTATATCATAGCAATTTTCATCAGAAGGGAACTCTATTGAAAGTGCCCTCATGATAGGGAGTCCTGTTCTATGAGCATCTATAAAAAGTTTGTAAATATAAGGTAATAATTTATATCTAAGCTTAATAGCATTCTTAATAATTGTCTCAAATGGTTCTCCAAAAATCCATGGTTCATGTCTTCTAGCATTAATGTCACTATGGTTACGATAAAAAGGATAGAAAGCTCCTAATTGGTGCCATCTGACTAAAAGTTCAGGATCAGTATCATCGCTGAATCCTCCAACATCAGCTCCTACAAAGGGTATGCCTGAAAGGCTTAAACTAAGAAGTTGCGGAATACTAATTTCCATGTGACCCCAATCAGCTTGATTATCTCCTGTCCAGATTGCTGCAAACCTTTGAACCCCTGCAAATCCTGATCTAGAAAGTATAAATGCTCTTTTATCCTCGTATGCCTTCTTAAACCCTTCATATGTGGCTAGATTTTCTAACAATGAATATGCATTATGTACTTCATCATGATGAATTATTTTTCCATCATCATTTTTATGCAGCGCATTTATTCTCACATATCCAACATTTTTATTAACCATAGCAGTTGATATTTTTGAAATTTCTGAAATAATACTTAAACCCACATTCTCATTACCGCTGATAATGCTAGGCAATCTTTCAATAATATCTTTTAACGGATCTAACATCAGAAATATTGAAGGCTCGTTCATGTCAAGCCATATACCATCAACACCCTGCTTAATCCATTTAGCTATATATGATGACCATAAGTTTCTTACATCTGATCTGAGAAAATCTGGAAAAGCGCATAAACCAGGCCATACAGCCCCTAAAAAGAGTTCATTATTTGGCGTTTTTAGAAAACCATCAATCTTATTAAAATTATCGAAAACTTCATAACCATCTAAAGCCTTAACACCAATATCTATTATAGTTACGAGTTTCATGTTAATAGAATGAAGTGCATTTATCAATTTTTCTGGTAATGGAAAATTTTTAAAATCCCATGTAAATATTTTAAATCCATCCATATGATGTATATCTAAGTATATTGCATCACATGGTATTCCTCTGTTTCTAAACTCATTAGCAATATATAAAACCTCATCCTGAGACATATAGCTATACCTACTTTGATGATAACCAATAGCCCATTTAGGTGGCATAAAAGGTTTACCAGTAAGTTCAGAATAACTCCTTAAAATCTCATGAATACCATTCCCCATTATTAAGTACATTACAAACGAGTTAGATCTAACATTTAAGAAAACACCATCAGAATATTTAACACCAGTATCAATATAGATATACCCAGAATAATCTATAAAAACTCCCACCGATCGCTTAGAATTAGCAACAATATAAAAAGGAATAGATACGTACATTGGATCACCTGAAGGAAGATGAACAGGTTGATCAATATTCCATATATGAAATCTCTTAAATCTCCTATTAAGCCTAGCATACTTCTCTCCTAACCCATAAATCCTATCATCACGATCAATATACTGAAGAAGTTCCATATGTGTCTCATCAAAATTAAGAACTTTAAATCGTACTACAAAATTATCTCTCCAAGTAACAATAATCTCATTATCCTTCAAATAACAATTCCATACCTCCCCACCATTTTCATATAAAGGCTCATGTATTACACTAAAACTCTTTTGAAAACCTTTACCATCATTTATTAACACTTTTACAACATAAGCATTTAAAGGCTTAAACGAAATATGAACACCTCGGTTAATAAATCCTTCAACATTAAAATTCATAAGCTCATCCCCCTACCTTAAAAGATAAGAATTTTCCTGAAGTCTTAAAACACACTCCTCTATGAAGGTTACTTTATTATACAAAATCGAGCATGCCATATGCAAATATAGGATTGAGAGCTTAAAACTTTAACCAACTAGTTTTACCTCCTTTTTTATCACTTAATCATCATAATAATAAATTAGCAAGAAAGTAAATTAGTTATATCGCGTTAATCATAAAAAGTATTAACTTTGTACTAATCTAGCTCTTTTTCTTTTATGTAATTTTTCCAACTCTAATTTAATCTGTTTCAAGTATTCTCCATCTAACAGATATTCTTTTACAAAAATTAAAGATAAAAGCAATACTATTAAAGGTATTATGGACATTAGAGCTCTTATTCCAAACTCTACACTACTGGATTGAGGTATTAAATCAGGAACATATCCTGTAAGAGATAGAACACCTCCTATTATTATAGCTTGTAAAACTATTACAATCCTAATGAATAAAGCATTTATTCCAAAATACATACCCTCTCTCCTAACACCAGTTTTTACCTCATCTTCATCTATCACGTCAGAGATAACAACATCAGGAAGTAATAATGATCCAGAAAGTCCCCATGCCAATCAATGCTGCTACAATAATACCACTAACAAAATCAAATGCAAAGAAAGCAGGTAGCAATGTAATACCAAAAGCACCAATGCATAACATATAAGCTTTCTTTACACCATATTTTATTGTTATTTTACGCCAAACATATAACATGGGTATAGCAAATAAAAATGCTGTCAAAAAGAATAAAGATGTTTCAAAATCTCCAATCTTAAGCACATATTTAGTATAAAATGGTGTTGATGCTGTCAAAAGCAAATATGTAAGTTCTATTCCCAAATTCCCAGATATATAAGTCATGAAAGACTTATTATGAAAAGTTGCAATCAAAGCATCTTTTATATTAAGCGGCTTATCAAGTCTAAATTCTTCCTTCTCATGGACTCCAAACAATGAAATATACATAGTTATAGCAGTAACCACGGCAATAAATACTCCCATCCATAACCAGCCTAAAGTACTATAAATCAACGGTGGTGCAGCAATTCCAAATATTAATCCTATAACCCCAAACATTTGTCTGTATGCTGATACTTCAGCACGTTCATTTAATTCTGAAAACATTTCAGGAAATAAACTCGTCCAATTCAAAATAACAAAAGTATACATGGTATCAAAAAGATTAATAACAAAAGTATAATATGCAAAAAACAACAATGCTTCTCCAATAATTCCTTTAGGAGGTGTCCAAATAATTATAAATGATAAAGCCATTGGTATAAATCCAAATAAAATATAGGGCTTTCTCCTACCAAGCTTTGTTCTAGTTCTATCAGACAAATATCCAGCTAAGGGATCGTTTAGCGCATTCCAGATACCATATACTATCATTCCAATGCTGGCGAGAGTAACAGAAAGCTTCATTACATCAACATAGAAAAAATAAAAGTAAGTAGAAAACGCTTGATAAGAAATAGCAGAACCTAAAGCACCTAAACTATATGCAATTTTATATAATTTCTTCATAAACTTCAAGAAAATAACTCTTTTACAATATATAAAAATTTATGCTTTTGTCCTATTTTTATAGAACTTTTATATGCGTATATTGTTAAAAACAATTACACTGGTGATGCGGGTGGTGCAGGTTTTGTGGGTATTATATCTGCTTTAATATTCTCTTCTTTATATGCCTTTGACATTGCTGATATAACATCTTTTAAGTGTTCTTCATCAGTTAATGCTATAACACTTGGGCCTGCTCCACTTATTGTGAATCCAAATGCTCCCGCTTCTTTTACATATTTTTTCAATTTTTCATATGCAGGAACTGTTAAAGCTCTAATGGGTTCGATTATGTTATCTGTCATTCCATGACCAATTAATTCTAATGAGCCTGTATAAAGTCCTGCTATGAATGCTGCCATACGTCCGAGACTTTGTGGTAGTAAATCTAGTGAGAAAGTTTTAGGAGTTATCGCTCTCATTATTTCAGTTTTATGTGGTGGAGTTTTTACATGAGGTATGCCAAGCACAAATATTCCATTAGGGTAAAATTTTAATGCTTGTAATGGATTAAGATTATAAATTACTATAAGACCACCTAATAGGCTTGCAGTTACATTGTCATAGTGAGGCGCCCCAGCAGCAGCCTTTTCTGATAATCCAGCTATTGAAGCTAATTTCATTTCATCAATTTTAAGATCTAGCTCCATTGATAGTGCTTTTACAGTAGCTATTGCTGTTGCTCCGCTTCCACCAAGTCCAAGTCCTAGTGGTATGCCTTTCCATACTTTTATATTAACATTAACATTAGTATTATTTAACATTAAAAGAAGTTTCGCTCCTAATGCGGCAGTGTTTTCTTCTAGCGATATATTTTCTGAAAATGGCCCATAAAACTCAGTAGTAATTTGTCCATTTCCAGGTTCTATGTTTACTTCTACTTCATCATAAAATGCATCAAGAGCTACTGCTACAGTATCAAAGCCAGTTCCTAAATTTGCAGAACTACAATATGCTCTAATCTTCATATGATTACCCCCCAATTACGTTTAATATTTCATTATAATTAACTTGCGTGATTTTAAATTCGTTTAGTGCTGATTGAGGATCCTTTAATGCATGACCTGTTACAACTATTACTACGTATTCTTCATGATTGATTATACCCTGTTCTATAAGTTTCTTTAATCCAGCTATTCCTGATGCTCCAGCTGGTTCAGCTCCAATACCATCAACTCTGGCTAATAGTTTTTGCGCATTAATAATCTCGGTATCGGTTACTGTAATAAAAGTCCCGTTTGATTCTTTTACTGCTTTCCATGCTTTTGGCCAATTGATTGGCTTACCAATTTTTATTGCCGTTGCTATTGTGTTAGGATTCTCTATGAAAAATGGTTTATCTAATTTTTTAATCCATGCTGTAGCTATTGGTGATGCACCTTCAGCCTGTACACCGACCATTTTGGGTAATTTTCGGCATAATCCTAACTCTTTTAGTTCTCTGAAACCTTTCCATATGGCTGAGATATTACCTGCATTACCAACAGGTACTATAATCCAATCTGGGCAACCTAGCTGGTCATATATTTCAAATGCTATGGTCTTTTGTCCCTCTAATCTCCATGGATTAAAAGAATTAAGCGGATAGAATGATTTATTGTTTGATAAATTAATAACCATTTCTAAAGCAACATCAAAATTACCTTCTACTTCAAATATCTTGGCACCATGCAATGAAACCTGTGCTAATTTACCTTGTGCTACAGAACCTTTAGGTAATAAAATATAACAATTGAGGCCAGCTCGTGCAGCATAAGCAGAGGCCGATGCTGCAGTATTACCTGTAGAAGCTACAATCACAGATTTAGCACCAGCTTCTTTAGCTATTGTGATTGCTACTGTCATTCCTCTATCCTTAAAACTACCTGTAGGATTTGCTCCCTCAAATTTAATATATGTATTCTTGAAAATATTCGAACGAATCAATGGAGTTCCCCCTTCATCTAATGAGATGGGATTTTGCACGTTAGGTAAAAGCTCCCGATATCTCCATACTCTAAGAGGACGTTTTCTTAATTCATTCCATACTACGTTTAATTGTGTTTTAAATTCAAGTAGTCCTCCACATTTCGGGCATTTAAAAAGCCATGGGTCTGGGTCAAAAATTTGTCCACAATTTATACAAATTAGTTTGTTCCCGGGTTCATCATGCTCCCTCACACATTATACTATCACATATTATAACAAGTATTTAAGAATGACTTTTCATGAAAATAAAAAATTATAAATGTTTATTAAATTCTAAGATAATTAGTGATTTTTGTGAGATCTTTCTCTTTTATTGAAATATCTGCTTTAAGTTCTACAATTGGGGTTGCATTAAAAGCTACTTTTATCTTTGCTATATTAAATAATGTTAGATCATTTGCTCCATCAACGACAGCCATGTGTACTGTACGTTTACCTATATGACGTATTAATGCTGCTGCTTTGTCTGAACTTACTTCAAAAAGTATACTACTAATTTTACCATAACTGTCAAAGAATAGTTTATTACTGATTACGGCATCCAAACCTAATTCCTTTTGAACTCGCTCAGCTAAAAATTGGAAACCGCCGGTTACTGCGGCTATATTAAATCCTGATTCTTTTAATCTATTACAAACTTCTTTTGCTCCTTTCATAAAGGGTAGCTTCCATGCTATTTCTTCTGCTATTTCTTTGTTTACTTTACCATTTAATAATTTGAGACGTAATACTAATCCTTCTTCCCAATTAATTTCTCCAATTAACCCTTTCTTAGTGATCTCTTCAATAGGTTCTCTAAGACCTACAGTATCTGCTAATTCAACTAAGTATTCACCATCTATAAGAACACCCTCCACATCAAATACAATCCATGGTTTTTTATTTATGTTTTCATTTAGTTTAGAGAAGATAGTACTGGCATTATTCACTTTATCGATTGGTTTTTCATCACCATCACTATTAGTTTTAACAGAGAAGTATTTAACTTTAACCTCTTTGCATGTTAATTAAATAATATAAGGTAGTGATTAACATGTTTTATCATTTTTATTTATGAAAAGTAGTTACATTTATATATTTGAGTAAATAATTATTAGCTTTGGTGTATAAATATGGAACTAACACCCGATGAGTTAAGATACCTAGTTTGGCTATTAAAACGTGCACTGTCAGATGAAAGTTTTGATGGTGATGCGATTTATGCTAAAGAATTATTAAATAAACTATTAAACATGTATTGGAGATGCGATTATTGTGGTAGTGAAATTGTTTCGGATACAACAGATAAAATGATGCAAGAGGTGGAAGAGCATATGAGTAAAGTCCATGGTATGAGCAGAGCAGATTCTGAGAAGTTCGCGAAGAGTTATTTTAAAATAAATTAAAATCTAAACATCTTTTTCGCAGCTTCTGTTACACTTTCTTTGTTTTCTTGTGTAGTGTATACTGCAAAGCTCCATGCTCTTTTATAAGCCATTGATAATGCTTCAGATAGTGGTGATAAACTTTTTATATCCATTATATTATTATTCACCAATATCTTAACTTCAGCTTCTTCTAAAATGGGTAACTCAGGTATATCCATCAAAACATCCTGAGGATTAACTTTAGCTGTTTCTGCTATTTCCTCTTCAATCTTATTTCTTAATACTGGATTAGTTCGTGCGTGAAGCAACATTTTAATAGTATCCTTATTCGTTTCATCCCATTCTTGATAATATGCTCGTTTAAAAAGCTTTCTATTATACACTAATTGTGCTAATCTTTTATGCTCTCCATCATTTTTAACAAGTATCATCATGAGTTCTTCATCACCAAGTGTCCAAAGATCTTCAAGTTTTATTACATTATTTTTGAGAGCATATTCTATAGCTCTTGAGAGCATCGTTGATGCAATTCTAACAGTTTTATGATTATAAACAATATTATACATAAGGTAACGTGCAAATAATACTGACTCCGCAGGTCTTAATCCTTTCCTAGAAATCGCTAAAACGTTATTAAATATTCTGTATTCTGTAAATATTCTAGTATCTACAACACCATAAGCTACTCCACAATAATATGCATCTCTCCTAAGATAATCTAATCTATCAGCATCAATCTCCCCTTTTATTATATGCGAAAGGGGACCATACTTACCTGTTATCATATCAGATATCTTATCAGGAGATAATCCTTCATTAATAAGAATATCATTTATTTCAGTATTTTTTATGATCTGCCGTGCTATGTTCTCATGAGATTCATGACCTAAAAGAGCATCACTAACTGAATGTGAAAGGGCTGTATGTCCTATATCATGGAGAAGAGCAGCAGCATATAAAGACTTCTCATCATCTTTATTAATATCAAAGCCATGCATTTTCAAAGTCAAAAGTATTTGCTCTGCAACATACCTTGTTCCTATAGAATGCTCAAATCTTGTATGTTGTGCTCCAGGATAGACCAAATGAACCATTCCTGTCTGTTTAACTTTCCTTAACCTTTGGAATGGTTGCGTATCTATTATTCTTATATCTAAATCAGTAAGAATTATGTTTTGATGAATTGGATCCCTAATTATTTTCATGATCTATATAACATGTAGGATACTAAAATACTTTTCAGAAAGAATAACCGAAAGTAATGTGTGATTGTATAAACTTTTTCCTAGATCAATACTATAAGATGCATAATTTCTACTATCAGAAATCATATTTATACCTCAGCATATGAAAAGAGGAAGATAAAGTAAAACCTTACAAAATACTCAGCAAGAAAGCCCAGAACTTTAGCTCTGAGATGAAATCATGATAAAAATTAAATATAAGATAATAATTATGGTGAATCATCCCACTTTAGAAGCGAGGATTCCGTGACTAAAGCCGTGAATAGTGCCAAAAGCACCCAAATCGTTCAGTATATTTTTTATTTAAAAAAGATTAAAATTTAAAAGATAAAATCATTGACGTTGTGAATAGTAAATAATTTATATGTTTAGCGTTATGTTTATGTAGAGCAATGACAATATCTAGGAATTCGAGCTCAAGAATGGCTGAGATTGAGGATGCAATTGCAGCTGCAAATTTAATTCGAGTGCTTAGAAATGGTATTTTGACTTATATGGAGATCGCTAAATTAACTGGAATACCGTCGGGGCTTCTTAGTAAATATGCTTCAGGGAAAGCTATTCCAAATAAAAGTAAAGTTGAACGTATTTTAAGGCTTGCAACTGCTAATTGGATTATATCTAAGGTGGTTCAAAATATAGTACGTGATTATTTAAATGGTAATGATCAAATGAATTTGACACCAGAAAATTTAAGATTGTTATCAATTTATATAAAATTTCAGTGTAATAAGAATATTGATAAGATAGTAACAACAATTTCTCCGGTTACAGTTATAGCTTCTTATATTTCTAATGCTTTAGATAAACCATTAGTGCTCGTTTATGATGAACAATATATGCCACTTAAAGATTCTTTGATTCTATACTTAGATGAATATAATAAGACTTTTCATATATCTAGGAAAGCGCTTAATTTTGGTGATCGTGTAATAATTTTTGAGGAGAAACCAGATGATATTACTCGTCAACTTCTCCTTTATAAATTAGTAGTTAATGCTGGTGCTATTGTAGATAGAATGTTTTATTTATATTCTACTAATAAATTGAGTGTTAAAAAAATTACAAATGTTTTAAAGATAAAGAGCAAGAATATTACAATATTATATAAAGTATCATAATGAAGATTGCTTTAGATTTTTAAATCATTTTTGAGGTAAAAGTTAGGATGAAGAAGTCAGAATCTTTTGTATATTTTTTGAATATGGTGGGTATATTATTCCTTTCTCAGTAATTATTGCGGTTACATTTTCTGGTGGTGTAATGTCAAAGACTGGGTTATAAATTTGTATATTTCGTGGAGCAATGCGTTTACCCTTAATATGTGTGACCTCTTTAGGATCACGTTCTTCTATTATAACCTCGTTAATATTTTTTACAAGATCAAAGCTTGAAGTAGGAGCAACTACATAAAATTCGATATTATGTGCTTTAGCTAATACTGACAATGTATAAGTACCTATTTTATTTATTACATGACCATCTTTTAAGATTCTATCAGCTCCAACAAATACTTTAGTTACACCCTTGTCTCTCATTACTGTGCCTGCTGCGCTATCAACGATAAGTTTAAAAGGTACTCCAGCTTGTTTAAGCTCCCATGCTGTAAGTCTTGCTCCTTGTAGGGCAGGACGCGTTTCATCAACATACACCATTATTTTTTTACCTTGTTGATATGCTCTTATTATGACGCCTAAAGCTGTACCAATATCTACTGTTGCGAGCATGCCAGTATTACAATGAGTAATTATAACATCACCATCTTTTATTAGTGATGCACCATATTCGCTCATGGTTTTATTTATTTTCACATCTTCTTCTGCTATGTTTATTGCTTCATTGATTATAATATTTTTAACTTCATTTAAATTACTGCGAGAAGTAATTTTCATTAGTATTCTATTGGCCGCCCACGAAGCATTTACTGCAGTAGGTCTAGAATTTACAAGCACGTGAGCCGCGTGATTAAGTTCTTTCATAAAATCTTCATAATTAGTAGCTCTACTATGATATGCTACTAATGCTAATCCAAATGCCACAGCTACACCTATTGCAGGAGCACCTCTTATTTTCATAGTTTTAATAGCATTTGCTAATTCTAAATAATCTTGAGTCTCAATAATCTTTAATCGTGTAGGTAATTTTGTGACATCTATGAACCTTACTTTACCATTAATCCATTCAATACTTCTCATAAGACCTCATGTGATAATTAGAAAATATAAATTTAAACATAATGTTTGAAAATATTTTGGGATTATTTCTTTAAGTAACCTAATGCTACAGCTAATTCCGCGTTAAGTATGGTATTACCGCTTGCACCTCTAATTGTATTATGACCTGTTGCTACATATTTTATTATGCTCATTTTTTCAGTCGTATAGAATCTGAGCCTTCCTACTGTTATTGCCATTCCTTTCTCAACATTTTTATCAATTCTTGGTTGAGGTCTATCGTTTTCCTTACGCAATATTATAGGTTTTTTAGGAGCAGTAGGAAGATTTAATTGCTGAGGAATACTTGAAAATTCCTCGTAAGATTTAATTATTTCATCAGGATTTACTTGTTTCTCAACTAATGCATGAACTACAACTGTATGTCCATCCATAACTGGTACTCTTGTTGTAGTGGCTTCAATTAGTATATCATTTAATATAATTTTATCATTATCAAGCCTTCCTAAAATTTTTCTTGGTTCTGTTGTAAGTTTTTCCTCTTCATTTTTTATATATGGAATTATATTATCATGAATACTCATTGAATATAATCCAGTATAACCAGCTCCTGATATTGCCTGAAGTGAAACCACATTTATTAATTTTATTTCTTTAACTGAATTTAGAAGAGGTTTTAAGCTTAAAGAGAAAACATTAGATGTACAATTTGGAGATTTCACAAGAATTCCACCCATTTTATTCGGTAAGAATTTTATTAGTTCTAAATGAGTATAATTTATTTCAGGAATAATGAGAGGAATATTTGGATCCATCCTATAAGGACTTGTATCAGAGAAAATTGTAAAACCATTTTTGACAAATTTCATTTCTATTTCTTTAGCAATTTCTGTAGGTAATGCTGAGAAGACAATATCAACACCCTTAAATTCTTGTGGATCAGCTCGAGAAATTTTAAGGTTAACTATTTCAGAAGGCATTGGTTCTTCAATGAACCATGATACTGCGGAACCATACGTCATGCCTACTTTTTTATCACTTGCAGCTATCTTAACTAAATTAAACCATGGATGTTTGCTTAAAAAACTGACATATCTTTGACCCACAATACCAGTTGCTCCCAATATTGCAACATCATAGACCATTCGTATCACCTAAAGAATCATTTTATGTAATTTTCTTATTGTATCGTTAACATTCCATGGTATGTTTAATACTGCATGAAGCTCGCTAACATCTAGAATGTGCGCTTTATTGAGATTAAGTTCATAGAGTGTATTTTCTATAATCTTGTTGGTTCCCCTTCCTATCATAACTATAAAATCATTATAGTTAGCGATTATCTTAATGGTGCTAGGAGCATAGGAATTTAATATTGTCGTTCCTATAAAATCTCTACTAACAATCTTGATCAAACCATTGAAATCATTAATATAACTGAATGTTTTCTTGTGAAGGTTCTTTACTTTATATTCTGCGGCAATTTTTGCTTCATCAATGTCCATTATTGGAACAATTTTTGCTTCGGGTACAATTCTTGGATCTGCAGACATTATACCAGGGGTTTCGGTGACTAAATATAAATTGTCAACATTTAACGATTTGGCTACAAGAGTTGCGCTTAAATCAGATGCCCCCCTACCCATAGTAGTTATGTTTCCATTTTTATCAACACCTATAAAACCTGGAATGACGGGAATGATTTCTTTTTCTATAATAGGTGTTAAAGAGTGTTTAATGTTATTGAAAATCTCGGGTATTATAGGTTCTGCATTGCCGTACTCAGCTGTGGTTATAAGTCCAATATCATTTGGTCCAAGAAGTTGTGATGCGTACCCTTTGGATTTTAACCAACCATCAACTATCAATGCTGACGCCCTTTCTCCAAAGGAAAGGGCTCTATCCTTATAGAGTGGTTCGTGACATTTTTGTAATACACTAATAAACTCTTGTTCAAGCTCTCTTAACTTATTTAGGGTATGATCGTTTAAGCCTAAGTTTTCAATTGTATCATAATAAATTGTTATTATAGTCCTAAGTATATCTTTTGATCCATGTTTTTTGCACATGTTAATAATTAAATCTGTTACTCCTTTTACTGCAGAAACTACTAAAATTAATCTGTGTTCTTTAAATTGTTGTGTTATTTTCTTGAGAATTGTATCAAAATCTTGGGGATTTCTAAGAATAGATCCCCCAAGTTTAATAACGGTTATTTGTTTTGTTACCACCCGTGATTTTGTTACCACCCATCTCGTTACACCTCATTGGCTCAATATTATGAATTACATCAAAATAAATCTTTCGTTACCATTTATGTTTTTAAGTTTAAGTATATGTTATGAAGAGAACAGTCATATATCCAGAATATACCTTATAAACCATTGATCGTTTCGTTTCTCTATCTTCATCTCATGATATGTTACTGCTTTTACAACAACTTTTGATCCGTGTTTTTCTCTTTTATATTTTTCACCCCAACATACTGCTTTCAAATTATAATTTCCCATATTACCGTTAATTGTCACTTTAAACTTTGAAAAAACTAAGAAATCTATATCAACAGTTATTATTAGATGCTCAAGCCAATTATACAATAATTCTTCTAAATCATAACCATTTACTTCTATTGAGTATTCAATTATTGGATCAACTTTTTCCAAGTAAATCATCTGATCAAACATTGCTTTAGCGGCTTCTTCAAAGGCTTCATCTAAAGTGTCAGCCCACGCTTCTATCATGACATCAGCCACATGATCAAGTATTCTGAATCCCATACAAATACTAAATCAATACCAATATTTAATGTTTAATTGAGAGTATCTGTAACAATCTCTAAATCTATCCCAACAGCTAAACCTTCAGGTTCTTTTTCGAACTCTACAAAAAGATATTCGTTATCTATAACATCTTTTATAACACCCCACCAGATTTGATTCTTATAATCTTGATAACGAACCTTTTTACCTACTACTGATTTAAGATCAATTTTTTCTAATGGGACTATTAATACTCCATTTTTTTCAAATGAAATAAGCATTGCAGTAACCATAATCGCTCACATATGAACATAAATTCGCAAGTAAATATTCTTATTTCTTCACAGCATGAAGGATGACAAATTAGCAACCTTACTAAAGGTTTATTCATGAGAAATAAGTTTTTAATTAACTTTTAGGGAAGTTTAGAATTTTTATGTAGAAATTCTTAATTTCTTAATAAAATAATATTTATTAAATATTGAAGGTATATTAAAAATATTAGGAAGTATGTGTATGTTGTTACTATGGCTACTGAGTTATTTAAGAATAATGTAATACGCAATATATTGGAAAAGTATAAACCTATATGGTCATTAGAACATGCGATGGCATTATTAGGATGGGATATAGAAACATACATGCCTGAGCTGGGTGTCGAGGAGAGAAGCATCTCAGTAAGTCAATTAAACCTTCTTCAACAAAAATTAATTCTTGATCAAGAATTTGTTTCTTTAGTAGATAAAGCAGATCAAATTGAAGAACTCAATGATTTCGAACGTGGTGTGGTTAGAGTATTAAAGAGATCAATAAAAATTTACAAAAGCCTACCACCTAGATTAATTGAAGAACTTTCAAAGGTTACTCAAGAATCTAAAGTTATATGGAGAAATGCAAGAGTTAAAAATGATTTTACAATGTTTCAACCATATTTAGAGAAAATAATGCAGCTCTCAAGAGAAGCGGCTGAGTATTTAGGTTATAAAGAGCATCCTTATGACGCATTATTAGATCTTCACGAAGAAGGATTAACAAGCAGAGATGTAACATCAATATTTGATTCAATAATTCCTGTTACAAAGAAAATTTTAGATACAATAACAGAAAAGAATAATTACTTACAAAATCACCCATTAGAGAATATTTCATATAATATTGATGAAATGAAAAAGGCAATAAATGATATAGCTTTAATTTTAGGCTATGATCCTAAAAAATTTAGAATCGATGTATCAGCACATCCATTTACTATAGGTATCGGTATAAGAGATGTAAGAATTACTACTAGGTATGAAGGTAAAGATTTTAAGGCAGCACTCTTTTCATTGATTCATGAATATGGACACGCACTCTATGAACTTCAAATAGACGAATCATTCATAGCTACACCATTAGCATCTGGAGCATCACTAGGTATTCACGAATCACAATCAAGATTCTGGGAGAATATCATAGGAAGAAGTAAACAATTTTCAGAAGCCATTTATCCAATTTTAGCAAAATACCTTGACTTCCTTTCAAAATTCTCTCCCAAAGATTTGTATCTGTATTTTAATACAGTTAAACCCAGTCCCATAAGAGTTGATGCAGATGAAGTAACTTACAACTTTCATATACTTGTTAGGTTTGAGCTAGAAAAGTTACTTATTGGAGGCGAAATTAAAGTCACAGACGTTCCAGAATTATGGAATGAACGTATGGAAAAATATGTAGGCATAAGACCCAAAACATATTCAGAAGGCGTATTACAAGATATACATTGGAGTCAGGGTTCGGTTGGATACTTCCCAACATATACAATAGGTAATGTAGTCGCTGCACAAATACGAGCACACATATTAAAAGATATCCCAGACTTTTATGATAATATTCTAAACCTTAAATTTAATGAAATAAAAGAATGGCTAAAAACAAAAATCCATAAATGGGGATCCACATACACACCAAAAGAACTTCTAAAAAGAGCAACAGGAGAAGAGATAAATCCACAACACTTTACACAATACTTACAAGAAAAATACTTAAAAACACTCTAATTTACATTAATTCATTTTAAGTAATACACCCTATATGATATTTTTTATATAAAGATTCCTACATGAACTTAACAAACACAGAACTTTAATTCTGATGATGAATTGCTAATAAACTTGTAATAACAAATCATAAGACAAATGATGCCCAACACTCCACCTAAAAACTGAAAATCCCCCTTAATCATAGATAACGCCAAAAATTGTTAATCTGTTACTTTGATGAGCATATTTTATCATTGAAGTATAAGAGAAGACCATTAACTTTCTATTAATCATACATAAAATGCAATAATAAAAAAGTTCAAAGAGAATAAAGTTTATAAAAAACAGTACTTTTATGAAATCTATGAATTATATATTTTCACATAGAAAGGACTGCGATGGAATTATGAGCGCAGCAATATACTTAAGGAGTATTAAGAATGCTAATACATACTTAATTAATTATGGTGAAGAAGAGATATCACGAATGATTAATATAATGAAAGAAATCTCTAAAAATGATATTGGAAATATTGTAATATCAGATTTTGGAATCAATCGCAGTACTAGCTATATGATAATTGAAGAGTTTAAAGAACTAAAACAGAAAGGATGGAGCATAACATGGATTGATCACCACCAATGGCCTGAAGATTTAAAAAATGAAATATCTAAATACGCTAATCTCATTATTGACACTTCAAAGTGTGCAAGTGAAATAATGAATGCTACATTTTGCAATGATGAAATATGTAAAGAATTAGCTTCTATAGCTAGAGATTCAGATTTTCATTTAAATTTATATATTATAACTGAATTAATAAAAGATATAATAGCATACTATAATTATCTTAAAAACGATGATTTATTAATACAACTAGCTCACAAATTTTCACAAGGAATACTTTGGGATTCAATCACACAAAAAGATTGGGAAACATATATAATAGAAAAAAAGAAAGCCACAACAGAATTAGCATCAAATATTATTACAAAAAATATAAAAAGTTATAAAGTTGCAATAGGAATTGCTAGTGAAGTCCTAGCATCATCAGACGCTTTAGATATAATTGATGAAAAAACAAGAGCCGATATAAGTATCGTCGTACATATGAAAGGAACACTAACTATAAAAAGACGTAATGGAACAAACATCTTATGCAATAAAATTGCAGAGTTTTTTGATGGAGGGGGGCATCAGTTCATAGCCGGAGGTAAACTACCCTCAAATATAATTTCTAAAAGTGATAAGAATGAATGGATACAATATATCTTTACCAAAGTTGAAGAAGCCTTAACTAAAATACAACAGCAATGAAATATCCTGATCTCATATTAATCATTACATTATTAACAAAATATATCTTGATAAAATAAACTACAAAATATCCTCAAGATAAACAATCAGCTACTATTTAATGTAAGATAAAACGTGTTCTTAAGCAATACTTATATTCATGGACTAAAATATTTAGTCGGTGAAGATATTGAAAGCTGTTTTTCTAACCGGGCTTCGTAAACCGCTTGAAGTAAGAGATATTGAAGTCCCAGAAAAGCTTGAACCTCATGAAGTTCTCATAAAACAAAAAATGACTGGTGTATGCTATAGGGATATACTTACTGCGGATGGATTTTTCCCAAGAGTAAAAATACCCATAATACCAGGTCATGAAATAGCAGGAACAGTCGTTAAAGTTGGTGATGCAGTAAAAGATTTTAAACCTGGTGATTATGTTGCCTCATTAATATATATACCATGTGGAACATGCAGATATTGTAGATCAGGCATGGAAAATTTATGTCGAAACAGATTAACTTATGGAGAAGATATAAATGGTTCTTATGCGGAGTATGTAAAAGTTCATGAAAATAGTTTAGTAAAGGTGCCATCTAATGTACCTATAGAAGGAGCTGTAATAGGCGCGTGCGTTACTGGAATGATATATCATGCATTAAAAATTAAGGGAGGTCTAACTAATGGTGAGACAGTCTTAATTACTGGTGCTGGTGGTGGTGTAGGCATTCATGCAGTACAGATTGCAAAAGCTCTAGGCGCAAAAGTTATAGCTGTTACGACTTCAGAATGGAAGACTAATAAAATAGCATCGGTTGGAGCAGATTATGTGGTAGTTTCAAAGGGCGCATTTAGTGATGAAATAAAGAAATTAACTAATGGTGAGGGTGTTGATTTAGTTCTTGAAACTGTAGGACAACCTACGTTTGAACAAAGTTTTAGAAGCGTACGTTGGGGTGGACGGATAATTGTAGTTGGTAATGTTAATGTACAGCCTGTTAATCTTAATTTAGGACCATTAATACTAAGAGGTGTTACAATATCAGGGAGTGTAAGTTCGAGGAAAACTGACTTGCTTGAAGCACTTAAAATGACAGCGGAAGGAAAAATAAAGCCAATCATACATGATATTATACCATTAGAACAAGCTCAACAAGCGCATGATATGATGAGAAAGAAAGAGAGCTTAGGACGAGTACTATTAAAAACTGAGTAACTATTTCTTTTCTACTTTAATTTTCACAAAAATTATTTAAGGTAAAAGAAGCTATATTTATTTTTCTTATAAGATTAGTGTTCAATTTTGATGACTTTGATGAAGTTCTCGGTTAAATTAAGGAATTTTTCAATATCATCTTTTGTATGTGCTGCTGATAAGAATAAGTGAGGTTTTGTTGGTGCTTGATAAAGTATTCCATTATTTAACATATGATAGAATAGTTTCTTGGCTGTTTCACTATCCTTAGTTCTCTCGGCTGTTAAGCCGTTAATCGGTTTTTCTTTTGTAAAATGAATACCTATCATAGATCCTAAACCAGTAATATACGCCTTATATTCATGTTCCGAAAAGATTTCATTTAAGCCTTTTATCATCATATTGCCGAGTTCCTCTAAGTAATTGTAAATTTTATCATGATTTTTGTTAAGTTCTTCTATAAGAGTATAACCAGCCCTCATAGTTAAAGTATTACCAGTATAAGTTCCACCATGAAATGCGCGCTCCCAGAAATTAGGCCTTTTAATATGATCTAGTAATTCCATAATATCTTCTCTTCCACAGAAAGCACCGGCACCTGGGAAATATTGACCACCAACAGCCTTACCAGTAGTTATTATATCAGGTTTTACACCATAATAATGCTGTGCCCCTTTATAAAATCGGAAACCTGTTATAGTCTCATCAAAAATTAACAGTATTCCCTTCTCATCACATAATTCTCTAAGACCTTTTAAGAATTCTTTCTCCGCAGGGACATTACCCGCAACGCCCATTATAGGTTCCACTATAATAGCGGCTAAATCTAAACCATTAATTCTTTTACGTACACCTTCCAAGTCATTAAATGGTAATAATATAGTATCCTTTATAGCACCGTCAGTTAATCCTAAAGATGCTGGTTTATCGAATGGGTATGAAACACCCTTATGTAGGGCATCATAACCACCATGCCATCCTCCTTCAAATTTGCCAATCTTTGTTTTATTTGTGTATGCTCTTGCGAGTCTAATAGCATACATGTTAGCTTCTGTTGCACTATTTGTTGGTCTGACCATGTCAGTGCTAAACCATTCGCATACTGCTTTAGCCCATTTAATTTCCCATTCATTACTCCATCCCAAATGTATTCCATATTCTAATTGTTCTTTTATTGCATTTATTATGGGTTCATAATTATGACCAATGACCACTGCACCATGAGACATCCAGAAATCAAGATACTCATTACCATCAACATCCCAAAGCTTACTACCCTTTGCCCTCTCAATATAAATTGGATAGGGTTCAAAGAATCTTATAGCATATGTAACACCACCAGGTAAGTATTTCTTAGCAACTTCAAACAAGTATTTAGATTTAATTAACTTACTAGACATATTAATCATGAAGCACTAATAAACTAAAATATTTATACTTATCTTAAGGCAAGATATTCATGTATTTATGATTAAATATGATGATATTTCTTTTATCCAAATACTTAGCAAGAAAGTTTAGTTTTCAATTATGAGAGATTTGATAAAAGAGTGTTGATGAATGTTTTATTAGCATTTGAAAACTATTAATAATTATACAAAATAATAAAAAATAAGTAAATGTTTTATGCTGGTGGAAGAACGCTGTAGATTTTTGATGTATCTATACCTTCTTTAGCATTTTTATATTGTTGCCATGCATACAATGCAAAACCTATACCATAGAATATTGCCATTACTGTTGCCATTGAATAATCAAACTCCATTATTGAGAACGCTGCAACAAAGAAACCTATTACAGTGCTTAATAATCCGAGAATTGTAATTAGCGGTATTCCGCCTATGCTCCAACGCACTGGTGATGTTTCATAAATTTCTTTTTTCTTAAATGGTAATAACATAGCGGCAATTCCCATAAACCAGAAGAATCCTAACATTGTATAATCTAGAATCCCTAATATTGCATCCACTGATAATGCTGCTAGAACGAGACCAACAATTCCCCAGATTGCTACAATAGTAACAGCTATTCTAGGTGATCCTCTACTATCAACTTCGGATAATTTTGGTGGTAATGCTCTATCAAACGCTAGAGCAAATAGCATTCTTGAAGTAGAAACAAATACTGGAGGTATACCTTTGAGATATACTAGTAATATGAAAAGTGCCATAAGAAGTCCTAATATACCTCCATTAAATGCTGCATATGCAAAAAATGGTACTGAAGGCTCTGTTGGTTTCATAAGTTTAGCCAGCATTTCAGGATGCTCATGATAAAGGAAATTGTAGGGTCCTATTAAAGGTCCAAAAGCATAATAAAGGGTGAATGGTATTAGCACATACATAAACCACACTAGTAAATATCCTCCATTGAACCCATAAAGCATACTTGATTTTGGTGATTTTACCTCACCACCAGCATATGTTATTGCTTCAAAACCAGTCCATGCCCATAAAGGTATAACAAATGATGCTATAGTAGCAGCCCATGAAAAATCTGGATCTTTGTATCCTAATGATTTAGCAGTATCAATAAGTGCTTGAGCCTTAACATTCCATGCAGTACTAAATGAGTTAAGTGCGCCTGAAGGTCCTAGTACTAGGAAGTAAATGCTAGTTATAATTAAAGCTGCCAAAGGTATATATGTAAGAATTCTGGTGATCCATTTTGCATATTTTATTCCTAAGAATGATGTTAACCAGAATATTAGGACAAATAATAATCCCCATGTAAAAGCTCCTGGAAACGGTGATTGAAGCCATTCTCCTCCAGCTATTCCTGCCATAACGAACAATGAACCAAAAAGTTTACCAGAAACAATTCCCCATAGTCCTATAAGTAATCCCCATCCTATAGCCATAGTCCATAATGTTAAGAATCCAATTTCAGGACCAAGTATTCTACTGACAGCAACGTATAATCCTCCAGATCTTGGCATGGTGCTCATTAATAGTGAGAGAGTAAGTGCAATGGGAAAGAGAAGTGCTGAAACTATAAAGAATGAAAGTACTGGATCTGCACCGGGGAATCTCCATGGAAGTCTTACTGAGTAAAAAGTGATACCTGAGACTGCAGCAACTCCAAATGCCCATACTGCAGCATCCCAAGGTGTTAATTCTCTGACAAGACCTGAGGCTTTTCTAGCAAAGAAAACTTCTTCTTCAGACATTTTAAATCAAGTATTTTTTGTATGTATCTTATTTATAAATTTTAAGGATAAATTTATAAGTCTATTCATATTAAATCAAAATTATTATAAAAATTTATTTAGTTAAAGTAAGTTTATATATCTTATACTCCATAGATTAAGTGATGCTCCATGGTTCATAGGATATTCTTTTCTGTTGATGTGCATGGTAGTACAATAGTTTGGAGGAAATGGTTAGCTGCTGTGGAGTTCTATAAGGTTGATACATTAATGTTATGTGGTGATTTGACTGGTAAATTACTTGTACCATTAATAAAGCAAAAAGATGGGACATATTTAGTCCTTTTCTTTAAATCAAAATTTGTGTTAAAGGATAAAAGTGAGATTGAAAAGATGGAACAACGTATAGAAAATTCTGGGAATTATTCTTTCATAGCAACGCCTGAGGAAATAGAGGAATTAAAAAAGAATAGAGAAAAGGTTGATATTATTATGAGGAATGCAATACTTGAAAGAATGAGAAAATGGCTTGATATGGCTATTGAGAAAATTGATACTAAGAAAACTCAGTTAATAGTAATGCCAGGAAATGATGATATTCGCGAAATTGATGAATTAATTAAGAGTTATGAGGATAAAGGTATTATTTATCCATTAGATAAGGTTATAGAAGTTGGAGGAATAGAAACTATTAGTTTTGAATATGTGAATCCAACTCCATGGCAAACTCCTAGAGAGCTTACTGAAGATGAGCTGAGAAAGCGTATTGATAAATTAGTATCAAAATTACACGATCCAAAAAATGCTATTTTTAATTTTCATGCACCTCCATATAATACAAAATTAGACCTAGCACCTAAGCTTGATAAGAATCTTAAACCAGTGACTGAAGGTGGTGCTGTAGTATTTGATCATGTTGGGAGTAAAGCTGTTCGCGAAGCAATTAAAAAATACCAACCCCAAATAGGTCTACACGGTCACATTCATGAATCTGGGGGATTTGATAAGATCGATAATACGCCAGTAGTTAATCCTGGTTCTGAATATGGTGAAGGCATGCTAAGAGGAATTATAGTAGAAATCGAGAATAAAAAGGTCACAAAATATTGGCGTGTTGAAGGATAAAATACTTTTCAAAGTTACTATAAGAATTGCTTTATAGCTTAATTTACGTTTTCATAGTTCTTCATCTTGAGTTATTAAGGGTTTTATTTTAATAGCAAGAAATTGATTAATAAAACAAAAATAACTTTTATGAGTAGAAAAGAATAATTTAATGCAACAGAAAATTTTATTCTCTCAAAGCCTCATCTTTAAAGTAACTCTTAACTATTTTGTATTTTTAAGAATGTAAAGCTGCTAACCTTTACTTTTATTCATATTTTGCAACTTTTATGCTGAAATTACATTTTAAGATTAGTATTCTAGATCAATATTCTAGAAGAAATTATCGTAACAATAATATTTGCCTTAATCATGAATGTGAGAGTAATTAGCCTTAGAAAATCTTTTAAGTTAAATATAAAATCACATTATTCCTGCCCTTCTTAAGGCTTTTTCTATTTCTGAAATTTTAGTGCGAATCTCTTTTAAGCTTTCTTCTATATATTCTCGTAAATCACTTCTCAATAATCTTAATTCCTCTCTAGTTTTCTCGGATTCTTCTCTTATAACTTCTCTAGTTTTTTCAGACTCTTCTTTTATTGTACTAAGTATTTTTTCTCCTACGCTAATATTTTTTTCTCCTAATTCAATACTCTTTTCTGTAAGTCCAACATTTTTCTCTATTAACTCAACGTTTTTCTTTCCGAGCTCAAAGCTCTTTTCTGCTAGTTCAACGTTTCTTTTTCCAAGTTCAAGGTTCTTTTCTGCTAGCCCAACACTTTTTTCAGTAAGTTCGAGATTCTTCTTTGCTAGCCCAACACTTTCTTCAGTAAGTTCAAGATTCTTCTTTGCTAATTCAACACTTTTTTCGGTGAGTTCAAGGTTTCTTTCTACTAGTTGAACGTTTCTTTTTCCAAGTTCAAGATTCTTTTCTGCTAGCTCAACACTTTTCTCGCCAAGTTTAATGTTTTTCTCTCCTAGTTCAATATTTTTCTCTCCTAGCTCAATACTTTTATAGAGCAATTTACCAGCTATATCAAGTCTTTCGAAAAGTTCTTCTTGCCATTCACCTCGTTTTATTTCAAAGTAATTAAATTCACCGGTTGCATCTTGCCAGCTAACTTCAAGTGCTTCAACAAATATAGGAAATTTTTGAATCTTTATGAGCTCTATAAATTGTTTAAGTTTTTCTTCGTCACCTTCTGCAACTATTTTTACATCATAAGGTTTTAAATTTTCTACATAACCAGTAAGATTTAATTTTCTTGCTATTCTTTCAACTTCATCTCTATAACCAACTCTTTGAACCTCGCCTTTCGCTATCGCTATAACTCTTTTCATATAATTTATTTAACCTTTGTAGTATATAAATTTAAAATGAATTATTATTTTGTTTTAGCATCAATATCTACCTAATGTTACTAGAACAACTTGCATAAACTTTCTTTTCAGAGAGATTAATCCTTTATAGTTTATTACATAAGGCTAATTTTACTACAAATGATAACACTATGATATTTTGAGGAATATTCTAATAATTGATGAAACCCAAACTTCTATGTTGATATAGGTGAGACTAATAAAATGTCCTTCATTAAGAATGAGATGATGAAATTATGAATTCTCGCATGAGATTGAGAGCATAAAGCTTTGATCAAATGAGAAAACTAATTATTTAGAGTATGATCACAAGTCATTTGTGTGGTTATTTAGTATTTTCTAATATTGTTAAAAGTTTGTTTATTTGATCTATTTTAGCTTTATAGAATCTAAACCTGCCTTTAATTATTACGTCAACTAAATCCGCATTGCGTAAAACTTTTAAATGATGTGATACTAAAGTTTGGTCAATACCTAATAAACATGTTATCGCGCATACTGGTAGCGGAGTATCAACTATAGTCATCAAGATTCTTAATCTCTGCTTATCTGAAAGTATTTTAAATAATTTACTTAATTTATCAATAACTTCTTTTGGTGGTTCAGTTATAAATATTTCGTTATAAGATTTTTCATAAATGTTAGGAAGCTCTTTCCTACATAATCCTCTTTCTTTTACGTGATCAAATAATTCACTTAATTTAATATAGTTTGAAGATACCGGAATAACCATGTTTATTCCAATTCATAATATGAATAATCAAAAATAAAAACTTATTTTAATATCTTTCACACTAATGACTTTTAAATAACATAATTTGTTTAATCATGACTAAACATAGCTCATCATTACCAAATAAGTATGGTTTTCATAGTATTCTTTAATAATCTGTGAAACATTTTTAAAAGTTTTAGAACATAAACTCTTATTATACGATTCTACTACTATGAAATACTCATTCCAGAACTGGCAAAAACTCAAACATTTCCTCATTAGGATGTAATCTTAATCTTGTAATATTTGAAACTCTACAGAAGAACTAAGTTTTAACCGCATAATGATACTAATCAATTTAAGCAAGTAAACAAACTTCCAAAACTAAGCAGTTTCATGAAAGCATAAGATCATTTTTGAGAAAGTCAAAGATCTGCTTAGTACTTAATTGACTGTTTCACTGCTAAAGTTGGGATAATTCTAAGGTGCGTGAAAAATAAGGATTTCTGTGCTAATAACAGGTCTAATATTTTTAGTTATAAAGATTCTTTTTTAACCTTAAAGCAATGTTAACAAGGCTTATTAAAACTGGAACTTCTATAAGTGGTCCAATTACTGTTGCAAAAGCTTGAGGACTGTTAATTCCCCAAATTGCTATTGCTACAGCTATTGCTAATTCGAAATCATTACTACTAGCAGTAAAGGAAACGGCTGTTGCTCTCTGATAATCAACACCAAGTTTGTACGCAATGAAGAATGTAACAAACCACATAATAATGAAATAAAGTACAAGAGGTATTGCAACCCTGAGTACATAGAAAGGTAGTTCAACTATATACTCGCCTTTAAGGGAAAACATAATAACAATTGTGAAAAGTAAGGCAGATGGAGTTATTAGGCTTATTTTAGGTGATAGAGTGTTTTCAAACCATTGTTTGCTTTTAAATTTAAAGCTATAATACCTTGTTAAAATTCCACCAATGAAAGGTATGCCAAGATAAATAAAAACTGTTTTTGCAGCATCTATAATGCTTATTTCTACATTAACACCTTCTACAAATCCAAGTTTTGTTAAAGCGAGTGCAATAAAAATGTAAATATAAATAGCATAAAATAAAATCTGAAAAATTGCATTAAAAGCAACCAAACCAACAGCAAGCTCTCGATCACCCTCTGCAAGCTCATTCCAAACGATGACCATTGCAATACATCTTGCGAGTCCTACAAGTATCACGCCCATCATGAAACCTGGAAGATCTCTAAGCAATGTTATAGCAAGTAAGAACATCACAATTGGTCCAATAATCCAGTTTTGAGTTAAGGAGAATACTAAAAGCTTCAGATTCTTAAATATTTTATTCATCTCTTCGTACCTGACTTTTGCAAGTGGAGGATACATCATCAAAATTAAGCCGATAGCAATAGGTATTGAAGTTGTATTAATACTCATCGTAGCGAGTAAATTAGCTATGCCCGGATATACATATCCTAGAGTTACGCCGAAGATTATAGCAAGAAAAATCCAGATGGTGAGGTATCTTTCGATGACTGTTAATTTTGCCATTTAATAAAGCACCTCAAAACGACGACATTATGGGAATTTCTGAAGAAAATCTTTAACTATTTTCTCAGCTATCTTTTTCACTTCCTCTTCACTAAAATCTAAAGAAGGCAATTTGTTCACACCTTCTTTAGCTATTACTATTTCATAAGTCGGCTCTATTCCTTTTTGCCTGAGAACATTAGAAGTGCACATTAGCTGACAGCCGTTAATTGCTAATACAGCCTTAGCTTTTTTAAAAATGTTTACATGTGTTTCACTTCCAGCTCCAATCGCAGTAATGCAGCACATTCTAACTTTATCTGGAAAACTTTTTGTTAGTCTTCTAGCTGTTTCATTTCCTATCTGACCAACTGTTGAAGCGCCATCACAACTAGCCACGATTATTAATTCGCTAGCATGTGTGGTACAATGTGGCAACAATTGATATTTAGCTTGTGTCTCATTACTCATACATTCAAACCTCCTTAATCATATCGATTTCTCTTTCGGGATGATATTTAAGTATTAAACTTCTCATATGATCCACCGTTCATATGAAGATTTATTCAGATATATAAATATTACATTAATTTAAAGAACTTAGATAACATATATTTCATTCGTTGTTAAAAACTATTTCAAAGAATAAAATAGATACGTCTTAATATAGACATAAACTCCAAAATGATGCAAAAAGCTTCAAATGAAGAACTTCTCTAAAAGAGAAATCAGCTGTCAAGCTTTAATTCATGAGATGTAGTGACACACAAGATGAAGGTAAAGGAGCTTTAATCTATTCTGCGTTTAAGAACTTTTGGATATACTATTTTATATAAGCTTTATCAACATAAATGATTAGCAATAATTGATTATTAGTTGATAAGTTTATCAATCTGATTATTATGTTTAGTGTATTGTCTGACATGAAGATTCATGTAAGTAAGAAAAGGACGATTGTTATGAATAAAGTTATTGCTGAAGTCTTAAATATAAGAGTATTTTTACCTTAGTTTTCATCAAGATAAAGCTTATGTGTTAATCTGAGTTTTTATGTAAAAGGTATTCATGAATTCCGCATACATGCAATTATGACTTTTGTTAGTTACTATACTCTTAGCTATCAAGATAATCCTGCCCATCCTATCTTTCAACATATATCAAATGATAATAAGGAACTTAATGGGAACTAGGTATTATTATAAAACCATTACCAGATGCTATATCACTTTCTTTTAAGGGTGAAAAATAGCTAAGATTACATTAGAAGAATTAGAGACTGTTAGTATTGAAGAGTAGAAGAAACATATTATAAAGAATTAAAATTTTATTGACGTATTAGTCATTCTAGTGCTTGAAGTGTGTTGAAAATGGAATAAAAAGTCATTTTTGCTAACTGGATATTTTTAGACTGGATATTTTTAGAGTAGTTAAAATTCGATAAATGGTTTTTTTAAATCCACCATAGCATTTACTATAAGATCTGCTAATCCGCCATAATGTATATTATATCGTTCTGTGGCTTTATAATAATTAAGCATATCTCTGAATGTTCCCTTGCAATTAGAGCATGGAGCGCATACATATTTTGGTTTATTGGATAGTATCTCTTTTTGAAATGCTAAAAGTATCTGCTTAAATTTCATTCGTGACGCTACTTTTGATCTCCATTCTGGGAAGTTCATTGATTGCATTATTGCGAATCCGCTTCCACCGCCGCAACAGTAGTTGTATACTCCATTTGGTTCCATTTCTCTAAAATAAGGACAAATTTCTTTAAGCACATTTCTTTGTGGTTGAACGATTCCCATTAATCTAACTATATTGCATGGATCATGTAATGTTACAGGGAAATTATTTTTGTTTGGATCAAGATTTACTTTTCTTCTTCGTACTATATCCCAAAGAATTGGTAGACAACTTTCTCTTGGAATATTAAGTTCATCATGTAAAACTCTATCAGCTATTACAGTTAATGCTTTATGAGCGTGTCCGCACTCACCAATAACAATCTTCTTTACGTCAAGTTTTCGTGCTATTTCTGCATGCTTTATTGCTACACGTGCAAGTTGTACATCATCATACCAGACTCCATAATTGACTGCATCGTAACCTACTAAATCACTACTCAATGTCCAGCTGATGCCAGCCTCTTCAAAAAGAATAGCAAATGCAGCTGGATTTTCTGGCCATGATAGGAATTCGCCGGCATTATGGATTAATAATATATCAGCTCCCTTTTCATCTATTGGAATTTTTATTCGTTTTCCATATTTTTCTGGGATTAGTTCATCTTCTATGAATCTAATAATGTCTTTAAATGCTTCAGGCGACATGCCAGTTGATGATCCAATTTTAAGTTGTTGAACAGATCCAAGTTCATGAAGTGGTTTAGGCGCTATTCCCATTTCTGAACTAAAAAGTTTTCTGAGTTCATGCGTTATTAACCCATTATCAATACCTATTGGGCATGTTTGAGTGCATCTTCTGCAAAGTGTACAACGATAAGATAATTCGGCAAGTCTTATAATTGTATTGGCATTTAGTTCTATTTCTCCGCTAACAAATTTGCCTAAAATTTTGCCAGAAGGGGTTAAATAGCGCTTGTATATTCTTCTTAAAACTTCAGCTCTATATGTAGGGCGATATATTTCTTTTTTACCGCTTGAGATATAAATTGGGCAAGCTTCACTGCATGTTTGACATTTTGCACAATAATCTAAAGATAGTAATAGTGGCTGAAGGAAAGTCCAATTTCCTTCTTGTGAAAGAAGATTCCTGAGTCCATTAAGAAATTTTTCTATTAATATTTTTTCTTCTTCTTTTGTTTTTGGTTTCCAAGGAATATCAATAGCTATATATCCATCAAGTTCTGTAATATACTTTTCTCGCCATTCTGTTTTTGGTTCTGTGCATTCTGGTTCCATATCAGGTTTATCATAAGGTGGTGGAAGTGGCATTAAATCTTTAAGACTTAAATTAATCATTTGAGTGATTGGTTTGCTGATATCCTCAATTTTGATATCATATTTTTTATTTTTACTAATCATTCATAATCACCTTTAACATTTTCAAGCCAAGTTTTATTTTTCTTAATATGTGGAGCGTTCCAAGGTAATTTTAATGTAACTAACTCCTTAACTTTAGTTTCTATGTCGCTTTTCCTTAAGTTTGGTGTGTCATCCCACAGTACTTTATGATATGTGAAATATTTACCAATAAAATGAGACATTTTTGAAAATGGTATGTATATCCAGAGTAATTGTAGCAAAATAATATGAACAACTATCACATTTCCTAATTGAGGTAAAGAGTAATTACCAAAACTTATAAGACTTATCATATATGTTTTTGCTATACTGAAATCTGGATCATAATACCATGCTATTATGCCAGTAATTAAAGTGACAAGGATAAAAAGTAGATTAAAATATTCAATACCTGTTGTGTATTTTCTCATTGATGGATCGCTGTATCTCTTAATAAGCAAACCAATTGTTCCAAGAGTGGTGATAATTATCCCAATACTTCCGACTATTAATACAGCATAATATATGAACTGGTTCCATAGAATGTTAGAAGAAATAGCAACATTCCCATAGTAAACTATTACACTATTTAAAAATAATAATGCGAACCATATTAATATTAGGTATATTCCTGTATGAAATGGATATGTGATCCACCATAGCTGACGTTTATATTTATAAACTCTCTTTATAAAAAGCATTTCAGCAAATAGTTCTTTAAGTTCACCGATAAGTGTTGTTTTCCTCTCATAATTCCACCAGTCTATATCTTCAAGATAACTTCCACCATAATGAGATCTTCCTGCTTCATGTGGAACCGGATAAAGTTCCCATCGTAAATGAATGGGCATTGATGACCATTTTTTCCATCTAATTATTATACCAATAATAAAAATGATAAGTGTGCCATAAGAAGAAATTTGTAAAATAGAAAGACTCATTTTAATCACCTATTTTCTTATAGCGTCACGATTAAGTACAATAGCGTTTCCTAGTATTTCAGTAACACCACCAACTTGAGCTGGTATTTTATAATATCTAATATATGTATCATATGCCGCTTTATCTATAGCGCATATAAATGCAATGAAATTTGCACCAGTAGCTTTTATCGCATCTATTTTAGGTTTAATAGCTTTAAGTCTTAATTCTAAAGTTTCATCTGTTAAGAGACCTCCACCAGCGGTACAACATACAGTTTTTTCCCTATTGACATTCGGGTCAAGTTCAACATAATTTCTGCATGAATGTCTTAGTACGTATCTAGGTTCTTCAATAAGACCCATTACTCTAGCAGGATTACAGGAATCGCTAAATGTGACTATATACTGATCATTTTTACTTATATCAAGATCTAATTTATTATGCTTTATGAGATCAGCTTCAAATTCGCATATATGAAGCATTTTATTTGCAGCTGCACTCATAAACTTTGTTCCAGTTATTGGTGATGTGGGAATTTCAAGAAAATCAGCAGGGCCATTCATCGTAGCCATAAATGCATGAACAACTCTGTACATATGTCCACATTCACCACCTAAAATCCATTTAACTTTCAGCCTTTTAGCTTCTTCATAGATCTTTTTATTGATCTTCTTCATATGCTCATAAGTAAACCAAGTTCCAAAATTACCACCTTCACTCGCTCGCGTAGATAGTGTATAGTCAAGGCCTATATGATGGAATAGCTTTATAGCACCTTTAAATGTGCCCCAATGTGGACCACCAAAGAAGTCAGCTGAGGGTGGAACATAAAGAATCTCAGCACCCTTTTTATTAATAGGAATTCTTAAGCTTATTCCTGTTTCCTCTTTTATTTCTTCCTCTGCTAACTCAATTGCACTTAGTAATGCTAATGGAGGAATGCCCATATGATTGCCTACATATTCACATTTAGCAATAGATTCAGTGAGTGATTTAGGGGCTAATCCTAATACTGCTAAAATTTCTCTTGCTGCCATTGTGATTTCAGCGGTATCAACACCATATGGACAGAATACTGCACATCTTCTACACATAGAACATTGATAATAGTAGATATACATGTCACGTATAACATCTTCAGTTAATTCTATACCATCACCAAAAAGTTTTCCTTCCATTGTGAAGTACCTTTTATAAATCCCTCTCAGTATATCTTGTCTTGCTACTGGCATGTTATATGGATCACGTGTTGCGATAAAGTAGGGACATTTATCGGCACATGCTCCACAATGAACACATAAATCTAAATAGAGTTTGACAGATCTCCATTCTCTTAAAATTTCGGTCATTCTTTTAAGAACTAATTCTTTCCAATTTGATGGTAATTTTAAATCATGCACTGTCCATTCTCTTGGAAATGGCACACCTAATGCTTCCATATCTCTTTTTCGTATTGGGTAGAGCGCATATTTTTTGCCTGGATGTGAATAATCTAGCATCATTTTCTCTCACCTTCAGGACCGAGTTGTTCGAGTTCTTGTTTATATCGTTCATAATATTTCTCCCAAGGCTCGATATCTCCTGGTACTTTATCATTCCATGGATTTATGTGACGTTTAAATCTTGCTATGTTTCTCATGTTGCGTGATGGTGCTAATATCCATCCTATAAGGTGGGCAACTTTGCTGAATGGTATATAAATAAGTAAAATTTGTGCCATGAAATAATGTAATAAAAAGATTGTGTTATTTGGTGGTAATGTTGGATGGAATATTAATAAACTGTACATATAAGTTCTGACATCGTTTAAACTTACTCCAGAGTATGAGCGTGTATAATTACCGAGAAAAATTATTACGAACAATAAGAGTAATATTAAGTAATCAGGTAATCTAGAAACATGTCTAACAGTATTAGTGAAGACTCTTCTGAATAAAAGAAATGTTACCATGCCGCCGAACAATATTCCAGAGAATGCTACAGATAAGTCATACCATGCTGAGTTTATGATGTTTGTGAAGTTCTCATAAAGATAAATGTTAATGAGATGCACGATAAGTGTAATGCCTAATAATATATGAAAAAGCCAACTCCCTAACCATAATTTTTTGTTGGCTTTGCTTAAACTACGAAAGATTAAGAATTCTGTACTCATTCGTCCAATGACTCCTAGTCTACTTATGGGGGCTGGAGTGAGTGGCATTCTAATTGGTACTGGACTAGATAACCATTTCATTAAGCGATAAAACAATCCTAGTATGAATATCAGTAAAGCTATATAAGGCATTATAACACCAATTAATAATAGTATTATATCATCCATCAGTACCCCCTCTCTAAAAGCTGGAGGACAATAGTATCATGCGTCATATCATGATATGATTAATTATACGTGATATTAAATATCAACTTGGAAAAATAGAAAAATCAGGTTTTAGCTTGGTTCATTTTTTATGTTGGAAGTTAGAATATAATTTTTTCTTAGAAATTCACTTTGAGAATATAATAATCGTTTAACTATCATTTTAGACATATTTTCTAATATCATTTTTACACGTTCATCTTTACCTATATTTCCGAGCATTCTTAAAGCTTCATCAACCTCTTCTTTACGTATACTTTCAGCATATTTATAAAGATCAGCTAGAAATTCCTCTATAAAATTATTCTCCCATTTGTGAACAAACTTATTAACTGCATCTTTAATCATATTCTCAGCTTTCCCTATATCATCATGCCATGTGTTAATATTAGTAGTATGGCTCTTTAAATCATCTATAGTAATAATTTGCACATTTGGTATACTTTTAATTTCAGGATCCACATTTCTAGGTATTGATAGGTCAATGATTAATAATGGTGTTTTTCTCATTTTCATGCATTCCTGGATTCGCTCCTTAGTTAGTATAAAGTGTGGTGCACTTGTAGTAACAAAGACTATATCCGCGACGTTTAAATATCTATCAAGATCTGAAAGATGAAGCGCAATACCATTTATACTATTAGCTAGTTCAATAGCTTTTTCATATGTTCTGTTAGCAACAAGTATTGTAAATTTACGCGCACTTTTTTGACTAAGTGACCTTACTATAAGAGTACCAGTTTCACCAGCACCAATGACTATGATGGTTTTATCATTAAAACTGGTTGAAATCTTCTCTGCAATGTCAACAGCAATATCGGCAAGGGATACTCTAACACGACCAAGAAGAGTTTTAGATCTTACATCTTTTCCAACTTTTAATGCTTCCTCAAATAAAGATCTTAAAAACCTAGAAAGCGTCCTACTTTCATCAGCTAATTTATACGCATCCCTTACTTGATGAAGAATCTCACCCTCCCCCACAGCAATAGATTCAAGACCTGATACAACTCTAAAAAGATGTGCTACAGCATCAGCATTGTTAAGTATGATTATATCACTACCTAAATTTTTATCATTAACCATCACTTCCCATTTATTTATAATCTTTTTTATTAAATCAGGTTCAGTATAATGAACATATAGTTCAACTCTATTGCACGTTTGAAGAATAACAAGACCTATAACACCATCAATACGAGCTAAATCATTTAATGCACTTTTTACATCTGAAAAACATGCATGTTCCACCCTACTCATGGTATAATACTTATGATTCAATGTAAGCACAGCAAATTGACCTAACATGCTAATTGTTGTACTAATATGTATCCTTATAAGGTTACTTAGTGAAATATTGAAAATTTGACTTCATTAGACACGATAAATTGGATAGGCATGAGTACCTATAATCACACGTATCCCAAGTTTTTCTAACGATGCTTTAACAAACCCAGGATCTATTGAACAGTTAAAGTTCTCAATGGCACGCTGAACGCAGGTTCCAATATAAACTAAATCAACTTTTTGATTTAGTGTTGATAAGGTACGATTAATAAGATCCATTTTAATGGGAATTAAACCCGGGCAACCACCACATGATGTTAGAAATACGATCTCTATAGGTTCATTTAAATTGCTAAACCCACCGCTTTTTTCAGTCACAGATTTAAAACATTTAGCACAACCCGGGCACATAGAATCCATGGCTATTTTACAAGCTATTATACCAATCTTAACCATGTTGATCATTAGATTACAAATACTATTTAGATTTATTCGTTGAATAATTTAATAATTAATGAATTTTAAGAAAATATTGGTTAAAAAAGGAATTATTAAAAAAATAAAGATATTAATATTTAAATTGGGTAGTCGTTCTAAATGTTGGTACTGAGAATATAAAGTCATCTATGAGCTTGTCTGAGAATGGTATGCCTGTTAGTTTAAAGAATTTCTCCCATCCTATACGTTCTATCCATTCGCCTATTCTTTCATCAGGTTTAGCGTATTTAATCCATGTATCAACAATTTTCTTTACTGCTTCAGTAACTTCTGGAAACCTTGGTGGATTAATTGGTAAATATGGTATGACAAGTCTCGAATACATTGGTGGACTTTTTGCATTTGAAACCTTCCCTCCTACAAATATAGCTAAACCATCATATTTTGGATTTATTATTTTCATTCCTGGACATACAGTATAACAGTTACCACAACCCATACATCTTTCAGCAGTAACTTCTACGCTTCTTCTTTTGTCTGGGAGTATTTTAGGTTTAATAGCATAGGTAGGGCAACTAGCCACCAATGTTGGCAATTCGCAGAATTTAGAAACAATTTCATCATCTACAGTTGGAGGAGTCCTATGAATACCTACAATTGCTATATCAGAACAATGAACAGCACCACACATGTTTAGACAACAAGCTATGGCAATCTTAAGTTTAGCAGGTAGATCGTTTCTTTTATAGTACTCAAATAATGTATCAGATATTGCCTTAGCTAAGCCGGGTGCATCAACAATTGCAGTATGACAATGATTCCAACCAATAGTATGAATTAATGGTTTAAATGATTTACCAGTACCTCCTACTGGTAATCCTAATGACTCTAATTCTTTAATCAATTCATCAACTTTTTCCTCATTTACCACTAGAAATTCAGCAGCATGCCTACTAGTAAACTTTATGTAACCATCACAATATTTATCTGCTATATCACAGAGACTTCTTACGAAATCTACACTAACTATTTTAGGTATAGCTGCTCTAACAGTAAATAATACATCTCCAGTCTCTGATACACGCTTTATAACTCCTGGTTTCACGTGCTCATGATATAGCCATTTACCATAATTCTTTTTAATTAAGGGGTGTAACATTAATTCATAATGAGGAGGCCCAATCATTAATTTAGCCATCTACTTCTCACCTCCCAACTCTTCAGGAGACCAGAAAACATACGGATTATTCCTTGGTTTATAAACCATTTGCGGTACAGGTGGCAATCCAACAGCTTTTAAGAATTTACTCATACCTACTCTGTAGATTAATTCACCTACTCTTTCTCTTGTTTTAGCATTCTCATCCCACCAGTCTAGAATCTTTCTAATCAATTCGATAAGATTAGTATAAGGCTTCTCAAGTTTCATGAAGGGTACTATAACCCAACTAAGAAATGCTGTTTGAAGTATTGTTGCTTTTCCACCAATCAATAATACAGCACCTTTTTCTTTTCCAGGACGTAATGCTTTAGGCATTTTATTTATGCAGTACATGCATCTCGTACATTCAGAATCATTTATATGTAATTCATTACCATCCCAAGACATACATTTAGTAGGACAATTTTGAATAATGTAGTTTATATCAAGACCAGATTTTACATATTCTCTCACCGCTTCTTGATTAATCTGTATGTTATCTTTCCATGTACCAATTATCGATAAATCAGCTCGTGCTATAGCAGCAACACAATCATTTGGACACCCAGAAATCTTTATCTTAAATTTGTATGGAAATCTAGGTCTGTGTATATCTTCCTGAAATGCTTTCGTTAATTCATGATATATGTCTAGGGTATTAATGCATGACCATTCACAAAGTGCTGGTCCAGCACAACAACTTAAACTTCTAATATCAGAACCAGAACCACCTAAATCAAAACCAATCTCAGTAAGTTCATCAAAACACTGCTGGTAATTTTCTGTTGGTGTACCTAATAAAATTATATCACCTGTAGATCCATGCAAATTCATTAATCCACTTCCATATTTCTCCCACACATCACAGAGATTTCTGAGATATTTAGTAGAATAGAACCAAGCTGCTGGTTGAGCAACTCTAAGAGTATGTGAACTCGGTGGTCCTATTTCTGGAACATCGCTATACCTAGCAATAACACCTGCACCATAACCTTTAACTGTAACTGCTCCACCATGCTTCCAATGCGTAATTTTTTCCTTGTAAGAAAGCTCGAGTTGCTTTAACATACGCTTAGCTAACTCATTACGCCGTGCCATTTTTTTGTACTCTTGCACAAAGCTCGGCCATGGGCCCTTCTCTAACTCATTAAGCAAAGGAGTTTCAGGTAACTCTTCTGACATAACTATCATGATAGTAGTAGAATGCTTATTACTTAAACTTTGATCTAGAAAAATGTAATAAATATGAAGCATACCAAATAATATAAGTAAATATAATATATAAAGAACTTAATAAAATTCTTAATCATAAACAATATTCAATAAAATTCAGATCTAATCAAGAATAAACAATAAGAGGTAACTCAGATTGGAAACCCATGATGCTAGTCCTTGACCGAGACTCATGAAGCATGAGTGAGGCTAATGATTCTACACTAAGGCTCGGCCCCATTAACAGGTTTACAATATTTAAAGATACCATTAATGAGGATGTTTACTGTGCATTTATTCTTCTATAATTTGGTAAGTAATACCACATACTGGACAAACATCAATAACCTCTTTAATTTTATTCACTATAGCATCTATTTCCTCTTTTGTGCCTTCTATTACATCCTTTGTAACCCAGCATTTGCCATCATCTCTAATCTCAAAAAGTTCTGGACATAAGGCTTGGCACGAAGCACATCCTGTGCAATCGGCATAATTAATAGATATTATTAATTTAAATTTCTTATTAGACATCATATCACCGTGACATTATTTTAACATTACTAATATAAGATTTAACATAGAAAAATACAATAATAAAAAATAGTTTAGAATACCCTTATTAAAAATAAAATAGTCAGTAAAATTATTACAAAAAATGTTATTCCAATAGCTAACCACTCTTCATCATATTCACTGCCTTCATTCAAGTATAAGTATAGAAACATTGCTGTTATCACAAAGTCTGATGCTAAAAGTAGAGCATACCCTTCTTGTTGCTGAATAGGATCAAGCATTAATATAGAACCTGTTATTAATACTTGAATTATTAAAAGTGCAATGCATATAAGCTCAAATATCCCAAGTTTCATTTATTTCATCCTCCTAACAAATAATTCATAATTATACATTAACCGAAATATTGAAACTGATGAAAGGATGAATGTTATAACTAATGTTGCTAATGGTAATATATTAAACTGGCTTGTACTTATCCTTTGTATAATAATTGCTACGGAGCATGAACCTATACCTACTAAGATGCTGATTATTAATGAGTACATTAAATGATCAAAATAACTATATGAGTGCTTAAGAAACTTCTCATAAAGCATAACAACTTCACCCCTCTTGATAGCAAAGATTCTCTTATACACAAAATATGAGATAATAGCTATAAGAATAGCAGGCACAACCAGCACTAAAAACGCATCTTCATTTCTTATCGTTTGACCTGGTGTTATGGCACCCCATATTGTCAAAATTATAAGTTCTACAATACCAATTATTCCTAGACTAGTTGCTAAAGGTCTTTCCCTAGGATGCTTAGCATTAGACCTGTCTATAAATGGTAAAAATACCATAACAACCGCTAAAAGCCCAAATAAACTAAGAGCCACTTTTACACCTTCTCCTTCAAATAATTCTATCTTAAGTATCTGATACATCCAGAGAAAATACCATTCAGGTTGAGGAGTATACATTGATGCAATCTCAGGCGAATACATTGGAGGCATTTCTATCGGAAATAATGCAGAAATACTGAGCATAACACTTAAGAATACTAACGAAAGCGTAAGAAAATACACAAAAACTTCTGGAAACCATTTAACTAATTTCATGGCATCCTCCTTATAGCTTATCATATCTCTCATAAACCTATCTGACAAAGGTTCTGATATACCATGAACCTCAAACATATGCATTTTCAAAGCTAAAAGAAATATGAGACCTACTGGCAAAACTATCACATGAAGCGCAAAAAATCTAGACAAAAGTTCTTTATCAGAACCAGTACCACTAAGAATATATCTAATCCATCCCCCTAATGGTTCTGGAATATTATTCACGAGCCCTATAGAAACATCAGTAGCAGATTTTGAAATTACAGTCCAAGGCAATAAATAACCTGTAAACGCGAGACCAAGCGTAACAAAACCCATTAACATACCCACAATCCACATAAGTTCCCTTGGTTTTTTATACACTCCAACAAAATATCCTCTAACAAAATGCAAAAACGCCAAAAACACCATAGCATATGCCATATAAAGATGGAAACTCTCAATAAGACGACCATAAGGAACAGTATTTATAATTTGAATAGTCGAATTATAAGCCTCTTCCGGAGTTGGCGTATAATACTGAAGCATAATTATACCAGTCAAACCCTGCAAAAGAAAAGCCAAAAAAGCAAGCGCACCAAGCCAATAAATAGGATTAAGCGAATATCGAGGTACTGGTCTTAATATAGTATTAGTAAAACCAAATCTATCATCAATCCATTCCACAAACCTAGAAAACCAACTCTTTTTCACACTCACATCTCTTCACCACTATGATTTACACGCTGAACTCGGAACAAGTTTACCCCCAATCAAATCACGAGATACATCAGTTGAACCAGGAGAACCCTTACCAAAAATCACAGGTGGATACATACCAACAGCATAAATATCACCAGTAGCAGGATCATACTCTAACTTAACCATCGGCAACGGATATAATGGCGGACCAGCAAGCACTTTAGCAGCTCCAGCAACATCATAATATGCCGCATGACATGGACAATATATTACATCCTTATCTTTAAATGATGATTCCGAAGAACCACTTGGTAAAAATCTTACAATACAGCCCAGATGTTGGCATAAAGCACTATATGCTATAATATCACCATCAGGTCCAACACCATTCTCAATCTTATATCCTAACTTTATCAAAATATTTGGTGTAGTTTCCAATGGATAATTAAAAAAGAGAGGTTCTTTAACCTTCAAATTTTTAATATTTGCCACACAAGTTCTAGGCCATGGAGGAATTTCAAATTTAGCTGGACCTAAAACCCTCAATAGATCTACTGTGCCAGCAAGAGATAAAAATGCAGATGCAAATACCATAACTTTTAATACATTTCGTCTTCCCTGATCTACCTCAGAACTCTTTGAACCATTAGGCATTGAACCACCTTAATTTATTCTACACACATCCAGTCGGCTTTGGCAAACCAGCAATCTTACATGCTCCATTAGCAGGACCAGATGGGAATAATTCATAGATCTTTTGTAACGAGAAACCAGTTGCTCTAGTGAGCATTCTAATAGGTGGCGCAATACCGTATTTTAAATAATAATCACGGAGATATCTTACAACTTTCCAGTGTTCTTCGGTCATGTTTTTAATGCCTTCAGCAGTCTCTGCAATATACTTAGCAACGTCTTCATCCCAAACTTCTGGATTTTGCAAAAAGCCATCCTCATCAAATATTAACTTTTTACCTTTAACAACAACTTCACGCATACTCATTATCCTGTCACCTATATTAAATCACCTATTTTCGTATATAAATATGCAATTGGAAAAATATAGAAATTAACATTATTATATATTATAAAAATATATTAATAAAAAAATAAAAGTATTTTTATCTTACACCAAAATATGTATATGATATCCAAATTAGGAGAATCAGTAATATTACTGCAAGAACTAGACTATAGGCAATCAACTTCTTTTCAGCTGGTAACAATGGATGCCATTCTTCTACCTTCTCCTCACTGCTAGCAGAGCTGAATTTAAATATGAAATAGAAGATTGCACTTATTAAATACCATGATAAATTATTAACCATTTTCCTCACCCCGCAAGAGGAACTGGTACACTATGGAAGAATATAAATGATATTGCTAAACCTATCCAAAGTATGAAGCCAAAGAGGGCTATAAGATATGCTAATACTACCTTACCAAGACCTTCTTTAACAAAAGCTCTAAGATCTGTAATCAATCCTATTGACATGAATGTTAATGCAAAGAAGATTACTCTCAGAGGATCAATTTCACCCATCGCTACATTAGCAAGTTTTGCCATTTGTGAACTAGAAGCAGCTATAGCAAGCATACCTAAGAATGTTATGAAATAACCAATTATGAATTTTGGGAATCTAAACCAAATTTCCAATTTTCTAACTTTTTCTCCAACTTTCTTTTCAATTGATGTTGTCCATATGACAGCTAAAATGAAAGCCCATACTCCTATAAATGTATCAATGAATATTTTAGTAGTTACTGCAGCAGTTAACATCCATCCAGATGCATAATTAATACCTTTACTTGCTGCTGCCGCTCTAATAAGAGCATCCACTAATGCACCAGAAGCTGCAGCTGCACCATCAGTCTTAACTGCTAATCCCATCCAGGCACCAAACACCATTCCACTTATACCAGTAGTTATATACAAAAATGCTGATAGAAACGGAAGGAATATTAATTCTACAACAGCAAATACAACAATTATACTAGATAGTAATATTGGTATTCTGGGCCTTGATTTTACAGCAGCTCCAGTAGCAATAGCCGCAGAAATACCACAAATTGCTATTCCTGATGCTAATGGAGCAGCCCATTCTTTAGTGAGTTTAAAATATTTTCTTGAAATAAAGTAAACTAATGGCCAATATATTAAATAGGCTACAACAACAGCACATAATCCTAGAAAGAGTACTGTCGTAGCATAACCCATAGCGCCTACAGCCTTTACTCCTATTGTAGTTCCAAGTAAAACTATAGCAGTTTTTATGAACCACTCAGGACGTGCAGCATCTATAAGCTTTTCTGCAAAGCCTTTAAAAACATTCCTTATAATTAGACCAATTATTAATGGATATATGAAAGCACCTTCTGGAGTGAGGTGTAATGACCAACCAATTTTTTTATAAATAGCATCCGCAGGTGTTGCCGCACTATAGGCATTATTACCAAGTATCCATATAATAGCTGTAATCCAGAATATTACAGTAAATCCTACTACAAATTTTTTAATATTGTATTTCATTGCTGCGGCTCCTATACTTAAAAGTATTAAAAGAAATATGTAGGTCAGGAAGACTGATGCCCAACCAAGATTCTTGTAGGCAGGATTTGTAGTAGTTACTGCGGTAGAGATATCAAGCCAGTTACCTACAGCTTTAAAGTTCCATCCTATTATGCTTATTCCAGCAAATGGCCCAAATCCTAAAAAGAATAGAAGTAATCCCAACCAGAGTGCCCACCAGTCTTCTTTCTTCCATAGAGAAGACCAATCTATTTTTTGTGACATGGATTGTATCGCCTCAATGAAATGTTGAATATTGTCGAATATAAATGTTGTGTTGGAAATATGTAAAAAATGCTTAGAGTATGTATTATTAAAATTAATACGTCTAGATATTTTAAATTTATAAAGATGTTTCTTAATAGTGTATAGATAAATGTAAAATTTTTGGTTGATTTATTAACTTAAATTGTGTAGTGTTAGAGTGCTGTTATTAGATGGTTTTGGTTTATTATTTTTTTATTATTATCCAGTCTTTGGTGGGTTCAAATTCTAGGAGATATTTTGTATGATTTGTGAGGAGCATTCTATCAATACTAATATAGTATCTGTTTTTATTTTCAACTATTTTTTTCATGAAATGTAATATGCCATCCATGCAATATAGTATAGGGCCATTAAATTTTTCATGAACGTGTGAATATATGACGTAGATTTGTGTATAGCCGTTGTTTCTGAAAAATGCTTTGAAGACTTTAAATAGTTCAATTGCTTCATCAATACTTTCTGGTGAAGCTAGTGAAAGAAGTCCTGTGAGTGAATCAAATATTATTCTTCCATTATTTCTTTTTATATTCTCTTTTATTGTAATGAAGATATTTTCTGGGTCTCTTGGGTTCTCTATTATTATTCTGTTTTCATAGATTTTCTTTTTATTGTGCAATCTTTCGCGCCATACCCAACAATCAATGTAGGTTAGGTGTGTAAGAGCTGATGTTGTGTTAATGTTAAATTTTTCTAGTATGTTCTTTAATGACTCTATTATTATCTCGTATGGTTTGTCGAATGATACATAATATACTGGTTGTCCTAATGTAAGTCCTTTGCATGCAAATATTCGTGCGAACAATGTTTTGAATGTGCCTGTTTTACCGTAGAGTGCTACTGAAAAATTTTTAGGTATGCCGCCTTCTAGTTCAACATCTAGTTCTGGTATTCCGGTTGATTCTCTTTCAATCATTAACGCCACCTAAAAATGAGCTTATAAGTGTTGTTTTCTTGTTCTGCACATGATAATCTTAAACCTTTTGCTCTTGCGGTTGAAATTAATTGGTCAATTACCCAATCATCATCAGTTTTAACCATAAGCATCTCGTTATAGTTGAGTGTTTTAATTATTCTGCGTAAGCGTATTAAGCAAAATGGATATTCACAACCAGAAAGATCAACTATTCTAATTTTATTTAATCCTTGTAAGGAGCATCCTCCGTGTGATTCTTCAAGAATTTCTGAAATGCTTTTGTTTAGTATATAGATATTTTTCGGTCTTCCAACTTTCTGATTTTTAACATGCTCAACTCTAACCCAACCGTTCATTGATAAGAATCGAAGTATGAAATAAAGACTTTTTAATGAACATTTTACTGAACGTGCTATTTCTTCTACATCAGCGCCTTCAGGTTTTTTAGATAAAAATCTAATAACTTTAAGTTCAGTTCTTGATAAAGCTTTTATAGATTCAAGTTCTAACAATTTTCTCACCTTTTTTCTACCTAAAAAATATAAGAACATCTATTTATATTTTTCTAATACAATATATGTTAAAGATAAATAATATTTATCTTAAAAGAATATATTCTAAAAGAATATATCTTTTTGATAAGAAATATATAAGAATTTTGAAATAATGTTATGTGTTGTTCGTATTATGTGTGCTTTTGGATTCATTGCAATCTTTCATTATGAAATTAACACTGTGAAAGGTAATAACTTTTTTAATTTAACATAGTTTTACAATAATTCTTTGGGATGAAAAACGTTCACTAAGAAACGTTTCAAAATATGCGTAATTGTTATTTTTTATGTAGAAAAATTATCTAACTCTGGGGGAATTCTTTCAGTTTCTATTATGTTTTTTAATGTATCGCGTTCTTTTATTAGGAAAATTTTATTGTTGAGGATCATTATTACTGCTGGGCGTGGTCTTATATTGTATGTGCTTGCCATTGATATACCGTATGCGCCTGTATCAAGTAATGCAAGTATATCATTTCTCTCGATTTTTGATAATTTTCTATTTTCTGCGAAAACGTCGGAGCTCTCACAAATTGGCCCACCTATACTATATGTTTCTATTTCATTTCTGATTTTAATAGGGATGATTTCGTGGTATGCGTTATACATAGCAGTTCTTATAAAGTCGTTCATGCCTGCATCAACAAGTACCCATGTTTTTCTTCCTATCTTTTTTATATAGTTTACTTTTGTTAATAAAATTGTAGAATCAGCAATTATATACCTACCTGGTTCTACGATAAGTGTAGGTTTTCTCATTCCTGAGGATTCATAAATCTCACGTATTGTGTTACCTATAATTTTCACGTATTCATGATAAGGTATTAGTGTTCCTTCGCTAGTATATGGTATTCCTAATCCTCCGCCTAAGTCTAATGCTGGTACGTCTAATTTATATTGTTTATAAATTTTTGATGCTAATAATGCTAGTTTTTGTGCTTCGAGTTTGAATACATTAAGATCTAAAATTTGAGATCCTACATGAGCGTGAAGTGCAATAGGTTTTACGTTACTCATTTTTGATGCATAACTATAGAGTTTTATAGCGGTCTTTTCATCAACACCAAATTTATGTCCTTTTCCACCTGTTTTAATCTTTGGGTGTCCTCCAGCGCTTAAACCTAAATTAACTCTTATACCAACATTAACTTTTTTATTCATTTTTTCAGCAAGCTCATTAATTGTTATGAGTTCTTGTTCAGATTCTATATTAATAAGTCCTATATTATTTTTTATAGCTTCTATTAAGTCTTCTTGTGATTTGCTGGGTCCTACGAGAACTATTTTTGAACTTTCTACTTTTGACATTAGTGCAAGTTTTATTCCATAGGAGGAGACAACTGTGGCGCCTGAACCTTCTTTTGCAAGTAATCTTGTTATAGCTAATAATGAGTTAGCCTTATATGCATAAGCAATTAATGAATCATAACCTTCAGATAAGAATGCTTGTTTTATTTCTCTATACCTTTGTATAATCAAATCACCATCAACAACATATAATGGAGTACCATACTCCTCAGCGATTTTTGAGAGAGAATAATTTCGCATCCAAAGTTCTCCATCATGAACAGAAAGATGAGGACGTATCTTTAATATTGCTTCTAAATTACTCATTTACCCTCAATAGTAAAAAGGAATGCATTTATTTAAAGCTAATACATTTCAAAAATAATGCAAAGGCTGATAACTTATATTTATTAACGATATAAAGTTATTAGGATATTGACAATTTTATCCTCTAAAAATTTTACCTTATCTGGTGAGGTGATATTATTGGCTATGAATGAGAAGACTAACGTTTCTTTGTTTGGGATTTCAATATAGCCTGAAAGGGCACTAACATTATGAAGCGTGCCTGTTTTTGCTTTTACTTTTCCCTCTGCTACTGTTCCTTTCATACGATTTTTGAGAGTACCATCAATACCTGAGATTGGTAATGAGTTGATGAATGCGTTTTTAATATTAGAGGGGAGTTCATAAACCTTTCTAAGTATTTCAACGATTATTCTTGGTGTTAAACGATTTTTATGGGATAGTCCTGAACCATCAACTATTACTATACCATTGTTATTTATGTTCAATTCGTTTAACATATGGTTAACAACATGATTCCAGTTTTTCCATGATCCTTTATTAAAGAATTTTACAGTAACCAATTTGGCTATCTGTTCAGCATACAAGTTTATACTATGTTTCATCATATCTTGTAATATGATAGATAAATGTTTAGATTCTATGGTTTTAAAAGGAGAAAATTGATTAGGCATTATTCCTTTTCTTACCTTGCCACGTACAATAACTCCAGCTCTTTTAAGTATATTCCTAAATACGTATCCAGTATATAATGCTGGATCATTAACAGTAGTATTAATATATTTTACAGTATGAGGTAATAATGTTCCCTTCAAATAAATATCATTACTTTCAATATATCGTTCTATTTTTATTTCGTCTCTCTCACCAATCTTTATCTCATTAATTATGTGCAAATAATCTATATTGGGTATTTCGTGCACTTTTATCTCTTTATCATCAGATTCTATTTTTAATATTATAGAATTTCTATTAATTGTAAGCGCAGAAATTTGTGCTGCATAGGGTTGAGGTGCATCATCAGGATCCCATTCTTTATTATAATATTCATCATCAAATAGACTTTCATCAACTACTATATCACCTTTTACTTCCTTAATATTACGAAATATTGAACTGCTTATTACATTCTCAGCTCCATAATTCATTGATAGAGTGCACCATAATGCAAATGTTTCTTCATCAGTTAATGTAGGATCAGCAGAACCGACAATGTAAATATTAGAAACTTCATTATCTTTTAATCCCTCTAAGAAAATTTTTGTTTTAAATATGAAATCAGGACCTAAGTATAATAATCCAGCCAAACCAGTAATAATCTTCATATTTGATGCTGGTATTAATGGGATATCCGCATTATATTGAAAGATCACATTACCATCTATTCGCTCTACAATAAATCCTACTATAGCATTACGTAATATTTCATCATTGAGAATACTCTTTATCTCATTATACACGCATATTCCAAAATTCACTTAGATTTATTTTTTATTATCAAAATTAAGGATGCAATAATTTATCACCATTTCCTTAATGATTACCTTAAGTTGTCGTATCTCAGTTAAAAGAAATATCTATTTATATTAATTCATTCAATGTTTTATGAGGTGAACTATATGAGCACTATTAAAAGTATTGATATTTATACAGGAATAGTTTACTATCATGCACCTTTTAGAATATCATTGGGAGTGTCTGATCAAAGTGAGGAGATTGTGGTAAGGATAGTTGATTCAGAAGGATTTGAGGGTTGGGGAGAGGGATCTCCGTCTACTCATATACTTGGAGAGACTCAAGGTACAATGCTTGCCGCAGCGGAACGTATTGCTCCAAGACTCATAGGACTTGACTCAACAATGCTAAATAATTTGTTTAATGAGGTTGATAATGCAATTTATGGTAATACAGCTGCAAAGGCTGCATTTGATATAGCTCTTTACGATCTTTATTCTAAGAAATTGGGAATACCGCTCTTTAAACTTCTTGGTGGTTTTAGGAATAAAATTGAAACGGATTTTACGATAGGAATTATGACAGTTGATGAGGCAGTTAAGAAAGCTATGGAGCTTATTGAAAAACGTTTTAAAATAATTAAAATAAAAGTAGGTCTTAATATTGATGATGATGTTAAGCGTGTAAAAGCTATAAGAGATGCTGTTGGCAATTCGATTAAACTTTTTATAGATGCAAATCAAGCATGGACACCAAAACAAGCCATAAATGCGATTAATCAGCTTAGAAGATTTGATTTAGAGCTGGTAGAACAACCAGTAAAAGCACATGATATTGATGGGTTAGCGTTAGTAAGAAAAAATGTTGATGTCCCAATAATGGCTGATGAATCAGTTCATAATCCTTATGATGCAATAAAAGTAATTAAGGCTGAAGCAGCAGATTTAATTAATATAAAGTTAATGAAAAGTGGAGGAATACATAATGCACTTAAAATAGCTGCTATAAGCGAGGCTGCTGGTATAAAAAACATAGTTGGATGTATGATGGAAGGTGCTATATCCATTGCAGCTGCAGTACATTTTGCCGCATCTACTAAAAATGTAATCTTTACGGATTTAGATTCTGATATTAGCCTTAAGAATACGTTAGTAAAAAGTGGTATGGTAGAATATAAGGATGGTTATAGAATTTTGTCAGATAATCCAGGACTTGGGAAACTCGAGATTGCAATGAACGAGATAAAATTAGTGAAGACGTTTGCTGAACAAACAATAGAGAGATCATTTTAGTGATAATGTATGGATGTAATACTTGGTGTAGATGGTGGTGGTACAAAAACTATTGCAGTAACCTCTACACTAGAAGGAAGAATAATCAAAATAGGATATAGTGGTCCAAGTAACCAAAATATTATTGGTTTGAAGAATGCCTACTTAAATATTATAGATGCTGTTCAAAAAGCTATGCCAAAATCTAGAACAAATGTGCTAGTGGCATGTTTCGGTTTAGCAGGTATTGATAATAAAGAGAATTATTCAAGTATGTTAGATAAACTTAAAAAGAGCAGAATATCAGATAAAATCATTTTAATTTCTGATGTAGAAATAGCATTATCAAGCGGAACATGGGGTGAACATGGGATAGTAATTGTTGCTGGCACAGGTTCTAATGTTTATGGTAGAAATGCTTTAGGTTTACATACTAGAGCAGGAGACTGGGGTTATATAATTGGTGATGAGGGCAGCGCATATTACATAAGTCGTTTAGCACTTAATGCAGTTTTCAGAGAGTATGATGGTAGGGGGCCATCCACACTTTTAACTGAAATCATTAAGAATTATTTTAATGTAGAGAATCTTCCTGATATAATACCAATAATTTATAAACATATGAGTATTACAGAAATAGCTAATATAGCAAAATTGGTGATAGAAGCTGCGAAAAAAGGTGATTATGTTGCTAAAAGTATTTTGAAATTAGGTGGTAAGGAGTTAGGATTAGCTGCTGTTGCAGTTATAAAGAAATTGGGAATGGAAAATGAGAAATTTAAAGTTGTATTTGTGGGGGGCATGTTTAATGCCGGGATGTATTTTATAAGGCCAATAAAAAGAGAAATTAAAAGAATAGCCCCTAAAGCTATTTTCATAAAACCTAACGTTCCGCCTGTAATGGGAGCTTTAGCATTAAGTCTTAAGCATGTAAGGGGAGATATAGATGATGATCTTAAACGTAAATTAATAAAATCATGGAATTTAAGAAAAAGGTTAAATAATAAATTCATACAAGAGGTAAATATTAAGTGATATTATTATAATAGTTGACATTAATGCTAATATTGTAGTGAATTTACTATTTACAAATTGTCCCATGATTTTTTTGTTGCTAGTAAAATATACAAGTGGGATTAGTGGGAGAGGAATTAGCATACTAAGAATAACTTGACTGTAAACTAGTAGTGATAATGGATCATAACCCAATGTTATTGCTATGCTCGTTGGTATTACATTTATTATTCTTACAATTATTCTTCGTATCCATGGATTTATTTTAGTTCCTACTAGATCCTCTAATATAACTTGTCCAGCTAATACACCAGTAGTTGATGATGATAGTCCTGACGCCAAAAGAGTTATAGCAAAAACTTGGCTCGCTACTACGCCAAAGAGTGGTGCCAGTGTTAAGTAAGCATCATCAATTGTAGCTACGTGAATTCCATTCCTATAAAATGCTGCCGCCGCCATAACCATTATTGCTACATTAACTAAGCCTGCTAATGTGAAGTTTAGTATTGTGTCATATGTATGGTATTTTAGAAGCTTTTGTTTTTCGGTATTTTCGTTGCTTACGAGTTTATTTTTCGTTAGCCATGAGTGAACTACTAAAGCATGTGGCATTACTGTTGCGCCTATCACACCCACAACAATAAAAAGCTGATCCCTGCTTGTAAGTGTTGGAATGAGCGAGTGGTATATTATATTGTAATAGTCAGGTTTTGTTATTAAAATCTCATATATATAACCAAGACCTATAACAGAAACTAATGAAGTAATCGCCATTTCAATATGACGGAATTTTTTACCTGCAATGAGAAAAATTATTATAACATCAAATGCAGCAATCCAAGCTGCAATTATTAATGGTATATTGAAAAGTAGGTAAAGTGCTGAAGCAACACCCAGAAATTCTGCTAAGTCGGTTGCTACTGCAAAAGCTTCTGACGCTAACCAGTAAGTAATTATCTTCCAATGCGAGTTTAATTTTTCTTTAACAAGAGCTGCTAATGATTTACCAGTTGCAATGCCAATTTTACCTGAGAGGTATTGAAGTAACATTGCCATGAGGTTTGCAAGCCAGACAACCCATATTAATTTATATTCATATGTAGCTCCACCAGAAATATCAGTACCAAAATTTCCAGGATCCATATATGCGACTGATGTTATTATAGCAGGACCAAAGAATTGTAAATAACCATTCTTCCTAATTATTTGAACCAATGATAATTTACTATTATTTTTAGATAAGCGCATATAATCACCTAATCTGAAAGCCAGGTTCTAATAAACATCTTCATTGGCAAACCTAATTCGTTTTTGGATTCATTAAGAGCATTTAAACCTTTCTTTGTTGTTTTATAGTATTTATGCATTTTACCATGTTCTTTTTTAATTTGTACTTCAAGGAATCCTGCATCAGTAAGTTCTTTAAGTATTGGGTAAAGCTTACCAGGACTTAGTGTATGACCATGCTCTGTTTCTAAATGAATGAAATCATCACCACACCTTTCTTTCTGACTACACATCCATAATACATATGCTCTAAATATACCCCTCTCTAAATGTGCTGTTATTAGATTCATATCTAATCTAGATATCAAAAATCGATATTATATTTAAACCTATCGCTCTAATATATGATATTCATATTTTTCATAATATTCATGTATAGTGATTAGTACTCTCCACGGCTAAAGTTGGGGATTCTCGCTTCTAAAGTGAGATAAGTATCATAATCCTATTATATTTAAGCTTATCAGCAATCCATCCCAGAACGAAAGTTTTGGACCTTCTTGCCAAATTCATTGTTAATAAACCAATTGGGAAAATTTCGAGAATGTGTTTATGTTTAAGTGCGGTGGAGCAACTGACTAATGCTTTTTCTCAAATTTCCTTCGTTTTTTTCTAATATTTTGAGTGCGGTTGAAACATCTTTAACACCTAGAGCTAAAAGCACAGCGATTCTTACATCATTGTTGGATATGTTATATGCTTGTTCTGCAACATTTTTATCAACTCCAGCTATTTCACTAACCATTTTTATTGCTCTTTCTCGGAGTTTATTATTTAGAGGTCGTACCATTATCATCATATTACTATATACTTTACCAAGTTTTACCATAACGGTAGTGCTTATCATGTTAAGAACTAATTTCTGTGCTGTTCCAGCTTTCATACGAGTTGAACCACGAATAACTTCTGGTCCAGTAATGACTGGAATGGTAATATCAGATAAATGTGCTATTTTTTGTGATAATTCTATTGGATTTGATATTATTGAGATAGTCTTAGCACCCTTAAGTTTTGAAGCTTCAAGAGCTCCAATTACATAAGGGGTTTGTCCGCTAGCGCTTAATCCTATAACTACATCATTTTCTTTTACATTATGTAAAGCTGTATTATATCCTTCCTCATAATTATCATCGTTTGAACCTATGAATGCCTTAACTAAATCGCCAGCATTAAATGTAGATTCCCATTCTGAAGCATCAAGGGCTCCAATCCTTCCACTGGTTCCACAACCAAAATATATTACCTTACCACCATGCTTGATTTGTATAATGATCATTTCTACAGCTTGAGCTATATATGGTATTGCATGTTCTACAGCTAGAGGAACCGTTTTATCCTCGTTATTAATTACTTTTAAAATTTCTTCAGTACTCATTAGGTCTAAATTGACTGAAGATGGGTTTGATTCTTCTGTAATTAAGTTCATGCTTCCTCATTATTGATATGTTCAATACAATAATAAAGTTTAAGTCGTTTTCGTAAATATAGGACTGAAAGTATTAGAGATGAGTAAGATTAATCTAAATATTTTCTTGTATTAGTTATTATAATTTTTGTTAATTCTGTTGTAGTGAGTAATCCTCCAAGTTCTTTAGTGAAGTATCTAGATTTTAATGTATCTGTTATTGCTTTTTCTATTGCGTTCCCTAGTATTTTTAGTTTTCCATCATTGTTCTTTTCGCTTAGCCAGTTTAACATATAAGAGGCAGCGAGTATTGAACCTACAGGATTTGCGATTCCTTTACCTGCTATATCTGTAGCAGTACCATGAACAGGCTCGAAGAGTGCATATTCATCACCTATATTTGCAGAGCCGCAAAGGCCTAAGCTACCTACTAAACCAGCTGCTAAATCAGAGAGTATATCACCGTATAAGTTTGGTGTTATTAATATATCAAATTGTTCTGGATTTTTCACTAGTTGATATGCGGCTGAATCTACAAGGATTTCATCAGCATTGATTCTGCTATATTTTTGTGCTTCTTTAAAGAAGATTTCTCTAAAAAAGCCATCAGTTTCTTTTATTACTGTTGCTTTATGAACTACAGTTACTCTTCTTCTATTATTTTTTATAGCATAATTTAAAGCATACTTGACAATTTTTTCAGTGGCTTTTCTTGAAGTTATTTGAAGAGTTATTGCTAAATCTTCTGACCGCCATTCGGCACCTGAATACAATCCTTCAGTATTTTCTCTAAAAATTATGAAATTAAAGTATGGAAATTTATCATTGATTATGTTCATGAATGGTCTAAAATTGATATAAAGATTGAAGTATTTTCGTAACATTACTGTAATACTTGGATAGGAACTTTCTGGTAATGTGCTAATAGGACCCTTAAGAATTGCATGACATTCTTTAAGTTTTTCTAAAGCTGAATCTTCAATAGGTTTACCACTAATTTTATAAAAATTAAATCCTGCATTTATCTTGATGTATTCTGCATCAAAGCCAATATCATTAAGAAGGTTTAGTGCTGAGGAGATTACCTCCGGTCCTACACCATCACCATATATTACTCCTATCTTATATTTCATAACGTTCACCAGTAATTTTATTTTGATTATTAAATAGCTCGGGCATGTACTTTAAAATCAAGTGGTACATTTCTATGTCAGATATTGGATGCTTTCTGCCGTTTTCAAACATTTTTAAGATTTCAGAATAAATCATATTAATTCGTTCATCACTTTTTATATGATCCGATTTTATTCCAAGATTATTAACTATCCAGTATACAATTCCAGCCCTTCCGGAATAAGGATTAATAGCTATTTTTGGTTTAATACCCAATACAGTTTCAGGATCAAATGGTAAATAAATTTCCGGATTTTTAAGTATACCATCAATATGTATACCTGCTAATGTTCTGAACGCATTATCACCAACTAAAGGATAATGATCTGGTATATTGAAACCGAGCTTTCTAAAAAGCTGTGCAGCTTCATTTATGGGTGTTAAATCCACATCAGCCTTAGATCCAAGTAACTCTTTATATATTATTAACATAGCTTCTAATGGACAATTTCCAGCTCTTTCACCTACACCAAAAAGTGTACAATTTGAGTATGTAGCACCATTTAACCACGCAGAAGTATGATTAGCCACTACTAAATGAAAATCATTATGACCATGAAATTCTAAGCATGAACCATCAATTGGTGTTTCATTTATTATAGTCTTAATAAGACGAGGAATACTTCTTGGTAATGGTGTCTCAAAAAACGGTAAACCAACACCCAATGTGTCTGCTAACTTTATAATAATAGGAAGCGAATATTCCTCAGACAGCTCCTTAACTTTTCTAATAAATGGTATTACTACATTTTCAATATCAGCTCTAGTAACATCCTCAAGAGCAACCTTCAAAGAAATACCTTTCGATAAAACTTTTGAAATAACTGACAAATATTTTTCCATGGCTTTTCTTCTATCCATTCCTAATTTATAGTAAATATGATAATCCGATATAGAGCATAGCACCACAGTTGTTTTAAGTTCAGTACGTAAAAGAAGTTCTACATCATCATTATTTGCCCTAATCCATCCAATAGGTTTTGGATATTCATAACCCTTTGACACTATCTTACTTATTACCGCTCGATCCTTCGAAGTATATGGAAACAATTCAATAGTCTGAATAATACCTCCTTTTCCAGAAAGTTTATGAAGGATCTCATAAACTTCTAACGATTCTTCAACAGTTAACGTTCTCCAACCTTGCTGCCCATCTCTCAAAGTAGTATCAGTTAAAAAAATCTTATTCTTCTCAGGATTAAACCCTTCATAACTCAAAATTGGAGGCGATTGGTATGGAAAAATATCCTTGAAAAACTCCGGTTCTATGTTATTTGAATCCACGTCCCTCACCTATAATTGAAGCTCGTTAACTTCTTTATATAAATAATATTATCGATTTTATATAAATTTCTTATGGGATCTCTTTGTTTCATTCCTCATCAGACCAACAATACTTTAGTACGTTTGATTTAAATTTTACTCAAAATAATTTAATGTAGTAATAACCAATAATCATTATTTATTACATACTTCGAACAATTAAAAATTATAAAACATACGAACTTACAATTATCTAAAATAATTTGCCTCTTAAATAAGATTTTTATGGTTGAGCCCCATTTATGATTATCCACTAACCTTATTTTGGGTGGATAAGGTTTATTGGTAAATGCTAATATTCTCTATTCATGAAGAATTGTTTTTGTATTTGCTTAGCTATACGCGCAGTAGTCTCTTCTTGAAACAGCATTAAGCCTTGCTGACTCTATAATAATGATAGTTTTAATTTTACTCATAATACCCTAGTCCCTATCAGATAAAGCTTATTGTTGGTCTGAATTTTTTGTAGGGGTGTATTATCGGTTCTTATCGTGGTGAGGAGAATCATTGAGACGAGGTTTTCTCAGTTGGATGAGTTTGGTGTGAGGTTTATGAGGGCGGTTTCGAGGAGGGGTTTAGCTGTTAAGATACTCCTGTCCATATTATCTTTCAACATATATCAGATGATGAGGGGGAGCTGATGGGAATGAGTATAGATAATGAACGTGATAACTATGGGGTAAGTAATATCAAGAAGAGGATTTCCAATATTCAGGTATTCGATTTAATTCGTGTAAATATAAAGAATCATGACAGGCCCAGCAATAGCAAGTATGCCGTATGATGTTTCTGCATTAAAATATTACTTTGTATTACTTTGTAAACGTCCTACTTAAATATTTCCAAAAATAATTTTGCTCGTGAAATAAAATGGTAAACATTAAAGAATTAAAGGATAAGATTACGGGTAAATTAAAGACCGAAGGAAAAGGGAAAGCTAGTATTGAGATGATTTGGGGGGAAGGAAATGAAAGCTAGAAAACCTAAAGTAAAACGATTTATTGAAACTAAATATCTTCTAATAATATTATTAGTAACTGGACTTATCTCGATGCAGCAGACTTTAAGTTATGCAACTGGTGTTTCCAACAACTGGATAGTTTATGTTGGTGCCGGGACTTCTGACATGTCTGTTCAGGCTATGGGATTCTTCCCTGAAATAATAACAATAGATGCTGGAGATAGCATTACTTTTGTGAACAATTCTACTGAAGTACACACAGTAACATTTCTTAGTGGAAATCCACCAATTAATCCATTCTCTCCAAAAGCTAGTATAAGAATAGGTGGAGATATATACAATGGAACTGGTATAGTTTCATCTGGTATGTTACTACCTTGGCAAAGATATACTCTAACTTTTACTACACCTGGAATATATATTTATCACTGTAACTACCATCCAGAAATGATTGGAGTAGTAATAGTAAATCCAGAGGGAAACCCATATCCTATGACACAAGATCAGTATAATCAAATAGCACAACTTGAAGAATCACAATCAATAGCACAAGGGGAATCATTATTCCGACAAGTGAATTTGCCTGCAACTCCAGGTCCTAACGGAACTACAGTATGGCGTGTGGAGAGTGGAGTAATGACACCTGCAGCTGCGTTAGTAAATCTAAATCCAGTTTCAAGTTATAACGTTAGTGGATTTGCTCAGTTATCGATAATATCACCTGGAGTAATGAAAGTACAAGTGAATTTAATAGGACTTAAACAAGGCGTGACATACAATGTACAAATATTTACTGGTGCTGCAGAAGCCGGAGGTAAAATGACTTATACGTTAAATCCAATAATGGGCAATTCTAATGGTACTGGTTCCTCAATAACTATATTAAAGATAGATCCCTTAAATCCCTATATTCCTACTAGTTATATGATACCTTCTGCAGGATGGTACATTAACGTAAGTAACTCTAAGGACACATTAGCTCTAGGTGATGTGATAGCACATTCTGCAAGCATAATGAGATTCCTTCCAACTACTTTAACAATTTATGCGGGCGATACTGTAGTGTGGACGCAAGATTCACCAGACGAAGTTCACACTATAACCTTTGTGCCTCAAGGGATGGAAATACCAGAGTTCGGAAGTCCTTTAAGTCTTATTCCAACTAGAGGACATATATTCAATGGTTCTGGATACTATAATTCTGGTCCTCTATTTGGAGGACAGTCATATAATTTAACGTTTGTAACTCCAGGGATATATACTTATGTTTGCTTATTGCACGATGATATGGGGATGGTGGGAACAATAATTGTTCTGCCTAAAAATCAAAGCATGTCAGTTATACTAAATCGTATTACGAATATGTCCAATCAGATTTCTCAATTAAGTTCAAAAATTTTAGAAAATTCTAATAATCTTACAGGAATAAATAATCAAGTTTCTCAATTAAGTTCAAAAATAAATGATATGGATAATAAAATTACTCCTCAGTTTAATTCTGTTATTAATGGTTTAGAAAATTCTAATTTAGTTCAACAAGGAATAAATGATAGGATTTCTACATTAAATACGGCAATATTGATTCTTGCTGCATTAGTTATAATATTGATATTGACAAATATTATTCTGATATTTAGAAAAAGATAATAAAAATTTTCATAAGATAATTTTTTATTTAATTATATCTTACAGTGATGCCTCACCAAATTATCTCATGCGAAAGATATTGTTTTTAATCTTTCAATAAGTGAAAGATATAGATAAAATTAAGAATAAGCTTGCGAAACTTGGCATATTTGGATAAATCTTAACAAATATAGCATGTAAAACTTGAGAAATTTGAGTTATTCTGAATTTATTTCACGCACCTAAAAGAACGTGCATAGCTCACACTACAAGCCAAACAATTTAGAGAAGATTTACAAAAGAATCAAATGACGTTAAGGATAAGCCCAGGCACTTTACTTTCGTTACTAATTTTGATGATCCCTATGAGTTGGCTGAGCTTTATAGGTTGAGGTGGCAGATTGAGGAAAGATATAAGGTTAGGAAGGCTAGGATTAAATATGTTAGGAGGTTGAGTAACAAGACCTCCCTCCTAACGTCATAATAATAAAGACCCCTGTATTCAACTTTCTTGTAAGTAGAGAGAAGCTTGAAACTCTTCAAGTTAGACTTACTCTTGATTGAAATGTCAAAGAAGATTGAGAATATGGAAAATGTTTTAAATAATGGAAAGATTCAATGTCTAACATGCAAAGGTAAAGAAAAAGTACTAAAAAAGATATCATACGTGAAGACGGCTTCATAACCCCGTAAAAAATAAATAATTACTCCTGGTAAAAAATTAATAAATTGTGAGCATAGGATTAAATGATAATAAACAGAACAAAAAATAAATAAGCGTATATTCTTCTTCCTAAAATTTCCCAATTGTTTGAATTAATGTAGAAATTAAATAAGTTGTGCAATTACATAATTATCATAATGTTTGATTTTGACAATTTCAAAATCTATTTCTCTACTTTGGAATGGTGATGCTAATACTAACGTATGAAATTCTCCTCTTTCGCCGACTGGATCTGCATCATTTAACTTTAAATCATTTATAAAAACATTAATATTATGCTCATCAATAATTTTACCGAGCCATGTTTCCATTCTTTTAATTATCCCTATTATTAATGGGCGAATACCATTCTTAATTTCTTCACGCAATAGTGCCTCAGAATTCATCATCCAAAGTGGTTCATATAAAAAGGCATTGCACTCATGAGCTATTTTATCAAGATAACTCCTATCTAAAAACACATCTCCTGCAACAATCTCATTAACATTTAATTGCTTAAATAATCTAATTGCTTCCTCACTTTCATGACCTTTAGTTAACTTTTTAATGAGTAGAGGTGCACCTAAAGATGTTGCTAATTCGGCTATTTTTCCAATGTTAATAGTATGAGGACTAGGTCGTGGGAATTCGTACACAAAATACACGAAAAGATCTATTGGCCACATTTTCATAACAGCATAAACTGAATCTTTACCGCCAGAAAATACAGCAACGCGCATTTGTAATCCCATAGGAATACTGTATTAAACATTAATTATTTTTTAGAGATAAGCTTCTTATATTCATTCTCAATCTTATTTGCTAAATCGCTAGAACTTAATTCAAATTTTATCTGACTTACTAAAGCTGTTCCACCAGCACCTACACCTTCCTTCACGTAACCATTCTCATAAGCTTTAAGTCCATAAAATTCTGATTTAGAGAAGTTAAGAGTTGTAGCAATTATCGGTACTTTTCCAATTTGACTTATTAAACCAACAATATCAGAATTTCTATCGCTTATAATCCATTTGGTTGTCCCAATAGCAATTTTATCTAAGCTAACATTTTTATGTTTTAATAAAGCTATCACAGAAGACATTTGTGTGCCTCCAGCTAATAGTACATAAGCGTCTGATTTTATTATACCATCAACTAAACCGGCCATTGCTACCATCACAGGATCACCAACCTTACTTGCTGTTTTTAAAGGATCATTTCTAGCTTCTTCAATACTTAATTTAGCATTTTTTAATCCCTCTTCAGCAACTTTTATCTTTAAATCATGAGGATTATACGCGCTTGTACTGCTTATTTTATATTTTGCATCATAACCTAGTGCCAAGAGGAAAGCAAGTGTTGTAGTAGTTCCGCCTGGTATGCTTTCACCTATAAGCACAGTATTAGCTAATTTACCAATCTTTTCACCAAAAAGTTTAGAATTTTCGTATATTTTGATTACATCATCATATTTCATAGCATTACCAGTTCTTATATCATTACCAACCACACCATTAACATCTATAAACGGAATTTTAGGACGCACATAACAACCGGCATTGACAACAAAAAATGGAATATTTAATAATTCTAATGATGCTCTAGTTATTACTGCAGGAGTTGGGATACCATCAGGTGTAGTAGGTATCACGTTAAAACTAACAACTTTACCATAAAAAAGATATTCTGCATCACCTGTTGGAGTATATAATGTAGCTTCAGGATTAGCACCAGCTATACTAATACCAGGAATAGTTGATGTTAAAGTTGATCCTATAACATAAAGGGCTAGAATACTTGATTTCTTTAATTGCTTAACAAATAACTCTCCACTTTCAGGCATGTATGCATACATTACATTCATAACAATCACCTCAAACAGGATATGCGCCGCATACTTTACAATATTTTGAGTCCATAGAAACGCCAGCGCCACAAAATGGACATGCTTTTTCATTAACTTTAGGTTTGGGAATATTACCAACAATTTCTTTAAATAGTTTATAATAATATGCTTGTTCATAATCTCTTAATACAACTTCTTTACTTAATTTTTGGAATTCAGTATCATTAATCATAGAACTAACAATTTTTGCGAGTGCTGTAGACCCACTACCAACTTCGATAGGATCCTTAACTCTCCATACAATCTCTTCAGGTAAAAATTTCTCAACGGCTTTTCTAACAATCCACTTACCATAAACACGTCCCTTTTCTTCATGAACTTTAAACTCTGGTGGTATATCTAATGCAAATTTTACGAACTCACGATCAAGATACGGTTGTTCAATCTTTAATTCTAAACTCTTACCAAGAGGAACAGCAGAAAAGAACCAGCGTTCGGATAACTCCCTAATATACTTGTCAAGTTCGTCAAATCTCATTTTATGCATATAAGAATAACCGGCAAACAATTCGTCACCTCCGTCACCTGTTGCAATTGACTTAGCTCCTAATGTTTTAGCATAAGAAAGTGCTATGTAAATAGTAATACTATTACGAATCTCCATAGGATCAAATGTTTTAAGTACACTAATAACATGTCGAGCCGCATCTAATGCTTCACTTAAACTAAATACTTTCACATAATGTTTAAAATTAAACAAATCAGCTATACGTTTAGAATAATAAAGATCAGGCCCAGGATTACTCTCAAAAATTGCAGTAATAGCTATTGGTTTAAAATCCTTCATCAAAAATGCCAATACACTAGTATCAAGACCACCAGAAAGAAGTAAAGCATCGCTGCGATGATTTATAACAGAAATACTTAGCCTATTAAGAAGTTCTTTACTTAGTAGTTCAACTATTGACATATGGTTGGATTATCCAACCAAAAATATAAATCTAACCTTTAAAAAGTCATTCTTTTATTAATTCTTTATCATTTTTAGCAATCATTTAGTGATTTCGATTTAAAAATTATGTTAATGTTACAAAGAAAACACCTAAGATGATGATTATAGTACCGAAGACAAGTTTATGTGATATGACTTCAATATTTTTAAGATAGTAGCGAATAAAAAGAAATATGAAAAGAGGTTCTATTTGTATTAATGATACAACAGTTGAAACATTATCATACCTAAGTGCATAAAAAGATAGAAGTTGACCAATACTGATTCCAAGGCCAGCCTTCCAAAACAACTTAAACGTTAATCCATTTAATATTTTGTTGTTCATTTTGTTAGATAGAAATAGAAATGCACAACTATAAACAAGTAAAGCTGCAATATAACTAATAGTGGCACCAATGATCGGATTATCCCAAAAAATTAAACCTTCCTTTCTGGCAATGTATGAAAAACCAACTAGGAGAGCTGCCAAAAAGGAGTAAACTAATCCTCTTCTCATATTAGATTCTACATGACCATGATCGATGCTTTCTATTAAAATAGCACCTAGTACAACACATGAAATACCGATCCAATTAGTAAGTTTTAACTTTTCGCCTAATAAAATGATTGCTATTAATGAACTAAAAATAGGGTTTGAAGCATAGATAGCAGCGTTAATAGATGCGCCAACTTTTTCCATACCTTTAAAGTAGAGAAGTCTCACAAAACCAGGATGAAATATTCCAGCTAAAAAGAAAAACAATAAACCGTAAATGTTAATAGAATTTAAAGAAACTAATAAAAAAGTTAAAGGTACAAAAACTATAAGTCCAACAATAGTAATAACTAAAGAGACGGAAAAGTAATTTGATTTGCTTAAATCTTTTCTAATAAGGACTGTTGAGGATCCCCAAATTAATGCGATTATTATTGCTAATATTGAACCAAGCATATCTCATAAAAATAGTATTTAAAATAAATAAACTTTATTTTAAATCATTATAAAAGAATTTTCTTCATTGCTTAAAGAAAGGTTTATTCTTTTTATGAAGGTTATTTATTAGCGTATTTATTAATAGATTCTGATTTGGTTATTCGTGTATGCTTAAAAATATTTATCAGATTTTTATAAGAAAGCATTTAAATATGAAGGGTTAGTTTTAAATATTTGGTTGGATTATCCAACCAGGGTGAATATATTGAGTGCTTCAAATACTCGCTATGTAATAAGTCTTGCAATAATTGTTATCATACTTTTGGCTGTAACATTACCTCTTTATATAGAAATAAATTCATTGAAGGATGAAATTTCTAAAATTCATAATGATATTTCAACACTTAATGCAAACTCACAACAGCTCAGCAATAGTATTTCACAATTTAACAGCAGTATTATACAATTAAACATGGCATACAAAAATCTTGAAAACCGTTATAATGAATTGCTTAAACAATTCTCATCACTATCTGAGAGCATTAAATATCCCATAACAATAACTGATGCATTAGGGAGATCAGTAACAATAGTTTCAAAACCGACACGTGTAGTAAGTCAAGCGCCAAGTATTACTGAAATTCTTTTTGCAATAGGTGCAGAAAAGTATATAGTAGGTGTTGATCAATTCTCAGACTATCCCCCGATAGTAAAGGATTTAGTAAAAAATGGTACAATTAAAATAACAGGGGGCTTCTCGACAGTTAATATAGAAGCAATAGTAGCATTAAAACCAGATATAGTCTTCATGACGCCAGGAGTACAAACGCCATTCGTATATAGATTAGCAGAATTAGGAATAACAGTTGTAGCGCTTAAGGAAGATAGCGTATCAGATGTATTTGATTCCATCATGTTAGTGGGAAGAATACTTGATAAAGTTGATAATGCATTAAATGTACTATCAACAATGAAGAATAAGATCACATATGCATTCACTAAAGTTGAGAATTATATTAAATTAAACAACATCACAAGAATAAAAGTATATTGGGAAGTCTGGCCTGAACCCATTTATACAGTAGGCTCAAAAAGCTTTATAAACGATATGATAACACTAGCAGGAGGGATTAACATATTCAGCAATATAACATCAGGTTATCCTGTAATAAGTTCTGAAGAAGTCATAAATAAAGCACCAGATGTAATCATATCATCAGATCACGGTGGAGTGTATGGAACACCTCAAGATGTCTTAAACATGATTAGAAATAGGACAGGCTGGAACACAATACCAGCCATAAAGAATAATAGGGTATATGTCTTAACAGGCCAGTTTGGTTCAATGTTCATAAGACCAGGCCCAAGAGTAGCAGATGCAATACTTCAACTTGCGATAATATTTTATCCTAATGCGTTTAACATGAGTATTAGTTCAATACCTAACATAATAAGCGTACCATTTAATGTAACAACGTATATTAGTCCGTTAATTATTTCATAAATGTCATGAACGTTAGTTATATACAGTCAAAATATTCACGTCTTATTTTTTCTGTAATTATTCTATTCATATTACTGATCATAATCAGCATATTATCTATCAGTATAGGGTCATCATTTATAAATGTTTCAATAGCAATTAAAGCCTTAATAGATCCTAGTGAAGTTAATCAAACGATAAAAATCATAATATGGGATATTAGAATCCCAAGAACATTAAGTGGCATATTTGTAGGAATGCTAATGGCTCTTGCAGGTCTTTACATGCAAACAATCACCTTAAATCCATTAGCAGATCCATACTTAACTGGAATGGCTTCAGGAGCATTGCTGGGTGTTAGTATAGTTATAGTACTTTCACCAATAATTTTTGGACCTTACATAATAACTATATCAGCATTTCTTGGAGCAATAACAGCAATGATAATAACACTTACAATAGCAAGCAAATTCCGTCTAGATCCAATAGGACTTGTATTAGGAGGCATTGCGGTTTCTATGATATTTTATTCATTCTCAGCAATACTTCAATTCATAGGCGGTGAAAAAATGGTTACAATAATCATTTGGAGTTTAGGAAGCTTGACTACAGCGTCATGGCAGAGAACATGGTTCGTATTTATCACGACTCTAATCTTATTACCGCCTTCTTTACTCATGTATAAACAATTAAATGCATTATTGCTTGGTGATGAAAATGCGCAAACTACTGGAATAAATCCTAAAATCACAAGATTAATATCACTCATTGTAGCCTCTATAGCAACTGCTGTAACAGTATCTATGTTTGGAGTGATAGGATTTGTCGGACTCATATCTCCACATCTTGCAAGACTCC